>Ga0326727_10000139_pt1:0-55000 | contig 312207 bp, 269 predicted proteins | sample MB2enrmetagenome_FD_207643 | JGI IMG/M metagenome (GOLD analysis project Ga0326727, IMG submission 207643) | Lab enriched peat soil microbial communities from McLean, Ithaca, NY, United States - MB29MY | ecosystem: Environmental > Terrestrial > Soil > Wetlands > Peat | place: USA: New... | reverse complement strand
GGAGAAGGATAGGTCGAGCACCGTGCATGGATCGGTGTCCAAGCCTGTAGGCTGCATTGCCAGGACCCGTGAGGGACAAACGGTGATGCGCTAGGCCGAGAGGTGATGGGGTCCGGCTTCGGCCGGGCAACTCGGTGATTCCAGACTTCCGAGAAAAGCCGCGCACAGAGCCACTTTGGTAACCGTACTGCAAACCGACTCAGGTGGGCGGGGTGAATATCCCAAGGCGCGTGAGAGAACCCTGGCTAAGGAACTCGGCAAACTGACACCGTAACTTCGGGAGAAGGTGTGCCTTCTCGCGTCATCCGGCTTGCCCGGAGCGCGTGGGGAGGTCGCAGTGAAACGGGGGTTGTGACTGTTTACTAAAAACACAGCACTCTGCGAAGTCGTAAGACGACGTATAGGGTGTGATGCCTGCCCGGTGCTGGAAGGTTAAGGGGACGCGTCAGCGTAAGCGAAGCGCCGAACCGAAGCCCCAGTAAACGGCGGCCGTAACTATAACGGTCCTAAGGTAGCGAAATTCCTTGTCGGGTAAGTTCCGACCTGCACGAATGGCATAACAACATCCCCGCTGTCTCGGCCAGGGACTCAGCGAAATTGTATTGGGGGTGAAGATACCCTCTACCCGCGGCAAGACGGAAAGACCCCATGAACCTTTACTGCAACTTGGCAGTGACTTTCGGATCACTCTGCGTAGGATAGGTGGGAGGCTGTGAAGCCGGGCTTCTGGGTTCGGCTGAGCCAACGTTGAAATACCACCCTGATTGATCTGGGAGTCTAACCAGCGCCCGTAACCCGGGCGTGGGACACTGCCTGGTGGGCAGTTTGACTGGGGCGGTCGCCTCCTAAAAAGTAACGGAGGCGTGCGAAGGTTCCCTCAGCCTGATTGGAAACCAGGCGTAGAGTGTAAACGCACAAGGGAGCTTAACTGCGAGACCGACAGGTCGAGCAGGTGCGAAAGCAGGCGTTAGTGATCCGGTGGTTCCAAATGGAAGGGCCATCGCTCATCGGATAAAAGGTACTCTGGGGATAACAGGCTGATCACTCCTGAGAGTTCACATCGGCGGAGTGGTTTGGCACCTCGATGTCGGCCCATCGCATCCTGGGGCTGGAGCAGGTCCCAAGGGTTCGGCTGTTCGCCGATTAAAGCGGTACGCGAGCTGGGTTTAAAACGTCGTGAGACAGTTTGGTCCCTATCTGCCGTGGGCGTAGGACACTTGAGAGGAGCTGACCATAGTACGAGAGGACCTGGTTGGACGTACCTCTAGTGATCCGGTTGTCACGCCAGTGGCATCGCCGGGTAGCTATGTACGGAACGGATAACCGCTGAAAGCATCTAAGCGGGAAGCCGGCCTCAAGACAAGGTGTCCCGGACCGCAAGGTCCCTAAAGGCCCCTCGTAGACCACGAGGTTGATAGGCCGGGTGTGGACGCGGAGCAATCCGCGGAGCTAACCGGTACTAATCGGCCGTGCGGCTTGACCGTATCTCTAAGGCAAACTTCGAATGTCGCGCGCGGGATTCGGATCGCGAATCCCGCCCCTTCGTTGGGCCCTGAACGGACGAACGATCCAACAGTTTCCGGTGGTGATCTCGAGGAGGCCACACCCGATCCCTTCCCGAACTCGGAAGTTAAGCTCCTCGGAGCCGATGGTACTGCACGGGAAGCCGTGTGGGAGAGTAGGACGCTGCCGGGATTTTTTCCCGAGAGCCCGCTTCGGCGGGCTCTTTTTTTTTGTCGTGGCGTGTTGCGGATGGGGTGCCCGTTGTCCCGGCGGGCGCAAAAGTCCCATGGAGACTGCTGGGCGCGTGCTAGCCTGGTAGGCTACGGAATGCGGCTCGCCGATGCCTGCGTTGCGAGTGTCGCGGCAGCAGCCCTGAGCTGTGCGTCGCCGCCGGCTGGCTTTCAGGCAAGTCATCCAGATGGTGGGATCCAGGACGCAGCCAGCACCGACGGTACCCTCCTCAGCGACGTGTCCCTCGTTGGGGACGACGGTCCGGGGCTGCTGGGTGACAGCGGGCCGGAGAAGACCGTAACAGCTCTCGCCATCTCGCCGTCCCAGGCAAGCATCGAGGTGCTCAACGGAGCGCTTGCGAGCCAGCAGTTCCAGGTGACGGCGACCTACAGCGACGGCACGACGGGACCACTGAGTGCGCTACCCGACTGGAGCTCCGACCAGCCAGCCCTCGGAAAGATCTCTTCGACCGGCGACTACACGACGACCGGAACCCTGGGTGGCACGACCACGGTGACAGCCACCTTCGGGACGCTGAAGGCAACAGCGACCTTGCTGGTCAAGCTTCACTACATCGAGAACCAGGCACAGCTGCCCTCCAACGTCACCGGGCCGCTGGCGGCTGCCACTTCCCCCGATCCAGTGGTGAAGTGGGCCTACCCGTACGACGGAACTGTGTTCCCGAAGGGGATCAACCAGTCCACCCTGCAGTGGATTGGAGGCAACGCGTCGGACTACTACTACATCGACGTTGACGGCCCAACGTTCCAGCTGGAGGCCTACGCGTCGGCTCCCAACCAGCAGTGGGACTTCACGATCAGCGACTGGAACCAGTTCCTCGACAGCACCAGCGGCCTGGCCGAGCTCAAGGTGGCCCGCTGGAACGGAGCGAACGCGAGTGTGCTGGTCGATGAGCACCTGACGGTCGCCAATGGTTCGATGCGGGGCACCATCTACTACGCTGCCTACTCCGCGTCGGGTGGTGCCCAGTTGGGACGGGTGTTGCGCATCCAGCCCGGGGCCACCGTGTACGACGACTTTCTGGATGCCGGCGCGACCTGCACGGCTTGTCACTCCGTCTCGGCGAATGGCGGAACCCTCATCTACAACGCCGGCTACTGGCCTCCGGAGGTGTCCAACTCGTACGACCTCAAGGGCCAGACCATGCTGTTCTCCGGCTTCCTCAACCCAGGACCGGACGGTGGCGCCTCGCAATGGGCGATGGCGGGGCTGTCGGCGGATGGAACGGTGCTGACCGAGAACTTCACGGCGCTGCGTGGTCCGATCGGTGTGCAGCTGGGCGGCTTCAATCCGGCGACAGGCAACGCCCTGTCGAACACGGGGATCACGACGCCGCTCGGGATGCCTGTCTTCTCGCCGGACAACCTGCTGCTCGTGTACGTCGACCCCACGACCAACGACCTGCGGGCGGCAGACTGGGATCCGGTCAACAAGGTCGCTTCCAACGATCGACTGCTCGTGGCCTCCGCTGCCAATGCCACGGCCAAGCAGATCCAGTACCCGACCGTGTCTCCCGACCATCAGTGGGTCGTCTACGGACGTGGCCCATCTCTCGGCTCGCTCGGCGTTCCGGGCGACCTGTACATGACCTCCGTCGCAACCCCTGGCGAGGTCGAGCTGAACACGCTCAACGGAACCAACTACCCGTTCGCCGAGGGGGCCCGCGACCTCCACCTGAACTACGAACCTACGTTTGCTCCGGTCGCTGCCGGTGGCTATTTCTGGCTCGTCTTCCACTCACGACGCACCTACGGCAACAAGCAGCTGAACGCGGCGTATGTCGAACCGGGTGTGGGAGTGAAGCAGCTGTGGATCGCTGCGTTCGACCAAGCTCCAGCTGCCAACACCGACCCGAGCCACGCACCGTTCTATCTTGGTGGTCAGGATCCCACCGCCCTCAACGCCCGTGGCTTCTGGGCGTTGAAACCCTGCCTGCCGAACGGCCAGTCCTGCCAGACCGGCACGGATTGTTGCACCGGGTACTGCGACGAGCCTGGCGATGGTGGTGAGGGTGGAACCGCGGACGGTGGGCTGTTCTGCGGCCAGGCTTCCGGTTGTTCGTCCGACGGGAGCAGGTGCACCACGACCGCGGACTGCTGCAACGCCACCAGCGGAACCACCTGCATCAACAACGTCTGCTCCGAGCCTCCGCCCAGCAGCTCGCAGTAGACCCTCTTGCGAACACATCGCCCTACGCCTTCGTAGCGTCACCTGTGTAGGCGTCGCTCGAGCCATCTGAAACGAAGCGGCAGGGAACCCTGTCACGCGATTATTGCAACCTGAACGTTGCTTTGCGCCTCTCACCCCCGCCATAATTCATGCGATCTTTCCTCGTGCTGTCGCGAGGACTCGAGGAGCCTATGCCGATGCCGGTCCGCAACGTGGGGAAGTGGGCATGCATGCTGGTGATCACGTGGACGGCGTCCGTGGCCGTGGCCGCATGCGGCTCGTCGTCGTCCCAACCCAGCAAGTTCCAGGATGCCTCCGTGGATGCAGAGGACTCCGCCATGGGAGCTCCCGACAGCAGCCAGGGCGGCGATCACAACCTCGTCAACGGGGACGGGGGCAACGATGGGGGCTGCATCGGGAAGACATGCCAGGAGCTCGGCTACAACTGCGGACCGAACAGCGATGGATGCGGAAACACCATCCAGTGCGGGACGTGCCCCTCGGGTGAGAGCTGCGGCAACGGCGGCTTCAGCAAGTGCGGGCCGACCATCATCGTGGGCTCCGATGGAGGCATCGTCTGCACGCCGACCACGTGCAAGGCGCTCGGCTACAACTGCGGCTACGCCGGCGACGGCTGCGGCAACCTCCTCGACTGCAACGCGGACGACGCTGGCCCCTCCTGCCCAACACCGCAGTTCTGCGGCGGTGGCGGCTTCGACCAGTGCGGCGGGAACGACGGACTACTCAGCGATGGCGGCACGCCCTGCACGCCGACCACGTGCAAAGCGCTCGGCTACAACTGCGGCTATGCCGGCGACGGTTGCGGCAACCTCCTCGACTGCAACCCCAACGACGGTTCCAGTGGCTGCACACTGCCCCAGTACTGCGGCGGTGGAGGCTTCAACCTGTGCGGCGGTAACATCGACGAGGGGCCTGACGGCGGGTCCAACTGCGTCCCGGAGAGCTGCCAGAAGCAGGGCTTCAACTGCGGTCCTGCCGGCGATGGTTGCGGCAACCTCCAGCAGTGCGGGACGTGTGTCGGCAACAACACGTGCGGTGGTGGGGGAAAGCCTGGCGTCTGCGGCAACAGTACCTGCACGGGCCTGTGCCTCCAGCAGGCGGTCTGCAGCACCCCTGGTGTGTTCACCACCATCCAGGGAAAGGTCATCGCCGGGACACCGAGCCAGTACGGCTCGCCTGACCCTGTTCCCAATGTCCTCGTCTACGTCCCGAACGCCCCGCTGAAACCATTCACGTCCGGCGCGACCTGCAGCCAGTGCGGGGCTGACGTCAGCGGCAGCCCCCTCGTGCAGACCACGACCGCGTTCGACGGCACGTTCACGCTGACCGACGTTCCCTCCAACGTCCCGCCAGGCGCGGAGATCCCGGTCGTGATCCAGCTCGGGCGCTGGCGACGACAGTTCTCGTTCAACGTCCCTGCGTGTCAGACGACCCAGGTGGGCAATCTGGTGATGCCGCACAACCACACCGAGGGGGACATTCCGCTGACGGCCATCTCGACCGGCAGCGTCGATGCGATCGAGTGCGTGCTCCTGAAGATGGGCGTCGACCAGGCCGAGTTCACCAACTCGCTGGGCACCGGGCGCATCCAGCTCTACTCGGGCGGAGGAGGGAGCGGCGCCTCGCCGCCGAGCGGCGGCCTGGCCGAACCTGCGCTGATGGAGAACGGTGGGTCGTTCCTGAAGTACGACCAGATCTTGCTCCCCTGCTGGGGTGGGCCCTTCACCAAGACGAACACCGAGCTCGCCAACCTCGTCACCTACGCCAACAGTGGGGGCCACTTCTTCGCAACCCACTTCAGCTACACGTGGCTGTACGAGAACAACCCGTTCAACACGACGGCGCAGTGGAACGTCGGTCACAGCGCTGACAACGGGCCCGATCCTTTCACCGTCGAGCTCCCACCTACCAATCCCTCTGGCACCGTCTTCTCGAACTGGTTGCACCTCGTGGGCTCGATGCCGAACCCGCAGACCGTCGAGATCAGCTACCCGCGCCACGACGTGAACAAGGTGCTGTTGCAGTCGACGGACTGGATTGATGGCAAGGATCCGATCGACCAGTCTCAGATGCTGCTCCACTACACGTTCAACACGCCGGTCAGCGCCACGACCCAGTGCGGCCACGTCATCTACAGCGACTTCCACGTCGCGAACTCGGCGACAGGTCCGGCTACGTTCTTCCCCGCGGAGTGCGACAGCAACCCGCTGACCACGCAAGAGAAGATCCTCGAGTACATGATCTGGGACCTGTCTTCTTGCGTGCCAGGTCCGCCAACACCGCCCACCTGCACCCCGATCACGTGCGCCGATCAGAACATCACCTGCGGGCCCGCCGGCGACGGATGCGGCAACGAGATCACCTCGTGCGGTACGTGCGCCCTTCCCCAGACCTGCGGTGGCGGGGGCGTGCCTGGTCAATGCGGCGCGCCCGATGGTGGCGTATGCACGCCCAAGACTTGCGCGGAACAGAACATCGCCTGCGGTCCGGCAGGTGACGGTTGCGGCAACGAGATCCCGAACTGCGGCAACTGCACACCACCGGAGGGTTGTGGCGGCGGAGGCGTGCCCGGCCAGTGCGGACTGCCACCCGAAGGTGGCACATGCACTCCCCGGACGTGCGCCCAGCAGAACATCTTCTGTGGTCCGGCCGGCGACGGGTGCGGCAACGAGATCCCGTCCTGCGGTGTATGTGTCGCTCCGCAGACATGCGGAGGTGGGGGTGTTGCCGGCCAGTGCGGCACCCTCGACGGCGGAATCTGTTCGCCGAAGTCGTGCGCGGCCCAGGGCATTCAGTGCGGCACCACGGGTGATGGGTGCGGCAACACCCTGCAGTGCCCGAACTGTCCCTCGGGGCAGACCTGCAACACCACCGACGGACAGTGCGTGCCGACGTCCGAGTGACCTCCGGCCGGCTCTGGCCCTGACCCGTCGACGCCGACCGGGGATGCTCCCAAGGTGGTCCACGCGTTAGTCTGGCCAGAGCCGCGATGCGCCTACCGCTGAGCCGGCCGAAGTTGTTCCTGGTTGCCGGCTTCGTCGCCGCGGGGCTCGCGGCGGCGCTGGGCTTCGGGCCGCTCGTCCGGAGCCGCATTGCCGAGCAGGCTGCTCGCCGGCACCTGGACGTCGAGGTCGAGACGGTCCGGCCCGGGTGGTTCGCCGTACGCCTCCTGAACGTGCGGGTGCGTGCTCAGGGGGTGGAGGCGGCACAGTTACACCTCGAAGAGGTCCGCGTTCGCCTTTCGGCCGGTCTTCACCTCGACGGGATCGAGGTGCGTGGTGGGGAGCTCGCCATCCGAGGAGCCCCGGAGCAAGTCCGCGAGGAGTGGACGTCCTGGCGGGAGCACCTGCCACGAAGCGAAGGGGGCGCAACGCACGAGGGCGCGACCCCTCTCGTCGGGGAAGGCATCTCGGCGCGCTGGAACGTCGACGACGTTCAGCCTCCACTGGCGGAGCTGCAGGGGGTGGGGTTCACCCGCGACGACCAGGGCCTCCACGTGGCCTCCGAGGACGCCCGCGTACGCTCGGAAGGGAGAGCATTCCACCTGAGCGACAGCTCGGTCGACCTGGATCCGAAAGGCACGCTCCTTCGCGCACACGCCGCAGCGCTGGTCGTGGAGTGGAGCCCCCGCGGCTCGGGAGCAGCTCCGCCGGAGCCCGACGGTCCTCCCGTCATTCCCCCGGCAAGTGGCTCCAGTGCCCCCGTTCTGGTTGCACACACAACCAACACCCACACGTCCTCGACGCTTCCGGTCCGCTCTCCCGACGCTGCGGCACCCCTCCTCCAGCTCCCGGAGCTTCACGTCCTCCGGCGGCAGGCTGCGCTCCTCGCGTCGCAGCTCTCGGAGCGTCTGCCGGAGGGCGCCACCTTGAACATCGACGCGCTGACCTGGAGCATCACGCCCGACGAGGACCACCGCGTGGCGCTCACCATCGGCCCCGGGCCGTTCGCCCTGACCCGGAACGCTGCCCGCGTGGAGCTCCGATTCTCCACCGATCCACACGCCTCGACATCGCTGTCGGCGAGAGTCTTGCTCCCGACCGATGGAGGGGATGTCTCGGCAACGCTCGAGGGCGGCCCTGTCTCGCTGTCCCTGCTGGGCATCCACGAGGGAGCAGCCGGGCTGGTGGACGTCGACAAGGCCACGGCGACCGGAACCGTGCGCGTGACCCTGGCCGGAGATGCCAGCGCGGTGACCTTCGACGCGCAGGTGGGGACGCGAGGGCTCTCCGTCCGGCAACCCCGGCTGGCGCTCGACGTGCTGCGTGGAATCGACCTCGACGTCCGGGCGCGCGGCGCGATGACCGACGGAGGCGAGGTGCGACTCGACGACTTCGCCGCGACGCTCGGGGCCTTGCACGTCGCCGGCAGTGGCCTGCTCCACCAGACCCCCGAGAACGTGGCCGCCTCACTCCAGCTCGAGCTCCCCTCCACCGCCTGCCAGTCGCTCCTCGACAGCGTCCCGACGGCGCTGCTGCCCGCCCTGACCGGCACCAAGATGTCCGGCACCTTCGGCGCGCGCGGCCACTTCGCCTTCGACACGCGAGCCCTCGACGACCTGCAGCTCGACTACGACATCCAGGATCAGTGCCGCGTCACAGAGGTCCCGCTGCCCCTCGCGCGCGAGCGCTTCAGGCAGCCCTTCGCCCACCGCATCTACCTGCCCGATGGCTCCACGACCGAGCAGAGCACCGGCCCTGGCTCGCGCAACTGGACATCGCTCGGGCAGATCAGCCCGTACATGCAGGTCGCCGTGATGACGACCGAGGACGGGGCCTTCCTCCACCATCATGGCTTCAACCGCTCGGCCATCCGTGCGTCGATCGTGGCCAACCTGAAGGCGCGACGGTTCGTGCGCGGAGCCAGCACCATCACCATGCAGCTCGCGAAGAACCTCTTTCTGGCGCGGGACAAGACGCTCGCCCGCAAGCTCGAGGAGGTGGTGCTCACCGACTACCTGGAGCAGACGTTCTCGAAGGACGAGCTCATGGAGCTCTACCTGAACGTGATCGAGTTCGGGCCCGCGGTGTACGGCATCACCGCGGCCGCCGAGTACTACTTCGGCCGCTCGCCCTCGGAGCTCAACCTCGCCGAGAGCCTCTTCCTCTCCTCGCTTCTCCCGGCACCTCTCCGCTACGGGTCGATGCGCGAGCTCCCGCAGTGCCCTGACGGCTGGATGCGCACGCTCCGTTCACTGATGGTGGCAGCCAATAAACGCGGCCTGGTGACCGACGCCGAGCTGGCGGAAGGTCAGGCGGAGACCATCACCTTCTGGCACGGAGGACAGCGCCCGGAGCCGCGCCCGGTGCAGCACCTGCGCTCCCGCCTCGAAGGAAACGACGACGACTCTGGCGCTCTGCCGGCCTCGCTGCCCGACAGTCCGTGACTCCTCAACCGCGCCCGGCACCGCGGAGCCGGGCGAAGAACTGGCGGAGCGTCTGCGCGCACTCCTCCTCCAGCACGCCCGAGACCACCTCGAACCGGTGGTTCAGCCGTGCGTCGCGGCCGATCCCGAACATCGTGTCGATGGCGCCGCCCTTTGGATCTTTGCACCCGTACACCACACGGGACACCCGGGCGTGAACCAGAGCTCCTGCGCACATCGCGCACGGCTCCAGCGTCACGTACGCCGTCGCTCCCTCCAGGTGCCAGGTGAGCGCTCGCGCTGCTGCCTCCCGCAACGCAACCACCTCGGCATGCGCGGTCGGGTCGGCCATCTCTTCCCGCCCGTTGTGGCCTCGCGCGAGGACCCTGCCGCTGGCGTCGACGATCACGCAGCCGACGGGCACCTCTCCCTTCGCGCTTGCGAGCCGCGCTTCCTCCAGCGCAGCCCGCATCCAGCCTTCGTCCGCGACCTCTGTCATCCGTTGGGGGGCTTCCGAGCCCGCTCTTCTCGTAGCACCACCCCGCGGCAACCCTTCGGTTTTTCCACCATTGTGGCCGGCGAAAGACCGTGAGAGGATGCCCCGGCTCGCAGTGTCCCATCCGCGTTTGCGTGCCCAGCCCAAACGGTTGCGTCACGCGAAGCAACGAAACCCAAGCGGCAGGAATGCAGAAGAAATTGCTCTGAGCGAAGGTCGCTAGGGGTGCCGAGGGAGTAGACGAAGAGCGAAGAACAACCGGAAACGGAAAGGGCGGGAACGGTCACACGGGGGAGCAAGCAACACGCAAAGGACACACAAAGTAGTGGGTAGCTGATTGGGGGTCGGACCACGTGGTGTGGCCCCGTCCTCCAAGGTGCGAGCAGGCTGACGCTTGACACCGGCTGCCGATCTGAGATCGTGCGCGATGGCGCTTAGTCGGCTCTGCCGCTCTCTGCGCTCGCGGGAGACTGGAACTTGTTTCGATACCAAACCAGGAAGGAGTACGTGAGATGACGCGCAGACTTGGGGGTAACGGGAGGAGAAGCTTGTCTATCCTCGCCACCCTATCGCTAGCGACGGCGCTGGCGTGTGGTGGCACGGTAGTCGGCTGCGGTAGCAGCGGTGGTGGCGGCTCGGGCGGCACAACCGACAGCGGCGTTGGCCCGGATACGGGGTCCAACACGCATGACTCGGGTTCGACGCCTGACACGGGCTCGGCACCTGACACGGGCTCGACGCCGGACACGGGCACACCGCCGGTCGACTCGGGAACTCCGGAGGTTGTGACGAAGACACAGCTGGAGGCGCCCACCTGTACGCCCCCCTCAGGGCAAATCGCGGGTGGGAGCTCCGTCACCATCAACCCGCCAGCCGATCTGCCGACGGGCGGTGAGCTGTTCTACAACACCAACGGCACCGTGCCGACGTCGACGACGGGGTTGCTCTACAACGGCCCCATCCAGGTCCTCGCGGCCGAGACCATCATCGCCATCGCCCACGATCCCGCGGGCAACTTCCTGGACTCCGCGCCTGTCTCCTGCGTCTACACGCTCGAGCCGGTCGAGGCAGGTACGCTCGGCCCCGTCGTCGTCCTTCCGCCGGCGCAGACCGAGTACAACGACTTCACCATCTCCCTGACGCCTCCCTCGGCAGGCGCGAACGTCTGCTACACGACGGGCACGACCTCTACCCTCGCGGCGCCGACCTGCACGCCGGCCGGCGGCTGCGCAGCCGGCTCGACTGCCTGGACGGGCACCGCCATCCCGGTCAACGGCTCGCTGACCGACGCGACCTCGGGTGGGTTCTGGATCAGCGCCATCGCTTGCGAGGCGGGTGACACCCCGAGCGTCGTCAGCACCCAGGCGTACACGCTCCAGGTCGCTGACCCGACCATGAGCATCAATGGCATCGCCGTTCCCCCGAGCACCCCGACCAACGTCAAGTGGGTCAACAACGGTCCCGCAGCCATCATCTCCACGACGACGCTGACCAGCGTCTCGCCCCCCAACGCTCCGACGCTCTCGTACTCCACGACCGCGCTGGCTCCGAACTGCACCGGAGCGGGCCAGTCGGTGGCGAGCGGGACGACGCTGCACGAGACGGTCAACACGAACACGCAGGTCATCGGCTGCAAGCTCGGCTACCACCCCTCGAACACGATCACGTTCGAGACGACGGTCCAGCTGAACGCGCCGCCTCTCCTCGCTGGCGGCACGTTCAACTACGCGCCGGTCATCAAGTGGGCAGGCGTCGGCGTTGCGAACGCCGGCATCGACGACTCGGCGAACACCGGCTCGGGCGATCTGCTCTGCGCGAGCATCAACGCCACCCCGGTGTGCGGAACGTTGCCTGGTGGCAACCCGACCTGCACGACGGGCACGCCGCTGGCGCAAGGCACCAACTACACGATCGGTAACAACAAGACCGCGTCCAACATCGTGAACATCATCGCGTGCGGTCCGACCGGGCTGAACGCCTCCACGGTGTCGACGCAGACCTACACCCTCCAGTACGCGCCTGCGTACATCTACACGACGCAGAACCTCGTCGCCGGTGCGACGGATCTGCCGGGCTGGGACTGGGCAGGAACGGGGAACCCCCCGGGTCAGCCCATCTCCGCAGCGAAGATCCCCGCCACGGCCGCCGCTGGCTGGCCCGGCAGCGGGTCTGGCTTCTTCGTCGACGTCGTCCAGAACGTCTCCAACGGTGTCGTCTGCACGGGCACCGCGGGTGACGGCATCCAGGGTCTCGCTGCCGGAAACCTGAACCCCGGCACCTGCACCCAGACGCCGGTCTATCAGACCCCGGACAGCTACTGCGCCAGCAACACCGCGACCACCGCGGCCTGTGGCTGCGCGGCGGCCGACTCGGTTAATTACGCTGCAGGTGCGGGCGTCCTCGTTCCCGCCGCGGTCGACAGCGCGAAGGCGGGCGGAACCATCTCCGTCATCCCGTGCCAGGCGGCCACCGGTTCGTCCTCGCCGTACGTGTTCCAGTCCCCCGCGGCCACCACGGTGACCTTCTCGGCGGCTGGCGCTGCGACTGCGCCGACGATCGCTCCCCAGGCGACCAATCCGGACACCGTCCAGGAGACGGTCGTCATCACCAACAACGACACCACCACGGGCGGCTCGTACATCGCCGTCACCTTCGGTGCGGGTTCGGGTGCCGTCCCGGCCTCTCCGACCTGCAGCGCGGGCGTCCCCGCGGCCACCGCTGGCATCTACTGCTGGGGCGGCGCGGCAAACGGCTGGGTCCAGTCCACGGGTGCCAACTGCGTGAAGACCCCTGCCTCTGGCACGACCGGCAACACGGTCACCATCTCGCCAGGCGCGGGCGCAGGCCTCCCGGGTGCCGTCAACGGCCCGGGCCTCGTTCAGACCACCGGTGAAGTCGTCGTCGCCATCGCCTGCAACACGCAGGAGACGCCGTCGCCGACCAACACCCAGACGTTCAACTTCCAGGGCGCGGAGCCGAACTTCACCTCGACGGCTGGGGTGGCGAGCGGCAAGACGGGCGACCTCAACACGGCGACCAGCATCGGCGCCGGCGCGGTCGTCAACCTCTCCTCGACGTCGAACTTCGACCTGCCCAACCCGCCGGCCACCCAGGCGATGACCATCCACTGGAGCACCTCCGGGACGGCCACCTGCGGCAGCGCAGGCGTCGTGACGGCCTCGGGTGTCGCCGGCTCTCCGCCGGTCTCCACCTGGCCGGTCAACGGAACCAACCCCGTCGCGCCCACCAGCGGCTCGACGTGGACCCTCAGCGCGGTCACCTGCGGTCAGAACGACGGCGTGCTCCAGGCCATCTCGCCTGCGCGCACCGTCGAGTTCAACCTCGTCGCCGCCACCCCGGTGCTCTCGACGAACCAGGACGGTCCGTCGGTCACCCCGAACGGCTGCCACGAGAACCAGACGGCGCCCGCCTGTGCGTGCTCCAACCTCGGCACCTGCGGCACGGCCGGGCACCCGCCCTGCTGCTGCTCGAACACGAACCCCCCGAGCTGCACCCCTGCAAGCCCGTGGGAGAACGCGTTCAACGCCTACCTCACGTCGACGACGCCCGGAGCTTCGATCTGCTACTCGACGACGACGACGGCGACCTGCAACGCGGGCACCTGCACGGGTACCTCGGTTGCCAGCCCGGCCACCATCCCGCTGACGGCAGCGGGTGAGACGCTGAGCTACCTCGGCTGCCTCCCGGGCCTCACGGCTTCGGCGACGCAGACGTTCACCGCAGTGCTCGACACGGATCAGGGCTTCGCGGGATCCGGCGGCGCAGCGAGCTGCAACGCCAACACCAAGGTCGGCGAGTCGTTGCTCGCCACCGACACCAGCCTCGGTGGACCCACGGACAATGCGTGCGTCTGCTTCACGACGGATGGCTCCACGCCCTCCTGTCAGGCGAACGCGACGGGCTGCACCGGGACGCCCACCGGCACCACCACGTGCGTCAGCACGGGCGCTGCTGGCACGACCCAGGGACCGCCCGCAGGCGTCACCATCACCGGCAACACCACGTTCACCCTGAAGTCGTGCGCGCAGGGCTTCAACCCGACGAGCTCGACCCAGACCTACAGCCTGAACCCGTACCGCACGACCGGCATCGTGGTCGACGGTAACCTCCAGGACTGGAACAAGGGTGCCGACACGGCCATCGCCAGCGGGTTCCCGCCGGATACGGGTGAGGCCTTCGGAACGGAAGCGACCTACACCATCGACATGGCCTGGTACGACTTTGCGACCGGCGCGGGCGATCCATTCCTCGCCGGCAAGGGCATGGTCACGTACAGCAACACGAACCTCTACATCGGAGTCGAGGCGAGCATCCTGAACGCCTCCGGCTACCCGAATCAGTGCTACACCCCGACCAACGGGGCCTGCACTCCGGCTGCCGCCACCTACGTTGCTGCCTACGTGGGCAACGGCGTCCAGGCGACGGGCGCTGGGACGGACGTTCCGTTCCTCGACACCATCTACGAGGCGGGCTGCTCCTACTCGGTCGTCAGCCCGAACCGCACCATCGCCACCGGTGGTGGTATCCAGTACGCCCTGCTGTACCGCTCGGATGGCGGCATCCCCGTCCCCGCAGCGTACGCATGGAACTCGACCAGCCAGACGTGGGGTTCGACCACGCTGGCCGGTGTCCAGGCCGGCTTCGACGCGGGCACCAACACGATCGAGCTCGGCATCCCGCTGGCCTCGATCGGGCTGAGTGGCACCTCCACCTCCGTGACGGCCTTCGTCTCGGAAATCGCCGACGTCGGCCAGGCCGGTCCGCCCAGGGGTGGGAATCCGGTCTGCGGCAACAGCGACGAGCTGTTCCGGTTCCCGCTCGATTACCCGAGCGACCCGGCGTACTTCGACCTGTACCAGAGCTTCTACAACGTGAACCTGACGAGCTGCAACGCACCGAACACGCAGATCGTCTACGTTCCGTAGTAGTGGCACACCCACGCGGTGAGCCCTCACGGGCTCCCGCGTGACACACGAGCGAGGCAGTCTCCGACGAGGAGGCTGCCTCGTTTCCTTTTTGTCGCTGCAACCTGCCCCGTCTCCTGTCCTCGCCCGATTGAAGAGCTGCCATCGCGCGTGTAGGCTCCCCGGCCATGAGGTGCGAATCCACGGCTGTTTCTCTGGTGATTCCGCTGGTTCTTGCCCTGACCCAGTGCCATCCCAGCCCGGACTCGGACTCCGCGACCCTGGGCGATGGCGCAGCCGCTCCCGTCAGCACGTCAGCCACCACACTGACCACGAAGCAGACCGCCCGGATCGAAGCCGACGTGTCGGGGGACCTGACGGCCCACATAGACATCTCGGGCACCAACCAGATCGGGCGGCTCGAGCCGAGCTTCATCCGTTTCACGTTCAGTGAGTCGAACGATGCGCCGGTCGACGCGTCGACACGGCTCACGTTCAGCCTGCAATCCGGCGACGATCCCGTGGTGGGCACGACGATCCACGGCCAGGGTCACCTCGTCTACAACGGCGAGGCGTTCCACACGACCCTGTGCGAGATCGTCGTCGTTTCGCAGACACCTCCGACCGGAGCGACGCACCAGCGTCAGCTCGAGGGGACGTTCGTGTGCCACGACATGCACGGCCCCGACCGCAAGCGGATCGAGGCAACGAACGGTCACTTCGTCGGTCCGTTCGAGGACCTCCGGGTCAAGTAGCCGTTCTCTTCGTTGCTGTTCGTCGAAGACCCGACCGTGCCTGCTACGCTGAGTTTCCGAGGAGACGTGCCATGAGGTCTCGTCCAGTCCACGCGATCGTTCTGCTGTCCCTCGTGGCCGCATGCGGAACCGCGTTCGAGGCGGGCTCCGGCTCAGGCCAGGACGCCGCCACGGGCGAGGACTCACCCATCATCCAGGGCGGTGGGGACTCGGGAGGTGGTGGCGATACGTCGCCTGGCAATGACGGGTCGTCCGGTGATGCAGGCAAGGACGGAACGGTGACCGGAGATACCGGCGCGCCGCTCGAGGGCGGACCTGCGGACACCGGCTCCGGCCACGACGCGGCGCCGGAGAGCGGCCCCGAAGGGGGGTGCCCGGTCAACGAGGCGTGTGTCCCCGCGGCACCACCGGGGTGGCTCGGGCCCGTTGCGTTCTATCTGGGAGCAGCTCCTGCTCCCAGCTGTCCCCCGACCACGAGCGCGGCGCTCACGGGTCAAGCCGGTCTCGACGCACCACCCGCCCAGTGCTCGACCTGTGCCTGCACCGGGAGCGTGACCTGCAGCGCGCCCGAGGTTCAGTTCTCCACGACCAGCACCTGCAACAGCTCCTGCGCCACGGGGACGGCGACGAGCACATGCAGCGCCCTGTCCGGCACCTGCACGGGCGGGGCACCGACCATCGAGATCTACGCGAGCGCGCAGTCCCAGCCCTCGGCGAGCGGCTGCGTCGCGTCCACCGAGACGCCGACCCTCCCGCCCGTATCGTGGTCGCAGGTCGCGGCCCTCTGCGCGTCGGCCAGCTATCCCTCCTGCGGGAGCACCCAGGTGTGCGCGCCCATCACCGCGAGCCCCTTCCAGGGGTGCATCTACCAGGCTGGAAACCAGACGTGTCCCAACGGGCCGTACTCGGTAAAGCAGGTGGTGTACAGCAGTGACACCGACACGAGGGGCTGCAGTCCCTGCACCTGCGGTCTCCCGACCGGAACGACGTGCAGCGGCGGCTCGGTCGGCTTCGCGAACAGCGCGGCGGTGGGCTGCTCCAGTTCAGGCAACGTCGCCGTCCCGAGCACCTGCGCGGACGTCGGCCTGCTTGCCCCGCCCGGGAAGATCGAGCTCACCACGGCACCCACACCCACCAGCGCCGGCTGCACCGCCAGCGGCGGGACAGCGAACGGCGGCGTGACGGCGACGGGTCCCACCACCATCTGCTGCCCGCAGTGAGCTCGCGCCACAGCTCCAACCCCAGTCAGCGCGCCCAGGAAGATTCGAACTTCCGACAACTGGTTCCGTAGACCAGTGCTCTATCCAGCTGAGCTATGGGCGCAGTATCCCTTGCGGGGCTGCGGACGATACTCACCCCCACCGGGCTGTCAACGGATCATCCAGTGAGTGGCTCCCTCTACGGTCGAGCCAACCTCGCAACGGTTGCATACCCTCCGGGAGACCGCGACTGCATTGCCTCCCTCCGGCCGCTTCCATGATGGCGGATCGGGGCAAAACATTCCCGATCTCAGGGCCTTACGGTCCATCCGGTCCCTCTGGCACGGGCGCTGCTCTATGCCTGGTCGCTCGGACGCCGTGGGCTGCGGTTTTCGAGCGAATGCAGAAGCCGGCATCACTCTCCCTTCCTTGTCCGGCCCTGCGACGCTTCCCTTGAACTGACTCTCTTAGAACCCTCTTTGCTTAAGCCTCGTTCCTTCTTCGCTTCACCCTTTTCTTCCACTCGACGCACCTCGGAGTAGATTTGGTCGGGCTGCCGGCCTTCAGTGGCGCGCACCTCGGTTCTCGAGGGCGCGCCACAGCGTTTTTGTGGTCACGGATCGCCGTGCTACGAGTCAGCATGCGGCCGGGGTGGTGGATCCGAGCTCTCGTGGCAGCGGCCTTGCTGCTCACGACCGTCGTTTCCACGGACGCGATGGCGCAGTCCTCCCGCCCGTGGCTCGGCGTGGTGATGGAGAAGCAGGTAGACCCCATGGTCCCGGGGGTGGTGGTGGGGCACGTGGTGAGGGGGTCCCCCGCTGACCTCGCGGGCATCCGCGAGGGCGACCGGATCCTCCGCGTGGCCGGCAGCACCGTGACTCACGCGTCCGATGTCGTCCGCGCGGTGAGCGGTCTCGGCGTGAACGACACCGTGGCGCTCGTCTTCGTGCGCGCGGGGCACGAGCAGAGCGCAACGGCACGTCTGGCGTCGTTCCCGTCGCAGGACGACATCATGCGGATGGACCTGGTCGGCGCCTTCGCCCCCAGCTGGAAGGGCGTCTCTGTCGTGAGCGGGAGCTTCCCTCCCTCCGTGGGCGCCTTGCACGGACGCGTCGTCCTCCTCGACTTCTGGGCCACGTGGTGCGCCCCGTGCCGCGTCGCCATCCCCGCGCTCGACGCGATGCAGGCCCGTTACGGCGCCCAGGGCCTGAGCGTGCTCGGGGTCTCCACGGAGGACGTGCAGGAGGTCGCGGCCTTCACCCAGCACGTGCAGATGCGCTACGGCGTCGCGGTGGACCGGCAAGGGCAGACCACGCGGACCTACGGCGTGGCCAGCTTGCCGACGCTGGTGATCATCGACAAGCGCGGCGTCGTGCGGGACGTCGCCATCGGGTTCGACCCCGGCCAGGACGCCCGCATCGACGCCACCGTCCGCGCGCTGCTCGCCGAGCCCGCGCCCACGAACTAGCCTCCGGCCATGTCCGATCCGCGCGCCCTGGTGCGTGTGCTCGACGAGCTGCTCTGGTCCCTGCGCCGGGCGGGCTTCACCATCTCCACGGCGCAGGCCATCGACGTGGTGCGCGCCGTGACCGCGGTGGGGCTCGAGCACGAGGCCCACGTGCGCGAGGCCATCGCCGCCATCGTCGTGCACCGTATTCCGGACCGGGCGCGGTTCGACCGCGAGCTCGACGCCTTCTTCGCCCCCGGGAGCGCGGCCCGCCGCGGGCACACGCTCTGGGACCGCCTCGCCGGCCAGGGCTTCTCTGCGAGCGAGCTGGACGCCGTGCGTGAGCTCCTGGCCCAGCTGGGCGCCAGCGGGGCCGACGGCGTCGCCGCCTTGACCACGCTCGTGCGTCGCGGGGCCGACCTCGACCGCCTGCTGGCCCTCGCCGGCGTCACGCGCCAGCTCGACGCCGACAGCGCCCTCCAGCTCGGCTTCCAGACCCATCGTCTGCTTGGACAGCTGGGGGCCGCCCGCGCCCGGCAGACGCTCGCTCACCTGCGCGGCCTCCTCCGCGACGCCCTCGGCGCCGAAAGAGGTGACGCCCTGGCCTCCGCGCTGGCTGCGGAGCTCGAGCGCGCCGAGGACGAGGTGCGCGCCCACGTCCGCCGCACCTACGAGGCCCGGGTCGCCGACGTCGAGCGCCAGCGGGGGGAGCGCACCCTCGAGACGACCCCCTTCACGGCCCTCAGCGAGGCCGAGATCGATGAGGTGCGCCGCGCCGTCCGCCGCTTTGCCGAGCGCCTGCGAGGGAGCGCCCGCGTCCGTGCTCGCCGTGCCCTGCGCGGGCGCATCGACCCCCACCGCACGCTGCGCAAGGCCCTGCGGACGGGCGGGGTGCCCTTCGCCCTGGCCTACAGGAACCGCCGGCGCGACCGCCCCAGGCTCGTCCTGCTGTGCGACGTGAGCGACTCGGTGCGCGCGGCCGCCGCCTTCCTCCTCGAGTTCACCTACGCCGCCCAGGAGCTGTTCTCGCGGGCGCGCAGCTTCGTCTTCGTGAGCGACCTCGGGGAGACCACGGCGCTCTTCGCGGCGCAGCCCGTCCGCGTCGCCATCGGGCGCGCCTGGGGCGGCGGGGTGGTGCGCGGCGGTGACAACTCCAACTACGGCCGCGTCCTGCGCACGTTCGAGGCCCGCCACCTGCGGGAGCTCGACCGCCGCACGACCGTGGTCATCCTGGGCGACGGCCGCACCAACTTCCACGACGCCGCCGCCGACGTGCTCGACCGCATCCGCGAGCGCTCCCGCGCCCTCCTCTGGCTCTGCCCCGAGCCGCGCGGTCAGTGGAGCCAGGGCGACAGCGCGATGGGGAGCTACGCGCCCAGGTGCACGTCGGTGTACGAGGTGCGCTGCGCGGCGGATCTAGAGAACGCCGCGCGGGCCCTGGTGGCGCGGGGTTGAGGGGTCGGTGTCCCATCCGCGAGGAGCAGGGCCGCTCCCGGCACGGGGGGCAGGGAACCCCTACAGCCCGTCCGCCGGCGGATGCACCAGCTTCACCCTGCCCTCGAGCCGCTTGCTGGTCCACACACGGTCATGCGCATCCACGATCACGGCGCCCACGCCGTCGAGCGACTCGACGAGCTTCAGCCCCTTCTCGGGGCCGAGGATGAACACGGCGTCGTCGATCTCGTCCGCCAGCAGGGCCGTGGGCGCCCAGATGGTGACACTGCGCGACGCGGTTGCCGGGTACCCCGTACGCGGGTCGATGATGTGGTGGTAGCGCTTGCCGTCGACGATGTAGGAGCGCTCGTAGTCGCCCGCGGTGCTGAAGGCGTGGTCGCTCACCGCCATCATGGCGAAGTAGTCCCCGTCGGGGCCGCGTGGATCGCGGATGCCTGCCTGCCACGGCGACCCGTCGGGCTTCACCCCGTGGGTGTAGAGGTCCCCCCCGGCCTGGACGAAGAAGGACGTCACCCCGGCGTCGAGCAACACCTTCGCCGCCTTGTCGACGGCGTACCCCTTGGCGATGCCGCCCAGACCGATGCGCACGTGCGGCTCGTCGAGGAACACGGTGCTCGCCGCCGCGTCCAGCTTCACGTGGCGGTACCCGACGTACTTCACCTTGGCCTTCACCTCGGCCGCCGTGGGCGGGTGGGGGTCGAGGTCCTGATCGAACTTCCACAGGCCGTGCATGGTCTCGAACGTGATGTCGAAGCACCCCTCGCTCAGCTCGCTCGCGTGCAGCGCCTCGCGGATGACCTCGAACGTCTCGGGGGAGACCGCGACCGGGTGCTGCCCCGCCGCCGCGTTGACCTGCGACACCTCGCTCGCGGGGTCCCACGTGGTCATCAGCTTCTCGAGCCGGCGGATCTCCGCCGTGGCCTGGTCGTACAGCGCATGCAGGCGGGCCGCGTCGACCGTCGCCGTCGTGAAGCTCGCGTAGGCCAGGTGCGTGCCCATCGCGTGGTCCTCGCCGGTCACCTTCTGCCCCACCCACGACCGAGGCGGCGCGCTGGCGGAGGACGACGCCGGAGGAGCCGGCAGGACGGCCCCGCTGGCGGCAGGCGCGGGGCCAGGTGAAGCCTCCAGCGCGGGCGTCGCGCTCTGCGACGGAGGGGTCGTGTCGCGGCAGGCGCAGAGCAGCGCGCCGAGGGCGAGGACACAAAAGGATTTCATTGGCGCCGCCGCGGGAGGTTAGCGCATGCTCCAGCGGCATGTCGCTCGCGCCCGACCTCGCCTCGGCCATCGACCGCGCCGTCGACTCCAGCGCCGACGCTCTGCTCGCCCTCTCCACCCGCATCCACGACCACCCCGAGCTCCGCTTCGAGGAGCACCAGGCGAGCGCCTGGCTGGCCGACTTCGTGGCCTCGCACGGTCATGCGGTCGAGCGCGGGGTCGCCGGTCTGCCCACCGCCTTCCGCGCGCGCGCAGGGAAGGGGACCCCGCGCATCGCCGTGCTGGCGGAGTACGACGCGCTGCCGGGGGTGGGCCATGCCTGCGGTCACAACCTCATCGCGACGGGCGCGGTCGGGGCCTTCGTCGCCGCCGCCTCCGTCGCCGCCCGGGTGGGGGGCGAGGTGGTGCTCCTCGGCACCCCTGCCGAGGAGGGGGGCGGCGGGAAGATCACGATGCTCGAGGCCGGCACCTTCGAGGGCATCGACGCGGCGATGATGTTCCACCCCTTCGACCGCGACCTCCTGGCCCACACCACGCTGGCGTCGCTCTGGCTCAACTTCCACTTCCACGGCGTGCCGTCCCACGCCGCCATCGCGCCCCACGCCGGGCGCAGCGCGCTCACGGCGTGCCTCGACACGTTCCGCCTCATCGACGGCCAGCGCGTGCACTTCCGCGACGGCGTGCGCGTCCACGGCTTCATCCTGGACGGGGGGCAGGCGGTCAACATCATCCCCGAGCGCGCCGCCTGCGAGTTCAGCGTCCGCGCGCTCGACGACCAGGAGCTCGCGCGCGTCCGGGGCATCGTCGAGCGGTGCGCCCGGGCCGCGGCCATGGCGAGCGACGTCACGGTGGAGATCGCCGTCCGCCACGGCTACCGCGACATGGTCAACAACCTGGCCCTCGCTCGCCGCTTCGGGGAGCACCTCCGGGTCCTCGGTCGCACCGCCCGCGAGCGCGATCCGCGCATCGGCGCAGGCAGCACCGACATGGGCGACGTGTCGCACGCTCTCCCCGCCATCCACCCCTGGCTCGCCATCGTCGGCGAGAACGAGGCGCTGTGCCACGAGCACCGCTTCGCCCAGGCCGCCGGCACCGATGGCGCAGGCCACACCGCCCTGCTGGCGGCGAAGGCCCTGGCGCGGACCGCCGTCGAGTTCCTGGCCGACGTCGACCTCCGGGCCGCCGTCAGGAGCGAGTGGGAAGCTTCTCGAGCACGGTGACGTGGAGCCGCAGGCGCGCGGCGTGGTGCAGCATCAGCTGAGCCAGGCCCTTGTTGTCGCTCACGTCGGGCATCCGCTCGAACGACCCGTCGTACATCTCGAAGCCCACGCGATCCCCGTCGAGCACGAGGCGCGTGACCTGGGGCCAGCCGAAGCGCTTGGCCCGGGGGATGCCGAGCGCCAGGAGGGAGCGCGTCTCCACCCAGTCGTCGCTCACGACGACGCCCCGCATGTGGGTGCGGATGACGGTGGCCAGGGAGCTGACGAGCAGGACCACGGCGATGACGCTGACCGACAGGGGGCGGATGCGGTCCCCCTCGACCGCCCAGACGAAGAGCCGGGATCCCGTCGGGGCGTTGTACGCGGCGATGGTCACCACGCCGAAGATGGCGGAGGCGAGGAGGTAGAGGGCGGACGGGATGCGCGCGCGCCGCGGCGGCCCGAACTTGACCCGCTCGCCGGCCGAGGGCGCCTCGTAGGTCATGTCGAAGCGCGCGATGGTGCCGTTCACGTCGGTGATGCTGATGCGGTCACCGTCGGCGTCGACGTGGTCGGAGAGGGGACGTCCGGCGGAGGGCGGGGTCGGGGCGGCGGACACGGTGAGCATCCCATGGTGACACGACGCCCGCGCGCTCGCTTGGGTGCGATGCGTCTCGATCACGTGTCGCGGCCGGACCGCCTGTACTCCCGGAGGCTCGCCATCTCCCCCTTGCTGGGGTTGATGACGAGCAGGCCATGGTCGCCGTCGAGCAGGGCGATGTCCCCGTCGGAAGCCCAGCGGAACAGCCCGTGCACGTCCACCACGGCGGGGACGTTCAGCAGCTTGAGCAGTGCCAGGAGCCGCGGCCCCGTCGCCCGCTCGCTGAGGGCAATGCCTGCCGGCTGGGAGCGCGCGCTGACCAGCAGATCGAACACCGTGAGGGTGTCGCCCACGAGCAGCGCCTTGCTGGGCAGAGCCGACCGCTTGTCGCTGTCGGCCAGCATGGTCAGGGCATCGCACAGGTCCTCGATGTCGCGGGCGCGCTCCTCGAGGTAGGCGTCGCGGGTCAGCGAGACGGCGGTGCGCGTCACCTCGCGGGCGACCTGGGACAGGGCCCGCGGTAGCCCCACCCCGCTCCAGGCGATGTCGGTCGCGCGCTCGCGGAAGCGCGCGTCCTCCAGGATCTCCACGTAGGTGGAGAGGAAGGCGGCGGTGCCACCGAGGCCCAGGGTCTTCGCCCGCTCCTCCAAACCCCGGATGGACTTCTGGGCGACGTCGAAGGCGCCCTTGAGCAGCTGCACGTCCTGCTCTCCATGGTGCCTGGCCTGGATGGAGCCACGCTCGCTGGGTCGCGCCGGGGGTCTACGCAGCGCCGCCACCGCGCCGAGCGCCCGCCCGACCAGCACGGGCCTCCCCGTCAGCGTCACCTTGCGTGTCCCCCCGCCCGCGCGCCGCGCGCCCTTCTCGCGCGCTGCGTCGAGCAGCTCGGCGGTGCGGATGCCCGCGGCGATGAGGCCCCCGAGGACCGAGAGAAGCTCGACGTCGCGATCCTCGAAGGGGGGCTCGCGGCGCTGGACGACCAGGGCCCCGAGCGGCCCGGCCTTGCCGCGGATGGGCACGGCGAGGAAGGCCGGGAAGCGCTCCTCCCCCAGCTCGGCGAAGTGCTTGTAGGAGCCGTGCTCCTCGGCGGTGCTGGTGGTGATGGGGCGCATGTACTCCACGGCCTCGCCGGTGATCCCCTCGCCCACGCGCAGGCGCACCTGGCCGATGGCCCCGTTGGAGAAGCCGACGTTGCCGCGCATCACCAGCTCGCTCTGGTCGCCCTCGAGCAGGTAGAGCGAGCACACGTCGGCGCCGAGCATGACGGCGATGCGACGGGGCGCCTCGTCGAGGAGCGTGAGCAGGGGCATCGGCCGCGCCGTGAAGGCGACGAAGTCGAGCACCGCGTCCAGGCGCTTGTCGCCGCGCTCGTGGACTCGCACGTGCTGCTGTCGCGGGGCGGGGGGCAGCTGCGCCATCGCTGACAGTATAGACGGGCCGGCATGGACGTGCTGGCGCACCCCCGTGCCGTGGACTACGGTCGCGCGCATCATGACAGCGACCTCATCGCCCATCCGATTTCCGTCTGCCGAGTGGTGCGCCGCCTACAAGGACGCGATCAACGGAAACCCCGGCTACAAGGCCGCGGCGAAGGAGTGGACGCACGGTCCCGTGGCCATGGTGGTCGTGGCCGAGCCGACCATCGGCATCCCCGAGGACATGGCCATGTGGCTCGACCTGCACCAGGGCACCTGCAACGACTGCCGCCTGGTGTCGCGCGAGGAGGCAGAGAAGGCCACCTTCGTCATCGTCGCGACCTACGCGCGATGGAAGGAAGTGATCCGCAAGCTGCTCGATCCCACCAAGGGGATGATGCAGAACAAGCTGAAGCTGACGAAGGGCCACATGCCGACCATGGTGAAGTTCGTCACGGCGTCGAAGGAGCTGGTCGAGTCGACGTCGCGCGTTCCGACGAAGTTCGTCGACGAGTGAGCGCTCTTCGAGGCGATCATCTCGCGCGGACCCGAGTCATCATGGACCCACCTCCAGCAAGAGATCGTCATCGCGATGAAAGAGAGAACTTGACCTGCACAAGTATTCTCTTCGATCATCACGATCGTGAACGCGCATGCAGCGCCTGCGGTGGTGCTGGTCGCTGATGACGAGCCGACGATGTTGGAGCTCGTCTCACGCCACCTCCGGTCGCTTGATCAGCCGAAGCTCGAAGTCATCGAAGCGTCCGACGGGGACGAGGCGTGGAAGCTCGCCCTCGACCGGCTTCCGGACCTCGTCGTGCTCGACGTGATGATGCCGGGCATGAGCGGCTGGGAGGTCTGCCGCAAGATCCGCCAGCATCCCGAGCTCGCTCACACCGGTGTGCTCATGCTCACGGGCATCGGCGAGAACCTCAACGAGACCACCAGTCCGCTCTTCGGCGCGGACGAGTACATCGACAAGCCCTTCGACTTCGAGCGGCTCGACGCCATGATCGTCGAGGTCCTTCGCAAGCGAGCGGCTCAACGAGAAGCAGTCCCTCGCCCCGTCGGTAACGGGGTGGGCGGGCCGGCGAAGGCTGCGGCGTCCGCGCGCTCATCGAGCAAGCGACCCGTCAAGAAGGCCAAGCCGGCAGCAGTAACGTCCGGGCGTGCAGTCGGCGCACGGGCGTCGTCACGGAAGCCAAACAAGAAGCAAAAAGGATCCGCCAAAGCGGAGAAAAGGAAAGAAGCCATGGCTGCGAAGAAAGGTGCCAAGAAGGGCGCGAAGAAGGCGAAGAAGGGTGCGAAGAAGGGGAAGAAGAAGTAACCCCTCTCCGTACGTCTTTCGCGCGAGTCACTGACTCGCGCGTCTCATGCTCTCGATGAGCGGCCTCGATGGAGGGCCGAGCCAAGCTCGGGCCTTCGCATCCGAGAGGAAGAGCGTCTCGCTGCGTGCAGCGAATCGACCAGTTCGTCGCCGGCGATCAGCTGGTGCGCGGGACGCGGGACCGCCAGCTCCAACGAGCTCGAAGAAGTCGCAGAGCGTGAAGTCGTGTTTGCTCGAGCATCGCGTGCGCTGAAGCGCCACGGCTCCCGAGTGGGTCGTGGCAGGAAGCGTAGTCGTCGACGTGTAGGGTGCAGCCCCCTGGACGCGAACTTGGGTCGTGGTCGGGAACGCCTGTCCCTCGAGCAGCGCGACGATGATCTTGCCCGTGCGTGGGTTTCCACGTCTGCGGGGGCCGAGGGGGACGACCGGGATACGACGACGACCGGGACTCCCGCTTCGGTGTGACCCGGGAGCGCAGGCAAACCCTGCGCGCTCGGTTTCTCGTCTTGCCTTGTCCCGTCGGGACACGAGGTGCTGGCAGCGCTTGCGTCGGGGGATGTTTCGTGTACGAAATATCCCTCGGAGAGACGCACAATGCCCAGCCCTTACTCGACCGAGCACACCCAGTTCCGTGCGACCGTGCGCGCGTTCTGCGAGCGCGAGCTCGCTCCTCACCGTGAAGAGTGGGAGAGGGACGAGCTCTTCCCCAACTGGGTCTTCAAGAGGGCCGGCGAGCTCGGGATCACCGGCGCGCACTACCCGGAGGAGGTAGGGGGCGCGGGCGGCGACTACTGGTTCAGCGTCGCCAAGAGCGAGGAGTTCCCGCGCTGCCTCATGAGCGGTGTGGGCATGGGCCTGCTCGTCCAGGGGGACATGGCGACGCCGGTCATCAACGACATCGGCACGAAGGAACAGAAGGAGGAGTTTCTCACCCCCGCCATCAAGGGCGACAAGATCGCCGCGCTGGGCGTGAGCGAGCCCAACGCCGGGAGCGACGTGGCCGGCATCCAGACCACGGCCAAGAAGGACGGCGGGGACTACGTCATCAACGGGTCGAAGACCTTCATCACCAACGGCACCCGGGCCGACTTCGTCACGCTCCTCGCCAAGACCGACCCGGCCTCGGGCGCGCACGGGTGCAGCTTCTTCCTGGTGCCGACCAAGACCAAGGGCTTCCATGTCTCGAAGAAGCTGAAGAAGATCGGCAACCACTCCAGCGACACCGCCGAGCTCCACTTCGAGGACATGCGGATCCCCGCGCGCTACCGCCTGGGCGAGGAGAACATGGGGTTCATGTACCTCATGCAGAACTTCCAGAGCGAGCGCATCATCGCCTGCACCAGCGCCTGCGCGGGCGGGGCCCTCATGCTGGAGGAGGCCATCGCGTACGGCCGGGACCGCAAGGCGTTCGGCAAGCCGATCATCAAGCGCGAGTACTGGCAGCACAAGTTCGTGGACCTCACGGCCAAGCTCGAGGCGGCCAAGGCGCTCACCTACAAGGGCGTCGAGAGCTACAACGAGGACAAGTACGTCAGGAAGGACAACGTCTCCATCGACACGGTGAAGACCATCTCCCTGGCCAAGATCTTCGTCGGCGACGTGGTGACCGAGATCGCCGACCAGTCCCTCCAGTTTCACGGTGGGTGGGGCTACATCGAGGAGTTTCACATCGCGCAGGCGTGGAGGGATCAGCGCCTCTTCCGCATCGGCGGGGGGACGACGGAGACCATGCGCTACTACGTCGCCAAGCTGATGGGGCTCTGAGCCGGAAGACGCCTCCCACGCTTCCGTCGTGATCTTCTCTTTCACGACGGAGATCGTCTCTTTCACGACAGAGATCGTCGCTTTCGCCACGGAGATCGTCTCTTTCACGACGGAGATCGTCGCTTTCGCCACGGAGATCGTCTCTTTCACGACGGAGATCGTCACTTTCGCCACGGAGATCGTCTCTTTCACGACGGAGATCGTCTCTTTCACGACGGAGATCGTCTCTTTCACGACGGAGATCGTGACTTTCACGACAGAGATCGTCACTTTCGCCACGGAGATCGTCTCTTTCACGACCGAGATCGTCTCTTTCACGACAGAGATCGTCACTTTCACGGCGGAGATCGTCGCTTTCACGACGGAGATCTTCTCTTTCATGACGGAGATCGTCGCTTTCACGACGGAGAAGCTCGCTTTTTCCGGTAGGAAAGCGGAGATCCACCGGGAAGAAGCGAAGTTCTCGGTCGAACCAGCAGAAGTCGCCCGCGAAGAAGCGCGGGTCACTCGAAACGAAGACCAGTTTCCAGGCGAAGAAGAGGCCGACCGAGCCCGTAGTGGACCCCGTCGGGCAGCGCCTTCTCAGGCAGGTCGCGGGAAGGCTCGCCGGAACGCGGCGACGGTGTCGATCTCGTCGTGGTGGTGCGCGAACCCGGTCGCCTCGTGGAAGGCCTTCGCGTCGACCACGACCGGGTACTTGATGTGCGTCAGCGCACCCCTTGGCAGCGTCGGGAACCCGAAGCGCCCGATGAGCCTCTCCAGGATGAACTCGGGCACCGGCACCGGAGTGCGCGCGGCCTCGTGCACGATGCGCGAGAGCGGCAGGGGTTGCGGGCCGGCGACGTTGAACACCCCGCGCGGTCGCCGTTCGATGGTGCGCACGATGGCCTCGACCAGGTCGTCCTCGTGGAGGAACTGGAAGAGGGGGTCGAAGCCCATCACCATGGGGACGCGCTTGCCGCGGATGAAGCCGGCGAGCGTTCCGTGTCCCGTGGTCCCCAGCGTGTAGCAGGCGCGCAGCACCGTCGTGCACAGCTCGGGGAAGCGCCACAGCGCGGTGGCGGCGAAGAGGTCGGCTGCCACCAGATCGGCCAGCTCGGGGAAGCGATTCAGCGCGAGCGGGGGCTCGTCCTCCAGGTGGAAGAGCGGTGAGTCCGGCCCGGCGCCGTAGAAGGTGTGCCGGCCCACGAAGATGCAATGCTGGACGCCGTAGGCGCGCGAGTACTCGAAGACCGCGCGCGTGCCGCCGAGGTTGATCTGGTACCGCTCCTCGCCCGGCATCACCAGCGAGGTCACCGTCGCCATGTGCACGACCACGTCGGGGCGGGTGTGACGGAACACCTCCTCCGCGGCGCGCTTGCGCACGTCCACGTTGTGGAACTCCACGGGGGCGTCGTCCCAGGGACGCCGGTCCACGCCGACCACCTGGTGCCCCTCGCCCGCGAGGCGCACGGCGAGCTTGCGCGCGATGGCGCCCGAGGCGCCGGGGATGAGCACGCGCATCGATCAGCTCCTCAGCTGCGCAGGCTCGCCGCGGCGGCGCCTGGCTCCGGCCTGTAGCATGTCGGCGATGGTCTCCTTCACCTTGTCGACGTAACCGAAGACGATCTCGTCGTCCTCGTTGCCGGTGCCCGTGAAGACCAGCGGAGCGCCGTACTCGATCTCGATCTTCGCAGGCAACGGCACGGGCAGCCCGTAGGCGACGAGCGGTATGTAGGGCACGCCCAGCATCCGCCCGAGCTTGTACGCGTTGGCGATGGTGGGGAAGGCCTCGCCCCCGCCCAGCACCGCGAAGGGGACGATGGGGGTGCGCGTCTTCAGCGCCAGCCGGACGAACCCGCTGCCGAACTCCACCAGCGAGTTGCGCTCGCGGAAGAGCTTCGCCGTGCCGCGGGCTCCCTCGGGGAACACCATGAGCAGGCGCTCCTCCTGCAGCAGGCGCTCCGCGTGCTCGGGCAGCCCCGCGAACTGCCCTGTGCGCGACGCCCAGAGGTTCATGAAGGGCACACGGCTCATGAACTTCTCGACCATCCCCTGCGCGAGCCGGGGTGGATCCATCTCGAGCAGACACGAGGCGATGACCATCGCGCCGTCGATGGCGATGCCTCCCGAGTGGTTGCCCACGAGCATGGCGCGCCCGCGCTGGGGGACGTGGCGAATGCCGCGCGTCTCCACGCTGAAGTAGTGGCGGTACATGGCCGCCAGCCCGGTCATCGCGACGCGCAGGTGGGTACGCGAGACGCCATAGGGATCGAGGCCGAGCGCGTCGAAGGGAAGCTCGAGGCGCGCGATCCGGTTTCTCACTTCCTTGTCGATGCGAAGGCGCAAGCTCGGACGAGGATAGCCGACGATGGTCGTCTAGTCGGCCCCCGCGTCGCAGCCCCCGTTGATCCACGCCGCCATCGCCGCCATGTCCGCCTGGTCGACCTCGTGCGTGATCTGCGGGGGCATCTGCACCCCCAGGGGTACCCCGTCGACGCCGTTGCGGACGTCGGCGCGATAGTAAGCGGCGCTGGATCCGACGTCGCAGGCGTGGAAGCGGTAGGTCGTGCCCGCGTCGGGGATGTTGAAGTTCTGGGTCGGGACGTTCCACCCCGTCGTGTACGTGTCGGTCGCCTGCTCGGTCGCCAGCTTGGCCACGTCGAGGCGCATGTAGAAGTTGGTCTGCGCCGCCTCGCCGTCCCCGCGGTTGTGGCACGACACGCCGCAGTTCATGTGCAGCCAGCCGAGCACGGCGGCGTCGCTGGTGCTGCCGGGGATCACCAAAGGAGCGGCCGGCGGCGCCGTGAGCAGGCCCTGACTGGTGAGCGCCTGCATGGTGAGGCCGGACGCCAGCGGCGACGAGAGGGCGACGGCCTCGAAGCCCATCACCCCGTCCATGCGGCCGTTGTGGCAGTCGTCGCACTCGTCCTGCGTGGGGATCTGGTAGGTCGTGCCGGCGACATCGGTCTGCCCGCTGGTCAGCTCCGTCGCGTCCGACACGCCGTCGTCGGTCCAGCGGTACGTGGTCCGGTACCACTCGCCCACCGCCTGCTTCCAGATCATGCGCGTCTCGATGCGGGTCTCGGCGCCGCCGTCGGTGCCTCCGTCGCCCAGCACGAGCCGGAACTCCTTCCAGACCTTGGTCCCTACCGGGAAGGTCCACTCGTCCATGTCGCTGGTGTCGATCTTCTGGCCCGGCGGGAGGTAGATCCACCGCGTCTTGTCCGCCCCGTCGCTCCAGAGATGAAGCCCGGGATCGTACTCGACCACGCCGGTGGCGATGGTCTTGGACGTCCAGTCGCCATAGAGGCCGGTGCACCGCAGGTCGGTCGGCTCACCCACGGAGCCCACGCCGCAGTCGCCCGAGAAATCTCCCCCGTCGGCGAACCCCACCCCGGTGTCGGCGCCCGTGTCCCCGGCGCTCGCCTCGGCCGCATCGCCGCTGCTCGCCTCCCCTCCGTCCGCTGCGTCGCTCACCGACCCGTCGTGCGTCACGGAGGCGTCCCCCGTGTCCGGCACCCCCGACTCGAACACCGAGCCCTCCGACGCATCCGGGCCGCCCCCGCTGCCGCCACCCTTGCTGCTGCTGCAGCCGATGAAGCCGGCCGCTGCCCCGGGCGCCAGGAGAGTCAGGACGGCGACCGTGGTCCGCAGCGAAGGGGGGCGCATGGCCCCTGATTATGCCACGCGCCCGAGCCGGAGCTTCTCTTCCTGGCCCACGTGAAAGAACCGACGAAGCTCGACGCGCATCTCCCCGAAGCGTGAGCGGCCCACGTAGTCGCGCTCCAGCCTGCGCACGAAGCGGTTCGCCGCGTCGTTCGCCACGCGGTACCGCTCGCCCCGCTCGCTGGCGTGATCGTGCTCGAAGGCCACGCGCTCGTAGAGACGTGCGCGCAGGTCGGCGCTGACCACAGCGTCCAGCGATCCGCGCGACGCCACCGAGGCGGCCAGCACCACCCACTTGTCCACCTCGGCCTGCAGCTCCATCTCCAGCTGCGTCGCCTCGCGCTGGACACGCGCGCGCTCGACCACGTAGACGAAGTGGCTCACGCCCTCGATGATCTGGCAGAGGGCATCGAGGCCGGCCTCCTCCTCCAGCGCCGGCAACCGCAGGCTCATCTCCAGCGCACCGTCGGCAGCCTCGCGAAGGAGCAGCGCCTCTCGCTCGCCCGCGGCGGCCTCCTTCAGGTAGTCCCCCACGTCTGCCACGCGATCCAGCTGGTAGACCCGCTCCAGCGCCTCTTGCACGCGGACGGCCAGCGCCCGCTCCCGCACCAGCTCGACGCCGTTTCCCTCGAGCTTGCGCGTGTCGCTCACTGAAGAACGCCCTTGGCTCCACGCGTCGGCATGACGCCATGCGAGGTCAGGGCGCTCGCCAGGCGCTCGCTGCCCGTCTTGAGCCAGCGCTCGTAGACGTGGAGCAGACCCCGCGAGCTCGCCGTCCCCATGGCGATGGTCGTATCCGCCACCTCGGCCACCACCTCGACGAACTCGGCGAACTTGTGCGCCAGCTCCCCGAAGAGATCGGGACCACCGCTGTCGTTGCCCACCTTGAGCATCGAGCTGGCTGCGCCGTACGCGCGGGTGCCGAGCCCGTGCATGTACTTCGCATCCACCCCCCGCGCCTCGAAGTGATCGCCGAAGAACCCGCACCCGTAGAGGACACCGTCTCCGATGACCCGCAACCTCTCGAACCGAGCCGCGGGATCGCTCAGGTGAAGGGCCTCGTCGAGTAGCAGGGTGACGGGTCGGTCGAGCGCATCTTCTGCGCCCTTGCCGGGATGCGCGTAGTCGGTCAGGAGCGCCACCAGATACCGCGCCGCTCCATCCGTCGCTTCGACGCGCCGCGCCTTGATCGCCTCTTCCACAACCTCGTTGAAGAAGCCCGAGATCGAGTTGGCTGGCAGGATCGTCATCGTTCTACCTATATTTGCTAGGAGATACGGGCCTCCTTGGCAATTTCGTAACCGCCCGTTCGCAGCGGTTGCGTGCATGTACGCTGGCAGACGACCTGCCCGAGTGCTCATCGCCCGCTCAGTAGGGGGTCGCCGAGGTCAACCGGCTTTCGTTTCCACTAGTTGCCTTCGGGTGCGGCCCCCCTTGACGGTGGGAGCAGGACGGTTACGTTGGCGCCCGACCGTTGGCACTCGTTTAGGTCGAGTGCCAGCAATCGACCGAGCAGGAGAGTTCCATGTCCAACATTCGACCGCTGCACGACCGCGTGATCGTCAAGCGCGTGAAGGAAGAAGAGAAGAGCAAGGGGGGCATCATCATCCCCGACACCGCGAAGGAGAAGCCGATCGAGGGCGAAGTTCTCGCCATCGGGAGCGGGAAGATCCTCGAGGACGGCAGCGTCCGGAAGCTCGACGTGAAGGTGGGAGACCGCGTCTTGTTCGGCAAGTACAGCGGCACCGAGGTGAAGGTCGACGGCGAAGACCGCCTGATCCTTCGTGAAGACGACATTCTCGGCGTTCTCGAGAAGTGAGGGAGAGACAGACATGGCTGCCAAGGAAATCGTTTACACCGAAGAAGCTCGTAACCTCATCCTCGCGGGCGTGAACGCCCTCGCGGACGCCGTGAAGGTGACGCTGGGCCCCAAGGGTCGCAACGTCGTCATCGAGAAGAGCTTCGGCTCTCCCACGGTGACCAAGGACGGCGTGACCGTCGCGAAGGAGATCGAGCTCGAGAATCGCTTCGAGAACATGGGCGCTCAGATGGTGCGCGAGGTCGCGAGCAAGACCAGCGACGTGGCCGGTGACGGCACCACCACCGCGACCGTCCTCGCCCAGGCGATCTACCGCGAGGGCAGCAAGCTCGTCGCGGCGGGCCACAACCCGATGGAGATCAAGCGCGGCATCGACAAGGCCGTCGAGACCGTCGTCGAGGCCCTGAAGAAGTCCGCCAAGACCACCAAGGACCCGAAGGAGATCGAGCACGTCGGCACGATCAGCGCCAACGGGGACAAGGAAATCGGCACGAAGCTCGCCGAGGCCATGCAGAAGGTCGGCAAGGAAGGCGTCATCACCGTCGAGGAGAGCCGCACCGCCGAGACGACCCTCGAGGTCGTCGAGGGCATGCAGTTCGACCGCGGCTACCTGTCGCCGTACTTCGTCACGGATCCGGAGCGCATGGAGGTCGTCCTCGAGGACGCCTACATCCTCATCAGCGAGAAGAAGATCTCGAACATGAAGGACCTGCTCCCGGTCCTCGAGGCGATCGCGCGCAGCCAGAAGCCGCTCGTCATCATCGCCGAGGACATCGAGGGCGAGGCCCTGGCGACGCTCGTCGTCAACAAGCTCCGCGGCACGCTGCACTGCGCGGCGGCCAAGGCGCCGGGCTTCGGCGATCGCCGCAAGGAGATGCTGAAGGACATCGCGACGCTCACCGGCGGTCAGGTCATCGCCGAGGAGCTCGGGCTCAAGCTCGAGAACGTCACCATCAGCGATCTCGGCCGGGCCAAGCGCGTCACGATGGACAAGGACAACACGACCATCGTCGACGGTGCGGGCGCCAAGGACAAGATCAAGGGCCGCATCGAGGAGATCCGCAAGCAGATCGAGACGACCACCAGCGACTACGACAAGGAGAAGCTCCAGGAGCGTCTCGCGAAGCTCGTGGGCGGCGTGGCGGTGGTCAAGGTCGGCGCTGCGACCGAGACCGAGATGAAGGAGAAGAAGGCTCGTGTCGAGGACGCGCTCCACGCGACCCGCGCGGCCGTCGAAGAGGGCATCGTCCCGGGCGGCGGCGTCGCGCTGCTGCGCGGGCAGGCTGCGCTCGACGGTCTCAAGGTGTCCGAGGAGCAGAAGTTCGGCGTCCAGATCATCCGCCGCGCGCTCGAGGAGCCGCTCCGCATGATCTCGCAGAACGCGGGTCTCGAAGGGTCGATCGTCGTCAACAAGGTCCGCGAGGGCAAGGGCGACTTCGGCTACAACGCGGCCACCGACACCTACGGCGAGCTGCTCGCCATGGGCGTCATCGACCCGGTGAAGGTCGTCCGCACGGCCCTCCAGAACGCGGGCAGCGTCGCTGGCCTCATGCTGACGACGGAGTGCCTGGTCGCCGAGCGTCCCAAGGACGAGAAGGCCAACGGCGGCGGCGGTCACGCCGGCCACGGACACGGCGACTTCTAGAGCCTGACCACGACTGGCGGTGAGAGCCCCGGGGACCTACATGGTCCTCGGGGTTTTCTTTTGGCCTATTACCTGGTGCATCCCAAGGGGCTGGTGGTCCGGCGTGAAGCAGGCAGCGTCGTGCTGCCCGACGAGGCCGACGTGGCGGCGCTCGGGCTCGATCCGGCGCGAGGGGAGCCGACCGAGGGAGCTGTCGCGCTGGCCGTTCCGGTCGACGTGGTCCTGCCCGAACCGATGGCCGTGGTGGGGCTCCGGGAGACCTTCGCCAGCCTCGGCGAGGCCGGCTTCATGGCCGCGGGTATCGCCACGCAGGTGGTGGAGTGGGCGACGACGCACCGCTTCTGCGGCCGCTGCGCTACCCCGACCGAGCGCGTCGCGGGTGAGCGATGCATGCGGTGTCCTGACTGCGGGCTCATGGCCTACCCACGCATCGCGCCTGCGGTCATCGTCCTGGTCCGGCGCGGGCCGGAGGCGCTGCTGGCGCGCGGCGCCCGCTTCCCCTTGCCGTTCTTCAGCACGCTGGCCGGCTTCGTCGAGATCGGCGAGACGCTGGAACAGACCGTGGCCCGCGAGATCCGCGAAGAGGTCGGCATCGAGGTGGGAGAAGTGCGCTACTTCGGGAGCCAGCCCTGGCCCTTCCCGCACTCGCTCATGGTCGGCTTCACCGCGACCTGGGCAGGGGGCGAGCTGCGTCCCGACGAGCAGGAGATCCTCGAGGCGCGCTGGTTCAGCGCCGATGCGCTTCCCCCCGTCCCTCCGCGCCTGAGCATCGCCCGCCGGCTCATCGACGCCTGGGTCGACGAGGTGAAGGCCAAGAGCTGACCGCTACTTGCCGAAGACGGCGGGGAAGGCCTCGTGCACGCCGTCCAGCACGAACTGCATCGCCACGGCCGACAGGATGAGCCCCATCACCCGCCCGATGACGTTCATCCCGGTCTTGCCGAGCGCGCGCGCCACCACCGAGGCGGAGCGCAACATCAGGAACGTGATGACGCTGACCGCAGCGATGACCCCGAAGAGGCTCGCCCGCTGAGGCAAATCTCTGGCCTTGCCCACGAGCACCATCACCGTGGCGATGGCCCCGGGGCCCGAGAGCAGCGGCAGGCCGAGGGGGATCAGCCCCACGTCCTCCTTGGTCTCCGCGTCCAGCTGCTCCTCGTCGGTCGTCCGGGTGTCGCTGCGCTTGGCGCGCATCATCTCCAGCCCCACGCCGAAGAGCAGGATGCCCCCCGCGATCTTGAAGGCCGGCAGCGTGATGCCGAAGAAGCTGAAGATGAAGCTTCCCGCCAGGCCGAAGACCGACAGGACGAAGAAGCAGGTCGCCGAGGCGTGGAGCGCCGTCCTCGCCTGGCTGGTGCGTGGGTGGGTGCCGGTCAAGGCGAGGAAGGTGGGGACGGCGGCGAATGGGTCGACGATCGAGAACAGAGACCCGAAGGTGACCAGGGTGTAGGAGACGAGGGAGGACATCGGGCGCGCCTATGTTAGCGTGCCCGGAGCCGTGCGCTCCGAGACGGTCGTCGAGGGTGTCGTCGAGCGCATCACCTTCGAGAGCGCCGAGTCGAGCTTCCGCGTGCTCAAGCTCGCGGTGACAGGGCGGGCGGAACGGCTGGCGGTCATCGGGACGTTCCCCGCCATGCCCCTCGGCGCGCGCATCCGCGTGCGCGGGCAGCTGGTGGTCGACAAGAAGCACGGCGAGCAGCTCCGCGTGGAGTCGGTGATCGAGCTGGCGCCGGACACGCTGTCCGGCCTGGAGAAGTACCTGGCGTCCGGCCTCATCAAGGGCGTCGGGCCCAAGCTGGCGTCGCGCATCGTGGCGACGTTCGGTCTGGATTCGCTGAAGGTGCTCGACGAGGAGGCGCACCGCCTGGTCGAGGTGGAGGGGCTCGGCGCCAAGCGGCGGACGGCGCTGGTCAAGGCCTGGCGCGAGCAGCGCGCGCTGCGGGACGTCATGGTGTTCCTGCAGGCGCACGGGGCGACCGCAGCGCTCGCCATGCGCATCGTCAAGCGCTACGGCGCGAGCGCGATGAGCATCGTCTCGCGCGATCCCTACCGTCTCGCGCTGGACGTCCACGGCGTGGGCTTCAAGACGGCGGACCGCATCGCCGCCTCCATCGGCGTGGCCAGCGACTCGCCCGAGCGCATGCAGGCAGGCGTGCTGCAGGTGCTCCATGACGTGACCGAGGCCGGGCACGTATGGACCTCGGAAGAGGAGCTCCTCGGGCGGGCCGCGCCGATGCTGGGGTTCGAGGCCGAGGACGCGCAGGTGCAGGAGCGGCTCGCGCAGGCCGTCCGTTCGCTGGTGATGACGACCCGCGCCGTGGTCGAGGTCCCGGAGGGCGCGCGCATCGTGTACGCCTCGGAGATGCACACCGCCGAGGTGCGTCTCGCGCGCCGGCTGGTGGAGATCGCGCGCGCGCCGGCGCGGAGCCTCGACGGCGTGGAGGTCGCCATGCAGGCCTTCGAGGCGCGGGCCCAGGTCGAGCTGGCGCCCGAGCAGCGTCGCGCCGTGCAGGAGGCGGCGAGGCGGCAGGTGCTGGTCGTGACCGGCGGCCCCGGCGTGGGCAAGACGACGATCGTGCGCGCCATCCTCGCCGTCCTGGCAGGTGCCGAGGTGGACGTACGCCTCGCAGCCCCCACGGGGCGCGCCGCCAAGCGCATGAGCGAGGCCACGGGGGCAGAGGCGACGACGCTCCACCGCCTGCTCGAGTTCGACCCCAAGAAGTACAGCTTCAAGCGCGACCGGAGCCACCCCATCGAGGCGGGGGCCATCATCGTCGACGAGGCGTCGATGCTGGACCTGCCCATGGCCGACGCGCTGACCCAGGCCATCGCTCCGGGGACGCGTCTCATCCTGGTGGGCGACGTCGACCAGCTCCCCAGCGTAGGCCCGGGCGCCGTGCTTCGGGACGTCATCGCCTCGGGCGCCGTCCCGGCCGTGCGCCTGAGGCAGATCTTCCGCCAGGCCGCGCGCAGCCTCATCGTCACCAACGCCCATCGCATCAACGACGGGGAGCCACCTCTGGCACCGCCACCCGGCGCCACGGCCGACTTCTTCGTCATCGAGCGGCGAGATCCCGAGCACGCCCGCGACACGCTGATCGAGCTCGTCACCCAGCGCATCCCCGGTCGCTTCGGCCTCGACCCCATCCGCGACGTCCAGGTCCTCACGCCCATGAACCGGGGTCCGGCCGGCGCCATCGCCCTCAACGAGGCCCTGCAGGCAGCGCTCAACCCTCGCGGCGACGCGCTGGTGCGCGGCGCCCGCACCTACCGGGTGGGCGACAAGGTGATGCAGCTGAGGAACGACTACGACCGGAACGTCTTCAACGGCGACGTCGGCTTCGTCACGAGCATCGATCCGGAAGAGAGCGCGATGACCATCCGTTTCGACGACAGAGAGGTCGCGTTCGACGCGTCCGACCTGGACGATCTGGTGCTCGCCTACGCCTGTACTGTGCACAAGTCCCAGGGCAGCGAGTACCCGGCCGTCGTCATCCCCCTCCTCACCACCCACTTCGTCATGCTCTCCAAGAACCTCCTTTACACCGCGGTGACTCGCGGAAAGCGCCTCGTCGTCCTGGTTTGCGACCCCCGCGCGCTGGAGATCGCCCTCTCGCAGCGCCGGCGAGAAGAGCGCCGCACGCGCCTCTCGTCTCGGCTGGCGGAGTTGCAGGGATGATCCGGGAATCGTTGACGTCGGTCGGCCGGATGGCCACGCTGTAGTGACTCATGCTGCGCCGCCTCTTCATCGGCTTGGTTCTGGGGCTCGTCGTGGGCGGTCTCGCGGCGGCAGCGCTGGTGGCGGGACTGCACGTGACGATGTTCGACGCAGGCGCTGGCGGCATCGCCATGGCCTACCTCGCGGCGGCGCTCACCGGCGTGCTCACGGGTCTGGTCGCGGGCAAGCCCATCTGGGCCTCGGGCGCCAAGATCGAGGCGGGGCTCAAGGCGTTCTTCGGTGCGCTCATCGCCGCGGGGCTGATGTTCGCTGCCCGCAAGTGGCTCACGACGGAGGTCAATCTCGAGTTCATCCACGCAGGCAGCGGTGCGATTGGCCAGCTTCCCGCGGCTTCCCTGCCGCTGGTGGCCGCCGTCCTCGGCGGGTTCTTCGAGCTGGACAACACCGGCGGGGACGACAAGGACGAGGCCAAGGGAACCGCGTCGACGCCGAAGAAGCGCGTGGCCGAGGAGAAAGCCAACGGCAAGGCGGCGAAGCGCAAGGACGACGATGAGGAGGGGGACGTAGAGGAAGCGCCGCCCGTCGCGCCCAAGCGCGCCAAGCGCTGAGGGAGCGTCATGCCGCCCGCGCGCGTCGTCTTCTACCTCGCGACCGCCGGTGTGCTGGTGATGGTGTTTCGAGCGGCGCTGGTCGGTCCGCCGCCCTTCGAGTGGTCCCTGATGGCGACGCTGGCCTACGTCGGGCTCGTCCTGGGCGCCGTCTTCTCGCTGCGCTGGCGTGTCTTCGTCGACGCCGTGGTGCGCGGTCCCCGCGATGCTCGCGGCGTGGCACTGACGTTCGACGACGGGCCCGACCCGAAGTGGACCCCGCGCATCCTGGCCACTCTCGCCCACCACAAGGCAAAGGCCACCTTCTTCCTCGTCGGGAAGAAGGCCGAGGAGCACCCCGAGGTCGTACGTGCCATCCTCGAAGCAGGGCACGCGGTGGGGCTGCACTCGTATGCCCACGACCGGCTCTTCGCACTGCGACGCGAGCGACGCGTGCGTGAGGACCTCGAGCGGGGGCTCGAGGTGCTGGAGAAGCTCACGGGACAGCGCCCCACGCTCTTCCGCCCGCCCATCGGGCACACCAATCCGGCCATCGCGCGCGTCGTCGACAGCCTCGATCTCACTGTCGTGGGCTGGAGCGCCGCCGGCCGCGACGGGCTCGAATCGGCACGAGTGGAGGACGTCGTGTCCCGGATCCGCCGCGATCTCCGCGAGGGGACCATCGTGCTGCTCCACGACGCGCCAGAGCGAGGGAGCCGCGAGCCGGCCGCCGTGAAGGCGCTACCCCTCATCCTCGACGCCCTCGCCGCCGAGAGGCTGGACGTGGTCCCGCTGGAGCCCTGGGTGGAAGGAAAGTGAGAGCTACCCGGATGAGTCCGCGCCGGCGGCGGGCAGCTCCACGACGAAGCGCGCGCCCCCGGTGTAGCTCGCGTCGTGCCGGATCTCGCCGCCGCCGGACTCGACCAGGCCGCGGCACACGGCCAGACCCAGCCCCGTCCCCTCCCCGACCTCCTTGGTCGTCACGAAGGGCTCGAACAGCCGGTCGCGTACCTTCGGGTCAACTCCCGGCCCATCGTCCTCCACCTCGATGCGGACCCGCTCCCCGGCAGGGCGCACACGCACGGTCACCCGGCCACCGTCCTTCTTCGCCCCCGCGACGGCTGCACCTGCGTTGAGCACCAGGTTCAGCAGCACCTGCGTCAGCCGCGGGCCGGAGAGGAGCACGAGCGGCGCGCCCTCCACGTCCGCCTCGATGCGGGCAGCCCGGAAGGTCTTCTGCGGCTTCACCAGCGCCGTCACGTCGTCGATCACCGCCCGGACGTCCGCTGGCGCGGGGGGACCGCTCGCCGCGTCGGTCGACTGCTCGGGGCGTGCGAAGTCGAGCAGATCTCGCACCACCGTATGGATGCGCTCCGTCTCTCTTTGCATGCGGCGGACGAAATCGCGCTGGGTCTCGGCGGGCAGGTCCCCGTCGAGCAGCAGCTCCTGCATGCCCATGATGGCCGCGATGGGGTTGCCAATCTCGTGCGCCACGCCCGCCGCCAGCCGGCCGACGCTTGCCATCCGCTCGCTCCGCACCAGCTGGGCCTGAGCCTGCGTCAGCTGCGTCGTCGTCTCGGTCAGCTCGTCCACCTTCAGCAGGAGCTTGGCCTCCTCGGCGATGAGCTTCGAGGTCATCGACTGTACGCTGGTCCCCAGCTCGATGAGCTCGCGCGCATTGCCACGCGGGACCCTCAGGGTGCGCGCCCCGCTGGCGACCCGGTCTGCCGCGTCGACCAGCTGCTCGATGGGCCGCACGATGAGGCGCGTGAGCGCGAAGTACGCGAACACCAGCAGCGCCAGCGCGAAGGTCACCATGTAGAGGGCCACCAGCCGCACCAGCGCAGCGCCCTCGGCGCCCGCGTCCTCCAGGTGCACGCGCGTCACCACGGCGACGTCCCGCGTCGGCGAAAGGAGCTCCAGCGCGCGCCCGGAGCCGCCGTGCACGACCGTCGCGCGCTCCACGCTGTCTGGTGGGGGCGGGTGCATCGCCGCCGCGTCGGGGGGCGAGCCTGCGCAGGCGAGGCGCGTCCCGTCGCGCTGGAAGACACAGATGGCCTCCACCTCGTCCCACCCGGTGTGTCCCTCCAGCGCCCGCTCCACGGCTCCAGGCGCCCCGCTCGCCCGTGCGTCCGCCACGTGCGCGGCGATGGCTCGCCCCAGCACCCGCGCCGCCTGCTCGCGCGCGCTCGCGACGCTGACCTGCGCCAGGCTCGCGACCGCGAAGAAGAGCGGAACGAAGGCGAGCAGCATGAGCCCCGCGAGCGCGAGGACGATCTGCAGACGTAGCCCGGCCTGGCGCACGGTGCTCACCAGCTGTGACGGTACCAGGCCCCGCCGCTGGAGCTCAGTTCGCCGGCGCGGCCAGGTAGTCGATCATCGCCTGCCAGTCGTCGTGGGACAGGTGCACGCGCTTGCCATGGCGTGTGAAGGCGTCTTCCAGCTGGGCTCGCGTCCGGGTCCTGGGCTCGGGCGGCACGTGACACCGGCCGCACTGGTGTGAGTGCAGCGAGGCAATCGGAGGCGCATCGGGGGCGGCCGCCTGCGAGCATCCCGTCAGCCCCACCACCATGCTCATGGGGCCGAGAACGGCCACCATCGTGGAACGGAGAGGGCCGAAGTTGAAAATCATAGTCAACTCTAGGGATGGTGGGCCAGAATCCCCGAGAGTTCAAGGGGCGCCGGCCTCTTTCTCACCCAGCTCAGCGGACGGTGATGGCGAAGGCCTCACGCAGGGCGTGAGCGATGCCCCCGCCTTCCTCCGAGGTGACCTTCAACACGTCGGTCGCCGCCGCCTTCACGTCGTCCGGCGCCTGGCCCATGACGAACGACCGCCCCGCGACCCGGAACATCGGCACGTCGTTGATCCAGTCCCCCACGCAGACGGTGTCCTCGATGGGCACCTCGTGGTGCTCGGCGATCCACCTCAGCGCGGTCCCCTTGGTCCCCACCGAGGAGCGCACGATCATGGCCCAGCCCCCCGCCCCCGCTCCACGTCGCATGGGGAAGGCTGCGGCGGTCACGACGCCCGGCAGCTCGCGTTCGAGCTCCGCCACGACCCCCCGCACCTGCGGCTCCGTCCCTACTGCTACCACCGCGGTGACCCCCTCGGCGGCGGTCCACAGGGCGTGCTCGAAGACGTTCTCGGTGACCCGGATGTCGCTCGACCAGGTGGTCACGTAGTCGACGAAGGGAACACCGGCCAGATCGTGCCCGATGGCATCGTGGGCGAACACGAACGTCGCCACCCCGGCCCGCTCGAAGGCAACCCTCAGGCGCTCTGCCTCCAACCCCCGCACGCCGATGTGGAGCAGCGTGGAGTGGTCGCGCGCCCGCACGAGGTGGCTGCCGTCGGCGCAGCCGACCGCCCCGTGGAGTCCGAGGACCTGTACGGCGGCCCGCGTCCCGGAGTAGAGCCGGCCCGTGACGATGGTCACGTGCACCCCCGCGGCCAGGGCCGCGCGGATGGCCTTCACGTCGTGTGCGTGGGGACGTCCCTTGGGGTCCAGCAGCGTCCCGTCGAGATCGACGGCGAGGAGCCGGGCTCCCAACGCGGGTCAGCCCTGCGCGTCGGGGTAGACCGAGACCTTGCGCTGCGTCCGTGTACGCCACTCGTACTTGACCACCCCGTCGACCAGGGCGAAGAGCGAGTAGTCCTTGGCGACGCCGACGTTGTGACCGGCGTGGATCGACGAGCCGACCTGGCGCACGAGGATGCTCCCCGCGCTGACCTTCTCGCCGCCGTAGACCTTCGTGCCGCGCTTCTGGGCGTTGGAGCTTCGCCCGTTGCGCGTGCTGCCTGCACCTTTCTTGTGAGCCATGGCTGCTTCTTCCGATCAGGCGACGATGTTGACGATTTCGAGCGCCGTGAAGGGCTGCCGGTGCCCGTTCTTGCGCCGGTAGTTCTTGCGGCGGCGGAACTTGAAGACGATGAGCTTCTTGCCCAGGCCCTGGCCGACGATCTTCGCCTCGACCTTGGCGCCGCCGACCAGCGGCTTGCCGAGCTTGACCGTCTCGCCGCCGACCAGGAGGACCTGATCGAACGTCACCGTGTCGCCCGCATTTCCGGGGAGCTTCTCCACCCGGACCTTGTCACCGGCGGCGACCCGGTACTGCTTTCCGCCCGTCTTGAATACCGCGTACATGAGGATCCCTCTTCGGCAGCCGCACTGCAGAGTAGCGGCGGGGTTTTGCTGGGGCGCGGGAGTATACGGGCGGAAAGGCGTTTGTAAAGCACGTCTCACGCAGCTACTCACTTGGCCCATGCCGCGTGGCTACCTGGCCCTCGTCCTTCACGCGCACCTCCCGTTCATCCGGCATCCGGAGCACGCCCGCCACCTCGAGGAGCGCTGGCTCTACGAGGCGCTCATCGAGTGCTACCTGCCCCTCCTCGACGCCTTCGACCGGCTGGCCGCCGACGCCGTGCCCTTCGGGCTGACCATGAGCGTGACGCCGCCGCTCGCGGCGATGATGAAGGACGAGCTCCTGCGGCAGCGCTTCCACGAGCACCTCGCGCGCCTCGAGGCTCTCTCCGCACGGGAGCAGCGGCGGCTCTGGGGCGACGAGCGCTTCGCCCCCGTGGCGACCTTCTACAAGGAGCACCTCGGCCGGATGCGGGCCGTCTGGGACCGTCACGGCGGCGACGTCGTGGCCGGTCTGGTGAAGCACTGGGACGCGGGCCGTCTCGAGCTCCTCACCTGCTCGGCGACCCACTGCTACCTGCCCGGCATGCTCCCGGCCCGCGAGGGCATCCGCCCACAGCTCGAGCTCGGGGTGCGGGGCTTCGAGAGGCTGGTGGGCCGCAGACCTGCGGGCGCCTGGCTCGCCGAGTGCGCCTACCACCCGAGCTTCGACGACGAGATCGCCCGCGCCGGCATCCGCTTCACCATCCTCGACACCCACGGCATCACCCAGGCTCATCCCCGGCCCCCCTACGGCGTCCACGCCCCGATCGTCAGCCCTGCCGGTGTCGCCTTCTTCGGACGCGACGCTGAGTCGAGCAAGCAAGTCTGGTCGCGCGACGAGGGGTATCCGGGGGACGCTTTCTACCGTGACTTCTACCGCGACATCGGCTTCGACCTGCCCGAGTCGGAGCTCATGGGCGAGGTCGCCGGCGACGGCTCGCGGCTGATGACGGGTCTGAAGTACTTCCGCATCACGGGCAAGGACGTCCAGAAGGAGCCCTACCAGCCGGGCATCGCCGCACAGAAGGCATACGAGCACGCTGGGAACTTCGTCTTCAATCGCGCCGCTCAGGTGCGGTACCTCGCCAGCACGATGCCGCTGCCCCCCGTCGTCGTCGCTCCCTACGACGCCGAGCTCTACGGCCACTGGTGGTTCGAGGGTCCCATGTTCCTCGAGGCCGTGTTCCGCCGGATGCGCGAGGCGGAAGGGGTCGTCGAGGCCATCACGCTGCGCGACTACCTCGACCGCCACCCGGTCGCCGTGTCCGCCACGCCGAGCGCGAGCTCCTGGGGAGCGGGGGGCTACGGCGAGGTCTGGGTGGGTGAGGAGGCGGCGCCGCTGTGGCGGCACGTGCACCACGCGACCCGATATGCCAAGCAGCTCATCGAACGGCACCGCGGCGCGGCCGGCAAGCGCGGCGAGGCGCTGGACCAGGTCATCCGAGAGCTTCTCCTGCTGCAGTCGAGCGACTGGCCCTTCATCCTGAAGACAGGGACAGCGACGCGGTACGCCGAGGCCCGCATGCGCTCGCACGTGCACCGCCTGCGGCACCTGGGTCACCTGGTGGAGACGGGCTGCATCGAGGGCGAGGACGCATCGTGGCTCGACGACGTCCGGTGGAGGGACAACTTCCTGGCCGTGATGGAGGGCGAGGAGCTGAGAGCACCGTTCGAGGGGTGATGCTAGCGTCGCCCCCATGGTGTTCGAAGGCACATACACCGCGATCGTCACCCCCTTCCGCGACGAGCCAGGGCAACCCATCGACTGGGACGGCTTCGACGCACTCATCGAGGCGCAGGTCGCCGGAGGGGTCACCGGCATCGTCCCCTGCGGTACGACGGGCGAGAGCTGCACGCTGACGCGGGAAGAGCACTCCGCAGTCATCGAGCGGACCGTGAAGCGCGTGAAGAAGCGGGCGCAGGTGATCGCCGGCACCGGGTCGAACGCGACGCACGAGGCGGTGGCCGCCTCGCAGCACGCCGAGCGCGCCGGGGCCGACGCGGTCATGGTCGTCGTGCCGTACTACAACCGCCCCGGGCAGGACGGCCTCTACCACCACTTCGTCGAGGTCGCGCGGAGCGTGAGCGTCCCGGTCATCGTCTACAACATCCCGGGACGGACGGGCGTCGACCTCGCCCCGGAGACGCTTGCGCGTATCGCCGAGGCTGCGCCCAACGTGGTCGCGACCAAGGAGGCCACTGGCAACGTCCTCCGCGCCCAGAAGATCATCCAGACGATGGGCTCGCGCATGACGGTGCTGTGCGGCGACGACGCTCTGACCCTGCCCATGTGCGCGGTCGGCGCGCGCGGCGTCATCAGCGTGGCGTCCAACGTCCTGCCCGCCGAGATCTCGCGCGCCACCCGCCTTGCGCTGGACGGACCGGCAGCGCACGCGAGGAAGGCGCACCTCGCTCTGCTGCCGGTCGTCGAGGCGCTGTTCCTCGAGGCCAACCCGGCACCTGCGAAGGCAGCCCTGGCCTTGCGCGGGCTCATCCGTGACGTCGTCCGCGGGCCGATGGCACCGTGCTCGGAGCCGGCGAGGCGGGCCGTGGCAGCGGCGCTCGAGGCCTACGCGGCGGGCGAGCGGTAGATGCGCCTCGCAGTCGTCGGAGCCAGCGGGCGGATGGGGCGGGCCGTGGTGCGCCTGGCACTGGCGGGGGGCGCAGAGCTGGTGTGCGCGGTGGGCGCGACCGACGTCGGGCGCGACGCAGGGGAGCTGGCGGGCGCAGGGGCGTGCGGGACGTGCGTCGTCGACGCGCTGGCCGCGCTGGAGCACGCGAGAGCAGAGGTGGTGGTCGATTTCTCTGCACCGGGAGCGGTCCTCGCGCTGGCCCCCATGGCGGTGGCCGCTGGAAGCGCGCTCGTGTCGGGGACGACCGGCCTGGGTGAGGACGTGCGACGGGCGCTCGACCTGGCCGCCCAGCGCGTGCCGGTCCTGTGGGAGCCGAATATGAGCCTCGGCGTTCACGTGCTGACCGAGCTCGTGAGCCGAGCGGCGGCGGCCCTCGCGGAGTGGGACGTCGAGATCGTCGAGGCGCACCACCGCGCCAAGGTCGACTCCCCCAGCGGGACGGCGCTGCGGCTCGCGGAGACCGCGCAGCACGCTCGCACCGGGACGACGCGCTTGGTGCACGGACGTCACGGCGCTTCCGGTCCGCGCAGCCCCGAGGAGATTGGCGTGCATGCACTCCGTGGCGGGGACGTGGTGGGTGACCACACTGTGCATCTGCTCGGCGGCGGTGAGCGCCTGGAGCTGGTCCACCGCGCGACCAGCCGGGACGTCTTCGCCCATGGTGCCCTCCGGGCTTCCCGCTGGATCGTGGGTCGGCCGGCCGGGCGTTACACGCTACGCGACGTCCTGGCGTAGGCGACGGCCTCAGAACGTCACGCTGAGATCGAGCGCCCCCCCCCGCGTCCCGACGACCGGCAGCACCTGTACTCGCGGCTTCGCGGTCGCCGGGGCTGCGTCGCTCGACCCGTGGTCGCCTAGCATCAGCACGAAGCCAGTCCCCACCAGGGCCGCGCCCACTCCACCGAACACCCAGCCGAGCGTGGAGACCGTGACGGCGTTCTTGCTCTTGTTGCAGGCATCGAGCGCCTGGGCGTTGACCTCGGTGGTGCACACGTCGGTCACGCTGGAGGGCACGTTCTTCCGGTCGCTGTTGCTCTGGTTCTTGTCGTTCATCCAGGCGAGCCCCTCGACGCCGCCCACGACCAGCAGCCCAGCCCCAGCCACCAGTGCCGAATACTCCGCCACCTTGCGCACGGGGAAGGAAGAGCGCACCGCCTCCACCGGCGGAGGGGTCGGCACCAGGGTGAACGTCAGCTCCTGCTCACCACCCACCGACACGTTCGCCTGCTGCACGGGCGCGTCGAAGCCCGGGACGCGCACTCCGACCGTGTGCGGGTTGCCGTCCACGTCCACCCGGGCCACGCCCCCCTCCAGCGGCGCCCTGTCCTGGCCATCGATCGTCACCTGTCCCCCGCCCGTCCCGGCGTGAACTACCAGCGTCCCCCCGCTGACGCCTCCGGTCAGCTTCCCGAAGAGGCGCGCGGCGATCTCCCGCACCGATTCCACGTCCTTCAGGTTCTCGCTGTAGGTCTCGTCCGCTTCGGCGTCGCCCTTGCCGCGCGACCAAAGGTGCATCTCGGCCGTGACCTCGCCGGGCGTCTTCTTCTTTCCCATCGTGCCCCAGACGTAGTGGTCCGCGTGGAGCTGGTCCGCGATGCGCAGGAGGCAGGGCGCATCGGGCTTCGGTGGGCACTTCAGCGCGATGGCGAGCGTCTCGAAGGACTGGCTCGTCTCGAGGAGCGACCATCCCTGAGCCTGCCGTGCTCGCGAACGGAGCGCCTGAGTCAGGGCGTCCGCCTGATCGTCCGCGTCCTCCGTCCAGATCGACAGCACGTAGACGGGGGTCGCCTTGGCATTCGGCGGCTCGGCGTGAGCCCTGGCGGGAAGAGAACCGAGGGCCACCCCGGCCAGGAGCGCGAGAGTGAACCGGGTCGCGCGGGTCATCGACAAGAACGTAACAGGGTCCGGGCTTGAGCTACCACTACCGGATGCGGATCACCGGCGGCACGCTTCGGTCGAGGGCCCTCCGGGCGCCGCGCGGGCAGTCGACGCGGCCCACCTCCGACCGAGTGCGCGAGGCCCTCTTCGGCATCCTCGAGTCCGCGGGCCGCATCCGGGGCGCCCGCGTGCTCGACCTCTACGCCGGCACCGGTGCGCTCGCCCTGGAGGCGCTGTCGCGCGGCGCCGAGGCGGCCACGCTGGTGGAGTCCGGCCGCGAAGCGCTCGTCGTGCTGCGCGGCAATGTGGCGTCGCTCGGGCTGAAGACCCGGGCGAGGGTCGTGGCCGCCGACGTGGGGGCTGCCATCCGGCGTGGCCTCCAGGGTGAGATCTTCAGCCTCGTGCTGGCCGATCCCCCCTGGGCCCTCGTGGATAGCGGGGAAGCGGTGCGCGTCCTTGCCGACCTGGCGCGCTCGGGCGCGCTCGCCGCCGATCCACTGGTCGTGCTGGAGCATGCCACGCGCACACCTTCCCCCATCATCGAGGGGCTCGCGAACGAGCAGAGCCGCCGCTACGGTGACGCGACGCTCACGTTCTACAAAACCGCTATACTCGGCGGCTCAACTCCCGAATGACCCCCACTCCCAGCCATCCCCCTGCGGGCGTTCCCCACTCGGGCAATACCAAGTACGCCATCGTCGCGGTCGTCCTGCTCCTCGGGGCGGGTGGCCTCTACATGTGGCGCAGCAAGACGACCGCGGATGCCGGTCCCGCACCGCTCCCCACCGTCGCCAGCAACGCTCCCTCGACGGAGCCCCCCGCCAACCCGAAGCTCGACGACGTCCCTCTTCCTCCGCCCCCGGAAGAGAAGCCCGAGGCCGGTCCCAGCAACACCCACGTCCTCGTCTCCGTGCCGGGCGGGGGGTGCGACGGCAAGTGCAACGGTACGTCGCCTCCCGAGCTGGGAGCGGCGCTCCAGGCACGCGCCGCGCAGGCCAGGCGCTGCTACAATAGTGCGCTGGCCAACGACTCGTCGCTCCGCGGTCACGTCTCTATCGCGGTGCGCGTGGGGCCGAGCGGGAATGTGTGCTCGGCGGTGGTGGCAGGCAACGACATGGGCTCCCCTGGGGTCGCGGCCTGCGCCGCCAACATCTTCCGCAACGCCAGCTACCCCGCCCCACGTGGGGGCTGTGTCGACGCCAACGTGCCGATGTCTTTCGTGCCGATGGGACAGTGATAGGCTGGGGCCAATGGTCGCCTCGCGCTTGCCGCGTATCGTCCTGGTCCTCGCGCTGCTGATTGCCCTCGGTGCGCTGGGAGTGTCCAGCACGAGCTGCACGAACGGGACGACCCCGGTCTGTGACGACGCCGGCTCTTGCCTCATCTACGCGCCCCCTCCCGACGCGGCCCCGGCCGCGGAAGACGCACCGGCGGAGTGACTTTCTCGGCCACGCCCCGATGCGGGTGATACGTTGGACTTCATGACCCAGACGAAGGTCCTGCCCGTGCGCGTGCGGGCCCGCGCTCTTGCGTTCGTCGCACCGCTTCTCCTGGCGTTCGGCCTCGCCCAGGCGTGCGCCCAGACCAAGCTCCCGCTCGGCTCCGACTGCATCAAGTCGGAGGACTGCCTCTCGGGAGTCTGCACGGCGCTCGTGTGCGCTGCGCCGGGGCCGACGACGAGTGTCGAGGAGACCGCCGAAGCAGCGACGTCCGATGCCGAGGCGGTCGAGGACACGAGCACGGCAGACACCGGCAGCGCCCCCGACACGGGCACCGCGCCGGAAGCCGCGCCAGACGGTCCCGCCGAGGCCGCCAGCGGCGGCGACTGACGGAGGGGAACGACCACGGAGCACAGTGCGGAGGCCGCGAAGAGCGGCGTGCTGCTCGAGGTGGCCTACGACGGGACAGCGTTCCACGGTTGGGCGGCCCAGGCCGGGGCGCGCACCGTGGAGGAGACACTTCATGGCGCGGTGCTCGCGCTCGATCCCCGCGCGAGCCGCCTCCGGGGGACCAGCCGGACCGACGCCGGCGTTCACGCCGAAGGGCAGCTCGTCGGCTTCGACACCGGGCGCGACATTCCCGCCCGTGGCTGGACGCTCGGCCTCAACCAGCACCTGCCGGAAGACGTCGCCGTGCGCGCAGCGCGCGCCGTCCCCATCGGCTTTTCCCCGCGCTTCGCCTCGCGTGGCAAGCGCTATCGTTACCGCGTGCTGGTCGACCCGGTGCGTGACCCCCCGTGGCGTACGCGCGCCTGGCGCGTGTCCGAGCTCGACCCCGCCGTGATGGCACGGGAGGGGGAGGCCGCGCTTGGCATGCACGACTTCGCCGCGTTCCGCTCAGCAGGAGACGAGCGCGCCACGACCGTGCGGACGCTGACGCGGGTCGATGTGGAGCGCGAGGCCGATCCTCGCGTGGTCTGCGTCGTCGTGGAGGGCGACGCTTTCCTTTACAACATGGTACGCATCCTCGTGGGGACGATGGTGGACGTGGCGCGAGGCAGGCTCGCTGCCGGCGCGTTGGCGCGTGCGCTCGAGACGCGCGAGCGGCGAGACGCCGGCATCACCGCGCCAGCGCACGGCCTGGTGCTCGAGCAGGTGCACCTCGACCTGCCAGAGGGTACAGGGGAGCGATGGCCGCCCTGACGAGACCCGCCCCCGTCGTGGTACGCGCCGCCCGCCCCGGTGAGGGCGTCGCGGTGGCCGCCCTCTGGCGCGAGCTTTGGGACGCCCACGAGGCCTGGGGCGGGTACCCCGGGTCGCGCGATCCCAGGGTCTACACCCAGCTGGCCCAGCGGCTCGAGGACGACGTGCGCGTCCGGGCCGGACACCCCATCCTCGGGCGCCACGTCCACCTGGTGGCCGATCTGGACGGGATGCCGTGCGGCCAGGTGGAGGGATGGTTCGATCGCCAGGGCGTCGAGTCCCCCTACACCTGCGAGGTCCGCTCCCTCATCGTGAGCGAACGCGTTCGCGGGCTCGGCGCTGGCCGCGCGCTGCTGGACACCCTCGCCAGCTGCGCGCTGTCGCTCTCGCACGGGACGCCCTGCATCCTCGCCGCCGAGGTCCTCGAGCCCAACCCGGCCCACTCCTTCTACAGGCGGGTGGGTTACGCGCCAGTAGCCTGGTGCGCGCGCGTGGACTCCGACGTGGGCAGCACGGTGGCGGCAGGGCGCGCACGCTTCGCGGCTCCCCCTGATGCACTGGCCCTTGCTCGCCTCGAGGCCACCCTGGCTGCCCGTCGCCGCGACGCAGGCGACCTGCGCTTCGACCGCCCGCGCGCCATCGACGCCACCCTAATCGGCGCCATCGCCGCCCATCTCGCCACCCACGCCAGCGGCTCCCTTCGCGATCCGGCCAGCCTCGTCGCGGTCGATGCGGCGGGCGTCGTCCGCGCCTCTGCCAGCTTCACTGTCCACGCCCTGGAGCCTCCGTTCGTCCCGATGCGACGGGCGCTGCTCGGGCGCTTCGCCGTCGACCCGGCCGTCCCCTGCGAGCCCTTCGTCGCTCCCCTCGTCGCGTTCGGCTGTCGTCTGGCCGCTGCGCAGGGGGCTCCCCACGTCGAGCTGACCGACCTCGCGGCACCGGGCACCGACCTGCACGACGCGGCCCTCCGCACCGGCGCCCGACCCTGGTCGCGGGTAGTCACTCGCCAGGCCTCGTGACCCTGGAGGCATGACGCCGGATTCCTTGCCCGCCGTGTACGCGCGATTACGCTGAGTGCGCGAGGTGGCGGGAACGCCCGCTGGCTTGTACGGAACGGACACTGCATCGCCGCTCCGTTCACATCAGGAGACATTCTGTCCCATGAGCTCCCCCGTCCGCGTCGTAGGTCGGTCGTTTGCACTGGCGTTCGCTCTCACGCTCGCCGCTGCTGCAGCGTTCCCCTCGTCTGCCCTCGCCCAGGCTCCTGCGCCTCCACCGCGCCCCGTGCCGGTTGCTCCCGCAGCTCCTGCACAGCCTCCCGTGCCGACGCCGGCTCAGGTCCAGGCGTCGACGGCGGAGGCCCGCCGTCTGTCAGAGGGGTTCGTGGCGGTCGCCGAGCGGGTGAGCCCGAGCGTCGTGCAGATCGACGTGACCGCACGCGACGAGAAGGCCGACCTCATCAGCCACATGCTGGGACGCAACGGCGCGGACGAGCCCGTGGCCCGCGGGACGGCGTCCGGGGTCGTCTTCACGCCCGACGGCGCGATCCTGACGAACAACCACGTGGTGGAGGAGGCACTCACCATCAACGTCCACCTGCGCGACGGTCGCTTCCTCCCCGCGAGGCTGGTCGGTCGTGATCCGGCGACGGACCTCGCGGTCATCAAGGTGGAGGCCACGGGCCTCACGCCTGCACACTTCGCCGACTCGGACGCGGCACGGGTAGGCGAGTGGACCGTGGCCATCGGATCGCCCTTCGGGCTCGGGTACTCGGTCACCGCCGGCGTGCTCTCCGCCAAGGGCCGCGGTGGCATCGGCATGAACGCCATCGAGGACTACCTCCAGACGGATGCCAGCATCAACCCGGGGAACTCCGGCGGTCCTCTGTGTGATCTGTCGGGCGACGTCGTCGGCATCAACACCATGATCGTCGGGCGCGGGCAGGGAATCGGCTTCGCGGTGCCGAGCAACATGGCGCAGCGGGTGGCTACGCAGATCCTCAAGAGCGGCCGAGTCTCCCGGGCGTGGCTGGGGGTGGGCGTGCAGGATCTCTCACCCGAGCTGGCTGCGGCCATGCACCTCACGCCCGGGACGGGGGCTCTCGTGAACAACGTCGCCGCCGACGGCCCGGCATTCCGGGCCAACATCCGCCCGGGGGACGTGGTGTCGCAAGTCGGCGGGCACCCCGTGCGCGACGGCCACGATTTGGTGCGGGAGACCATCGTCCAGCCGATCGGTCAGCCGGTCCAGCTGGAGATCATCCGCAGCGGGCAGCGCTACGGCACCATGGTGACGCTCGCCGAGCGCCCCGAGCAGGCGGTGGAGCCCACCCCGGCTCAGCAGGTCGCGCAGCCTCGCCAGGGCCTCGGCCTCGTCGTCCGCGATCTGGCGGCCTCGCAGGCCGCGCAGATGGGGCTCCCCGGGCGTGTCGTGCCCATCGTGACCCAGGTCGCCTCAGGCTCCGTGGCCGACCGCGAGGGCCTGCGCGTGGGCGACGTCATCGTCGAGGTGAACGGCACCCCGGACGCGACGTCTCAGCAGGTGTCCGACGCCGCGCGCGTCGGAGGTCTGCTGCTCCGGGTGAAGCGCGGCGACTCCTTCTTCTACGCAGCGTTGAAGAAGTAGACCCAATCGACTACGGGTGTCGTCGTCATTATGGTCGACATCCGGCAAATCCCCATGGGGGGGCGCATCGACGACTTCCTGAATGTCGTCGACTACATCTACAGGGGCGATCCCGCCTACATCCGCCCGCTCGACATGGAGCTGAAGGACCGGCTCGACCCGAAGAAGAACCCGTTCTTCGAGCACGGCGAGGGCGCCATCTTCTGCGCCTACCGCAACGGCTTTCCCGTCGGACGGTGCACCGCGACCATCGATCGCGAGCACCTCGACCGCTATGGCGACGGTGTCGGCTTCTTCGGCTTCCTCGACACCATCGACGACGAGGAGGTGGCGCGCGCGCTGCTCGCCCGCGCCGAGAGCTGGTTGCGTGGCAAGGGAATGCAGCGCGCTCGGGGCCCGCTCTCGCTCAGCATCAACGAGGAGACGGGCTGCCTGGTCGACGGCTTCGACACCCCGCCCTATGTGATGATGCCCCACCACCGCCGGTATCAGGGCGGCCTCATCGAGCAGGCCGGCTACACCAAGGCCAAGGACTTCTACGCCTGGCATTACACGGTCGGGGAGCTGAACAACCGCGTGAAGCGAGCGCGCGAGGAGATCCGTGCGCTACCCGAGGTCAGCTTCCGCAAGGCCAGCATGAGGACCCTCGACAGGGACGTCGAGCTGCTGGTGGACGTGTTCAACGACGCGTGGAGCGAGAACTGGGGCTTCGTTCCCTTCACCCGCAACGAGGTGAAGAAGATGGCGGCCGACTTCAAGCTGCTGCTCATGCCCGACATCACCTGCATCTGCTCGATCGACGGCGAGCCGGCGGCGGTGGCCCTCGCCATCCCCAACCTCAACGAGCTGGTCCGCGACCTCGATGGCAAGTTGTTCCCGTTCGGGCTGCCCAAGCTCCTCTGGCGGCTCAAGGTCCGCGGCCCGCGCAGCGCTCGCCTCATCCTCCTGGGCATCCGCAAGAAGTTCCGGAGCATGCGCAAGTACGCGCCCCTCAGCGCCTTCATGTACGCGGAGATGAACGACGGCGGGAAGAGGCTGGGCATCAAGGAGGGCGAGCTCGGCTGGACGCTGGAGGACAACGGCCGCGTCAACGCCGGCATCACGATGATGGGCGCCAAGCGCTACAAGACCTACCGCGTCTACGAGAAGGCGCTCATGAACGGCGCGGCGGCCCGATGAAGGTCCTCGTCACCGGGGCAACCGGCTTCCTCGGGGGGCACGTCGCCGAGGCGCTCTCCTCCCGCGGCGACCACGTGCGGGCCCTCGTGCGCAAGACCTCGAACAAGAAGCTGCTGGAGAAGCTCCCGAACGTGGAGCTCTTCGAGGGGAGCGTCGAGCAAGTGGAGCGTCTGGCCGAGGCGGTCGACGGGGTAGACGCCATCGTGCACTGCGCCGGCATCGTCAAGGCGCGGAGCACCGATGAGTTCTTCGCGGTCAACGTGGGCGGCACGTCGAACCTGGTCGAGGCGGCGCGCAGGCGCCCCCTCAAGCGCTTCGTCCACGTGTCGAGCCTGGAAGCGTGCGGGCCATCGGCCGACGGCAGGCCCGTCTCTGCGGAGCAGGAGAGCCCCGTCACCGTCTACGGGCGCAGCAAGCTGGCCGCGGAGAAGGTGGTGCTTTCGGCCAGGGACAGCGTGCCCGTCACCATCCTGCGCCCTGCGGCCATCTACGGCCCGCGCGACGTGGAGATCCTCGACGCGTTCAAGTCCATCCAGCGCGGTCTCTTCCCTGTCATCAACGGCGGACGCAGCAAGACCATCTGGATCTACGCGACCGACTGCGCCGAGGCCTGCATCCGTGCCATTGACGCCGACGCACCCAGCGGCGGGGTCTACTTCGTCGACGACGGGTGTGGCGCCATCGACATGCAGCAGATGTTCGGCGATTTCGAACGTGCTCTGGGAAAGAAAGCCCTTCGCGCACCCCTCCCGCTGCCGGTGCTGATGACGGTCGCCCGCGGGGTGGAGATGTTCGGGCGCCTCACCAACCGTGCGGTCATGCTCACCCGCGAGAAGGCGAACATGCTGGTCCAGGACTGGGTCTGCTCGTCCGAGGCGACCCGCAGGGACCTTGGCTGGGAGCCCAAGGTGCCCTGGGTCGAAGGCGTGCCCCGCACCGTGCAGTGGTATCGCGACAACGGCTGGCTCTGACACGCAACGGCCGGGTCGCCCCCTGAAGGAGCTCCCCGGCCGATGTCGGTGGCCTCAGAGGCTCGCTCCGCTCACTCGAAGTGGGCTTCGACCCACACCTTGCCGCGGCCCCGGACCTCCCAGCGCGCGGGCACCCAGCGAGCTCCGACGCGCGGGCGATGCTCGTAGTGGCCCGCAACCCAGACGTAGCGGTGGCCGTCCCAGCGGTGGTAGCCGGGGGCCCAGACGAACTCGACCGAGGGCGGAGGAGGAGGCGGCGGCTCCACGATGACGGGCGGCGGGGGAGGGGGTGCCTCGACGATAACCTCCGGTGCCGGCGGCGGGGGAGGCGGCGGGGCCTCGACCACGGGCGGCGGCGGGGCCGGCGGGGGAGGCGCCGGCGGCGCGGGCGGTGGAGGCGCC
>Ga0326727_10000138_pt1 | contig 313372 bp, 284 predicted proteins | sample MB2enrmetagenome_FD_207643 | JGI IMG/M metagenome (GOLD analysis project Ga0326727, IMG submission 207643) | Lab enriched peat soil microbial communities from McLean, Ithaca, NY, United States - MB29MY | ecosystem: Environmental > Terrestrial > Soil > Wetlands > Peat | place: USA: New York... | reverse complement strand
CGCGAGCAGCGGGAACTGGCGTCCCTGGAACGCAAGGCCGCCGCCAAAGGGATGACACTCGTTCCCATGGCGTAAACCAAACCCAAAGCCCACTTCCAGGCGTCAGACGAGAGAAGTTTCCGGAGAGTCGGACGAGTTGTACGGAGATCTCCGCCTCCCGGAGCGCTCCACCCGCTGGGTGAGAGAGGATTCGGCAAACGTGCACCAACGAAGTGATCGGAAATCGTCGATCTCGGGATTTCTCTCCGGAAACTTCTCTCGTCCAGACCAAGTTTCCCAACTCATTCCGCCACGGCCGCCGTGGCCAAGGCTCCGCGTCGTCTCCGCGGCTCCGCGCCTCCGCGGCGAACCGAGCTCACGGACGGGTCGCGACCGATATCGCGGAAGGTTATACTGAGCCTTACCGGGACCGCTCCGGCGCGGTCCAAGGAGTCATCATGAGCCATTCCAACGAATCCATCACGCGGCGGGACATCCTGGGGCGCGCGCTCGGAACCGCGGCGCTGGCCGCGGCCATCGGCTCCGAGAGCCAGTCGCAGGCCCAGGGGTCCGCGGCGGCGCCCCGGCGCGATGCCTTCGACTTTGGCTGGAAGTTCACGCGAGGCGACGCCCCCGGCGCGCAGCAGCCGGCGTTCGCCGATGCGAGTTGGCGCAGTCTCGATCTGCCCCACGACTGGAGCATCGAGGGGCCGTTCTCCCAGGACGAGCTGAGCGCCGGCGCCGGGGCCAATGCGCCCACCGGAATCGGCTGGTATCGGAAGCGCTTCACCCCTCCGGCGTCGTACAAGGGCCGGAAAGTCTCCATCGAATTCGACGGCGTATTTCGGAACAGCGAGGTCTGGATCAACGGCCATTACCTGGGTAAGCGGCCGTTCGGGTATATCAGCTTCGCCTACGACATCACGCCTTACCTGGATTGGAACGGCGAAAATGTGGTGGCCGTGAAGGTGGATAACTCCCGCCAGCCGGGATCGCGATATTACTCCGGCTCGGGCGTCTACCGGCACACCTGGCTGACGGCGGTCAACCCCACGCACGTGGCGCAGTGGGGAACGTATGTGACGACGCCCCGTGTGAGTAAGGAGACTGCCGCGGTCTATGCCAAAACACGCGTGCGGAACGAGAACAGCGCCGGCGCGGCGTGCACGCTGGCGAGCGCTATTGTGGACCGCGACGGCAATGTGGTGCAGACCGTCGAGGCTTCCCAGCAGATCGCCGCCGGCGACGAATACGAGTTCGAGCAGGAGTTATCGGTGGCGAAACCGAACCTGTGGAGCGTGAACGAGCCGTATCTTTACACGCTGCGCAGCTCGGTGCGCGTGGGGCAGCAGGTGCTCGATGTATACGAAACGCCCTTCGGGATCAGGGAGGCTCTTTTCGACGCGGACAAAGGATTCCTGCTCAATGGCGAGCACGTGAAGTTGAACGGCGTGTGCCTCCATCACGACGCCGGTTCGTTGGGGGCCGCGGTTCCGGAGCGCGTTTGGGAGCGCCGTTTCGAGGTCCTGAAACAGATGGGCTGCAATGCCATCCGCACCAGCCACAATCCGCCCGCGCCGGAGTTCCTGGACCTGTGCGACCGCATGGGCTTTCTGGTGATGAACGAGGCGTACGACGAGTGGAAGTTCAGCAAGCCGCAGGTGAAAGGGAATGGCTATTCGCTGGTCTACGACGAGTGGCATGAGCGCGATGTGACGGATTTCGTACACCGCGACCGCAACCATCCCTCGGTGGTGCTTTGGAGCTGCGGCAATGAGATCGGCGACCAGCTCACGCCGCGCGGCGTGGAACTCCTGCGCGACCTGTTGAACATCTTCCATCGCGAAGATCCCACGCGTTTTGTGACGGCTGGTTGCGACGACATCGTGGCCGAGCCCAGGGGGACGCCGGTGGAGTTTCTGAGCCTGCTGGACGTGGTGGGCTACAACTACGTGGACCGCTGGCGGGAACGGAAAGAGCTGTACTACAGCGTCGATAAGGCGGCGCATCCGAACTGGCGCATGATCGGCACGGAGAGCGGCGGAATAGGCGGTCCGCGGGGGGATTACCGGGGAATGGTTCCTCCGGCGCCGGGGCAGGCTGCCGCCCCCGCGGCTGGCGGGCGCGGGGCCAGGCGCGGCTTCGCGGGACTCGACACCGAGGAGCTTTGGAAATTCGTGCGCACGCACGATTACGTAGCCGGAGATTTCATGTGGACCGGGATCGATTACATCGGCGAATCCAACTGGCCCAACAGAGGCAACACCTCGGGCTGCATCGACTGCTGCGGCTTCCCCAAGGACGGCTTCTATTTCTACCAGAGCCAGTGGACCGAGAAGCCCATGCTGCATCTCTTCCCGCATTGGAACTGGAAGGGGCGCGAGGGCCAGTTCCTCACCGTGGCCTGCTACACGAATTGCGACAATGTGGAATTGTTCCTCAACGGAAAATCGGTAGGGACCAAGGGCTACGCGTTCCCGAGGTTCGGGCAGGGACGGTCGACGCCGTCGTGGCAAACCCAGAACGGCGTTCGGACTACGGACGATCTGCATCTCGCCTGGGACGTGCCTTACGAGCCTGGCACTCTGAAGGCCGTGGGAACCAAGAACGGGCAGGCGGTGGCGGAGGTCGAGGTTGTGACCACCGGCGATCCGGCCGCGGTGCAACTTTCGGTGGACCGCGATAGCATCCGCGCGGACCGGCGGGATGTGGTCCACATTACCGCCAAGGTGGTGGATGCGCAGGGCCGAATGCATCCCGATGCGGACAACGAAATCGCGTTCGAGATACAGGGCCCAGGTAAGTTGATCGGGGTGGACAACGGAGACATGTCCAACCAGGAAGACTTCAAGGGCAAGCGGAAGAAGGCCTTCCACGGCATGTGCCTGGCGATTGTGCAATCCACCGCCAGTGCGGGGCAGGTTCGCGTCACGGCGACCTCGCCGGGGCTAAAGCCTGTGACTCTATCGATCACGACCAACGCCTGAGACGGGCCAAGGCGCCACCGCTTAACGGACCGCGACCGTGAGCACCCACGTAGTTCCGGCTCTGGCGGGTTAGGGAGCGGTTGGCCCGGCTAATCCATGACAGGCCGCTACCCGCGCTCATTCGTAGCGGTACAGCGTAACGTGCTGGATGCCCAAGCTGCGCAAGGAGAGATAGTCCCCCTGCCCGGTTTCGTCGCCGGCGAGCTGGCGGCCGGGAACCCAGCGGCCGTTCACGAAACTGCCTTCTTCCACGGTGCCGAGCCCGGCCAGCGGAGGCCCCGGCGTATTCGGCGCAAAGCTGATGGTCACGCCGTTGCCGGCCACGTAGTATTCGTCAGGTCCCACGGCAATGAGGATGGCCGCCGCGGAGGGCACGGCCGCCTGTGATGGCGGCGCCCCAGGCATGGCGCGGGGCCTGGGGGACGCCACCGTCAGCGTATAATTCCCCACCTGGACCTTCTGCGACGGGTTGCTTTGGTTGAGCAAGACAGCGGATATCTTGTCGGCGCCCTGGTGGGCCAGAATCACGGGCGCCAATTGCGCAATGAGGTCGTAGCCGGCGGTCAGGTCGGGGTCGGGCGCTCTGGACCCGTCGATGCCGAAAGGCGAGAAGCCGATGTCGTTGTAGCGTCCGAAGGCGTAGAGCGCCCGGTTGATGCCATCCCGCCCCCCCGCCGTTTCGGGGATGAACAGCGGGTTCCCGTTTCGTGCGAACGATGCCGTGGTCGAGGTAAAAAAGTCGTCGTTGCCGTAAATGTCGGGCGAGAGGATATCGATCTGCGGCCCTCCGGCCCTCCAGATGTCCCCCAACTGGGCCAGAGGGCCGCCGCTATGCGCGCTGTCGATTGCTTGTGCTCTGTTAAACGCCATCACCGCCGCGTTCACGTACATCGGTATGGGGTATTCGGCTTTGCCCGCCTCGGCCACATGGCCGATGTAGCGCGCATAGTTCCAGGCCATAAAGGCCTGATCCGTGGCGACGCTCTTCCCGAAGACCTCTTCCCAGGTTCCGGAGGTCTTGAAGCCGGCGGTCTCCCACACCTGGCGAAACTCGGATATGAGCCCGTCCTTGTGCTTCTGAAGGTAGTCCATCAGCTCCTTCGGCACGGGCCCCGCGAAGGCCTTTTCGGCCACCGGCGAGCGGTCGCGGGTGTCCCCGATCACGTTCACTTCGTTCTCCACCTGGATCATGAGAACCGTGCGCTGCTGGCTATCCACCTGCTTGACATGGCGCATGAGCGCGGCAAAGGCGCTCGCATCGGCGTCGCGGTTGGCATCGCTGAAGGTGGAAAGGAGCTCGATGGTCTTGCCATTCTGCACCTTGATGCGCGGGAAGCGCTTGTAGTCCTTCTTCACCCAGTCGGGCGGATAGCTGGAGAGAGCGTTCTTCCAACTTCCGAACCATAGGAGCACGAGACGCAGGTTCTGGCTGCGGGCGCCCTGGATCACGCCGTCCAGCACGCTGAAATCAAACTTGCCTTCCTGGGGTTCGATCTGGTTCCAGGAAACGCCCGCCAGGACGGTGTTGAGCTTGGCTTCGGCGAGCCTGGCCCAAACCGGCTTCATGTACTCCAGACTGGTGGCGCTGCTGTTGTGCAGCTCCCCCGCCAGCGCCAGAAAGGGCTTGCCATCGACGATTAACTGGGTGGCCGTCCCCTGCTTCTGCAGGTGAGGAATGTCCGCGGCAACGGCGGAAGAACAGATGAGAGTACAGCAAAACACAATTCCTAGTTTCATGACGATTTCTCCACGGGCAAGGACTCCTGCTGCCTTTGCAAGGCCCGGCAAGCCAGGAGGCTTACCCCACTTAACGGTAGCGATAGAGGGTCACGCGCTGGATGCCTTTGTTCCAGAGCGACACGGACTGCCCCTGGATGGTCTCGTCGCCGGCGAGCTGGCGCCCGGGAACCCAGAGGCCGTTCACAAATTTGCCTTCTTCGACGGTGGCAAGCCCATCGATCTCGGGCCCCGGCGTGTTGGGAGAGAAGGTCAGGCTCACGCCCTTGCCGGCCACGTAATACTCGTCGGGCCCGGTGTTGATGAAGATGGCCGCCGCGAGGGGCCGCTCCTGCTTGGTTACCGGCACACCGGGATGGGGCCCAAACTGGAAGGTTGCGTCGATGGTGTGATTTCCGAGCCGGACTTTTTGCGGCGGGTCGTTCTGGCTGAGAAGGACGGCGGACATTGTGCCTTTGCCCTGGTGCTCCACAATCAGCGGGGCCAGTTGCGAAATGAGATCGTAGCTGGAGCTGAGATTGGCTTCGGGAGGCCGGCCCCCGTCGATGCCGAAAGGCGAGAAGCCTATGGCATCGTAGCGCCCGAAAGCGTACAGAACTTTGGCGGCGCCTTCGGCGCCCGCCCCGGTTTCGGGGATGAACAAGGGGTTCCCGTTGCGGGTGAAGCGGGCGCAGACGTCGGCGAAGTATTCGAGATAGAGATCCGGGGCCAGAATATCGATGGACGGCGCGGCCGCCCGCCAGACGTCATGCACCTGGGGCGCAGGCCCTCCGCTCGGGTAGACGCCGGGCCATGGGTAGTTGGGCTGCTGCAGCCATTGGTTGACGTACATCGGGATGTTGTATTCCTTCTTGCCGGCCTCGACCACGGCATTCACATAACGCGCATAGTTCCACGCCATGAAGATCTCGTCGGCCGCCCAGCGGACCTGCCGAAAACTGTCCAGGTCCGCCGGCTTGTAGGGAGGGCTGTCCACCCGGACGGGGATTTCGATATTGGCGGGTCTTCCCTTTCCGAAAACCTGCTCCCACGTGCCGGAGGTCTTGAACCCGGCGGCCTTCCACACATCGAGGAGCTCCGGCGCCAGCGTGTGTTTGCGCTGCTGGAGGTAGTCCATCAGTTCTTTGGGAACCGGTCCGTCAAAGGCCCTGTTGGCCGCCGCCGAGCGGTCCCGCGAGTCGAGCAGAACCCCGACTTCGTTCTCCACCTGGATGATGATGACCGTGTGCTGGCGGTCCACCTCCTTGAGGTGGCGCATCAGCGCGGCGAAGGCGTGCGCGTCGGCGTCCCGGTTCGCGTCGCTGAGCGGGGACAGGAGTTCGATGGTCTTCCCGCCCTGTATTTGGACGCGCGGGAAGCGCTCGAAGTCCTTCTTCACCCAGTCGGGCGGGTAGCTGGAATAACCGTTCTTCCAGCTCGCGAACCAGATCAGCCCGAGGCGCAGGTTGTTGCCGCGCGCATCGCGCAGGATGGCGTCCAGCTCGCTGAAATCGAACTTGCCTTCGCGCGGCTCGATCTGGTTCCAGGAAACGCCGGCGATGACGGTGTTCAGCCCCGCGGCCTTGAGCTTGGGCCAAATCGGCCTCATGTAGGCGACGCTGGTGGCGCTGCTGTTGGACAACTCCCCCGCCAGCGCCAGGAACGGCTTGCCATCGACGATCAATTGGGTTGCGGTCCCCTGCTTCCGAAGGTGAGGGGGATCGGAGACCGGTCCGCTGGCGCATTGAGTCGAAACCAGGGCCAGAACGCAAACCAGGGCGCAGCCATAAAGACCCGAAACTCTCATAACAACTCCTGTCAACCGGGATTCCATTTGGACTTCGGTATCGATTATATATCCCAGCCACCTCCGGCGTGGTCGCCTTTGCGCCGTCGAGCCTCGACCTCCGGCACCGGTCTTGCTCGTTGGAAAGCAGTTGCGCGGCCCTTCACTGGCCGGGCAGGCAAGAGCCATTGTTTGCGGTCGCCGGGGCGGCAGCGGGACAGACATCCGCGGGGAACAATCAACGTCAATCGGTGTCAAAATAGATCTGTCGTTTATCGACGCAATCCGTTCCGCCCAGGAGACCGCCCGTGAAAAAGTTGATGCTATGGATGATAGCCTTCGCGACATGGCCGGGAAGCGCCTTGCAAGCCCAGAACGTAACCGGCAACTGGCAGGGCACATTGGAGGCCGGTCCGCAAAAACTGCGGATCGTGGTCAAGATCTCGTTGGAAGACGACAAGTTGAAGGCTACGCTGTACAGCATCGACCAACAAGCGCCGGGCATGCCGGCCAGCACCGTCACCAAAGACGGTTCGACGATAAAAATCGCGATCGGCGGGCTGGGCAGCTACGAGGGAAAGCTGAGTGGGGACGGGAACGCGATTTTGGGGACCTGGACCCAGGGCGCGGCGATGCCTCTGAACCTGGTGCGCGCCACCCCCGCGACTGCGTGGACGATTCCCGAACCTCCGCCCCCGCCGGTACGGATGGCCGCGAATGCCGATCCGGCTTTTGAGGTGGCCACGATCAAGCCGAGCGACCCTGCCCGGCCAGGCAAATTATTTACGGTACGCGGCCAGGATGTCCTGACGGTCAATACGACTTTGAACGATCTCATCACCGTGGCCTATGGCGTTCATGCCCGGCAGATCACGGGCGGACCATCCTGGCTCGATTCGGATAAATACGATGTGACTGGGCGGCCCGACGTGCCCGGCCAGCCCAGCGTCGCGCAGATCAAGATCATGCTTCAGAAGCTGGTAGCGGACCGGTTCCAACTCAAATTCCATCGCGAAAAGAAAGAGCTCTCCGTGTACGCGATCGGCGTTGCAAAATCCGGAGTAAAAATCTCCAAAAGCCAGGCGGATCCGAACGGCCTGCCCAGCCTGTTTTTCGGTGGAGCGGGACCGGGAGGGGGAATGAGCTTTAATGTCAGGAACGCGACCCTGGCGGAAGTCGCCAACACGTTGCAGGGGATCGTCCTGGATAGGCCGATGGTGGATCAGACTGGACTTGCCGAAAAATACGATTTCACCTTGAAGTTTACGCCCGATGCGGGTCAGATGGCGGGCTTTGGGCTGGGGGGCCCGTCCCCGGCCCCCGCTGCCGACAATCCCGATGCGCCCCCGGATCTGTTCGCTGCATTCCAGCAACAATTGGGGTTGAAGATCGAGACAACCAAGGCTCCCGTCGATGTCCTGGTCATCGACAAAGTGGAGAAGCCTTCGGCGAATTAGCGCGTCGCTCGACCGCAGGACGGGAACTTAGGGCGCGGCCGGAGGGCCCGTGCAGGTTCGGTCGAGAAGGGGTGTGTACGCACCCGCGGGAGGGTTTGTCGATGGGCCACGTCACCGTAGGCATCCGCGAGTTTCGCGAAAACCTCGCCGCGTACCTTTTGGAGAGCGACGCTCCGGTGGCCATCACGAGGCATGGAGACACCATCGGATACTACATACCGGCCCGCCGCAAGCGCACCGAAACCGAACGCGCGGCTCTCCAGAAGGCCGCCGCGCGGCTGGAAGAGCTGCTCGCCGCGAAGGGCATGGCCGAGGATGATGTGGTGGCCGATTTCAAGCGGTGGCGCGCCGGCAAGCGCCGATGACCCCGGGCAGAGGAATCGTACTGGATGCGAATATCCTGATTCGCGCGGCGCTGGTTCAATATAAACTGGCGGAAGAGGGGCGATGACGAAGTACGAAATTATCCTGTATTGGAGCGGCGAGGACGAAGCGTTTGTCGCCGAAGCGCCGGAATTGGCCGGCTGCGCGGCGGATGGCGCAACCCGTCAGGAGGCGCTCGCCAACGTCGAGGTGGTTATCGCCGAATGGCTGGAAACAGCCCAGGAGCTTGGGCGCCCGATCCCGCAGCCGAAGGGACGACTTTTATTTGCGTGAGGGACGCCGGAGTCGCTTCGGTTGCCAGGGTCGAACTCCCCGGCCGTGCCTCCGCCCGCTCTCAGTACTTCATCAACCTGACCCGCACCAGCGCCCCGTTGTCCGGCAGGTTGACAATCGGTCCGGTGTAGTCGCCTTGCGCCGTCTGGCCCTTCACTGTTGCCTTCCAGACGCCGTTCTCGTAGCGGCCTTGCTCGCTCGAAAGCAGTTGCGCGGCGGTGTAGTCGGAGCCCTGGGCGGGCCGGAATTCCACGGCGGAGCCAAAGCCCAGGACCAGGAATTCGTCCGGTCCCATCTCGGCGACTAGCGCGCGGCCGGTGGGCTCCGCCGCGGTGGCTGCAAACGGTCCCGCGCTTACCACCGCATTCCGGCCGGGAGGGTGGAAGCGCACCAGTACGTCGTAGTTGGTGAAGATCAGGTTGCGCGCCCCCGTGCCGCGCTCCTCGACGGCGGCCTTGAGCTTCTCGGTCCCCTGCAACTCGACGATGGCCGGGAGGGCCTCTTGCGCCAGCCGGAAGTCCGCGCCCACGCCGGCCATATCCGGCCCGCTCGGGGCGCCCGCCCAATCCCCGCCCATGAGACCGAAGCCGATGGCCGAATAATTGGCGATAGCGTAGAAAAACGCGCGCGCCGCTATGGGGCCGCCGGTCTCGACGAGCAACAGGGGGTTATCGGGCCGCGTGTAACTGTCCAGCACCTTCAAGAAAGTGATGGGATTCTGGTGATAGTCGTCGGAAGCTATGGCGTCGATAGCGGGCGCGTTGGCCTTCCAGAGGTCGAGCATGTGGGCCACCGCGCCGCCGCTGGGATAGGTCTCGCCCGGGCGGTCGAAGCGTTCGAAATTGTCGTTGGAGCCGTAGCCGCCGTTCCACACGTTGACATAAGCCGGAAGCGGATAGACCTCTTTGCCCGCCCTGGCCACTTCGTTGATGTAGCCGGAAAGGTAGCAGGCGTTGAAGGCCTCGTCGGCGATGCGGCCGAAGACTTCTTTCCAGGTCCCCGGTTTCTTCTTGAGGGCCGCCACCAGAGGGGCGGGCGCGGGGCCGGCAAAGAGCTTGTTCGACTCGGGCGAGAAATCGCGCACGCTGCCGAGCGAACCCGGCTCGTTCTCCACCTGCATCATGATCACTGTGCGGTCGGCTTCGTCCACCTGGCGGAGATGCTTCATCATGGTCGCGTAGGCTTGGCGGTCGGCCTCCAGGGTGACCTTCGACATAGGCGAGAGCGACCGTATGGGGTGGCCGCCGGAATCGATCACCCTGGGGAAGCGCCGGGGATCGGTTTTGACCCAGTTGGGCGCCCAGTCCATGGCGCCGTTCTTCCACGTGCCAAACCACAGCAGGATGGCGCGGAGTCCTTGGGAGCGCAGGCCGGTGAGGATGCGGTCGAAGGCGGAAAAGTCGAAGCGCCCTTCCTCGGGCTCAATGACATTCCAGTAGACCGGATACTCCACGGTGTTGAGGTTCATGGCCTTGAAGCCGGGCCAGGCCCGCTCCATCATGTCGGGATAGGAGTTGAAGTTGCCCACCTGGCCGCCCAGCATGAGGAAAGGCTTGCCATCCACCATCAAACGGAACTTGCCGTCCTGCTTTACCAGTTGCGGGATGGGCCGGCTCTGCGCGGATGCCACCGCCAGAGCGAACGCCAGTGTCAGGACGCATCGGACAAATCTGTGAGACATGATGTCGACTCCTTAGCGCTTGCCGAGCGCGGACGCCGGCAGCGCTCATTGGTAGCGGTACAGCGTCACGCGCTGGATACCTTTGGTGCTCGGCCCGCCCAGGCCGCCCGTCCATCCCAATGCCGAGGGGGATACGTAGAGCCTGGGCAGCACCAGGTTTTCGCCCTGCCCGGCGTCATCCCCGGCGAGCCGGCGCCCGGGAACCCAGCGGCCGTTCACAAAAACGCCTTCTTCCACGGTGGCCAGCCCGGCCAGCGGGGGGCCAGGCGTATTGGGAGTAAACGTGACGGTCACGCCGTTGCCCGCGGCGTAGAACTCGTCGGGCCCGGTGGCGATGAAAATCGCCGCCGAGTTGGGAAAGGGTTCCTGCGGCTGCGGCCCGCCGGGAACGCCTGGGGGTTTCCTGAAGGAGACCGCCAACGTGTAATTCCCCACCTGGATCTTCTGAGGCGGGTCCTTCGAGCCAACCACCACGGCGGACATTGCGCCGTCGCCCTGGTGTTCCAGAATGAGGGGCGCCAACTGCGCGATCACCTCGTAGGCGCTGGTCAGCTCGACATCGGGAGGGCTTGGCCTTTCGATCCCCATGGGCGAGAAGCCGATAGCGTCATGGCGTCCGAAGGCGTAAAGCACTCTGGTTCCCAGGGCATTGGGGGGCAATCCCCTGGTCTCGGCGATGAAGAGCGGGTTCCCGGACTGGGTGTACCGTGCGCACATCATGACGAAGTCGGGGTCGTAAATGTCGGTGCCGAACAGGTCGATTCGCGGCGCGCCGGCTCTCCAGACGTCCATCGCGTCGGGCATGGGGCCTCCGCTCTGTCCGCCTCTGGGCCGCTTGCCGAATCCCTCCTGCGGGCAGTTGACGTACATGGGTATGGGGTATTCGGCTTTGCCCGCCTCCACCACGCGGCCGACGTAGCGCGCAAAGTGCCAGGCCATGAAGATTTCCTCCGCCGGCCTGCCCTTGCCGAACACCTCTTCCCAAGTCCCCGACGTCTTGAAGCCGGCCGCTTCCCACACCTGGCGCAGCTCCGGAATCAGGGTATCCTTATGCTGCTGGAGGTAGTCCAGCAGATCCTTCGGAACCGGCCCATCGTAAGCCTGATCGGCCAGGGGCGAGCGGTCGCGAGTGTCGCCCTGCATTCCCACTTCGTTTTCCACCTGGATCATGATGACGGTGTGCGCGCGGCCGTCCACGGCCTTGATGTGCCGCATCATGGCCGCAAAGGCGCGCGCATCGGCGTCCCGGTTCGCATCGCTCAAAGGGGTGAGCAACTCGATGGTCCTGCTCCCCGCGATCTGGGTGCGCGGCGCGGCTCCCATCATGGGCAGGGTCCCGTCCACGATCTGGGCGCGCGGGAAGCGCTCGAAGTCCCTCTTCACCCAGTCGGGCGGGTAGCCGGAGAGACCGTTCTTCCAGCTTGCGAACCACAAAAGCACGAGACGCAGGTTGTGACTGCGGGCGCCCTCAATCACGCCGTCCAGCACGCTGAAGTCGAACTTGCCTTCCTGTGGCTCGATCTGGGCCCAGGAGACGCCGGCCAGGACGGTATTGAGTCTGGCCTCGGCCAGCTTGGGCCATACCAGCTTCATGTATTCGAGGCTGGTAGCGGTGTTGTTGCCCAATTCCCCGGCCAAAGCCAGGAACGGCTTGCCATCGACGATCAGTTGGGTGGCCGTTCCTTGCTTCCGAAGATGGGGGATGGCGGTGGATGCGCCGTCAGTCGCCCGAGAGCACGCTGCCAGCGCAGCGAGCGAGAACATGGCTATTGCGCCAAAGAAGGGTCGCATTTTCCTAGTCGCCTCCCAAACATGTCGCTTTTCATTTTGGACTCCCGGGTCCTATTTAGTGTATACCCGGCCTGGCACATGCGAGACGCCGGGTAGAAGGCCGTCGGCAGGCCCCACGCGGCTCGAGCCGTTGCGTCAGCGCTGCGGCCCTGAGTAACGCAGGCTGGGCCGTCCGGCGAACTCGTTCGGCCCGATGTGGGTAAGCTCGCCCTGTGTATCGAGCCAGACGCGGCCACCGATAGACCGCCAGCGCCAGCAGAATGCGTAATCCTCACTCAGGTAATTTCGGGCGCCGGGCTCGATCATGCAATCAAACAGGGCGTACTGATTGGGGCTGCTGGCGGGCACGGGCTGTGTGTGAGCGGCGCCGTAGCGGGTCTCCGGGAACGCTTCGATCATGCGACGGAGCACGGCGCGCTTGACGAGCATGAAGCCAGCGCCAGCGTAAAGCCCAGTGACGAATCCGTCCCGCGATTCCAGTTCTTCTCCCTGGCAGGGGACGCCGACGTAGCGCAGCGCCGCGAAGTCGAGCGGCTCGCCCGAGTGAGCGCGCCCGGCCGCGCCTGCATCCCATTGAATGGTCTTGAGTGGATACATCCCCGCGACCACATCCCGATCGAAACGCAGCATTCGCACCACCTGTTCCACTTCGAATGCGATATCGGCGTCGACAAAGAGCAGGTGCGTCGCCGTTTCCGCGTCGAGGAACTTGGCGACCAGAGTATTGCGACTCCGAGTGATGAGCGAGTCATAACCAAGCAGCTCGATGGACACGCGGAAACCGAGGGTTGGGCCGGTCTGGAGGAGAGCTATAGCCGACTGCATGTAGCGCTGGTTTACCAGCCCGCCGTAACAGGGAGTAGCGACGAAGAGATGCAGACCGGAGAGATTCATGGCCGCGCTCGAGACCTGTCTAGTAACATGTTGCGCACCACCGCTCAGCCTGGATTCCGTGGACTCCCGGCTCCTCTTCAGGATACACGCGACGGCAGCCGATCGCGCCGGCGCCAATGCCGAACCCACCTAACGCGCCACTCACGGCGGCTCGCGGGACCCGGAATGGAGGCTGGAGTATACTGAAAAAGAACCCCGAGTCCAAAATGAAAACTCCCGTAGTATGGCGTCGGTTGTCCGGCGTTCTTCCAACCCTGTTTCTGTCCTGGTCCGCATTTGGCCAAACCTACACGATTTCCACGGTGGCGGGAAACGGGGGGTATGGTTTCAGCGGCGACGGCGGCCCGGCCGTCAGCGCCCAGTTGTACAATCCCAGTTGCGTCGCCGTGGATTCGGCCGGCAATCTGTACATCTGCGATTCCGGGAACTTCCGCGTCCGCGAGGTTTCGAACGGGGTGATTACCACGGTGGCGGGCAACGGGACGCCAGGCTACAGCGGCGACAGCGGTCCGGCCACCAAGGCCCAGTTGAACGGCATCTCCGGCATCGCCGTGGATTCGGCCGGCAACCTCTACATCGCGGACGAGTTCAACAACCGCGTCCGCAAGGTCTCGAACGGGGCGATCACCACGGTGGCGGGAGATGGGACGCCAGGTTACAGCGGCGACAATGGCCCGGCCACCAGCGCCGAATTGAGTGGTCCCTCCGGGGTAGCCGTGGATTCGGCCGGCAATCTATACATCTGCGACGCTGGGAACTTCCGCGTCCGCGAGGTCTCGAACGGGACGATTACCACCTTGGTGGGGACCGGGACGGCAGGCTACACCGGCGATAACGGCCCGGCCGCCAGCGCCGCAGTGAGCTACCCTTCGGGGGTCGCCGTGGATTCGGCCGGCAACATCTACATCTGCGATTCCGGAAACAACACCGTTCGCGAGATCTCGAACGGAATGATTATCACCGTGGCGGGAAACGGGACGCCGGGCTTCAGCGGCGACAACGGCCCGGCTACCAGCGCCCAATTGGCCGAGCCCAAAGGTGTTGCCGTGAACTCCGCCGGCAACCTCTATATTGCCGATTTCGGCAACGACCGCATCCGCCAGGTCGCAAACGGGGTGATTACCACCGTGGCGGGAAACGGGACGTATGGTTTCAGCGGCGACAACGGCCCGGCCACCAACGCCCAGTTGGACGTTCCCGAAGGGGTGGCCGTGGGCGCCGCGGGCAGCGTGTATATCGCCGACCTTGGTAACGGCCGCATCCGTGAATTAGTAGCGCTCTCCGTTTCCATAAGCGCCGTTACCAACGCCGCCAGCAATCTTCCCGGCGCCATCTCACCGGGCGAGATCGTGGCGCTCTACGGCTCCGGCATGGGTCCCACGCAACTCGTGAAGGCCGCTCCGGGCAGCAACGGTTTTTTCGGTACGCAACTTGCCAACACCAGCGTGTCGTTCAACGGCATAGCCGCTCCGATGATTTACACATGGGCAACCGAGGTCGCCGTCATCGTGCCCTACGAGATCACGGGGACGAACGCGCAAGTGACCGTCACCTACCAGGGCCAAACAAGCGCGGCGTTCTCCGTGTCCATTGCTTCCTCGGCGCCGGGCATCTTCACGCTGGGCTCGACAGGCCTGGGGCCGGCGGCTGCCATCAACCAGGATGGCGTCACCGTCAATAGCGCCGCGACCCCCGCTAAGATCGGCGACATTATTTCGCTGTATGCGACCGGAGAGGGCCAAACCACCCCGGCCGGCGTGGATGGCAAACCCGCGTCGGCTCCATACCCCTACCCGAATCTGCCGGTCACGGTGACAGTGGGCGGCCAGAACGCATTCGTGCAATACGCGGGCGGCGCGCCGGGAGAGGTAGCGGGATTGATGCAGGTGAACGTCCAGATTCCCACTGGCATCGCGACCGGCAATTCGGTTCCGGTGGTGGTGCGAGTCGGCAGCGTCTCGAGTCCGGGGGGCGTGACAATCGCGGTTCGTTGAAGAACCGGCGGCCGGGTCTCACGGGGTCAGCTCAAAGGCGCCCTTCAGGCGGATATCGCGCGAAGACGCGTCGATCCACACCTCGAAGGCGCCGGGCTCGGCGGCCCACTCGTCTTTCGCCGCGCTGTAAAAGGACAGCGCGGACTTGTCCGGGGTGAACGACACGTTGCGCGCCTGTCCCGGGTCGAGCATCACGCGCGCAAACCCCTCGATCTCCTTGATGGGGCGATCCACGCTCGATCTCACGCCGTGCATAACTACACCACCTCGGAGCCGGTCCGCGATCCGATGTTGCGCACCTGCATGGTCGCCTGAATCTGCTGGCCGGCGGCAGGGTCGAAAACCCGCCCGCTCGCTCGTGAGAGTCATGCTGGCGACGATCAATCGGTTTTCATGAATTTCCGTAGGCCCACCGGCCCATGCAGGACAAGCCGGAAGGCTTGACGCCACATTTCGCGATCCTATGGTTCAACCAAGGCCGTGCCGCACAACGATGCATCGAGTGGCGATTTGCGTCGAATCGCCACGCACGCCAAATTCCAGACGTTGCCTTCCTGTGCCGGCCGGTCGCGGCGGACCATCCGCGCCCGCATCCAATTAATGCGCCAGGCCCAACTGGCCACTTCCTCCTGCGCAGCCGTTCCGGCCTCCGACCATAACGACTGGAACGCCCGCACCTGGGCGGCCAGTCCCGCACCGGTCAGCGCGCTGTAGTCGCTGGGCGAAAGCGCCTGGCGGTAGAACAAGTCCTCACGCGCCACGCCGTAGGCCATGATTTCATTTAGCATCGTCTTCAGCTCGGAAGCGGCGTCGTTCAAGCCTCCTTCGCCGGCCTCGTGCCCGAACTTATTCTGCGTGCAATGTACCAACTCGTGGATGATGGAACCAGCCATGGAGTCCGGCGATGCCGGGCCCATTCCGCTCAGGCAGCGGCTCAAGTCCGGAGTGGCGCGGGTACAAGTGAGAAACGCCGATTCATAGAGGTGCAAGGTGCCGGTGGCGGAGGTGTCCATGGGCGAAGCATCCGCCGGATTGCCGGTGCTCACCTGCGGCGGTTGGCCGTAGAGCTTGCTGATGGAGACTTCCAGGCCGTTGACCTTTTCCCGCGCCTCGGCCAGCTTGAGGAGACACTCGCCGAACGGCAGCATGGCGCCGGGCGCGGAGAGATCGCCGGTCTCATGGTTCACCAAACCGCCGATCACGAATCCCAGAATTTCGAACTTCAGCCGCGAGCGCTCCTTATCGCCGCCCAGCGCAACATAGTTCTTCGGATTGGAAGCGTCGGCCTGCGCCAGCGCGATCAGCTTGGTGTAGTCGGCAGCCATTTTCTGCTGCATGGCCGGGTCCAACGCCGCGAAGGTGCGGAAATACGCGTTGCCCGCCAGAGCCTTGTAACAAACGGCGCTCTCGCAGGGATCGGTGTTTCCCATTCCGCGGGGGCACGATTCGATGCACGCCAGCTCTTCGTAGGTGGACGCGCCGCCCTCGCTGATCTTGAAAGTAAGGCAGGAACTGCCCCAGCTCCGGCCGGTCATGCCAAAGCAGGGAGTTTCCATCATGCCCGATTTCAGTTTCTGTGGACAACTGCCCGACCCAAGGTTATTGACGACCGAGCGCCGGCTGAGATCCTTCACGGTAACGGTTACGGGACGCGCCGGCGCCGGCGCCGGCGCCGGAGCCGGCCGCGGCCTCGAAGCCTGGGGCGGGGCCGCCGACAGGGCCGCCAGGAACGCCAAGAGAATGTAGGGTTTCATGCTGCCTCCTTGCGCTTTACGCCTAGTGGAACCGCATCATAGCCATGGCGTCCGCCCGGCGTTCCGGTTCGCCACCGCCTGGCCTGGAGATTCCATTTCGGACTCCAGTCTCCCACAATCATACTCCCGCCGCCATGGCCGGGTTGCGCCGAGGGGGCTTGACTCTTGGATGATCGAGCATCATAGACTATCTCCAAGAGGTTTTTATGAGACCGCGACCCCTGACTATCGTCCTCCCGCTGCTTTTGGCCGCCGGCATGGCGCAGGCGCTTGCCGCCGCGGAGCCGTTCCGCGATCCCAACCTGCCGCTCGAGCGTAGGGTGGACGATCTGATTTCCCGGCTGACTCCGGATGAGAAGATCGAGATGCTGGGGCAGATCGAGCCGGCCATCCCGCGGCTGGGAATCAAGGCCTTCACCGGCTTCACCGAGGGTCTGCACGGTTTGGGCCGGATGCGGGGCGGGAGCGTCACGGCCACCACTTTCCCGCAGTCGGTGGGCCTGGGCGAAACGTGGGATCCCGAGGCTCTTCGCCAGGTGGGGGCCGTGGAAGGGTACGAAGCCCGGATCTATTACAAGAAGTGGGACGGCGCCCGCGTCTGCCTCGCCATCCGGACGCCCAACGTGGACCTGGCCAGGGACCCCCGTTGGGGCCGGACGGAGGAATCGTTCGGAGAGGACCCCTACTTCGTCGGGAAAATGTCGGTGGGTCTGATCAAGGGGCTTCAGGGCGACAACCCCAAGTACCTGCTTTCGGCGGCTACCATGAAGCACTTCCTCGCCAACAGCAATGAGGAGGGGCGGACCAGCTCGTCCTCCGATTTCGACGAGCGGAATCTCCGCGAATACTACCTGGTTCCGTTTCAGATGGGCATTCTGGAAGGCAACGCGCAATCGTACATGGCTTCGTACAACGCGGTCAACAAGATTCCCAACACCGTATCCCCGTTCATCCGAGACATCGTGGAAAAGGAATGGAAGTTCGACGGAATGGTGTGCACGGACGCCGGCTCTCTTCCCAACCTCACCCGCCAGTTCCACTACTATCCGGACGCCACGGCCGCAGTGGCCGGGAGCGTCAAGGCCGGCATTACCATGTTTCTCGATTCATTCACCGCGCCATTGAAAGACGCCCTGGAAAAGCAGTTGCTCAACCAGGCCGACGTCGAGCGCAATATCCGGGGCAACATACGAATGCGTATGCGGCTGGGTGAGTTCGATCCTCCCGAGATGTCGCCCTATGGCAACATTTCGGGGACCGAGGAACCCTGGTATAGCGATAAGAACAAGGCGCTGGCCAGAAAGGTCACTCAGGAATCCATCGTTCTGCTCAAGAACAGCGACAACTTATTGCCGTTGGATAAGAACAAGCTGCGCTCCATTGCGGTGATCGGGCCCTTCGGGGACAGGGTTTTTATCGACTCGTACGCCGGAATTCCTCCTTATGCGGTGACCCCGCTCGAAGGAATCAAGAATAAGGTAGGTCCAAACGTGCGGGTCCGCTTTGTACCGAACGACATCCACAACAACGCAGTGAATCTCGCTGCCGAATCCGACGTCGCCATTGTGTTCGTAGGCAACCATCCTGTGTGCTATCCGCAGAACGAGCCGTGCTCGCTGCTGCCCAGCGAGGGCAGGGAAGCCACGGACCGCAAAGCGATCGAGCTCGACCCGGCGCAAGTCAGCCTCATCCGCGGCGTGAAAGCCGCGAACCCGAAGACGATCGTGATGCTGATTTCCAGCTTCCCTTACGCCATCGGCTGGATTCAGGAGAACGTCCCGGCGATTCTGCACATGGCGCACACCAGCCAGGAGGAAGGCAACGCGGTGGCGGATGTGCTGTTTGGCGACTACAATCCGGCCGGCCGTCTGGTGGCCACGTGGGTCAACTCGCTGAATGACCTGCCGCCCATGATGGACTATGACATTCGCAAAGGCCGCACGTATATGTATTTCAAAGGGCAGCCATTGTATCCTTTCGGATTCGGCCTCAGCTACACCACGTTCGAGTATTCCAACCTGCGCACGTCGGCCGATTCGGTGAACGCGGCGGGCGAGGTGGTGGTGAGCGTGGACGTCAAAAACACGGGGACCCGCGCCGGCGACGAGGTGGTGCAGATGTACGTCAAACGCGTCAATTCCGCGGTGGAGCGGCCCATAAAGGAGCTGCGCGGATTTGAGCGCGTCACGCTTCGGCCGAACGAGACGTGGACCATCCGGCTGCCGCTGAAGGGGACCGATTTGACCTACTGGGACGCGGGCAAGCACGCCTTCGTGGTGGAACCCGGCGCGGTCGGCATCATGGTGGGCGCTTCTTCCGCCGACGCGCGGCTCGAGAAGACCATTTCCGTCACGCAGTGAATCGGCTCTCTGCGCTGGAAGCGGGGGCGAGCGTGTCGGGGCGTCGCGGTGAATTCGAGTTAAGGCCCCGATCAGCGCGGTTGGAGCTACAATCTATGCTAGCCGGGATGGCAAGACGGAAATCCCGGCTCGGGTTTTCGTCGACAGGAGGAATCGCCGTGAGAGCAGTCGCCGTATCGTTGGGCGTTGCGTGCCTTGTGATGGCCCTTGCCATTGCCCAGACGCCGCCCGCCCAAAAACAGTACCAGTATCCATTTCAGAACCCCGCCCTCTCGATTGAGGAAAGGGTCACCAACATCATCTCCCTGTTAACCCCGGAGGAGAAGGTCGACGTCCTTGGCGCCAACTACTACTTGGGCGGACGCGGCGGCTCCGGTCCCTCTTTGACCCGCCTAGGGATCAAGGGCTACAACCAGGGAGAAGGCCTGCATGGACTGGGGCGCGGCAAACCTCCCAAGGGCACCGCGACGACCACCTTTCCGCAGTCCATCGGGCTGGGGGAGACCTGGGACGCGGACATTATCCAGAAGGCCGCCGCCGTGGAAGGCTACGAAGCGCGCTGGTATAACCAAACCGCGAAATACAGCCGCGGCGGCTCTCAGTCGCTGGTGGTCCGCGCGCCCAACGCGGATCTCGGCCGCGACATCCGCTGGGGCAGGAATGAGGAGTGCTACGGCGAGGATGCTTTCCTGACCGGTACGCTGACGGCTGCGTTCGTCCGTGGCCTCCAGGGCAATGATCGCAAGTACTTTCTAAGCGCCGCCCTGATGAAGCACTTCCTGGCCAACAGCAATGAGAACGGCCGGATGGGCTCGTCCTCCAACTTCGACGAGCGCCTGCTGCGCGAATACTACTCCGTGCCCTTCCGCATGGGCGTGGAAGCGGGGGCCCGCTCCTACATGGCCGCTTACAACGGCATGAACGGCATCCCCATGACCGCCCAACCGATCTTGAGGGATATCACCATCAAGGAGTGGGGGGTGGACGAGATCATCACCACGGACGCCGGCTCTCTCGGAGCCATGGTGGACGCTCGGGCCCACAATTACTTTCCGAACCTGCCCACGGCAGCGGCGGGCGCCATCAAAGTGGGCATCAACCAGTTTCTCGACGGCATCTATAAGGCCAATGTCACCGAGGCTCTGGAGAAGAAGCTGATCACCATGGCCGAGATCGAGCAGGTCGAGCGAGGCAGTTTCCGGGTGATGATCAAGCTCGGAATGCTCGATCCTCCCGAGATGGTTTCCTACACCCAGATCAAAGACGGTCCGGAGCCCCCGACCAGGGAAGAGAACAGGCTGCTGGCTCGCCAGGTGACGCAAGAGTCGATCGTGCTGCTGAAGAATCAGAACAGCCTGCTGCCATTGGACAAATCCAAGCTGAAGTCCATCGCGGTGGTGGGCCAGCGGTCCAACGCCGTCGACTGGGATTGGTATAGCGGCGCGTATCCGTATGCGATTACTCCGCTCGATGGAATCAAGGGCAAAGTCGGCGACGGGGTGAAGGTGAACTTCGCCCTCAACAACGACAACAACGCGGCGGTTGACGCGGCCAAGGCCTCGGACGTCGCCATCGTCGTGATCGGAAGCCACCCGACCTGCGAGACCATGTCATTCGGGGGCAAGTGCGATCCGAGCGAAGGCAAGGAGAGCATCGACCGTACCGCCATCAACCTGCAACCGGTGCAGGAGCAGTTGATCAAGGACGTTTTCAAAGCCAATCCCAAGACCATCGTGGTGCTCAAGACCAGTTTCCCATTCGCCATCAACTGGGCGCAGGAGAATGTGCCGGCCATCGTTACCATGGCCCACAACAGCCAGGAGGAGGGCAACGCCCTGGCGGACGTTCTGTTCGGCGATTACAACCCCGCCGGGCGTACGAATCAGACTTGGGTGAAATCGCTCGAAGATCTGCCGCCCATGATGGACTATAACCTCCGCAACGGCCGGACTTACATGTACTTCAAGGGTCAGCCGCTGTATCCGTTCGGCTATGGGCTGAGTTACACCACGTTCGGTTACTCGAACCTTCGCCCCAGCTCTCTGCGTATGACCAAGGACGGCCAGATGAGCGTCACCGTCACGGTTCGCAATACCGGCAAACGGGACGGCCAGGAAGTGGTTCAGTTGTACGTGGCGCACATGGGCTCCAAGGTCGAGCGGCCTATCAAGGAGCTCAAAGGCTTCCAGCGCATCGCCCTGAAGGCGGGCGAGTCGAAGATCGTGATGTTCCCGCTCAAGGCGAAGGACCTGGCCTACTGGGATGAGCAGAAGAAACAGTGGGTGGTGGAGGACGAGAAAGTCAACCTGATGGTGGGAGGCTCCTCGGCCGACGTCAAGTTGCAACAGACGATCACCCTGGGATCGTAGATCCCGCGAGCCGCCGCGACGGCGCCGTTGCACGGCCCGCCGTCGCAGCGGCTGTTTTCGGCCTGAGATCTACCGGCGCGCCGGCGCCCAGGGTGCGCGACACAGAGGTGATGTCCTCGGGTGAAGCTCCGGAGGAGCGAAAGAAAGTATCCCACGGCGTGAGCCGTCGGAAAACAGCTTTCGATGTCGTACCCCCGCCGGCGCCCAGCGGGCGTTGTGCGCCGTGCGCCCTCCGCATACAATGAGTGTTCGCAATTCCGAAATCTCCAAAGGAGCCGTTATGTCCTCGCAACGTGCTTTTGCGGTACTGTTCGCATCCGTTCTGATCGCCTTGGCCTTCCTGATTCCGGCGACCGCCCAAAACCCGGCCGGGAAGCCCGCCTCCGAACCCTACACCTGGAAGAACGTCCAGATCGTGGGCGGCGGTTTTGTGGACGGCCTCATTTTCCACCCCACCGCCAAGGGCGTCCGTTACGCCCGCACCGACATGGGCGGCGCCTACCGCTGGAACAGCCAGACCAAGCGCTGGGAACCGCTGCTCGATTGGGTGGGGTACGAGGAATCGAACCTGATGGGCGTGGAGAGCATTGCGGTGGATCCCGCCGATCCGAACCGCGTCTACCTGGCCTGCGGCACCTACACCACTTCGCCCGTCAACGCCATCCTGCGCTCCAGCAACCGCGGCAAGACTTTTGAGCGGACCGACGTGCCTTTCCGGTTCGGCGGCAACGAAGACGGCCGCGGCAACGGCGAGCGCATGACCGTGGATCCGAACAATGGCAAGATCCTGTACATCGGCACGCGTCTGGCGGGTCTGTGGAAGAGCGAGGACGGCGCGGTGACGTGGAAGAAAGTGGATAGCTTCCCCGATGTAACCGAAGCGCCGCCCGCAGCGCCCGCCGGTGGCCGCGGCGCCGCTCCCGGCATGGGCGGCGGCGGCGGCCGAGGCGGTTCTCGCGGCGACGGCATCGTCGTCACCCTGGTAGACCCGCGCAGCGGTTCGAAAGGCAAGACCAGCTCCACCGTTTACGCCGCCGTCTCCCTGATGGGCCGGGATAACCTGTTCCGCAGCACCGATTCCGGCAGGACCTGGCAGCCAGTGCCCGGCCAACCGACGCAATACCGGCCCACCCACATGGTGATGGCGTCCGATGGAACGCTTTACCTTTCCTATGGCACGTCGCCCGGACCGAGCGGCATGACCGATGGCGGCGTGTGGAAGCTCGATACCAAGTCCGGGGCCTGGACCGAAATCACACCGGTGAAACGCGACGCCAAGAACCAAGCCTTCGGATGGGCCGCGGTGTCGGTGGACGCGCACAATCCCAAGGTGGCGATCGCCAGCACTTTCGGCCGCAGGAACAGCGCCGGCGGTGAGGACGAGTTGTACCGCACCATCGACGGCGGCAAGACCTGGAAAGCGGTCTTCGAAAGCGGCGGCTACGACTACAAGCAGGCGCCCTTTGCCGGTAATACCCCGTCCAAACCCGCGCCGCCGCATCACTTCGGGCAGTACGATTACAGTCTGGCGCCCTACACCGCAACCACCCCCATCCACTGGATGTTCGATGTGGAGATCGACCCGCTCGATCCCAAGCACGCCATGTTCACCACCGGCTACGGCGGCTGGGAGACCTTCAACCTGACCGATATGGACGCCGGCAAGCCCACCAAATGGAGCATCATGGCCAGCGGCATCGAACAGATCGCGGAGCTGGAAATGACCAGCCCGACCAAGGGCGCGCACCTGCTCAGCGCCATCGGGGATTACGGCAACTTCGTGCATTGGGACCTCGACAAGCCGGCGCCGGAAGGGGCTTCCAGCCCGCCGGTGTTCAATAACTCCAGCGGAATCGCCTACGCCGAGAACAAGCCGGAGGTGATTGTGCGCGTGGGAGTATGCTCGCACCACCACCAGCCGGGCTTCAACATCAGTTACTCGCTCGATAGCGGCAAGACCTGGCAGCCGCCGGCCACCCAGCCGCCGGCCCTGCCGCCGGCCCAGGCATCGGATGCCGGGCGCGGGGGCGGCCCCGGAAGGGGACCGGGTGGGCCGAGCGGGGGAGACATCGCGATTTCTTCCGACGGCGCCACATGGGTCTGGATTACGCGGGGCGCCGGGCCGTCCTTGACCACGGACAAGGGCGCCACCTGGCACGTGATCAAGGGCTTGTCCAGCAACACGCGCATCGTCGCCGACCGGGTGAACCCCAAGAAATTCTACGGCGTGTCGCTGTATGAAGGCAAGCTCTTCCTCAGCACGGATGGCGCGGCTACCTTCGTGGACCAGGCGTTCACTCTGCCCGGCGGACCGCCGACGCGCAACAGTACTCGCATTGAAGGCGGCAGCGGCTGGGACCGTCTGTACACCACTCCGGGCCGGGAAGGCGACCTCTGGCTGACCACGCTCAGCGGTCTGTATCACTCCACCGACACGGGCAAGACCTTCACGCGCCTGGAAGGGGTCACCGAACTGCGCGGCTTCGGTTTCGGCAAAGGCGCGCCCGGCGCTAGCGACCCGGCGCTGTACATGGTCGGGGTGGCAAACGGCGTGCGCGGCATCCTCCGCTCCGACGACTATGCGCGAACCTGGGTGCGCATCAACGACGACCAGCACCAGTTTGGCTTGATCGGGCAGATCACCGGCGATCCCAAGCAGTACGGCCGGGTTTACGTGGGCACGTTCGGCCGCGGGATCGTGTACGGCGATCCGGTGAAGAAGAAGGGGTGAGCGACGCCAGGTGAGAGGCGCGTGATGCGGGCGTTGGCTGTCTCGCTGTTGTGCGCGGGCGCGGCTTTGGGCGCCGGTGTCGAGCCGTATGGACTGGAATGCGAGGCGAGGCGCGACCCGCTGGGCATCGATCTCGCACGCCCGCGCCTGGGCTGGAAACTGAAATCGGGCGAGCGCGACCAGAGGCAGACCGCCTACCAGATCCTGGTGGCCAGTTCGCGGGACAAGCTGGCGGCTGGCGCCGGAGACCGCTGGGATTCCGGGCGGGTGAATAGCTCGCAGACCACCTGGATTCCCTATGGCGGCGCGGCCCTTCAATCGTTTCAGCGGTACTGGTGGAAGGTGCGGGCGTGGGACGCCGCGGGCCGGGCTTCGCCGTGGAGCGAGCCGGCCGAGTGGACCATGGCCGCGCTCGACCCGGGCGCTTTGAGGGCCGGGTGGATCGCGCACCCCGATCATAGCCTGCGTTCCGGTCCGCTTCCCATCTTCCGCAAGGAGATGGTCGTCAACCGCCCTCTGCGGCGCGCGCTGGCGGTGGTCAGTGGGGTGGGATTCCACGAGCTTCGCGTCAACGGCGTCAAGGCGGGGGACCATGTGCTGGCCCCCGCGTGGACCAACTACCGCGCCACCGTTCTGTACGAGATGCTGGACGTGACCGCGCTCATGAAGACCGGCGCGAATGCGTTGGGAGCGCTGCTGGGCAACGGATTCTACAACGTCGCCGGTGGCCGGTACGCGAAGTACACGGGGTCTTTCGGCCAGCCGCGCCTCTTCGTGCAACTTCATCTGGAGTACGAAGACGGCTCAACCGCCGATGTGGGGACGGACGGTTCCTGGCGTGCGCATGACGGGCCACTGACCTTCTCGTGCATTTACGGCGGCGAGGATTTCGACGCGCGGCTGGAACCGGCCGGGTGGGACCACCCCGGGTTCGACGATTCCTCCTGGCCTCGCGCCACGGGAGTGGAAGCGCCGGGCGGCGCGCTCCGCGCGCAATCCAGCCCGCCCGTCCGCGTGCAGCAATTGTTCCGTCCGGTCCGGGTGACACAGCCCAAGCCGGGAACCTATGTCTACGATCTGGGCCAGAACTTCGCCGGTTGGCCGAAGATCGCGGTGAGCGGCCCGGCGGGCGCGCAGGTGCGCTTGACGCCGGGAGAACTGCTCGACTCCGCCGGCTTGGTGACCCAGCGGTCCTCCGGTGGACCCACTTACTTCACTTACACTCTGAACGGGTCGGGCGTCGAGACATGGTCGCCCCGATTCTCGTACACCGGCTTCCGCTACGTCCAGGTGGAAGGCGCTGCGCCCGAATCGGAGGCGCGGCCGGGCGGCGTCACGCTGCGCAGCCTCGAAGGCCAGTTCGTTCACCTGGATGCGGCCCGCATCGGCCAATTCTCCTGCTCCAGCGATCTTTTCAACCGTATCCACAGCCTGATCGACGCGGCCGTGCGCAGCAACCTGCAGCACGTGCTGACCGACTGCCCGCACCGCGAGAAACTGGGCTGGCTCGAACAAGCCTATCTGATGGGTCCCTCGATCCTGTATAACTGGGACCTGCGCGCGTTTCTGCCAAAGATAGCTCGCGATATGCGGGAGGCGCAGACGGTGGAGGGCCTGATTCCGGACATCGCGCCGGAATACGTGGTATTCGGACGCGGGTTTCGCGATTCGCCGGAGTGGGGCAGCGCGGGGATACGAGTCCCGTGGCTGGCGTGGCAGTGGTATGGGGACCGGCAGCCGCTGGAGGATTCCTGGGGGATGATGAGAGCCTACGCGGAGTATCTGGGCTCTCGTGCCACCGGCGGCGTGCTGTCCTACGGCCTCGGCGATTGGTACGACATTGGTCCACGCCCTCCCGGCGCGTCGCAGCTTACGCCTCAGGGCGCAACCGCGACGGCGACATACTGGCAGGACCTGAAAGTGATGCAGGCGGCGGCGCAACTGCTGGGCCGTTTCGGCGAGGAGGGGGAATATCGGGCCAAGGCGGCGGAGGTCGAGGAAGCGTTTCAGCGCGCCTTCTACCAGCCCGGCGAGGCCGCTTACTCCACCGCGAGCCAGACCGCGTTGGCCATGCCGCTGGCGTTAGGCATGGCCCCCGAGGCCGGCCGCGCCGCTCTTGTCGAGCGGCTGGTGGCCGACATCCGCAAACGCGGGAATCACACCAGCGCCGGAGACATCGGTTACAGCTACGTGCTGGCGGCGCTGCTCGATGCGGGCCGCAACGACCTCGTCTTCGACCTGGCGAACCAGCGGGCCGCGCCCAGTTACGCCGCCCAACTCGCCGCCGGCGCCACGTCCCTCACCGAAGCATGGGACGCCAACCCGCAAAGCTCGCAGAACCACCTGATGCTCGGACACATCGAGCAATGGTTCTATGCGGGGCTGGCGGGCCTCCGGGTGGACCCGGATGCGCTGGGATTGAGCCAGGTCCGCATCGAACCGCAGCCGGCCGGCGATATCCAATGGGTGAAGGCGTCGTGGGAGACCGTGCGGGGCCCGGTGGCGGTGGAGTGGCGCATGGAGGGAGGTTCGTTTCGGTTGAGCGTGGATATCCCGCCCGGCATGACCGCGGAAGTGCGGCTGCCGGGAGGGGCCGCGTCGTCAATCGGCTCGGGGCATCGCGAGTTGCAGGCGCGCAATTTCCGGCGCAACTGATTCTGGTGGGGTCGGGCCTTTCGGCCGGCGCGATCTGCTAGTTTTATTGATTATGGAAGACTGCATGGTTCGTTTTGCGATCACGCGCTTTTGGCGAGCCTCTTTGCTCGTCCCGATGCTGGGCGCGGCGGCGCATCTGCTGTGCGCTCAAGCGCCGGCCACGCCCGCGCCCGCCGTGCCGGACTGGGCGCAGCCGGGCTCGGCTACCCACGTCCAGGTAGCGCCACCGAGAGATTTTCGCCGGCCCAGCGTCAACTTCGATACGCCCATCGGCGTGTTTCAGGGCCAATCGGACATCGGCGGCGCGGTCGTGCCGGGCAGCGCCAGTTACGATGCCTCCGCCAACAAGTACACCATCACGTCCGCCGGCTACAACATCTGGTACCAGCGCGACGAGTTCCGTTATCTCTGGAAGAAGATGTCCGGGGATGTTTCCCTGGCGGCCGACGGCGCTTTCCCGGACCCGGGAGGCTACAGCGACCGCAAGGTGGTCCTGGTGATCCGCCAGAGTCTCGATGACGATTCCAAGGAAGCCATGATCGGCGAGCACGGCACGGGCATGATCCACTTGGCGCAGCGTCCGGAGAAAGGCGCGCAGATGAAGGATGCGCAGTTTCGCTTTGGCGGGACCCTGGCCAATGTCAAGGCGAAGCGCATCGGAATCGAAAAGCGCGGTGACTCCATAGCGATCTTCGTCAGCATCCAGGGAGAACCCATCCACCAGCTCAGCCCGCCGATAACCCTGCATTTCGACGAGCCTTTTTACGTGGGCATCGGTTTCTGCTCGCACTTGCCGGACAAGACCGATACGGGCGTTTTCTCCAATGTGGTTCTCGAGAACTCGGCCGGCAAGGTGCAATAGGGCGGGCGCCCTTGGTGAACAATCTTAACTTAAGTTATGGTACGTGCGCTCTGAGACGGACTAGGCGCTCCGCTGTTACCTCTGGACCTTGGAATCTTCTGGTTGACGGGCGCATCATTAGGTCATGCGGATCCTGATTCGATACTCCGATACGACGGTCCAGGCGGCCATGCTTCTCGCGACGATAGGGCCCCGGGTTCGCGCAGCCGTTCCGGGCTGCGACGATGCCTTGGAGTTCACGCGGACTGGCGAGCGATGGTCGGCCGAGGACGGCCGGGCCGCGGAGATCGAATTCGGCGTGGCGGCGGACGCCGCCGAGTGGATCGCGGCGCACAACGCGGCCGACCCGGCGGATTCAGCCGACGGCTTTGAGATGGCCTATTGGCCGTTCCCGGAACCGGCGGAAACCGGTTCGGCCTATCTGAACTGACCGCGTCAGCGCACCGGCGACGACCGGTGAGCATGCAGAATCTTCCACTGCCCATCGGTGAGCACGAACACGTCGGTCTGCGCAAAGGGAGTAGTAAACGTGGACCCGTCCTCGGCGTTGGCGGTGGTCTCGCCTTCGCCCACCAGCAGAGCTATGGTGGGCGATAGAACCGTGACGTACTGGTTGTGCCAGTGGTATTCGACGCTGCGCAGGCCCTGCATGCCGCGGCTGACCTGTTCCTTGGCGTCTTGGCGGGTCCGCAGAATCACACCGTTCTGCGCCACCGAGCCCTTGTCGGTATCGAGCATGTAACCGAAGAGCGCGTCCACGTCGCGAGCCTGGGCGGCCCGCGTGGCTTGGGCGTTGGCCTCGATCACCGCCCGTTCGATGGCCGCGCGCATCGCGCCGCTCAATTCGCGGTCGCTCTGGGGGGCAGCTACCAAGAGAGCCCCGCAGGCCAGAACGGCCCACCTGGCCGCCTTCAACACTTTCTCCATCCCGCCAGCTTAGCGCAGCCAGGGGGCCCGCGCCGGCGCGATAATGGTTCCAATGCAAAACATCTTCCCGGTCCTCTGTTTTATTGCCGGCTTCCTGCTGGCCTGGGCGGTATTCCGCCTGCGGCGGCGGGAGACGGAGACGGCCTTCAAGGCGCTCTCCGCCGATGCGCTGGCCCGCAACAACCAGGCGTTCCTGGAAGTGGCGCGCTCCGCCTTCGCCGAGACGCACGAAGCCGCGCGCGGCGATCTGGAAAGGCGCCAGCAGGCCATCGGCGAGCTGGTGGCCCCGGTGCGCTCCTCGCTCGACCGCATGGACGGCCGGATTCAGGAGCTGGAGAACGCCCGCGCGGGAGCCTACGCGGCCATGACCGAGCAGGTGCGCGGGCTGATGGAGACGCAATCGCAGCTTCGCTCCGAGACGGGCAAGCTGGTGACGGCCCTGCGCTCGCCCAGCGTGCGCGGGCGCTGGGGAGAGATGCAGTTGCGCCGCGTGGTGGAGACGGCCGGCATGATGGAGTACTGCGACTTCCTGACGCAGCCGGTGGCCTCCTCCGACGAAGGACGCCTGCGGCCCGACATGCTGGTTCGCCTGCCCGCCGGCAAGACCATCGTGGTGGATGCCAAGACGCCTCTGGGCGGGTATCTGGAATCGCTCGAGGCCTCCAGCGACTCGCTGCGCCAGGCGCGCCTGACCGACCACGCCCGCCAGGTGCGCGCGCATATCGCCGCCCTGGGCCGCAAGTCTTACTGGGAACAGTTCGAGCGCGCCCCCGAGTTCGCCGTGCTGTTTCTGCCCGGCGAGTGCTTCTTCAGCGCGGCGCTCGAAAGCGACCCGTCGCTGATCGAGTGCGGCGTGGAACAGAACATCATACTGGCCACGCCCACCACGCTCATCGCGCTGCTGCGCGCCGTGGCCTACGGCTGGCGGCAGGAGAAGCTGGCGGAAAACGCCGCCGAAATCAGCGCGCTGGGCAAGGAGCTGTTCAAACGCCTTTCCGACATGGGCGACCACTGGAACAAAGTGGGCCGGGGCCTGGAGCGCGCCGTGGAGGCGTACAACGGCGCGGTGGGCTCCTTCGAAGGCCGCGTGATGGTGAGCGCGCGCCGCTTCGCCGACCTCAAAACCGCGCCGCTGGGCGTGGAGATCGCGGAACTCGAGCCGGTGGATAGAAAAGTGCGCTCCCTGGGGGCGCCAGGCTCCTGAGGCTGGTCTACCTGATAGCGGCGCGTCTTTCGCGCCGCCAGCGTCGCAGCGCGACGAGGGACCACACGGCCTCGACCAGGCCGAATGGCCAAGCGCCCTGCAGGAAGCCATAGGCTGAAGCCAGCACGCACGAGCCCGAGAACGCCAGGATGAACCAATGGCTTCGCTTTTCCAGGGCATAGAAAAGCAACATCAGCGTCACCGCCAACAGTCCGAACAGCGTCAAACCACTCATTTCCCGCTCCTGCCCGCGCCTCTTGCCGGGGCTCCTGGCGCCTTGACCGTTTGATTTTTTCCCTCGCTGCGGGCCGGGCATGCCCGGCCCCTACGGCGCGGTGTAGGGGCCGGGCACGCCCGGCCCGCAGCGTTAAGGAAGTAATCACGCGGTCAGAGCACCAGGTCAGTCTTTCCAGAAAGGGCCGGACGGCGGGCCGTTCTTGATGGTGATGTTTCCGCGGCCCATGCGGAGTAAGATCCGCCGCGACGGAGCTTGACTTGCGTGAACGAAGTGAGAACCAACCAGGAATCGCTTGTTACCTTGGCCCATAAAATCGGAAGAGACGCTGCCCATCCCGGTTCTCGCGTCGATTGAGTATGGACCCGGATCCGGCAGCATCACGATCATATCGCCCGTGTGGCTATCCACCGAGATGTCTCCCGTCACGTCGCTCACCCATACGTAGCCATTGTCCTGATGAACCACTACGCGCGAGTCGCGCGGCACATGGACCGTATACTCCACCGTGACGCCGCGCTTGCTTGTCTTCGGCATGGTGACGACGATGCGGCGCGAAGGAAGAATCGAGGCGGGGAAACCATGGCGGGCGGGCAGCGTCGTGGAAATCGCGAGATCCTTATCGGAGCGCCGTTCGGCGGCCACGCGGACCTGCTCGAAGTTTTGTTCGGCCTTCTCCTTCCGCTCGGGTGGGTAGAAGCCATTGGTCGACTTAGTCACAATGATTTCGACCTCCGGCTCATCCCAACCTTCCACGGTCAGATAACCGTACGAATTGTTCAGAATAACCGTGCCGCCCGGCGGGAAGCTCACCCGCTCCGTGCTGGTTACTTCAAATGACTGTTCAGGCCCCTGCTCCGCAAGCCCTTGCGCCGCGAAGATCGAGACCGCCGCGCCCGCCACGCCCAGCCCGAACAGGACCGCGCCGAGTCCTCGCATCATAAGCCGGCCTCCTTTCGTATACTGCGCGCCTCGGCCACCATCTTCCTGTACCGCCGCGCCAGTTCGGTGATCCAGCCCCGCTCGCGGCGCCGGATGGCATCCTGGTGAATCAAGTCCCGCCCGATGCCCAGCGCCGACGCGCCCGCGCGAATGAAACCCACTGCGTTCGTTTGATTCACACCGCCGCTGGCAATCAGCGGGACTTCCGAGAAGGGCCCCTTGAGAGCCTGTATGTACCTGGGGCCGCCGTTCGCAAAGCACGGAAAGACCTTCACGAAATCGCAGCCAGTCCTCCAGGCGGCGAAGACCTCGCTGGGCGTCAAGGCGCCCGGGAAAACCACCACGTCGCGCCCCAGCGCGAAGTTGACCATCTCCAGATCCAGCCCCGGCATAGTCAGGAAGGCCGCTCCCGCGTCCAAACAGCGTCGCGCCGTGTCCACGCGAAACAATGTGCCGGCGCCCACCAGGACCCCGGGGTGATGGCGCGTCAATTCGCGAATGACCTCGACGGCGCCCGGGACCGTCATGGTCACTTCGACAATGGGAATGGCGCTCTCGCTGACCGCTTCAGCGGCAAACAGGGCGTCCTCGGCAGTGGATACGCGTATCGCCGGGATGATGCCGATTTCCTCGATACGCGCGTGAACCTCTTGTCTTGTCATAAAGTCATTCTACGGCGTGGCAAACGGACGCCGTGGCCGGGATCAGAGCAGGTCCCTGGTTCCCACCGCCTGGCGAAGTTGCTCCAATGCCGCCAGATAAGCCGCCACCGCCTGGCGGTAGGCGAGTTCGGTCTGGCGGTAGGTCCGCTCGGCGTTCAGGAAATCCAGCAGCGCTATGGCGCCTCGCCGGTACGCGTATTCGCTGATATCGCGGCTCCGCCGGGCCATATCGAGATAGCTGGATTTCAAGAGCTGGGCTATTTGAGCGGCCTCCTGGAGCGCCTCGTAGGCGTCCCTCACGTCCGTCAGCACCTGCCCGTTCGCCGCTATCTTCTGTTCCTCCGCTTGCCGGATGGCGATACGCGTCTGAGCAATGTTCCCCTGGTTTCGGTCGAAGATCGCCAGCGGAATACTGAACGCCCAGGTGACGCCGCTGACGCCGTTGGCGTGCGAGTAATTGGCCGAGACGGTGGGGTCCTGCTTTCCGTTGGCCTTAGCGAGCTCATACTGGCTATTGGCGGCGGTAACGCCTAACACCGCCGCGCGCAGGTCCGGACGATTCTGAAGGGCTTTCGCCTGCAATTCGTCGATGGTGACGGCCAGCGGCTTGTATTCGAACTCGCCGGCGACGTCGTAGGTTGCGGGCACCGACTCGTAGCCTAATTGTTGGCGAAGATCCGACAGCGCCTGGGCCTTGGCAAGTAGAGCCTGTTGGAGGTCCTCTTGAAACTGCAGCAACTGGAGCGTGAGCTGTAGGTGGTCGTTCTCGCTCATGGCGCCATCCTTGAATTGGACGTCGCCGATGTCGACCGTCTGCTGAAAGCTTTTCAGATCCAATTGCGCGAGTTCGAGCGTGGATTGCGCAAGCTGGGCGTTGATAAAGAGGGCGCCCACCTGGGCCGTAACGCCGCGCTCGTTATCGGCCACCTGCGAGCGCGTTACGGCGGTTATGTCCCTGGCGGCCTGCAGGCGGCGCGCCCGCTGGTGGCCCCGTTCAATGAGGTAACTCAACCCCATGTCGCCCTCGCTCGAGGCCTGGAGGTAGTCCGCCACGGAAACGCCTTGCTGGCGGGTGAAGAGCGGCAGGTATTCCCAATCGGTGAAAAACGTCGGATTCGGGCGCAGGTTGGCGGTGATTTCCGCGGCCTGGTTCTGTTGGATGGTGGTCCGCGCGGCCTGCAAGGTATGGTTGTGCTGGAGCGCCATTTGGATGGCTTGCTCCAGCGTAACGGTGACAGTTCCCTGCTGCGCGAACGCCGGTCCCATCAGCAGCAGGCTGCCGAACACTTGAGCGGCCGCCACCATCACCCGGATGTTTTTCATAGGCAAAACTGCGCGCTTAGTGCTCATAAGCCGTTAGAACCCTCCGGCGCGGGAAGCTGATCGCCGTCCCGGGCAATCCAGACATAAAACGTAGGCAGCAGAACAATGCTCAGCAGCAAATCGGAAATCAGGCCGCCTACAATGACAATCGCGAAAGGACGCTGCGAATCGGATCCGATATCGTGCGACAGCGCCGCCGGCAGGAGGCCCAGCGTCGCCACCAGCATGGTCATCATGATGGGACGAAGCCTCCGGACCGCGCCTTCCACCGCGGAATCCTCGATCGAGTGCCCTTTGGCCCGGAGCTGGTTAATGTATTCCAGCATGATGACGCCGGTTTGCACCGATACGCCAAAGAGCGCCAACATGCCGACGCCCGATGAGACGCTGAGGTAAGTTCCCGTGACCACCAGAGCCAGCAGGCCGCCGATCCGGGCCATGCCGACGTTCAGCAGAATCAGCAGCGACCATTTGTACGAGCGAAACATGGTATAGAGAATGATGAAGATGACCAGGACGGTTAGTGGCACGATGACAGCCAGCCGCGCTTCGGCCCGCTTTTCGCTCTCGTATTCGCCCGACCAACCGATGGTGTAGCCCGGCGGCATCTTCACTTTTTCACCAATCTTCTTGATCGCCTCTTCGACCGTGGTTCCCAGGTCGCGGCCTCGCACGTTGAAGGTTATCGCCACGTAGCGGGTATTGCCTTCGCGAAAGATGTCGTACGCCCCGTCCTTGACCTCTACCTTAGTCAACTGAGCCAAGGACACCCGCTCTCCGGAAGGAGAAAGCAGGCGAACCTTCGCGATGGCCTGCTCGGTATTGCGATAAGGAGCCTGGTAGCGCACCACCACGTCGTAGCGCGCCTCGCCGATCAGCACCTGGCTTACCGCGTTGCCGCCCACGGCTGTCTGGACGGCGTCTTGTATGTCCGCCACGTTGATTCCAAAACGGGCCGCTTGACGGCGGTCGATGGTTAAGTCGAGATTTGGCTGGCCGAAATCGCGCAAGAGCTTGACGTCGTGCATGCCCGCGATATTCGCCATGATGGTCGTAACTTCCTCGCCCTTCTCCTCGAGCACCTTCAAGTCATCCCCGAAAATCTTGAGCGCCAGCGAACCCTTGGTGCCGGTGAGCGTCTCTCCGACGTTGTCTTCGATAGGCTGTGAGAAGTTCCAAATGGCTCCCGGATATTTTTCCAGCGCGCGGTTCATGGCGGCTATCAGTTCGTCTTTGTTCTTGTGAAATGCGGGTCGCCATTGGTCGTGCGGCTTCAAGTCGACGAAGTACTCGGTGTTGCCGAATCCCCCCGTGTCGGTTCCGTCGTCCGGACGGCCGGCCTGGGACACGACTGTTTTTACCTCCGGGAAAGATGCAAAGACATAACGGGCTTCAGTAGTGAATTTTTCACCCTCGGAAAGACTGGTGCTATTCGCCAGAGTGCCGCGCGCCCAAATCGCGCCTTCATCCAAATGCGGTAGGAACTCCGCGCCAATAACGCCGCCGAAGCCCAGATAGATTGTGCCCGCCAGGGAAATCAGGGCAACGCAAAGAACAATCCAGCGATGACGAACGGCCCAGCGCAGCCGCTTGCCGTACTGTTCCGCCAGGAAATCCATGACCACGTTGCGCCGCTCCCGAACTCCCTTGCGGAAAAAGATGGCTGACAGCACCGGCGCGATGAGAATCGAAAACGTCATGGCGCCGAGAAGAGCCAGGGCCACAGTCCAGGCCATGGGCCTGAATAACCGGCCTTCCACGCGTTGCAGCGTGAAGATCGGCAGATAGGCGGTGATGATGATGGCGATGGCGTAAAAGACCGGCCGCTGCACTTCATGGCAGGCCTCGCGGATGATCTCCGCAATGGTCTTTGGAGGTCCATTGGGGCCGCTGCGGTTTTTGGTCAGATGCCGGATAATATTTTCCACCATGACCACCGCGCCATCCACCACCATTCCGAAATCGAGTGCGCCCAGGGAGAGAAGATTCGCCGGTATGTGGCTCAAATCCAGCCAGATCGAGGCGAACAGCAGAGAGAAGGGAATGGTGAGCGCGACGATGAGAGCCGCGCGAACATTCAGAAGAAACAGGCAAAGGATAACGGTCACCAGAATCATGCCTTCGATCAGGTTGTGCATCACCGTGTGCAAGGTGAAGTGCAGCAGGTCGCTGCGATCGAGCATAGGCACCACTTCCACGCCGGGAGGCAGGATGCCGTGGTTGAGCTCGTAGACTTTCTTGTGAATCGCTTCGAGGGTGGGTTCCTCCTCGGCGCCCTTGCGCAGCAGCACCCCGCCCTGGATGACGTCCGGCTCGTCGATGATGCGCCCGTCTTCCATGTGGTTGGCCCTGGCCATATGGCCCAACCGGATTTTGGGTCCCTGAACCACGTCCGCGATGTCTTTCACCCGGAGGGCCGTACCGGTTTGGGTCTTTAAGACGGTCTGCTCGATGTCGTGCACGGTGCTGAAAAGCCCCAGCGCGCGCACGTTCATCTGCTGCATGCCTTCCTCGACGAAGCTCCCGCCGGCATTGATGTTGTTGTTGGCAAGCTGCTGCTCCACCTGGCCGATGCTCAATCCATACGACACCAGCTTGCTCGGGTCCACCCGCACCTGGTACTCTCGCACCGTGCCCCCGAAATCGGAAACATCCACCACGTTGGGGACGGATTTGAACTGCTTGAGAAGAACCCAGTCTTCGAGCGACCTTAACTCCATCAGGTCGTACCGGGGATTTGTGCTTCGTATCGTGTACCAGTAGATCTGGCCGGTTGTGCTCCAGTCCGTGCCGATCTGAGGCTGCAGATTCTGTCCATTGGGAAGATTGACCTGGGTCAACCTTTCCAGCACCTTCTGGCGATTCCAATCGTTGACCGAGCTGTCGTCGAAGATCATAATGACGAACGACAGGCCGAAAATGGACTCGGAGCGCAGAAAGGTCATGTGCGGCATTCCGGCCATTTGAATCTCGATCGGAATCGTCACCTGCTGTTCCACTTCCTCGGCGGAACGTCCCGCCCACTGCGTAATCACCGTCACATAGTTGTCGGCGATATCCGGATAGGCTTCCACCGGCAGGTTGTGAAACGAGATGGCCCCCCAGCCGGCCAACAAGATGGCAATGGCCAACACCACGAACTTGTTGTTAAGAGCAAAGTCTACAAGAGCGCGAATCATGTGCTGTTTCCCTGTTTCATTGGCGTCTTAGCTGTCGCTTCTAACCCCCAAAGTCATTGAGCGAGCACGTGGTCTAGGACCAACGCGTTCGTTACCACTTGTTGCCCCGGCTGGAGCCCCGACTTGACCTCTTGCAGGTTCACGTTGTCGGTCAAAAGGTCCCCGCCCACCACTTCCACGCGGCGAAACTTTTTGTCGGGCGCGGGAACGTAGACAAAATCCCGATCATGCATGTGCAGAATGGCGGACGCCGGCACAATGGTGTGCATTTCCCTGGTTTGACCGCGGAAGGTGGCGCTCACGAACATCCCCAGCCGCATGATTCCCGGATTCTGCACTTCGATCCGGACCTTGGCCGTGCGGATGTTGGGATCGAGAATCGAACCGATATTGCTCACCTTTCCCTGGAATTTGCGATCGGGATAGGCGTTCAGGCGGATTTCAGCGGCGTCGCCTAGCCTCACAGTGGCCAAGTCGTTCTCGTATACGTCGCAGACAACCCATGTTGTTGAGAGATCCGAGATGGTGAGCGGGTAAGGCGTATTGTATGCCTGCACCAGGGAGCCCGTGGTGACTTCCTGGTCGGTAACTACTCCCGAAACCGGGGCGAGGATGTCCACCGTGAAGTTCATCTTGTCGGGATCGTTGCCGAGCAGCCGCAAGTGCTCGGCGGCGGTGTCCAACGCCACTTTGGCCTTGTCTTCGGTGTCCTGCGCCACCTGCAAGTCGTTCAAAGCGATGGCGCCATGCTGATACAGGTCTCCGGCGCGCTCATATTGATTGCGGGCCAGAATCTCATCCGCGACCGCCATTTTGTAATTCGAGTAACCGCCCGACACGTCGTCGCTTCGAATCGTCATCAACAACTGGCCCTTTTGCACGGTATCGCCGAGGCGCGTGTGAATGGCCATGACGCGTCCCGAGGCGAGGGAAACCACCGGCACGTTGCGGGAAACGTCGGGAGTGACGGTTCCCGTGACCACCAGCTCGGAGGCGGTGGGATGCTGGGTCGCCGCGGCCAGCGGAAACTGTTCCGGACGGTCCACTGAAAACAGGGCGGCGTCCGCGAAAGGAACCACGTTGGGGTTGGGCGGCGCCTGGGCGGCTACGTCTATTTCCCCCTTGCAGCCGCCGAGAACCATTACGGAAGCGAGAGCAGTAAGCAGCAGACTAATCCGCAAACGTTTGCTTTTCATGACTAAGTCCAATCCACAAGAGGCGCACTCGAAAACCCGAAGGGCTCGTAGGCGCTCTCAGTCAAAGATAATTTATGGCTCATAAGGAACGCATAAAGGTACGATCAAAGATTTCGATTTACCGAATAAAGGGTCTTTACCACCTAATTGCGCGGGCAGGCTCCCGCGGAATGGCGCCGGCGACGGGATGCAAGCGAGGAGAAATCCAAGTTTCAAGTTGTTGCGTTTCATCGTCGAACTCCACTCCGCGCGCAGGTGGCGAACGCGCGGCCAAAATGCGGCGACGCGGGCAAAGCAATCGCCCGTGTCGCCACAAGACCGTCGGCTGCCAGTCGTTTTCACGAAGGCGCCTAGAACTTAACCATTACGCCGGCGCCGACAGTGAACTGGCTATGGCGAAGATCCGGGAACCAGACACTACCGGGGCCACCGCAGGCCGTGTACGCCGCCCCAAGGGTGGTTTGTCCCGATGAAGCGCCAGTGCTGCACACATAATCCGCCGGGGAACCGTTGTTGCCGCCCGGAGGCGTGATGCCGTCCCGCCCACTCCAGTAAGGGATATCTGAATGCCGGTATCCCGCCTCCAGCCACCAGGTAATGTATTGTCTCGGCATCCAATGAAATGTGGCCGTGGTGTCCCACATGTGGGCCTTATCTCCAGGGTTTTCTGTGAAATACGGCGAACCGGAGACGGCATCCGCTCCGTTGATAGGCGGCAGCAGCGTCAGATAGCGGCCCGGATTATTCATCTGACCGCCGCCAAGCGTAATGGCATACTTGTCCTTGTTCCACCAGATCCGGTTGTAGAGCATCCACCCCAGGAACTCCTGTTTCGGCCCGCCGGCGCCGCCGTGGCACGTGACGCCGGCGCCGTACTCGCAGCCCAAGTCGCCAGTGAACGAGAATGCCATCTTATCCACGCCCGTGTTGTCGGGCTTGTTGAAGTATCTGACCTCGACGCTATCGTCGGTATGGATACGCGAGCGGCCGGGGATACCCAGATCATCCGTTCCATTGCCGTAGTTGTTGAAGACCATGGAGAGCCACTCGTGCGGGCGATACAGAATCTGTCCGCCAAGACCCTTGTGCCCGTTGTATTTGGCGTAAGACTGCCATCCGTTGATGACCCAGGGTTCGATTTTCAGCTTGTTCGTCGCAAACCACTGAATCCGCAGGCCGTTGAAGAACCATGGCGTGTTGGACGACACGTACGAGGGCTGGTACGTCCAGTTATCGAAATTGTAGTAACTGAACAGGCCGATGTACGAAACGAAGATCCCGGCGTCGACATTCAGCCCGTGGCTGACATTGAAGTGATACCCGCCGTAGGCTTCCGAAACGTAGCGATAGGCGTCGCGGAGGTCCCATTGGCCCACCCCGGCGCTAGCGTCGTTGCGCGGCGTGGTGGTCGCGAACATGCCGAACATCGTCAGGATCCTGCCCCTTACGTTCTGCCAATGGAAATCGCCGCCGAAGCTGGCCTGCTCCACCTGGAATTCGCCTTCGCGAAACTCCTCGGTCGACCCGCCCAGTGAGTGGTCCTTGGGTTGATTCGTATCGACTACGAAGTTTGTGTCGAAACGGATTTCCGGGGTGAAGAACTTCGTGTCTAATACGGTATCTTTGTTGCGAGATGTGCCGTTCAGCCAGGTGAAGTCGCCGTACGCGAAGGGAGTGAAGTTGTCCACCCCGGAAGTGGCGTCGGGGGCTTGTAGGGCTTCCGGAATGGCCGGCGCCGGTGCTGGCGCCGCCGGCGCGGGAGCCTGCTGGGGCGCCGGCGCGCCAGCCGCCGCGGGGGCAGCCGCACTCTCCGGTACAGGGCGACCCGCTAGCGCCGCCTCGACCTCTTCCAGGCGAGTTTTCAGAGCCGCCAGCTCCGCCGCGAGCGGGGAGATCGGCGCGGCTTCTGCCGGAGCAGAGGGTTTGCCTTCCGGAGCCGGTGGATATTCGGCCGCGAGCAGCAGTTCGATTCGGTAGGTCTTGGGCGCCGCCACTTCCACATCGGCGGTGGATCCCCTGAACCCATCCCTCGCCGCCGCCACCCGGTAAAGCCCCGGCTCCAGCTTCGCTATGGCGAAGGTTCCGTTGGAGCCGCTGATTGCGGTTGCGTCCGTACCTAAGCCTATGTTGTGCGCCGTGATGCGTACTTGCGCCAAGGGCTGTTTGCTGACCGAGTCTCGAGCCACGCCGTCCACACCGCCAAACACCTCCTGCCCGACGGCGCGGTTCGGCGGCGCCGCGAGCTGGAGCGCCATGCACACTGGCACGGCGGAAAAAAGTAAGTTGCGCGTCATAAGTCTCCTTTTCAATAGTCCATGTCAGGACCTATTCGTTCGTACTGCGCTGAAGCGCGGGCATGGCGCGGGAACTGCCGCCTGCGTGGGCGGCTCGTCTTGCGAGTTTTGCCACACGCCCCTGCGGTGGCAATTGCTTCTTTCGCGCCGCTGACGAGGCGGCTGCGCGATATGGGTTGATAGCTTTGGCGGGCGCGCTGTGAAACACGCCTCTTGAAGAGCGCGTGAAGGCGTCGCGCCGCCGTATGGGGTCAACATGCGCGTCCTCCCGCCGCCAGGTCGATTTGCGACCGGAACCGGTAGCCAACCTGCGAATCGGTAAGAAGGTATTTCGGACAGGAGGCGTCATCGCCGAGCTTCTTTCGCAGTTGCCGGACAAACGTGCGAAGATACTCCAGCTCACCGCGGTATTCCGGCCCCCAGACCGCCGCCAGAATGCGTGCGTGCGTCAGCGGAAGTCCGGCGTGCGACATCAGAAAATGAAGCATCTCGAATTCCTTGGGCGTCAAATGGACCGGCGCCCCCGATCTTTTTACCACCCGCCGCGCCGGATCGAGTTCTATATCTCCGATGCTGATTGCGGCGGCGGCGTCCGCCTCGGACGAGTGCGCGCGGCGCACGGCGGCGCGAAGCCGCGCCGCCAGCTCCCGAACGTGGAACGGTTTCGTTATGTAATCGTCCGCGCCCGCGTCGAGCGCCTGGATCTTGTCTTCTTCCGTGTTTCGCACGGAAAGCATTACAATCCCGAGCAGCGGCGCCCGCTTACGGATTTCCCTGCATGCGTCGATTCCGTTCATGCCCGGCATTCCGATGTCCAGCAACACGGCGTCAAAGAGAACCGTACGAACCAGCGCGATGGCCTGCTCGCCGGATTCGGCCTCCGCGATTTCAAAACCCATGCCCTGAAGCGTTTTCCGCAGAGCCCAGCGGATGGCCGCTTCGTCGTCCACGATCAGCAGCTTTCCCGTTATGTTCTTTTCAAGCCCTGCCGGCGTCTGCTCGGTCGGCGAATCCATTTCAGGCGCCGGCGGCTCAAGTTCTCGTCTCATTGCAGGCCGATTGTCAAATCAAAACGATTGTGCCGGATGCCTCATGAGGAAAGCATGAAGATACGGGCGCCTTTCCTGACATAAACGTGACAACCTCGCGCAAGTAACTGTATCGCCGAGGTTTGATGCGGTTATTCAAAGATTTGATTGGCCCTCTCAGGTTTTCTTATGTACGATTACTCGCACGGAATCGTGCTTGTCACCCGGTTACTTAGCCGGACAGGAGTCTTCACTTACTACGCATTTATGCGATCCTTATGCCCGCCGGTTTAGACTCCTCTTGATGCACTTAACAGAGAGGGCGTCCGACTCCCGGGATACCGCCTGCGAGGCGCGCGGGAAAACTCCGGTGCACCCCGGCAGCTCGGTTCTACGCCGGGCGGTCCGCGGGGGCATCGTCTCCTTCCCGGCGCAGATACCGGTCCTGTTAAAGCAGCCTTCGGCCGACATGCAGTGGCGCGTGGTGCTTCTGTACTTTGTTCGCGGCTGGAGCTCCGTGAAGATCGCCGGGCGGTTCAATGTCCCGAAGCACCGGATCCGGAAGACTCTCAACCAATGGTCTGTCCGGGCCCTGGCGCTCGGTTATGTCCAGGTTATCGACCAGGAGGCGTTCGCGGCGTGTTGCCGCGACGATGCGGAAGATGCGATGAGTCGCGGCGTCGAGGAAATCCAGTTAGCCGCGGTTGGGCCGGCGCCTGACAGCGTCTCTCCGCCAATGGCGGCCGCCGAACCGGCGGTGGGCGGAACGCGGTCTGAAATGCGGCCCGCCGATCCGTTGGTGGCCGCTCTGGACGACGCCATTGTGCGTTGCGAGGAATGGCGCGACGAGTTTTGGTTTCGCCTGGCCAGGCTTCTGCGCGAAGTGAGAACGGCGGCGGTGGCCGCCCTCGAACTCCAGTGGCCGGGCGAGCGGACGGATGGGCTCTTCACCGCCTTCCCGAGTGGCAAAAGCTGTCCGCAACACGGGTTGCCAATACGTGAGGAGGAGCACGTTTCTCATGCGGCGTAAAAGGAATGGTCTTCGGGCCGGTGGAATTCTCGCCGCGACCGTGGCCGTCATGGCCGGCGCCTGGCCCGGCAACGCGCAGAAGGGGATGGCGTTGGACGTAGCGAACTTCCGCGCCGACTCCAGACTGGTCCTGGTTCCGGTCACCGTGGTGGACCGCCGCGGGGCTATTGTCAACGGACTGACAAGCGATGCGTTCACCCTGACCGAGGATGGGGTGCGGCAGGAGATACGCTCTCTCAGCGAAGAGGACGCCCCCGTCTCGATGGGAATCGTGCTGGACCTGAGCGGCAGCATGAAGAAAGTTCTCGGCACAGCCAAGGAATCTCTGCGCAGCCTGATGAAGGACGCCAATCCCGGCGACCAGGCGTTCCTCAATGGCGTCTCGACGCGCCCGCGGGCCTACTCGGGCTTCACCCAGGATTTTGGTGAAATCCTGGATCGCGTGGCTTTTGAGGAAGCCGGCGGAGACACCGCGCTGGTCGATACGATTTACGACAGTTTGCGTCAGTTGCGCTCCGGCGTCCATCCGAGAAAGGCGCTGCTGGTCATTTCCGATGGTATGGACAATCACAGCCGTCATACCAGGGGCGAGCTGCTGGATCTGGCGATGGAATCGGACGCACAGATCTACACCGTGGCGGCCGGCGACGCCACGCCCGCGTACGCCAAGCCCATCGAACTGGCGGAACAAAAGCGGGGGCTTCTGTTTCTCGATGAGCTCGCCGCCAAGACCGGCGGGATGAGCTTTATCGTCCGTGACCGGAGTGACATTGCGGAGGCGGCCGCCAGCGTCGGCAAGGCGCTTCGGAATCAGTACACCCTTGGTTACGTGCCCGGCGGCGCCGGCCGCGGCGGCCAGTGGCGCAAGATCAAGGTCAAAGTCGCGGGCTCGGGAATGAGGGCGTACGCGCGCACGGGCTACCGTCTCGAGTGACCCATCGGCCCATCCTTATGCAATCCTCACGGCCTCCATGCTTCAATGGCCTGGGATAGGATTTCGGATGAATTCTAACGTTCCTTGAGCCTTCCCGCGCCGTTAACGTACATAATAAAAGTGACCTTTGTTGCCTTTGGGCAACGGCCATGGACGGAAAGACTGAAGTCGCGGCCGGCTTGGCCGCCGGATTGGACGCCGGGACCACAGCGAATAGCTGGGCGGGCTATTGGAAGGCCGCGCAATTTCGATTTGGGGTTTTGCGCGGATGCCTGGCTGGAGCGGCCGCTGTCGCGCTGGTAACGCTCTTTGCGTTCCGGCTGAATCTGAATATTTCCACTTCCGGCTCTCTCTACTTTCTGATTGTGGTGATGGTTTCGGTTATCTGGGGTTTTTGGGAAGCCAGTGTTACGTCGCTGATCGCGGTCAATTGCCTCAACTACTTCTTTGTCCCTCCCGTGCTCACCTGGAGGGTTTCGGATCCGCAGGACTGGGTTGCGCTGGCCACCTTCGAGATAACCGCGCTGACCGTGAGCCGGCTCTCCGCGCGCGTCAAGGGCCAGGCCAAGGCGGAGGCGCGGCAGCGGGCGCAGGTCGAGAAGCTCTACGAGCTGAGCCGCCGCACCCTTCTTCTCGATCGCCGGCAGACGATCGGGCCGCAGATCGTGTCCCTCATTCAGGAGATCTTCCAGACGGAATCCGTGGCCCTGTTCGACGCCACGCTGGCGCACCTGGACGTGACCGGTTCCCCGGCCGGCGATCTCGAGGAACTTGCGCGAAACGCCTACTTGCAGGACCGCACTTTGGAAAGCGCCGACGCGCACACGTGGGCGCACGTGCTGCGGCTGGGGTCCAAGCCCGCCGGCGCGATTGCGCTGCGCGGCGCGGAGCTGGACCGGATCGCGACTGTGCCGATCGCATCCCTGGCGGCCATTGCGCTGGAGCGCGCCCGGTCGTTCGAAAAGGAGAGCCGGGCCGAAGCGGGGCGCCAGACCGAACAGCTTCGAACGGCGGTTCTGGACGCGCTGGCCCATGCGTTCAAGACGCCGCTGACGGTGATACGGACGGCCAGCTCGGGACTTCTGGAAGGCGGGCGCCTCTCCGCCGACGACGTGGAGCTGGCCGGTCTCGTCGACCAGCAGGCGGAACATCTGAATCGTCTGACTTCCAAGCTGCTCCAAATGGCCAGGATCGATGCCGCGGAAGTCAGACTCCGGCGGGAACGCTTATCCGTGCTCACGTTGATTGAAGACGTCCTGGCGCGATATCGCGAGCAGCTTCACGGCCGGAGCGTGAGCGTCTCCGATAGCGCATCCCGCCTGGAAGTCCAGGGCGACCGCGAGATGCTCACCATGGCGCTGGGGCAGTTCATCGACAACGCGTCCCGGTATTCGACCCCCGGATCTCCCGTCTCCGTCGCCGCCGAGGAGACTCTGGGAGAGATCGTCGTCACGGTGCACAATGAGGGGCCGCCTATCCGCCCCGCCGACCGGGAGCGGATCTTCGAGCGATTCTATCGGGCCGAGGAATCGCGGCATCGGGCGCCAGGTACCGGACTCGGCCTTTCGATCGCCAAGAAGGCCGCCGAAGCCCATGGCGGCCGAACCTGGGTGGTCAGCGAGGAACGCACGGGCACCACGTTCTTCTTCGCTCTGCCCCGCGGCATAAGGAGACAATTCGATGCAGTCGCACGGCAAGGTTCTGGTAGTTGACGATGAGATCTCCATTCGGCGCGCGCTGCACAACACGCTCCACGGAATGGGGTTCGACGTGGACGAGGCCGGCACCGGCGAAGCGGCTCTGCAGCTTGTCCGCGACGCCCCATACGATGTAGTGCTGCTGGACATCAACATGCCGGGAATCGGAGGCGTGGGAGCGTGCCGCGAGATCCGGAGGAGCCAGCCTCGCCTGGGGATTCTGATGCTGACGGTGCGCGACAGCGAGGAAGACAAGGTGGCGGCGCTCGATGCCGGCGCGGACGACTACATCACCAAGCCATTCAACATCCGCGAGCTGGCGGCGCGCATCCGGGCCGCCGTGCGGCGTTCCTCCATTCCCCGCGCCGATCCCGACGCGATAATCCGAATCGGCAGTATCGAGCTCGACCCGGCTCGCAGGCTGGTGCGCCGGGCCGGCGAGCCGGTACACCTTACGCCCAAGGAGTTTGACCTGCTGCGCTATCTCATGGCGCACGCCGGCCTGCCCATCACGCATGCGCGCCTGCTGCATGCCGTGTGGGGTCCGGAGTACGGAGGCGAGCTGGAGTATTTGCGGACTTTCGTGCGCCAGTTGCGCAAGAAGCTGGAAGACGACCCGGCCGACCCCGCCTATCTGCTGACCGACAGCCACATCGGTTACCGGTTCGCGGAGGCGAAGCCGGAACTGGTCGAGGAAGAAGTCTGAAGGCGTCGAAGAAATGGGGAATCCATCGCTCCCCCGCCTTCACCGGCGCGTCGGCCGGCGCCGGGCGGGGGAGCGATGACCGCGTCCATCTCAAAGACCCGCGGCGCGCGGTTTCCACTACACCCGGCCTTGGAGAATCTGTTGTCGTTTGTCGAAGGACTCCATCCTTGTGGGGCAGGCGCTTTCGCCTGCCAACCGGGTGGGGCAGGCAACCGCCGGTCTCCCACCCGCCGCGAATTGTTATAATCGGCCCGTATGAAAGCTATCGTTGCCATTCTCGCTCTTGGATCCGCGCTGTTGGCTCAAACACCGGCTCCAACCAAATCCGCCGCTCCCGCGGCACAGCCTAGGGTCTCGTTGTTCAACCCGGCCGCGCTGAACGCCAAGGCGCCCGACGTATTCGTTGTCAAGTTCGCCACCAGCGCGGGCGATATCGTCATCGAGGCGCACCGGGCATGGGCGCCGATCGGCGCGGATCGCTTCTACAACCTGGCCAAGAACGGTTTCTTCGACAACGCGTCCTTCTTCCGCGTGGTGGCGGGGTTCATGGCGCAGTTCGGCATCCCGGCCGACCCCAGAGTCGCGAAGGTCTGGTACAACGCCAACATCAAAGACGATCCGGTGAAGCAGTCCAACGGGCCGGGCTTCGTGACTTTCGCCAAGACCGACCAGCCCAATACCCGCAGCACCCAGTTGTTCATTAACACAGGCGACAACTCGGCCCTCGACAAGGATGGATTCGCGCCGTTCGGGAAGGTCACCGAGGGCATGGACGTTGTGCGGAAACTCTACAGCGGGTACGGCGAAGCGACCACCAGCAAACAGGGGTTGATTTATGGGCAAGGCAAGGCCTATCTGGACAAGAACTACCCCAAGCTCGACTACATCAAGTCCACCACGGTAACGGTCGCCGAGACTCCCGCGGCGCCGGCTAAGAAGTAGGCGCCGGACGAGCGCACTTCGGCGGCGTTGTGGGGCAGGCGCTTCCGCCTGCCAACGAGTTCTTCTGCAGTTTCTGGCGACGCGCCGGCCATTGGTAGGAGATGGCAGGCGGAAGCGTCTGCCCCACAACGCCGCCAGCATTATGCGCATTCCCGCCATCGTCTTCCTCCTCGCCACCGGCCTGGCCCACTCCGCCCAGGTCACCCTAACCGTGCTGGCCACCACCGACATGCACGGCAATATCTACCCCATCGATTACGGAACGGACCAGCCCGCCGCCAGGGGACTGGCGAAGATGGCCACCGTGATCCGCGCCGCGGAGACCGAGAATCCCAACCACCTGCTCATCGATTGCGGCGATACGATTCAAGGCACGCCGCTCGAGTTCGTGTATCAGACCCTGGTGCGCACCGGCGCCGCGCCGCTGGGCCTGCGTCCGGCCGCGCCGCTCGCGCTCGACCCTATGATGGCGGCAATGAGCCGCCTGGGCTACCAGGCCATGACCCTGGGAAACCACGAGTTCAACTTCGGCTTGAAGAATCTCGACAAGGCCCGTTCGGAGGCTGATTTCCCCTGGCTCTCCGCGAATACCGTGGTGGCTCCCGGAGGAGCCGAGAAAGCCTTCGCGCCTTACGTCGTGAAAACCGTGGCGGGCGTCAAGATCGCCATCGTGGGGATCACCACGCCCGTCATTCCCATTTGGGAGAAGCCCGAGAACATTGGGTCGTACCGTTTTCTTCCCGCCGTGGATGCGCTCAAGAAAGCGGTCGCCGAGATCCGCTCGCGGGAGCGGCCCGACATTATCGTGGTGGCGGCGCATTCGGGCATGGGTCGCAATCTCGACACGAACCAGCCGGAGAGCCCCGAGGAAAATGTGGTGTACAGCCTGGCCACCGAGGTTCCGGACGTGGACGCCATTGTGTTCGGCCATTCCCACCGGCAACTGGAGGGCAGGCTGCTAGGCAAAGTTCTGGTCGTACAGCCCAAGAACTGGGCGATTTCGCTGGCGCGCCTAGATTTCATCATGGAAAGCAAAACGGGCGGCGGCTGGCAGGTGGCAGCCAAGAAGAGCCGCCTCGAGGCGGTGAACGCTCAAACGGAGGCGGCGCCGGACATACTCGAAATCGCCCGGCCGTACCATGAGCTGGCGGAACGGTACCTGAATACCCCCATGGCCACGGCCCCGCGCGATCTTTCCTCCGCCCTGGGACGCGTCGAGGATACCGCCCTGGTGGACGCCGTGCAGCAGGCGCAGCTTTTCTACTCCCAGGCGGATGTCTCGTTCACCGCCCTATTCAACGCCAACGTCCGCTTGCCCCAGGGACAGGCGACCGTGCGGCAGGTGGCGGCGCTCTATCCTTACGACAATGAGTTGTACGTGGTCGAGGGAGACGGCCGGATGGTGAAAGCGGCGCTCGAGAACGCGGCCCGGTATTTCTTATCCTGCCAGGGCGCGCGTTGTTCGCAGGGGCCGCTGGTGAACCGCGAAGTGGCGGGATTCAACTACGACATGGCGGAAGGCGTGGATTACGAGATCGACCTGACGCGCCCGGAAGGCGACCGCATACGCAACCTGCGCTGGCATGGCGCGCCGCTCGCCCCAGATCGCAAGCTGCGCATCGCCATTAATAACTATCGCGCGGCCGGCAGCGCGGGCTATACCATGTTCGCGGGGGCCAAAGTGGCGTGGCGCTCCGGCGAAGAGATCCGCGACATGGTGGTCCGCTACTATATCGACCACAAGCAGTTGCCCGGCGAGCCCCGGAACAACTGGCGGATCGTTCCGGACGCGGCCCGGGCCACGCTCGAAAAACAGGCCTTGGCCGAGGCTGGACGTCCGCAATTGCAGTAGGTCCACGCCCCGGTCGCGTGTACTACCATTCATCAGTTTCTTCGCGCGCCGCGACGGCTTTCAACCCCGAAGGGGTGGAAGAGAATAGCCCACCGCGCAAGCCGTGAGTAAGGCCGGCCAAAAGGCCGGCGGAGTCCAAAGGCTTGGCTCCACATCGGCGCCTTGTCTTGTGTATGCGTACGTCGCGCACCCCGTTCGAATGCTCTTCCCACGACCGGACCGGTTCCAGGGTCCGGTCTTTGGCGCTAATCCGTTGAAAGCAAGCGCCCGTAGCTCAGTTGGATGGCGCGTCTGGCTACGAACCAGAAGGTCGGGTGTTCGAGTCACCCCGGGCGCACCACGTAACCGATTGGTCTTTGCTCCTATGCCGTGCTGTTGGCACAGTGCCCCGCCTTTCACAACCCCGTCCCAATTACTCCATCTGCAGCCGCGGCGCCGCCAACAGCTTTCCAACCGCCGCTGCGTAGGCGTTCCACATGCTCTGTTGATTCCTGAAATGCCGCCGCCCTTCCGTCGTTAGCCGGTAATACTTCGCGCGGCGGTTATTGCCGGAGAGCCCCCACTCCGCTTCAATCCAACCCTTCTCTTCCATTCGGTAGAGCGCGGGATAGAGGGCCCCTTCCTCGACGAGCAGGGCATCCCCGGTGGCCTGCTTGATGGCCGCGGCGATGGCATAGCCGTGGAGCGTTCCCCACGTCAAGGTCTTCAGGATCAGCAGATCCAAAGTGCCGCGAATGAGATCGAGCGATGCCTTTTCCATGCGGGACTCCTATTCCACGCGCAAAGCGCGCACCGGGTCCAGACGCGCGGCCCGCCATGCCGGAATGGCGCTGGCCGCGGTTCCCGTCAGACACAACGCCACCACGCTGGCCCCCAGGCTCAGCGGATCCACCGGCGACAATCCGAAAACCATGCCGTGAATGGCCTTCATGACCGCTACGGCTCCCGGCACGCCCACCAGCACGCCCAGCAGAACCAGCTTGAGGCTCTCACCCAACACCAGCCCCACGATCTTGCCGGGGCTGGACCCCACCGCCACGCGAATCCCGATCTCGCGGGTCCGGCGCGCCACCGAATAGGCCATCAGGCCGTAGACGCCGGCGATGATCAGCAGCAGGGCGAGAGCGCCGAACACACCGGAGGCCTGCATGCGGATCCGGTCGTTCAGCATGCTTGCCCCCACCGCATCTTCCAGGGTTCTCACCGATTCGATATTCAACGGCAGGCGCAACTCGCGAATTCGGGCGCGTACGATGGCAGCCACGTCCTTTGGCGCCATGCGGCTGCGCACCTGAATCTTGGTGGTTGCGCTGAAGGCGCAACATTCGCTCTGCGCCATGGGCTGGAAGACTTCGTCCGGCGCGGCGGCGGTGACGCTGGTGAACTTGATGTCCTTCACGATCCCGACCACTTCCGGCTCCGATTTGCCCAGAACGATGCGCAAGCCAAGCGGGTTCCTGTCCGGGAAAAGGCGCCGCGCCGTGCCCTCCGCCAGGATCACCACGCGAGGCGAGCTTGCGTCGTCGCGCTCCGTGAAGGTCCGGCCCGCGATGAGTGGGATTCGCAGGGCGTTGAAGTAGGCGCCGTCCACTCGCAAAACGTTCGAGCCCCGCTTGGCGTCGGGCGCGTCGGCCGCCGCCACTACATAGCCGATTGTGGAATCGTTGAAAGTCAGGAGGTCCGCCGCGCTGACCGCTTCGAAGCCCGGCGCGCCGCGCAACGACTCCGTGAGACGCAGAGCGTCGGAAGCCTCCGCACGAAGAGCTTCCATGTCCATTTCCTGATCCGGAGAAGTCACGCTGACCACCGCAACGTGGTCCGGCGAGAAGCCCGTCGGCACGGACCGCAGGTTTTGCAGGCTCCGTATGAATACCGCCGAGCCCGCCACCACCGCCAGCGACAGCGCTACTTCAATCACCACAAGCGGTTTGCCGGCGCCGAACCTCGGCGCGACGGTGCGCTCCTGGTTCAGCGACACGCGCGCCCCTCGCAGGAACTGCATCGCCGGCGCCAGGCCAAATAGTATGCCGATAGCCAGCGATAGCCCCAGCCCGAACGCCAGAACGCGCCAATCCGGCGTGAGATCGATAGGACGCTTCTGCCACTGAAACGCCGCCAGCAGCAGCCGGTCGGCCCAATAGGCCACCAGCAGCCCGGCCGCCCCGCCGAGCACGGATAGCATGCAACTCTCGATCAGGGCCTGCCGCAGCACTCTCGCTTTGCCCGCCCCCAAAGAGAGCCGGATGGCGATTTCCTGCTGGCGCGCCGCGCCGCGCGCCACCAGCAGGCAGGCCACGTTGGCGCAGGCCATCAACAGCAGCAAAGCCACGATGCCTCCCACCAGCATCAGCGTGCGCCGCTTTTCGCCGCTCACGCCCGCCGTGCCGGAGGAGAGGTCTTCGTATTCGATTCGCGTATCCTTGAACTGGACCGCCGCGAACTTGGAAAGGGCCGCCATGCTCGCCGGCAGCATCTGTTCCCAAAGCCTCTCCAGATCGTCTTCGGCCGCCTGCGCGCGCACGCCCGGCCGCAGCCTGCCGAGTATCCGGATGCCGGCATTTTGGAGCGGATCGTTGTTGACCAGCCCGCGCACGCTGGCGAGCGGAATGTATAGATCGGGGTCGCTTCCCCGGTCGATTCCGAAGAACCCGGCGGGCAGCACGCCGACGATGGTGAAGGGCGCGTCGTTCAGATAGACCACGCTGCCCAGCGCCTCCGGCGCGCGGCCGAACCGGCGGCTGGAGAACCGGTAGCTGGCCACCGCAACGCGCGCCGCCGAGGCGTCATCGTACGGCGCCAGGGCCCGGCCCAACATCGGGCGCACTCCCAGAACGGGGAAGTAGTTGCTCGAAACGGCGACCGTCTGGGCTGGGTGGTCGATCTTCTCCCGCCCCCGCCGTTCATCGGGAGCATATGGGCTCGCGGCCGCCAAACCGGCAAACGTCGCGTTGTGGTCCCGCATGAAAACATACGCGTCATACGGGAAATATTCATTGGGATTGCGCTTGCCTCCTTGGGCCGGCGCCACGTTCCGCATTAGCAACAGCTCGGATGGGTTTGGAACCGGCAGGGGCGCGTACAAAAGCCGGTCCAGCAGCGTGAAGACCGCTGTGGCGGCCCCGATGCCGATAGTCAAAATGAGGATCGCGGCCGCGCTCGACGCCTTCGATTTCCGCAGCAGCCTCAGAGCGTACTCGAAATCGCGCAGCCAGCCCGACAAATACTCCATGCGGGACGCCTTGATCTCGCGGCGCTTGCCGATCGCGCTGCACTCTTCCCGAATGGCGTGCACCCCTCCGAACTGTCGCTCGGCCTCCCGCCGGGCCTCGGTGGGAGACATCCCCGACGCGATCAAATCTTCCGTTTTGGTTTCCAGGTGGAACTCGAGTTCGTCTTCCACATCGCGTCCGGGGTCGGAGCCCCAGAACCGGAGATACCTTCGCCACGCTGGTTCCCGTTGCATGAAATCGAGTCTACCGGATCTTCCCTAAGATTTCAAGGGGAAGGCACAATAACTACAGACCCGCACAACCGTCCTGGCAACTGCCGATTCACGTGCAAACAGCTCCAGACGATGCGACTTTGTGGCGCCAGCTTCCGAGCCAGTTCGCAGATCAACTCTGCTCCTCACACGGCGGGTTCGGCCTTGGCCGTAGGTTTCTCCATCGAGCGCCCCCTCCGCGTGCCCATTGCCACACGTGGCTGGGCTGACACGTTGTGCTGAATACCTAAGCCATTTCGTATCAGCAACTTGCCGTTTGGGCCGCGAACTGCGCTTCCTCTCGTGCAAGGAGGAAGCGAAGATGCTCAAGGCGGACGATTTCAGAAGGCTGGCGGCTCTCACCGGCGTGGTGCTCATGGCCACGGCCGAAGCGCTGGCGCAGGAGAATTCGGCGCGGCCGGCGCGGCGCATTCTGGTCAGCATTCCGGACCGTAAGCTGATCCTGCTGGAAGAGGACCGCGTGGTCAGGATTTACGACACCGCCGTGGGAGCGCCGCGCACGCCCAGCCCCACCGGCTCGTTCAAGATCGTGCAAGCCGTTCCCGATCCTACCTGGTACGCCAAGGGCAAGATCGTTCCGCCGGGCAAATCGAATCCTCTGGGCCCACGCTGGCTGGGCCTGAGCGTCAAGGGCTACGGAATTCACGGGACCAACAATCCCGCCTCCATCGGCCGCAACGCTTCGCACGGTTGCATTCGGATGCGCAACCGCGATGTCGAAGAGCTGTTCAGCATGGTGTCGGTGGGCGATCCGGTGGATCTGCTCGCCGAGCGCACGCCGCAAGTGGAAGAGATCTTCGGGCAGGTTAGCCAGGAAATCGATGAGCGGTAATGCAAGTGGGAGGAGCGATATGGACAACGCACTCGGCTGTATCCTGATGGCCGCCGTCACCTTTCCGGTTTCGTTTCTGGTGGCGCGGGCCTGCTTGCGGGGGGTGATCCGCATGGTAACCGGGGGAGCCAACCGCGATGTGCTATGATTTTGCCCGTGAGACGGGGCCATGGGGCTCTCCCGGCGTTTTGCGCTCTACTGATCTTTTTGGCGCGGGGGGCGGCCTCCGCTGACAACCTGAAGGGAGCCGCGCAGGAACTGGCGTGGAAAACCGCGTCGTTCGCCGGCAAGGGGGCGCCGGTCTCGGTCTCGTGGCGCAACCAATCGTCGCTCGCTCCCGGGGAAGCGGGGCGCGCGCGGACGGTTTTCGAGGCCGCGTTCCGGGAAGCCGGCGGCGTCCTGGGCGAAACGGCTCCCGCGGTGGAGGTTCGGGTCACGGTTTCCGAGAACGCCACGGACTACCTGCTGGTGGAGGAGGCGCGCAAAGGGGACGAGCGGCTGGTGTGGCTGGCGGCCTGGAAACGCGCGGATGCGCCGCCCGCGCCGGGGCCGGCCGCCACGCTCGAAAGGAAGCTGGTTTGGGAGCAGGACGAGCAGATCCTCGACGCCGCCTTCCCCGGCGACCTCATGCTGGTGCTTTCGCCCGCCAGGCTCGCCTGGTTCGCGCGGCAAAACGGCCAGTGGGCGCAGTCCGCCACGGTCCCGCTTCCGGTTCCCAAAGCCTGGCCGCGGGACGCGCGCGGACGCCTGCGGGTGAACGGCCCGGGCTTCCATGCGTATCTGCCGGGGGTGGCGTGCAGTGGCGCGTGGCAGCCGCCGGTTTCGGTGGACTGCCAGCTTTCGGAGGAGCCCTGGGTTCTCGAATCGGGCAGTCGCGCCATGCTGCTGGCCAATTTCGCGGCGGGGCGCAATTATTTCGACGGCCGCGTCGCCACCCAGTCGGGAGTGCGGAAAAGCGCGCCGCCGTTCTACTCGGCGGCGGCGGTGGAAGAGCGGGGCCAGCCGCTGTGGCTGCTGGCGCTGGCCGAAGGGCGTGTGCGTCTGTTCGACGCCTCTTTCGCGCCGGCCGGCGAAATCGATTCGTGGGGCAGCGACGTCGCCGGGACGGACGCGCCCTGCGCCGGCGGTTCGGCGGTGCTGGCCACCCGGCCGGGCGAGGGCGGGCAGCCGGACGCCATACAGGCGTTCACCATCGCCAACGGGGCCGCGGCTGCGCTCACCGCGGCGGTGGAAATGCCGGGGCCGGTTACGGCGCTGTGGGTCTCCGGCGGAAGCGCGGCGCTAGCGGTATCGAAGAATCTCTCAACGGGAAAGTATGCGGCTTACCTCCTCACGGTGGCTTGTGGTCAGTAGCGCGAGGAAAAAGAATGCCGGCATGAATGCCGGCATGGCAGGCTGGAAGCCCGCTCTACGGTGGCTGCGGCGCCCGGCCCAGGCAGCGTGCATCGGCGCGCTGCTGGTCTCTATTTCGGCCTTTGCCGCCACCCGCCCGCGCTATGGAGGGACGCTGCGCGTCGAAATCCGCGAATCGTTCGACGCCGCCGACTCACCGGCGGCGCAGCGCCTTCTGGGCGCCCTTTCCGCGGGGTTCACGCTCGGGCAGTGGGAGCCCGGAAGGCGCGCGGTCTACACCGCCAACGATAACGCGGCCGGCGGCCGGCCTTTCCTCGATTCGGTGGAAATCCAGATGGCGCGTCCGGTGCGGGACCAATCCATCGATCTCGGGTTGGACCGCGCCGACGTGGTGGAACTCGGTCCGGAACAGTTGCGCCGCGAAGCTCCCGGCCGGCGGGTGTGGGTCTCCGCGCCCGTCCGCGTGGCAGCCATCGTGTTCCAGGCGCGCGTCGAGGATGCGCGGATCCGGGAGGCGCTGGCGCTGGCCGTGGACCGCGCGGCCATTCACAGCGTCCTGCTCCAGCGCCAGGGAGAGGTTTCGGGCGCGCTGCTGCCGCAGTGGATTTCCGGCTGCGCGTTCCTGTTTCCCGGGGCCGCCGACCTGGCCCGCGCGCGCTTGCTGCTGGCGAGCGTTCCGGTGGCCGCGCGCCGCCTCACCCTGGGGGTGGAGGACGCGGCCTGGCAGCCGGTGGCGGACCGCATCGCGCTCAACGCGCGCGACGCCGGGCTGACCGTGATCCTGGCGGCGCCCCGCGCCGCGGCCGATGCGCGCCTGGTGGAAGCGCGATTCTCTTCTTCCGATCCCGCTCGCGCGCTGGCCGATCTGGCGGCCGCGCTGGCTTTTCCCGAGCCGCCGCGCGCCGCTTCGCCCGAGGCATTGTACGCCGCCGAAAGCGCCCTGCTCGAGGGCTTCCGCGTCATCCCCCTGTTTCATCTGCCCGACGCCTACGGCGTCTCGCCGCGGGTCAAGGGCGGGCCCGGCATTACCCCGCTGGGCGAATGGCGCTTTGCGAACTTGTGGCTGGAAGGCGGCCGGCCATGACTTTTCGCACCCGCCTTCTGCTGATCTTCACGCTGGCCGTGGTGGTCTCGGTAGGGATGGTGGAATGGGTGGTCTCGGTGACCGCGCGGCGGGCGTTCGAGAGGCTCGAAAGCCGGCGCGTGGACGCCCTGGTGACGCAGTTCCGCAGAGAATACCAGCGGCGCGGCGCGGAAATCGCGCGCGCGGTCAACGGGGTGGCCGCCTCCGCCCCGGTGACGGAGATCGCCATGGCTTCGGACTACTCGGCCTACTATGGCGAGGCCGCCTCGCTGGCCGCCGCGCACGGCCTGGACCTGCTCGAGCTGGTGGCCGGCGACGGGGCCATCATTTCCTCGGCCGAATGGCCGGCGCGCTTCGGCTATAAAGAGGACTGGCTGGCCGCCGGCGCCTGGAACTCCGGCAGCGCCTTTCTGCGCCGCGAGGAGCTTCCCGACGGCTTCACCCTGGCGCTCTCGGCCGTGGGCACGGCGGCCGCCGGAGACCGCAAGCTGTACGTGGCGGGCGGCCAGCGGCTGGACCGCGATTTCCTCTCCACCCTCACCCTGCCCGCGGGCATGCGCGTACTTCTGTACCGCAACTTCGACCCGCACTTCGCGCCCGCGGACCTCATCGAGAGCGCCGGCGCGGCGCGCCCGGCCCAGGCCGAACGGCTCCGGCCGCTTATCGAACAGGTAGTGAAACGGCGCGCCGAGCTGTCCGGCGCCGTCGGCGCCGGCGAGGACGCCGAGACCTTCCACGCCCTGCCACTCTCCGGCGCGGAAAACGATCTACTGGGCGTGCTGCTCATCGGCAGCTCGCGCCGCGAGCTGGCGCAAATGGAGGCGTTCCTCCACTGGACCGGCATCATCGTCGCCCTGGCCGGAATCCTGCTAGGCATCGCTCTGAGCTGGTGGGCCACCGCTCGCATCACCCGCCCCGTCCGCAAGCTGGTGGATAGCGCCGAAAAGGTCGCGGCGGGCGACTGGGGCACCACCGTGGAAGCCACCTCGGCCGACGAAATCGGCCAACTGGCGCGGGCCTTCAACCGCATGACCGGTGAGCTGGTGGCCCAGCGCCAGCGCCTGGTGCAGGCCGAGCGGGTGGCCGCCTGGCGCGAGCTGGCGCGCCGTCTGGCCCATGAGCTCAAAAACCCGCTCTTCCCGCTCCAAATCACGGTCGAGAACATGCAGCGGGCGCGCGACAGCTTCCCCGACCAGTTCGACGAGGTCTTCCGCGAAGGCTCCGCCACCCTGCTTGCCGAGCTCGCCAACCTTAAGCGGATTGTGGCGCGTTTCAGCGACTTCGCCAAGATGCCCGCTCCGGAGATGCAGCCGGTGGATTTCAACAGGCTGGCGGCGGAGGCGCTCAAACTCCTCGAGCCGCAACTGGCCAAGGCCGGCGTTGCGGTCAAGCTGGAGCTCGACCCCGGCCTGCGTATCGTGCAGGCCGACCCGGAACAGATGACCCGCGCGCTGCGCAACCTGGTCCTCAACGCCATCGACGCCATGCCGGGGGGTGGCGCGCTCACCGTGCGGACCATGGCGCTCCCTCACGGCGTGCGCCTGGAGGTCTCCGACACCGGGGAGGGGCTCAAACCCGAAGAGCGCGAGCGCCTGTTCACCCCCTACTACACCACCAAGACGCACGGCACCGGCCTGGGCCTGGCGATCGTGCAATCGGTGGTGAGCGACCATGGGGGCCGCATCTCCGTGGAAAGCGAGCCGGGGAAAGGGGCGACGTTCCGGATCGATTTGGAATAGGTTCAGAGCCGCGACCGTGAGGGAGCGGTGGATCAAATCCTCATTGCGGACTTCTTTTGTGGGGATACCAATCGCCGCCCCATGTCGTTTGCATCCGGCCCTCGAAGCCGGGTGGGTGCATCTCCGACAAGCGTTCCAACGAACCCGTCCGTTCACACCAACGCACGAGAGCGGCGAATTCCTTCACGTCGGCAAGGGCTTTGCCGACGGCGGTGAACCCACGGTAAGAACCGGGGCGTTCGATCTCCGAATGAGCGGTCCAACCGAAACCGCCTTTATCGTTATTGCGTTTGAACCAGAATTGTCGGACCAGCATTAGCCGATGCCACCTCTCCACTCGGCGGTGAGACGAGTCCCGGCGGGCTAGCGCGCCGCACGGATAGCGGCCGCAACGGGAGCAGATCCGCTCCTCTGGTCATGCCCGCTTCGCGCGGTTGTGCCAGACTATATATTCCGGACTTGCTCCCGTGCACGAGATCCTGGACAACCTTCCGCCGCGCGCCCGCGTTCTCGATCTGGGCGCGCAGGCGGGCAGTTTCTCCTTGGACCAGTATCCGCATCTTACCGTCGTTCGGGCGGACCTTAGCCAACCCAACCGCCATGACAACTGCTCGGTGCTGGCCGATGCCGCGCAACTGCCGTTTCCTTCGCGCGCATTCGACGCCGTCATTCTCAACCACAGCCTGGAGCACTTCGCCCGGCTCAAGCCGGCGCTGCAGGAAATCGGCCGCGTCGTTACGCGGGATGGGGCCGTCTACGTGGCCGTTCCAGACGCCAGGACCATCACCGACCGCCTCTACCGCAAGCTCTACGCCGGTTCCGGCGGGCATCTCAACCTGTTCGATTCCGAAGCCGCGCTCACCAAGATGCTGGCTTGGTACTTGGGCCTGGAGCCTGGCGGCGCGCGGGCTTTGTGCAGCTCGTTTGCGTTCCTCAATCGGCGGAACGCGCGCCAGTCCGTAGCGCTCCGCCAGACGCGGTTCGCGGGCCTTCCGGAGCCGCTCCTGGCGCGGCTCTCCGCCGCCTTCCGGCTGTTCGATCGCCGCTTCCACACCCGCGCCAGCCGTTACGGGTGGGCGCTCTATTTCGGCAAGGTGGGGGCCTCGGTGGATCCGGCGGTGCGCACCAACGTCTGCATCCGCTGCGGCGCGGGCCACGCCGCCGGGTGGCTGCTCGAACTGGGACTCGTGAGGCGGCGGGCGGTCTTCAAGCGCTACCAATGCCCGCAATGCGGCGCGGCTAACTATTACACGCCCGACGAGCCGCCGCCGGCCGCGAAGCGGCCATGAGCAATGGGCCGTCACATCTCGAGTGGCAGCCCCGAGCCCTTGAGCGCGCGCCAGCCGCCGTCCAGCGAAATGGCGTTGACATACCCCATTTTGCCGAGGTTATCGGCCACCAGCGCGCTGCGGAAGCCGCCGCCGCAATAGAGCACCAGGGTGGTGGTTTTGTCGGGAACCTTGGTCTCGATGTCGCGCTCGATAATCCCCTTGCTCAGAAAAACAGCCCCGGCCACATGCCCGGCGGCCCACTCGCTTTCTTCGCGCGTGTCTACCAGCATGTGCGCTTCGCCCGCCTCGCGCATCTTCTTGTAACCTTCGATATCCACCTGCCGGACGCGCGACTTCGCGTCGTTCACCAGGCTCAGAAACCCAGGGCTGTGCGCCATGCATCCGATTCTCGCACATGTGGGGCAGGCGCTTCCGCCTGCCAACCCGAGCGAAGCTCCTACTCCACCCTTCGAATCTTCGCCCCCGCCCTCGCCAGCTTCTCTTCGATCTTCTCGTAGCCGCGGTCTATATGATAGACCCGGTCGATGACCGTTTCCCCGCGCGCGGCCAGCGCCGCCAGCACCAGCGACGCGCTGGCGCGCAGGTCCGAAGCGATCACCCCCGCACCGGTCAGCTCCCGCGGACCGGCCACGATGGCCTGCTTCCCCTCGATGCGGATGTTGGCCCCCATGCGCGCCAGTTCCTGGGCATGCATGAAGCGGTTTTCGAAAATCGTCTCGATGACCATGGCGATCCCTTCGGCCTGGGTCATGAGGGCCATGTACTGGGCCTGCAAGTCGGTGGCGAAACCGGGGTATTCCTCGGTAGTCACATCCACCGAGCGCAGCCGTCCGGAACCGCGCACGCGCAGGGTGGCGCCGTCCGGCTGTGTCACCTCCGCCCCCGCCTGTTGCAGCCTGGACACGAGCGCGCCGATATGCTCGGGCACGCAGCCGGTAATAGCCACGTCCCCGCCCGTGATCGCCCCGGCGATCAGAAACGTGCCGGCCTCGATGCGGTCGGGGATGATGGCGTGCTCAGCGCCATGCAGCCCTGGTACGCCCTCGATGCGGACGGTGGACGTGCCCGCGCCTTCGATCTTGGCGCCCATTTTGACCAGCAGGGCGGCTAGGTCCGCGACTTCCGGCTCGCGGGCGGCGTTGCGCAGCACGGTTTCCCCTTTGGCCAGGACGGCCGCCATCATGAGGTCCTCGGTGCCCGTCACGGTGATGCGGTCGAAGTGCACTACCGCGCCGCGCAGGCCCTCGCCCGCTTCGGCTTCGATGTAGCCGTGCGCCTGGTGGATGCGCGCGCCAAGCTGTTCCAGGCCGAAAATGTGCATGTTGATGGGCCGCGCGCCGATGGCGCACCCGCCGGGCAGGGAAACCCGCGCGCGCCCGCAGCGGGCCACCAGCGGCCCCAGCACCAGGCTCGACGCGCGCATGGTTTTCACCAGCTCGTAAGGCGCTTCGGCGCAGACTACTTGCGGCGTGCGGAGGGTGATGGTTTCGCCGTCCGCCTCCACTTTCGTTCCGATATCCGCCAATAGCCGCTGCATGGTGCGGATATCGCGCACGCGGGGAACGCGCCGCAGCGTCACCGGTTCTTCGGTGAGCAGCGCCGCCGCCAGCGCCGGCAGCGCGGAGTTCTTGGAACCGTTGACCGGGATCTCTCCCCGCAGGGCGGTTCCTCCCGTAATCGCGAATTTATCCATGAGATTCTACCCTGGCAATGGCCTTGGAGATGCGTCCGCCGGCTTCCGCCAACCGCCGCTCGGCGGGTTCTCGATCCATGCCCGTCTTGCTCATCACGATGGCCACCGGCACGCTGCCGCCGGCCGCCGCCAGCAGCTCGCGCGCGTGCTCGTGGGAAACCCCCGCCGCCTGGGCCACGATGCGGCGCGCCCGGTCCGCCAGCTTGGCGTTCTTCGGCTGCACGTTGACCATCAGGTTGCCGTACACGTAGCCCATACGGATGAACACCCCCGTGGAGAGCATGTTGAGCGCCATTTTCTGGGCCGTCCCCGCTTTCATGCGCGTGGAGCCGGTGATCGCCTCCGGGCCTACCACCGGGGTAATAGCGATATCCACCGCGTGCGCCAGCTCGGATTCCGGGACCGAGGCGATTCCAATCGTCAGCGCGCCCAGACGCCGGGCTTCCGCCACGGCCCCCAGCACATAGGGCGTCCGCCCGCTGGCGGAAATGCCTACCAGCGCGTCACCGGCCGTGAAGCCGCGCGCGGCCAGGTCCCGCGCGCCGGCAGCGGGGTCGTCTTCGCTGGCTTCGGCGGCGCGGCTTAGCGCGGCCTCGCCCCCGGCCATGATGCCCTGCACCATCTCGGGCGGCGCGTTGAAAGTGGGTGGGCACTCGGAGGCGTCCAGCACGCCCAGCCGCCCGCTGGTCCCGGCCCCGATGTAGAACAGCCGCCCGCCCCGCTCGATCGCCTCCGCGATGGCGTCCACCGCCCGCGCGATGGCCGGGATTTCCAGGCCCACGGCCTCCGCCACCTTGCGGTCTTCGGCGTTGATGACGCGCAGCATCTCCTCGGTGGACAGCTCGTCGATATGCGCCGATGCCGGGTTGGCTTGTTCCGTCGGCAGGTGTTCAAACATAGCTCTCAGGCTGGCTTCGTCACCGCTTGGTGGGGCGGACCCCCTGGTCCGCGCGGGCCCCCCGGACCCGCTTTGCTTCCGAATAGTCAAATGGGTGCCATACTCGACAAGCCGGCCGGGGGGCCGGCCGCGGACCAGGGGGTCCGCCCCACCGTATACATGGGCGCGCTGCCTTCGGTGCAGCCACCTTCAGCCTAGCACTCCGTTATATTCAGATTAGTGCGCTATTTTCTCACCGGACGGCAGCCGCCGCCCTCCGCGATACTGCTCGTGGAAAGCGGCTCCCGGGGCCTGCTCGAAGGCTTGATCGGCGGCTTGCGCCGCACCTGGGGCCCGGATTTCTATATCGACCTGGTGACCTGCTACGCCACGCCTCCGCGCGGCTTCGACGCCGGCTGCACGCGCATCTACCGCGTTTCCGAGTACCGCGGCCGCCGGCGCCGCCGCCAGCTCTACCGCGAGCTGGCGCGCAACGGCTATTCCCAGATGGGCATCGTCTGCTCGGGCGAGCCGCTGATGCTCAAATGGAAGTGGGCGCTGGCCCTTCGCCTGCCCGCCAAGGTGTTCGCCATCAATGAGAATGGCGATTATTTCTGGCTGGACCGTAAGCACCTCTCCACCATCCGCCAGTTCCTGATCCTGCGCGCCGGTCTGGCCGGCTCGGGCGCGGTTCGCACCCTGGCGCGCTTGTTTTCGTTCCCCTTCGCGCTGGCCTACCTGATACTGTATGCAGCGGCCGTTCACGCGCGCAGAGCGCTGCGAGGTTGATTTATGAAAGCCATTCAAGTTCGAGAAACGGGTGGTCCCGAGAAGTTGCTATTGGTGGAAACGCCCATCCCCCATCCCGGCCCCAGGGAAGCGCTGGTACGCGTCGCCGCCAGCGGCGTCAATTTCATCGACGTGTACTTCCGCACCGGCCTCTACAAGTCCGAGATTCCCATCGCGCTGGGCCAGGAAGGCGCCGGCACGGTGGAGCGGGTCGGCGCCGAGGTCACGGAAGTCGCTCCCGGCGACCGCGTGGCCTGGGCCATGCCGCGTGGCTCTTACGCCGAGTACGCCGTGGCGCCCGCCTGGCAGCTTGTGAAGTTGCCGGACAATCTGGATTTCCAGACCGCCGCTGGGGTCATGCTCCAGGGAATGACGGCCCATTACCTGACTCACTCCACCTATGAGCTGAAGTCCGGCGACGCTTGCCTGGTACACGCCGCTGCGGGCGGCGCCGGCGGGCTGATCGCGCAAATGGCCAAGATGCGCGGCGCGCGCGTGTTGGGAACGGTATCCACGGAAGAAAAGGCCGCCGTGGCGCGCCGGCACGGCGTCGACGAAGCCATCTTCTATACCAGAACCGAGTTCGATGTCGAAGTCCGCCGGCTCACCAACGGGCACGGCGTGGACGTGGTCTACGATTCGGTTGGTAAGACCACGTTCGATAAGAGCCTCAACTGCCTGCGCCCGCGCGGCCTGCTGGCCCTGTTCGGACAATCGAGCGGCCCTGTGCCGCCCTTCGACCTCAACACGCTCAACGGCAAGGGTTCGCTCTTCGTGACCCGCCCCACCCTGGGCCACTACGCGCTGACGCGCGAGGAATTGCTCTGGCGCGCCGGAGACGTGCTCGGCTGGGTCGCCTCCGGCAAGCTGCATCCGCGTATCGAGCGGACATATCCCCTGTCCGAAGCCGCCGCCGCGCACCGCGCGCTCGAAAGCCGCCAGACCGCGGGCAAACTGCTGCTGATACCGTGAAGGGTGGCCGCGCGGAAGCAAAGGGAGATGGCGCCATGTGTCCCTGGTTTCCGTGCCTCAGGCACGGGGTGCAGCGTGCCTGTCGGCAACGGGGTAATTCGGCACTGTCACCGGTTTATCCACCTGGGGCACTACACGCTGACGTTCGAGGAATTGGCGTGGCGCGCCGGCGACGTGCTCGGCTGGGTCGCGTGCAGCAAGCTGCATCCGCGCATCGAGCGCGCCTATCCCCTGGCCGAAGCCGCCGAGGCGCATCAGGCGCATCGAGCGCTCGAAAGACGCAAGACCGCGGGCAAGCTGCTGCTGATACCCAGATAACCGGCCGCGCGGAACTGAAGCGATATGGCGGCGCGTGTCCCCATTCTCCGTGTCTCAGTCTTGGGGTGCAGTCCACCACCCCGTCCCCGGTTTCCCCCCGGTTCCCGTTTCCCCCCCGTTTCCCCCGTTCTCCGATCTTCACTTCTCATCCAAACAATCTAAAAGTTCATACCTCAAAATTGCATCTTGCACAATACGCCTCAATGTCGTGTGCGGCTCGCCGTCTATAAACTGTTCTGGCGTTCCAGCGATCAGTCTATACGACCGAACCGACCCTTGCGTAGGCAGGTGGGCGTTGATGTCTAACTCCAGGATTAGATACTGCTGAGGTTTGTACGATCCAGGCGGTAGCAGCGCAGTGTTCACGATCTGCACAAAAGAAGCGTCCCGAACTTCAGAGGGTGGCGCATTGCCTTTGGGATCGATGAGATAGCGGCACATCGCCGCTACGAAAGTTTGCCGACTATAGCTTTCGGCGACATCCCATACTTACTCGGTTCATCGATTTCCACGATCAACCGAACAAGCCGACCGCAGCGTAGCAAGATGTCGGGTTGGCAATAGCGTTCCTCAAAACACTTCTTCGTGTTTCGAAAGAGCGACAGCCTGCGATCACTTCTGCAGACGGGGTCACATAAAAACCGACACCCGGGACTCTGAAGATCAGCAACGGCCTGAAAAACGATCTCTGGAAATGTGGTCATGATGATTATACGGTTTCGAGCCCAAAAATATAAGCAGGCCCGGCGGGCACCCCCTTTGCACAGGGCAGATGATCGGCACCTCGGACGGGAACCGTCTGCCCGGCGACAACAGCCACATCGCCAGCAATCCGCCGCTGGCCCCCCAAATGGCCTCGTGGCAAGCGCCCGACCCGCACCGCTCCGCTCGCCGCCCACTCGGAAGTTTCGGGCCGTCGGCTGATCGTGGTCCGTCTCAAGATCAGCGAATGAACCCGACCGCGCAGACGCCTTGGTCCGCCAGCGCGTCGAACTCGTGATGATCGGCGGTCAAAATCGTCGCGCCAAGCTCGTTGCCCAGCGCCACCGCGAAACAATCGGCAAGCGAAACTCGCCGGTGAATCGCCTTGAGCGCTCCGACCGCCTGCCAGAACTCCGTGCTGATTTCGGCGTTCTCGACGACTCCCACCCGCGCCAGGTCCTTCACCGCTTCGAGTGCGTCTTTCGGCCCGCTCGCCCTGTGGAAATCGTAGAATACCTCACACAAGTTCAGCACGTGGGCGATACACTGTCCATCCGGGTCCAATAACGCCTCCGATACGCGGCCGGCGCCCGGTTCATCTCTGAGGTACGCGATCATTGCGCTGGCATCGAGCACGAAGAGCACTAGCTCAGTTCTCCGAGGCTAGTTCCTCGCGCTTGCGCGCCATAAATGCGTCGCTGCTGGTGGGAACGTGGGCGTACCTGCCACGGACGCCGAGAACCAGATTCTTGTTTGGCCGCGCCGGGGGCCCGAGCGCCTCCCGATCAAGCGCTTCGGCCAATTCTTGCCGTTCCTTCAAGCTCAAGGCCCGAACCGCTACGAGAATCTGCTGCACTTCCGTAGACATTGTGGGTGTTGGCCTCCAACTCCATCTTACCCCGGGCAATGCGACTCGGGCGAATAGGGACCGTTCACGCGAGTCAGGCGGCGATTTCCCGAAAGACCTCGGGGTGGAGTTCGGCCAGCCGGATCAGCGTCTTTGCCGCGCCGCTTGGCTCCCGGCGCCCCTGCTCCCATTGCTCCAGGGTCCGCCTGGAAACTCCGAGCAGAGCGGCGAACTGCGCCTGGGTCAATCCCGATTTCAAGCGTGCGCGAACCACCGGTGAACGCGGCTCGGCCACAACCCGCTTGCCGATCCCGGCCTTGATCTCCCGAACGCCGTCCAGGACTTCTTGCCAGACGTCGCGATTACGCTCAAATTGGACGAGCGCGCGCCCCGCGAGTTTCTTAGTCATTTTCGAACGCCTCCCTAAGCCGTTTCAGCACGTGGGCTGGCACGATCTCCTGCCTGGTCTTAGCATATAGCGCCAACATCCAGAACTCGTTCGGCCGGTAACGAACGTAGTAGATCACACGCAATCCGCCACGCTTGCCCGCGCCCGTTCGCCGCCACCGCAGTTTGCGCACGCCACCGGAGCCGGGAACGACCGCGCCCGCTTCCGGGTTCTGCATCAGACACTGCTGCAACTCTCCGTATTCCTCGTCATCGAGGTATCGTGGCCGCACGCGGTCGAACGCAGCCGATTCGATGAACTCGAACACAGTCTAATACTACGCCTTTGGCGTACCTACGTCAAAACGGCGAAACCAGGAGGGGCGGCCGCCGCCGCGCGACGCCGGGCAGAAGCGGGCCCAGAGGGCGCCCCGGCAGGATGAAATCCTGACCCCACTTTGATGTCGCACGCCCGATCGGGGGTCAGGGCAAAACCCGTCGGCGCGTCACTGGTTTGCCATGCACGATTGTGGTCTGATCGTTCGCCCCGGCATCATCTGAAGAACTTCAGCGGCGGAACGCGGCCTCCCAACAGCGCCCCCAGTTCCCGATCCGAAGTCCATCCGGACCCGTGCCCATGAGCCGCCGCCAGGAAGCAGCGGTCTCCCAGGGACACGCCCTTGCGCACGTAGCGGGCCGAGATCGCCGCCATGGCCGATTCGAACGGCGTGGTCTCCAGATGGAGCGCGTCGTAGGCGGCCTGCGCTTCCGCCGCGGGCACGCCCCGGCTCACCAGTTTCGCCAGGACTTCGGCCGCATTCACCGCGTTCACAACCGCATCCGCTTGCACTTCCCTCAGCTTATCGGCTCCTGGTTCGCCCTGCATCAAAGCCAGCACCGCGGGTGCATCGAACACCGGCCTACTGGCGCTTTTCGGATTCACGCGCCGCCTCCGCCCGCCGCTCGGCGATCAACTCGTCCGATAGATTCACTCCTTCGGGAATGTACTTGCGCAGTAAAGCCCTGGCGCGGCGCAGTCCCTGTTCCCTGGTCTCCACGACCAACGCGCCCTCCTCGGTCACGGCAGCGCAAAGCTCGGTTGAAGGGCCGACTCCCTCCTTCCTTCGCCACCAGGCTGGAAGCATCACTCTGCCCTGATTATCAATATGTAAGGTGAAACTCTCCACACTCACCAGTATCACAAAAGGGGACCCAGAACCGCAACTACCTGCTGGGCGACGGCTTCCATCGCCTCGCCCGCCAGTCGCTATCAGGCCCAGGCCGAACTCATGCGCGCCGTGTCGAGACTCATCGCCAGCGACGTTCTGTGTGCCGCCATCCACGCCCTGTGTGGGCTCACCCACTCCCGCGCCGTGCACCCTTTCGCCGGACTCAACTTTGGCGCGCCAAGTACGTCAAGCACGTCCGCACCCGTTAAGAGTGGTTAATGGCCCGCCGCGTGCCTATAATCGGTTACCATGACCTCCGTTCCCCCGCCGGATTCCCCAAATCCAGTCTTTTTATTCGTGCTTAAGTGGACCCACCGAGTCTTTGGTCACGTGCAGTGGCAAGCGCCTGAATGGATCCGGTGGACCGGCGCTCAGTTCCGCGGCGCCGGCCGCTATCTCATGGCCGACCGAAAGCGGCTCCTGGCCGCCGCCCTCGTCTTCGTAGCGGCCGCCGGCGCGCTCACTTGGTACAAGGTCCGCCCCAAGCCGCACTACGTCGAATACGCCGTCACTGCCCCCAAACTGACCGAGTACGACGAGAACGGCATCTCATCCATTTACCCGCTGATGGTCGATTTCAAGGAACCCGTCGCGCCGCTCGCCAACCTCGATAAACGCCTCACCGCCGGCGTCCAAATCTCTCCCGCCTTCGCCGGCAAGTGGACCTGGCTCGACGACCAGCGCCTGCAGTTCACTCCCAGCTCGGACTGGCCGGTCGACGCCGCCTTTACCGTCAAAATCGCGCGCCGGGGATTCCTAACCAAGACCGTGGAGCTTGACGATTACAGCTTCGAGTTCAAGACTCAGCCTTTCTCCGCCAAAATCGTCAGCAGCCAGTTCTATCAGGACCCGCAAAACCCGGCCACGAAGAACCTGGTGGCCACCGTAGGCTTCAGTCACCCTGTGGATACCACCCAGTTCGAGCAGCACGTCTCGCTCATCCCCTCCAAAGACGCGGACTTCCTCGGGCTCACTCCCGATAGCAAGCACTTCACCGTGGCTTATGACAAGTTCAAGCTCTTTGCCTACATCCGTTCGGCCGCCCTCGGAATGCCGCGCGACGACACCACTATCGCCGTCGCCATCGGCAAAGGCATCCGAGCGGCGCGGGGGGGCAATCAGACCAACGAAAAACTCGAAGCCGTAGTGATCATCCCCGGCCGCACCAGCCTCCGCTTTGGCGGCGCCCAGATGACCCTGGTCGATAACGCCCGCTATGAGCCCGAACAGGTCCTGCTAATGACCAGCTCGTCGCCCGTGGCGGAGCGCGCATTCGCCGGCAAGGTCCAGGCCTACTTGCTTCCGGTGCGCCACCCCAATCAGCCCAAGGAGGATAAAGATCCCTATAACTGGAGCGAGGACGGCGAGGTCGGGAATGACATTCTCGCCAAGTCTCAATCCCTTCCGCTCACCTACGTGGCCTCCGATGGCGGCGCCGAAACCACGCACGGATTCAAGTTCAATGCGCCCGTGGGCCGCTACGTTTTTCTGTGGGTCAAGGACGGCGTGCAGGGCGCCGGCGGCTATGTCTCGGGCAAGCCCTACACCGCCGCCATCCAGGTAATCCCATACCGCCAGGCGCTCACGTTTCTCGGCAATGGCGCGCTGCTGTCTCTAGCGGGCGACAAAAAAGTCGGCTTCCTGGTGCGCGACGTGGACAAGGTGCAAGTGGAAGTGGGACGCGTGCTTCCCAATCAGCTTCAGCACCTCGCGCCCACCATGTGGGATTTCTCCAAGCCCCAGTTGTTCGGCCTCGAGGACACCATCGTGGAGCGCTTCACCGCCACTCGCGAGTACCGCGGCCGGCAGCCGGGCAAACCGACTTACGACAGCATCGATCTCGGCCAGTACCTGCAGGACAAGGCGCAGAACAGACGCGGCCTGTTCCTGCTCCACATCCGCTCCGCGCCGACCCGGAAGAGATCGGAAGAAGACGAGGAGGGCGGCGACGCGGGAGAAAACCAGGGCGTCATTGAAGACACCCGCCTGATTCTGGTCACCGATCTCGGCTTCATCGTGAAGCAGTCGAACGATGGCAGCCGCGACGTCTTCGTCCAGTCCATCCACCGCGGCGAAGCAGTGAGCGGCGCGCGCATCGAAGTGATTGGACGCAACGGCGAGCCGGTGGCCGCGGCCACCACGGATGCCACCGGCCGCGCGCAGTTTCCGAAGCTCCCCAATTTCCAGCGCGAGAAAATCCCCATCCTGATCCTCGCCCAAAAAGACTCCGACTTTTCCTTTATGCCGCTGCGAGGCATGGGACGCGGTCTGGACCTCTCGCGCTTCGAAACCGGCGGAGTGGAAAACGCCACCTCCGCCAAGCAACTCTCCGCCTATCTCTTCACCGATCGGGGCATCTACCGGCCCGGCGAAGCGGCCCATATCGGCATGATTACGCGCACCGCCGATTGGAAGTCTTCCCTCACCGGCCTCTCCGTGGACGTCGAGATCAGCGACCCGCGCGGCAACGTGGTGCGCCGCGACAAGATCAAGCTCACTGAGACCGCCTTCGATGAGATCGCCTTCCTGACTCAGGCCGCATCTCCCACCGGAACCTATCAGGCCGTCGCCTGGCTGCCGAAAGACGAGAAGCGCCGGGAAATGCTGGGCAGCGTGTCCTTCAACGTCCAGGAATTCGAACCCGACCGGATGAAGGTCGGGCTCGACTTATCCGATAAGACATTCCCCGGCTGGCTCACGCCCGCCGACGTGCGGGCCCGCGTCTCGGTCATGCATTTGTTCGGCGAGCCCGCCAGCAATCGCCGGGTGGAAGGTGAGCTCAATGTTTCCCCCGTGCTGCCTCGTTTCGATGCCTACCCCGACTATCGCTTCCAGGTCGGGGAAGTGGTCAAGGAGCCCTATCACGAAGTCCTCGCGGCCACCATCACCGACGACAAAGGCAACGCCGAGCTGAACCTCGACCTCAAGCGTTTTGCCGGCCGCGCGTACCGGCTCAACGTTCTGGCCCGCGCCTTCGAAGCGGAAGGCGGACGCAGCGTCGCCGCCCAGAACACCGCTATCGTCGCCGATGCCCCCTACCTGGTGGGCGTCAAGCCCGATGGCGACCTCACCTTCGTGCGCCGCTCCACCGCCCGCCAGGCCCACTGGCTGGCCGTCAACCAGCAACTCACCCCCGTCGCCGCTTCGCAGCTCACCCTCGAATGGGTGCAGCGGAAGTATCTTTCGGTTCTCACCCAGCAGCCGGACCGCACTTACAAATACGTCTCGCGATTGAAAGAAACCGTGCGCGACGCGCGCAAGGTCCAGATCGCCGCCGGCGGCAGCAACTTCGCGCTTCCCACCCAGGAGCCAGGCGATTTCGTGCTGGTCCTGCGCGATTCCGCGGGCGCCGAGCTAAACCGCCTCAGCTACAGCGTGGCCGGCGACGCCAATATCTCCCGCTCGCTCGAACGCAATGCGGAGCTCCAGATTCAGCTCGACAAGCCCGCCTATGCCGGGGGCGACGTCATCAACGTCGCCATTCGCGCGCCCTACGCCGGCGCCGGCCTTATCACCATTGAGCGCGAACGCGTCTTCCTGCACCAGTGGTTCAAGACCACCACCACCAGCTCCGTGCAGCGAGTCACTCTGCCTCAGGGCTTCGAAGGCAACGGCTATGTCACCGTGCAATTCCTGCGCGACCCCGCTTCCGACGAGATCTTCATGAGCCCGCTTTCCTACGGCGTGGCCCCGTTCGCCGCGGACCTCTCGGCGCGCACCCAGCAGGTGCGTCTCACCGCCGTCCGCCAGATCAAGCCGGGCGTCGTGTTGTCCATCCGCGTAGCCCCCGCGGAAGCCTCTCGCGTGGCCGTTTTTGCGGTGGATGAGGGCATCCTCCAAGTCGCGCGCTACAAGAATCCCGATCCCCTGGCGTACTTCTTCCAGAAACGAATGCTGCAGGTGGAGACTACCCAGATCCTGGATCTCATCCTGCCCGAGTTCCGGCGCTTTCTGGCGCTCGCGGCTCCCGGAGGCGACGCCGACGGAGGCTTCGCGCGACACCTCAATCCGTTCAACCGGAAACATAAGCCGCCGGTCGCATGGTGGTCGGGAATCATCGACGCAGGTCCGGCGGGACGCGATTTTCACTATACCGTGCCCGATTATTTCAACGGGCGTCTGCGCATCGTAGCCGTCGCCGTGAATGCGCGGCGCGCCGGCGTCACCGAGGCGGTCACCGAGGTGAAGGGCGATTTCATCCTCACCCCCAATGTGCCCGCCATGGTCGCGCCCGGCGATGAGTTCAGCGTGACCGTGGGAGTCTTTAACAACACCGGCGGGAAAGACCCGGTCCGCGTTCAACTTCAGGCCTCCCGCGAGCTCACCCTCGCCGGCCCTTCGAGCACCGACCTCACCATCGCCGAAAAGCGCGAAGGAGTGGCCGAGTTCCGCCTCAAGGCCAATGCCGTCCTCGGGCCGGCGTCTCTGAAATTCAGCGCCATCCGGGGCCGATCCGAAGCCCATATTGAAGAGAGCGTGAGCGTGCGGCCCGCCATCGCCTACCGCACGCAACTGACTCTCGGGCGGTTCGACGGCGCGGATACTACCGTGCCTCTCAAACGCGATCTCTACGCCGAGCTCCGCTCGGTGGAAGCCTCCGTTTCCGCGCTCCCGCTGGTTTGGGGCGATGGCCTGATCGCCTATCTCGATGCCTATCCGTATCCCTGCACCGAGCAACTGGTCAGCAAGGGATTCGCCGCGGTACTGCTCGCCTCGCGGCCCGAGTTCGGCGCCGTCAAAACGCGCGACGCGCAGCCCATCGCCGGAACGCTCTCCATGTTGCAGAGCCGCGAGAACGAATCGGGTGGCTTCGGGCTATGGACGTCGTCGCCGCAGACCGCCGAGTTCCCCACTGTCTATGGAGCACACTTCCTGTTGGAAGCGCGCGACCGCGGACAGAAGGTCCCGCCCGAGATGCTGGCCAGTGTCGACGAATGGCTCACTCAGTTTGCCTCCACGCCGGCCCCCACTCTCGAAGCCGGCCGTCTGCGCGCCTATGCCGTCTATCTGCTGGCGCGCCAGGGGATCAAACCGGCCGCCGCCATCTCGAATGTCGAGCAGGAGCTCTCGCACCGCTCGGCGCAGACCTGGTCCTCGGATCTGGCGGCCGCGTACCTGGCCGCCACTTATCGCCTTATGCAACGCAATTCCGACGCCGACCGCATCATCCGCGGCGTCCCCTGGTCTCAACAGAAACGCCAGTGGACGGACGATGTCTATTACGATTCCGTGGTGCATGACGCCCAATTTCTCTACCTGCTGGCGCGTCATTTCCCGGAGCGCATGAGCGGCGTTCCCGCCGCGGCGCTCGAAGGAATTGGCCAGGCGATCAGCGGCAATCGAGTCAGCTCGCTCTCGGCGGCATACACTTTGCTGGCTCTCGATGCGTACGCCAAAAGCGCCGCTCCGAAGGTCAAGCTCGGCATCGTGCTGGGCGGCCAGCGCCAGGCGTCCACATCGAAGGCCAGCGTACCGGCGGGCATCGCCAGCGTTCAGTTCACCCGGGAGGGCTCGCTTCCGGCTTACTATTCCGTCAACGAGTCGGGATTTGACCGCAACCCGCCGCCATCCGAAATCAGTCGCGACATTGAAGTGATTCATGAGTTCCTCGACATGAAAGGCAACGTCGTCGCGAAGGTCAAGGTAGGCGACGAGTTCTGGGTGCGGCTGCGTCTGAGAACCACGAATCGCGAACGCGTGAGCCAGATAGCCGTGGTGGACCTTCTGCCCGGCGGCGTCGAGCCCACCCTCGATCGCCAGGCAGGACCGGGATCCACCTGGACGCCTCAGTATGTCGATCGGCGCGATGACCGCGTAGTCCTCTACGGGGATGCCGCCAAGGTCGCGGCCACTTACGTCTACAAAGTAAGAGCCACCAATGCGGGCGTGTTCCAATGCCCTCCGGCCTTCGCCGAAGGCATGTACAACCGCCAGATCACGGGCATGAGCCGGGCCGCCAGACTGGAGATTGTAAAACCCTGATGACCAGGCGCGTTCAAAAGTGGGGCCGGCTCGCCAGCCTGCCCGCCATCCTTCTGCTGATCCGCGTGTACCCGGGAGGATCTCTGCGGGATATGGCCCCTCAGTCCACATCCATCTGGTCCGCCGACGGCGAGCTCCTCCGCGCCACCCTGGCCGCCGACGACCAGTTCCGCCTGTGGACCCCGCTCGAGGAAATGTCCCCCGCCCTGGTCGACGCATTCCAGCTCAAAGAGGACCGCTGGTTTTACTGGCACCCGGGCGTCAATCCGTTCTCCCTGATCCGCGCCGCCGGAAAGACCTGGCGAGGCGAGGGACGCCAGGGCGGTTCCACCCTCACCATGCAGCTCGCCCGCCTGGTGTACCGCCTGAACACCAAAACGCCCGCCGGCAAGCTCAAACAAGCGGCCACGGCCCTCTGGCTCGAAGCGCGTTACTCAAAGCACGCCATTCTGGAAGCCTATTTGAACCTGGCCCCGTTCGGCGGCAACATCCAGGGAGTGGGGGCGGCCAGCCGCATCTACTTCGGCAAACCTCCTTCTCAAATCGATCTGGGCGAAGCGATCACCCTGGCCGTAATCCCGCAGCGGCCTTCCTCCAGGGCGGGGCTCGGCGTCCGGCAAAGCAGGTTCTTGTCCGCGCGCTCTCAACTCGCTCGCTCCTGGCTCGATAAGAAACGGCCTACGGATTCCGAGCGCCGCCAACTCGAGTTTCCGGTGCTGGCGCAGCCGGATTCCGCGCTGCCCCTGCGCGCCCCGCACTTCACGGACGCCATTCTGCGGGCCAACCCCAGCCTGTCGGGCCGCATCGACACCACCTTAAACGCCGGTCTGCAGCGGCTGGTGGAACGGCAGATCGACCGCTACCTCGACCAGTTCGGCGAACGGGGCATCCGCAACGCGGCTACCCTGCTGGTGGACTACCGCGACATGTCCGTCAAGTCCTGGGTAGGTTCGGCCGATTATGCCAACCAGGGGATTCACGGCCAAATCAACGGCGTCCTCACCAAGCGTTCTCCAGGTTCGACGCTCAAGCCGTTCATCTACGCGCTGGCTCTCGATCAGGGCGTGCTTCACCCGCGCACCATTCTGCGCGATGCGCCCACTTCGTTCGGCCCCTTCACGCCGGAGAACTTCGATGGCAATTTCATCGGCCCCGTCCCCGCCCAGGACGCTCTGATTCGCAGCCGCAACATCCCGGCGGTCTGGACAGCCACTCAGCTCAGACAACCCGATCTCTACCAGTTCCTGCAGAGCGCGGGCGTCGGTAACATGAAGGCCGAATCGTATTACGGACTGGCGTTGGCGCTGGGCGGAGGCGAGGTCACCATGGAAGAGCTGGCCGCCCTCTACTCCATGCTCGCCAACCAGGGCGTGATGCGGCCCATTCGAACCAGGCCGCGGGAACCGAAGCGCGATGGGGTCCGGCTGCTCAGTCCGGAAGCCAGTTTTATCACCGTCGATATGCTGAGCCACAATCCCCGTCCGGGCGAAGACGATTCCCTGGCCCCATCCGGCCGCTGGCCGGTCGCCTGGAAGACCGGTACGTCCTGGGGCTTCCGCGACGCCTGGTCGGCGGGCATCGTCGGGCCCTACGTCCTGGTGGTCTGGATCGGCGATTTCGAAGCCCAAGGCAACCCCAGTTTCGTAGGCGCCGACGCAGCCGCCCCCCTGTTCTTCCGCATAGCCGACGCCTTGCATCTCCAGAAACCGGACGAAATCGTCAAGCCGCCGCAGCCGCCGCCGGGAGTAAGCAGAGTCTCCGTGTGCGCGGAGAGCGGCGACCTGCCCAATAAGTATTGCCCTCAAACCGTGGAGACCTGGTACATACCGGGCAAGTCACCCATCCGGGTAAGTCAGTTGCACCGCGCGGTGGCCATGGATATCGGCACGGGGCGCCCCGCCTGCCCACCCTATGACGCCAATGCAACCAGACAAGAGATCTTCGAATTCTGGCCGTCCGACATGATGAAGCTGTTCCGCGAGGCGGGCATGCCGCGCCGCAAGGCGCCCGTCATGCCCGATTGCGCCATGGAAAACGCCGAAGCCGACGACGCCCCCAAGATCGCCACCCCCTTGCGCGGCGTAACCTACGCCTTGCGCCATAAATCCGGCCAGGAAACCATCCCCCTCGAAGCCAGCGCCGAGGCCGACGTGGACAGCGTCTTTTGGTTCGACGGCGCAGCCCTGATAGGCAAGTCCGCGGTATCTCAGGGAGCCATCCCCTGGGCCCCCGCGGCTGACGGCATGCACCTCATCCGCGTAATCGACGACCACGGCCGCACGACGGAGCGCGACGTCAGCGTCCGCTTCACCGATTGAGTGGCGCCCTCTCGCGGATGAAAAAGCTCCAACGGAGGCGCTGGGATGTATAATCCGGGGAGGCCAGGAAACGAAAATGAAGATCCTGGTCATTCCCATGCCAAACCAGAGGCTCACATGCTTCGAAACGTTCTCGTCGCTTTAGCTCTCGCCTTCTCATCGTGGGCCTTCGCGGCCCCCGTGCCCGTCCCCGGCCCTGCGCCGGTCCCCGTCGCCCGCCTGCGCGTCGGGAATCCCGCCGTCTTCCCCATGACTGGGACATGGCGCTTCAAACTCGATCACGGCGTCAGCCCGGCCGTCGAGGGAAAATTGCCGTCCGATGCCGCCATCCCCGATTTCGCCACCCCCGCCGCTTCCGACGCCGACTGGAAGGACATCCCCGTCCCCGCCAATTGGGAAATCGAAGGCTTTTCCATTCCCACCTACCAGGAACGGGATAAGGTCCAATCCGATGACATTGGCCTCTATCGCCGCTGGGTGCAAGTCCCGGCCTCCTTCGCCGGCCAGCGCGTGCTGTGGCATTTCGACGGCGTCTACGACGGCGCCGAAGTCTTCGTCAACGGCCACCGCGCCGGCTACCATGAGAGCGGCTTCACGGCCTTCGACATCGACGTCACCAGCGCTCTCAAGCCCGGCCAGCGCAATCTCATGGCCCTTCGGGTTTACAAGAAGACCTCCTCCGGCAGCCTGGACAAAGGCGATTTCTGGTGCCTGGGCGGCATCTACCGGGAGAATTACCTGCTCGCCCTTCCGCGTCTGCACGTGGATGATGTGACTGTAGTCACAGACTTGGACGCCCAGTACAAGAACGCTACGCTGAGGTCCAGTGTCCGCGTCGCCGGCCCGGTTGGCGCGCACTTCAACCTTTCCGGCGAACTGTATACCCTGGCCGGCGCCAAGGTGGCGCTCCCCGCCTCGAACCGGGCCGGCGTCATCGGCCCGGACGGCTTCGCCTACGTGCTCATCACGACGCTGGTCACCGCGCCCAAGCTCTGGTCGGCCGAGAAGCCGAACCTCTATTACGTGTTCTACAGCTTGTCGGATGGGAAACAGATCGTGGAGCGCGTGCAGGACCGCATCGGTTTCCGCACGGTCGAGTTGAAGGGCGGCGTGATGCTGGTCAACGGCGTGCCCGTCAAACTCACCGGCACAAACCGCCACGAGGAGTTCTCACCTCTCGGCCACGCCCTTAACGAGAAGGCCTGGCAGACCGATATCAAGCTCATGAAGGCCGCCAACATCAACGCCATTCGCACCAGCCACTACAACCACGCGGCCCGTTTTCTGGAGCTGTGCGACGAGGCTGGTTTCTACGTCCTGGACGAGTCGCCTTTCTGCTGGGTGGCGCCCGAGATGCACGACCTCACCCGCCAGTGGGCCTTCCTCTTGCGCGCCAAGGAAACCCTGGCCCGCGACAAGAACCGCCCGAGCGTCGTCATTTGGAGTTGCGGGAATGAAAGCGGCTACGGCCCCAATGGGCAGGCGGTGTTCGACTACATGAAGGCCAATGACTTCACGCGCCTGGCCTTAATATCCCAGCAGGGTCTAAACGTTAACCCCAGGACCGACTTTGAAGATTATCATCCATATAATCCCCCGCCCATACAAATGAAGGCCGTATTCAACACTCCCGCCCGCGCAAAAGTCCCCGTCATCCTTACCGAGATTGGCGGCGTCGGGGACCCCTGGGGCAAGTTTCTGGCCGACAACTGGGACCTCATCTGGTCCTCCGACAGCTTCACCGGCGGCTTTATTTGGGAATGGCAGGATCAGAACATGGCCGACAAGTTCCCCGAGCGCTGGTCCGTTCCCAGCCCTGGTGGCAAGGGCTTCGACCGCGCCACCGGAATGCGGTTGGCCGGCGGCGGCGGCCCCGTCACCGCCGATCGGCAGATCAAACCCAATTTGTATTGGAACCTCAAGATGATCTATAGCCCGGTGACCACGACCGCCCGCGAGACTGACCTGGTGGCCGGCAAATACGTTGTCCCACTGCACAACCGCTACTCGTTCACCGACCTCTCCGAGCTCACCTGCCGCTGGCAGGCGCTGGCCGGCGACAAGGAGCTGGCCCACGGCGAAAGCCACGTCGCCGCCAAGCCCCGCTCCACCGTGGATGCCACCTTCCCCGCGACTCCCGGAATGGATACGCTCCGCCTGGAGTTCATTCACCCCGACGGCCGCAGCGTCTACGCCGCCCGGTTACGCGTGAAAGGCTATCCAGGCCCCGCCGCTCCGGCCGCCCTGTCCGCCACCGGCCCCGTTCGCCTCTCCGAGACCGGGCAGAGCGTGGTGGTCGAGACCGCCGGAACTCGATTGGTCTTGGACAAGCGCACCGGCCAGATCGCCTCCTGGCGCGCCGGCAATCAGGATGTCGTCCTCGGCGGGCCCATCCTCAACCTCGGTGAATCCATCCCCGTCCCCGCCGGCCGTGGCGGCGGTGGCGGCCGGGGCACGCCCCCGCCGCCTCCCGTCAGCAGCGCCCAGGCGCCCCAGTACCGCAACCCGGTCGTCACGGCCAGGATGGATGGCGGCAACGCCAGGCTTGAGGTGACCTCCGGCGTCTACCTGGCCGGCTCCGACGAACTCAAGGGCCAACTCACCTACACTCTTGAGATCGGCCCCGATGCCCAGGCCGATCTCTCCTGGAAGCTCTCCTGGAAGGCCGCCGACGCCACCGCCCGGGAAGCCGGCCTCAAGTTCCTACTCCCCGCCGCCACCAATCGCATGTCCTGGTTCAGCGACAGCCTCTGGACAGAAACTCCGCCCGACCACATCGGCAACCCCCATGGCTCCGTTACCAGCAAAGACGCCGCGTTCAGTTCCTCCAGGCGCGATATCCATTGGGTGTCGCTCTCCGGCGCCGGCAGCGACAGCTTGGTCGCGCTGGCCAACGCGAACCCCCTGCACACGCACGCCGCCGCCGGCGACAACGGAACGATGCTGTTCCTCAGCAGCGGCATCGCTGCCGCCAGGGACACTACCGGTGACACCATGATCCTGACCCAGGCCAACCCCCTTACGGGTGGCTTCCGCCTCCGTGTAGCGGCCGGGAGCGTGAAGTAAGACACGGCGCAGATCGAGTCTGGCTCACTGCGCCCGCGCCACATCGGAGGGTGGAGTGCGAGATATGCGGTTTAACGCCAACGCTGTTCACTTAGCACGTCTGCTCCTTCGTGGCGCAGGCTCTCAGCCTGCCGACTCGACACTCGTGTCGAGTCTGCCGCTCGGTCCGCCACCAAGCGTCGAGAAGAGTCTCGACGCGGCAGCCTGAGAGGCTGCGCCACGGAAGAGAGCAGCGATAAAGTGAACAGTATTGGGTTTAACGCCAGTCGTCGATCACGAAGGCGTCGGCCCGATTGAATCCGTCCGCATGCGGACGTTGCATGGCGACGCCCTGCGTGGTCACTCGATATCCGTGGGCCCGCATGCGCCGGTAGGCATTTTCGCGCGCCAGGTTCACGCCAGCCTCTACAGTCGCTCCGCGCGAGGCCGCAAACGCCTCGCAAGCATCCAACAGTTTGTCGAAACGCCGACCCGCGCCCACTCCGCCGCGCGCCGCGCCGAACTTCACGTAACACGTTTTCTCGCCGCCCTCGGATCCAGGTCCGTTCAAGCACACCGCGAATGCATCCAGAACGCCGCGCGCGTATAGCAACACGACCTCGCCGGTGCGCTGCGCAAGCACGGCCCGGATTTCACCAGCGAGATCGAGCCCCTTGTCGATCTTGTTGGTGAGTTTCCCGCATGCTTGGATGGCCAGTTTGCGCCGACCTTTGTCGAGCGTCGATAGCTGCACTGGCCCATCCGCGCGTTTGGGCCGCGGCGCTGTCTCAGCCTCCGGCCTGCGCGTCATGATCGCAGTGAGATAGCGCGGCCAGTAACCGAACTTCTGGTATATGCCCACGTGCTTGGCGCTTTGCGGGAAGGTGAACAGCCCGGTGTGCCGCACGCCCCATCGGTCGAAAATCGTCATGGTGGTTTCGAGCAACCGTTGCGCCACGCCCCGGTTCCAGTATTCCGGCAGCACTGTCAGAGGCCCGAAGAACCCGAACGATCCCCAGCGTGTGACTACGTTCGATCCGATCAGGCGGCCACCGTCGCGCGCCGCGAGCACTTTGACGTGGGTCGAGCGCCAGCGCGGCGTCATGAAATTGCGGTCGCCCATGAAGTCCAGCGGATTAGGCAATCCCAGAAACGCGCCGAACGCCAGACGGACAATCCGATCCGCGTCTTCCAGTTCACCCTGTTTGAGCGGACCAACTTCGATAGGTTGACTCGCCGACATTGCCTTACGCCTCCCGTGTTAGCCCCGCGATCTTCTTCGATGCGTCAAGTCCGAGACAGGGTTCAGCTTAGTTTAGCCGGCCTAAGAGCAGATTGGCTCGGTACCGCTCGGAGGCGCGCGGCGCGGTGGCCGATCTTACCGCCGCGCGGTCCTCAACCTAAAGCTGGGCGGCCGTGCTCGGCTTCCGGATGACCGACAATAAGATCATGCGCGCTTGGCTGATGGATTCCTACGACGGCGTCGAGAAATTGCGGTTGTCCGACGTGAGCGAGCCGGCTCCCGGTCCAGGCGAAGCGCTGGTCGGCATTCGGTTCGCGGCGCTGAACCCGGCGGACGCCTTCCTTTCCGTCGGGCAGTACCCCGCGCGGCCGAAGCTGCCTCATATCCTGGGCCGCGACGGCGTGGGTACGGTGCTCGCGCTCGGGCCAGGCGTGAACGCCGTGTCCGTGGGGCAGACGGTGGGCATCCTGCGCTGCCAGGCGGGCGTAACGGTTTGGGGAACGCTGGCGGAGAAAACCGTAGTTCCCGCGGCCAGCCTGGCGCCCGTTCCGCCGGGTTGGAACGAGAAAGAAATGGCCGCGGCGCCTCTCGTATTTCTCACTTCGTGGCAAGCCCTGACGCAATGGAGCGAGCCTCCGCGGCCCCCCGCGCCCGGAAGCGTGCTGCTGGTGACGGGCGCCTCGGGTGGAGTGGGAGTAGCATCGGTCCTGCTCGGTAAATCGATGGGACTGACAGTGGCGGCGCTCTCACGCAGCCGGGAGAAGAGGGCCCGCCTGAAGGAACTGGGCGCGGACTTCGTCTTCGACCCCGGCGATCCCTTTCTGCCCAAGACCATTCTGGCCGCTCTCGATCCCCGCAAGGTGGACCTGGTGGTGGATAATGTGGCCGGTCCTCAATTCCAGCAGGTGGTCGCGGCGCTCGGTTACGGTGGGAAGATCAGCTTGGTGGGCCGCAGCGGCGGACCGGTCCCGGAGTTCAACACGGCCACCCTGTTTTTCCGCCGCAACCGCATCGGCGGCGTAGCCGTGGGCGACTACGCGCCGGAAGCCGCGCAGGATGCCTGGAAGGAGATCGTGGCGCGTCTCCAGCGCGATGGAAGCCGCCCCGTGGTGGGCCGGGTTTTCGATTTCGAGGAGGTAAAGAGCGCTTTCGCCCGCCTCTCCGAAGGCCCCATGGGCAAGGTGCTGGTGCGCGTGGCATAGGCCGCTCCTACCGGGCCGACTGGCGCGCCAGTCGCCATCGCGAGACGCCGAACAGAAGCGGGCCCAGAGGGCGCCTCGGCAGGATGAAATCCCGACCCCACTTCATGTCGTACGCCCGGGCTCTTTCTCGCGTTCCAGAACAGGCCATTGGTGGTATAGTGATGCGGGCAGATTGGCCCTGACCAACACGGGATTCTGGTTGAGGAGATGACGATGAAGAACGAAAGTGGATATACGGATTCTCTTAGCCGGCGCAGTTTGCTGGAGCAGGCGATTGGGGCGGCCGGCATGGTGGCGGCATTGGGATCCACGAGCCAGGCCAACGCCCAAACGCAGCCGGCGGGCGACCGCGGCGCGGTCCGGGTGAGGGACAGCTTCGACTTCGGCTGGAAGTTCTTTATGGGGGATGCGCCAGGCGCGCAGCAGCCGAATTTCGCGGACGCCAGTTGGAGAGACGTGGACCTGCCTCACGATTGGAGCGTCGAGGGGCCCTTCACCGAGCGGCCGGCGCCGGCGAGAATCGCTGCGTCTTTGCCCACGGGTATCGGCTGGTACCGGAAACGCTTCAGCATCCCCGAATCTCAGAGAGACAGAAGGGTGGTCATCGAGTTCGACGGCGTTTATCAGCTCAGCGAGGTGTGGATCAACGGTCAGTACCTCGGCAAACGGCCGTACGGATACATCAGTTTTTGTTACGACCTCACTCCCCACCTGAAGTTTGGCGGCGATAACGTGATCGCGGTCAAGGTAGATAACTCCCATCAACCTAACTGCCGGTGGTACTCGGGCTCCGGGATTTACCGGCACACCTGGCTGCTGGTCACGAACAAGGCGCATGTCGCTTACTGGGGCACGTTCGTGACCACGCCCCAGGTGGACACGGAGTCTGCGATCGTCCGAATCGATACCAAGGTTCAGAATGAAGGCGGGAGCGACGCCAGATGCACGCTGGCCACCAGCATACTGGACCGGGATGGGAAAGTGGTCCAGACGGCTGAGGCGAGCCAGAGCATCGAGCCGAACGGCGGAGAGTACGAGTTCGTGCAGCAGGTGCGGGTGGCCAAGCCGAACTTGTGGTCGATCGAGAATCCCTATCTTTACGAGGTGCGCAGCACGGTGAAGGAAGGCGACCGGGTGGTCGACGAATACGACACGGTTCTGGGGATTCGAAAGATCGAGTTCGACGTGGACAGGGGATTCCTGCTGAACGGCAAGCAGGTGAAACTGAACGGCGTGTGCCTGCATCACGACTGCGGCGCGGTTGGAGCGGCCGTGCCCGAGCGGGTTTGGGAACGGCGGCTGGAAATCTTGAAGGCCATGGGCTGTAACTCCATTCGCACTTCTCACAATCCTTACTCCCCGGACTTCATGGACCTGTGCGACAAAATGGGCTTCACGGTGATGAATGAAATCTTCGATGAGTGGAAGGTTACCAAGGTGGAATACGGATACCCGATCTACTTCGACGAGTGGTCGGAGAGGGACGTAACGAGCTTCGTCCACCGCGACCGGAACCATCCTTCCGTCGTGCTGTGGAGCGCGGGCAATGAGATCCCCGAAGACAATGTCCCGGCAGGCGCCGAGACTCTCAGGAGACTGATCGGGATCTTTCATCGGGAGGATCCTTCCCGGCTGGTCACCGCGGCTTCCTGGAAGATCGCCATGCCGGGTCCAGCCCCGGCGCTGGAAGAGTACCTCGAACTCCAGGACGTGGTTGGCTACAACTATGGGGAGTTCGGGCGCGATCGGGATGAAAAATACTACAGCGTGGACCGGCAGGCGTTCCCACGGAGAAGGTTCATCGGCACGGAGGACGCCTCGATGTCGATTGGCGCTCCGGTGCGAGACGACCCGCAGCGGGGCGGCGAGAACCGTTATAGGGCCGATATCGAACAGTTGTGGAAGTTCGTGAGGACCTACGACTACGTGTCCGGCGACTATATGTGGACCGGCATAGACTACCTGATGGGCATGGAATTCCCACGGAGAACGGCGCAGTCCCGGGGGGCCGTGTGGCCCGACAAGAACGCCGACTGTGGAGTGCTGGATACTTGCGGCTTCGAAAAGGACGGTTACTACTTCTATCAGAGTCAGTGGACCGATAAGCCGATGATCCACGTGTTCCCTCACTGGAACTGGAAGGGGAAGGAAGGGGAGTTCATCCCGGTGCTCTGTTACACGAATTGCGACACCGTGGAATTGTTCCTGAACGGCAAATCTCTGGGAACGCAAGGCTATTGGTTCCCGAAGGTGAGGCGCGATGGCCCTGCTGCGCGGAGCAAAGTCCTACGGACCACGTTGGATCTGCACCTGACATGGACTGTGCCTTATCAACCGGGCACGCTGAAAGCGGTGGGCGTCAAAGACGGGAAGGTGGTCACGGAGGCCGAGGTGGCGACGGTGGGAGAACCGGCTGCCATTGGACTCTCCGTCGACAGAGACTCGATAGCGGCCGACCGCCGGGACGTGGCTCACGTCACGGTCAAAATACTCGACGCGCAGGGCAGGGTTGCGCCGTTGGCGGACAATGAGGTCTCCTTCGAGATTCAAGGTGAGGGAAAGATCATAGGGCTGGACAACGGAAATCCGGTGAGTCATGAGGATTTCAAGGGCAGCCGCAGGAAAGCGTTTCAGGGGATGTGCCTGGCCATCGTGCAATCGACGGCCAAACCGGGTCGAATTCAACTAACCGCGACTTCGCCCGGGCTCAAATCAAACAGCGTCGCCATCGCTACGAAAGCATAAGCCGTCAGGGCGGCGAGAATGCGCGTTCTCACCTGATTCCAGTCCGCCCCACCCGCTAGCCGGAGCTTCTCACGGGTGTTCAGGCGTGACGTGGCGCAGGCACTCCTGCCTGCCGCGTCGGCACTCATGCCGACGCTTGGCTACGGCACTTTGTCGGACACGCGAACGCGTGTCGAGACGAGTCTCGACACGGCAGACAGGAGTGTCCGCACCACATCGGAGAGTCGGGTGTGAGATATGCAGGCTAAAAGCCGGTGTTTTCCGCTGCCTCGCCGTCTCCTCTCAGGCGCGCCGCGGTCTCGAGATCCGTGCGCGCGGACGAGTCGCGCCCGAGCAGGGTGAAAACGTGGCTGCGGAGGATATAGAGATGCGGTTCCTCGGGCGCCAGCCGAATCGCCTCCGTGAAGTCCTGGAGCGCGGACTCGGCGGCGTACGGTTCTCTCAGGCGCATCTGGCCGCGGTACTGGCGCGCCTGCCAGAGACGGGGGCTCAGCCGAAGCTCTTCATCCAGCAATGCGAGCGCCCGTTCGGTGTCCCCCGACGCCGCCAGCCGGATGGCCTCGTCGAGGATGGCGGCGGAATCGGGGACCGGGAGCCGGCGCGGGCGACCGGCGAAATGGAGATAGCCCGCCACAACCAGGCACAGGCCCGCTATGCCCGGCGCGCCATCGAACCCCCAACTGCCCAAAAACAGCTTGCTCGCGAGCGGCATGCTGCCGAAGAGAAGCGCCAGCGCCAGCGCGGCCCGGCGCCATTGGCGAGCCCGGTCCACCGGCGGTTCCCCATTCTCGTCGTCCCGCGGAACAGGCATTCTTTCACCATACCCCGTGGAGCGACCCTCCGGCGTCCAGGTTCCAGGTGCGCGACAGGAAAGTGGAACAACCGGCGCGCCGATGTGGGTTGTGGTAGCGGTTGCGGATCACCTGGATGATGAGGAATCGCTGCTGAGCTATATCGGGATGCTTGTGACGCTTGTAAGGGCTGAGTGAATCGAGGGCCCGAACGCCCAAGATTCCGACCACGCTACTGAAAATGTTGGCTTGCTCGAAATGCAGTTCGATGAGTTCTTCGGCCTTCTCTTCTACAAACTCAATTGCGGCGCCTATGTGCGCGATGGTCAGTCCGGGTGGCAACGGCGCCGAGCGGTCAAAGCCGCCGGTCGAGAGGGCCACGGTCAGTCTTGCCTTTTCCGTTCAAGTGTACAACACCGTTGGCCCTAATCACACGGATTGTGTCGTTTACCGGGAGGGAGGCAAGCGCCGGGATGGATTTCTCCGCCATGGCAAAAAACACCGGGTCTAGTTCAAGCCCTATACTCGCATACCCAACAGCCACGGCGGCGGCTATCGTGGACCCCGCGCCCATAAATGGGTCGAGTACGGCGCCGATTCCGAGTGGGAGGGACGCTCTGACAATCTGCCGCATGAACGCCTGTGGCTTCAGTGACGGGTGGGGAGCGATCCTGCGCTCCTCGGCGCGGGTGGGCGACGACGGGATCACGTCCAGGAAAGGAGCATCGGCCGCAACCCTCCTGAGTCCACCCGTTTTCCATTTGCGAAGATTGTCTTGTACCCTGCCCTCGCATGGCTTTCGGAACAGCCCCCACGGTTCCCAGGCGGATCGCGGCATAACGGTTACATCTGGGAATTCCTGGTGCGCATTCTTCGGCCGGTCCCCGCCACGCAGCGTCCGGACAAGCCTGATGATTTCACCGCGCTTCTCAAAACCAGCCGCCATCAGGGGCGTGTAGACGAGATGTGAAAGCAATGGGCTGCTGGCAATAAACAAGTGGCCTCCGGGCGCCAGAATACGCAGGGCCTTGCCGGCAAAGGATGCGAAGAACGCTCTTAGCTGCTGCAGGTCCGATTGGGTCAGAACCGTGAAGCGGGGGACTGGGTTGCGCTGGCAACCATCGAAAAACGGCGGTATCCGCCAGACGCCGCCCTTTCGGTTTCGCAGTTTCCGCTTCTCCTCCGTAGTGTATTCCCGGAGCCCATACGGCGGATCGGTGACGATAGCCTGAACAGAACATTCTGGTTGCGCATCCATCCAGACCAGGCAATCCGTCAGGTAGAGAGCATAACCGGCGTTGCCTGCTTCCTGGGCCGCGGGCGCCTCAGCTCGACGGGTGGAGCTAAGCAGAGTGCGCGGATTCGTCATGGACGGTTTCCACCCGGGAAAGATAAAGCTCGACTGCATCAATAAGAACTTCGGCTATCGACCGGTTCTCCTGTATAGCCGAAATCTTGAGACGGCGGGACAGATCCCTCGGAAGCCCAAAAGTCGATTTGGCCGTCGGTATCAGGGCAAGGTGCTGTGCCATCTTGCCACCTTGACAGCAGTATGGCAACTATCGACACAGAGGTCAACAGCAAGTTTGCGCTTACGCCCCGAACGGCCACACGCGCTCGATGGTCTTGCCGAGCATCCAGCTCTTATCGTCGGCGTTGAGAAACTGCATGTCGTCGCGGACCACGGTGAGCGCCTGCTCGTATTTCGCCACGCCCTCGAGGATCGGCCAGTCGGTGCCCCACATCAACCGGCGCGGCCCGAAAGCGTCATAGAGGCGCTTCACCATCTCCTGTGAATCGAGCCACGGATACTTCTGGCGCGAAAGCGACCAGGTGTGCGAAATCTTGACAAACACATTGGGGAAACGCTTCAGCCCGATCAGCTTCTCGAGTTCCCGCGGCTGGTCCACGGGGCAATCGGCCATGTGGTCGATCACCAGCGTCAAATCGGGCAGCTTCTCCATTAATTGAGCCACCTGCGGCATGCGCCCGATGGCGGCCAGCACCGTCATCGGCGTCTTCAGGTCGAAACAGCGCTTCCACAGCGGCGGCATCAGCGGGCCGGCGATCCAGTCGCCCGAAGCGCCGTTGCCCGGGCTCAGCCGCACTCCGCTGAATCCGCGCCCGGTGAGCTCGGAAAGCTGGTCCGGGGCCGCCGGGTCCAGTGGATCCACGCGGCAGACGCCTTTGAAGGTCCCCGGATACTGCTTCAGCACGCGCTCCAGAAAGCGGTTGTCGTAGCGGTAGTGAATCACCTGGATGATGACGGTCTTCGAAACCCCGTTGGCCTTCATCAATTCCAGCAGGGTTTCCGGAGTGGCGTCGCGCGCCGGGACATTGGCCCCCGGCGCGAACGGAAACTCGGGATCGTGTTTCCAGGTATGCACGTGGGAATCCACGATGCGATAGTCGGCGGCCGCCAGCGTGGTGGCAGCGAGCGCGGTCCCGAGGAACGTCCGGCGCGAAACGTCAGACATAGATCGGCTCCAGCTTGTCGACCACGTATGCTCCGCACCGTTCATAGCTGGCGCGCGGCCCGTTGCGGGCTATATCGAGATCCACGATCAGCCAGAGCTTGAGCGAAGCCGACTTCAGCACGCGATGGCAGGCCGGAAAGTCCACTTCTCCGTCGCCCAGGTCGTAGATATTCTGGATGAAGCCGCCTGTGCCCCGCTTAGCGTCTTTGTAATCCGCCAGCATCAGCCGGTTCTGGTAGCGCTCCAATATCTTCGCCGAATCCATGCCGGCCAGGTGAAGGTGCGCCGTATCGGGCGATAGCCAGAACAGCTTCGGATCGGTCGCCTGCATGCACCGGTCCAGCTCTTCCTCGTTCTGCACCATCTGCCCCATGTGGTTGTGCAGACCGGCCTTGAAGCCCATTTCGCCGGCCAGTTCGCCCAGTTGGTTATAGCATTCGCACATGGTTCTGAAAGCGTCCGGGGCCGCGCCCGCGTTCCGGTTCGGGGAAAACACCACCAGCCGCTCGGCCCCGAAATTTTTGAGGAAGGTCATCGCCGCCTTGGCGCTGTCGAGAATCTCCTTGCGTCGCGACGCGTCCTGGGCCGGCGCATTGAAGGAAATCGTCACCACGCGCAGCCCGCGCTTGGAGACTTCCTGATCCATCTGTTCGGTGGTGATGCCGTAGGTCTGCAAAATCGCCGGGAACTGCGTCAGCCGGAGACCGATAAACCCGGTGTCGCGCATCACGTCGAGGATGTCGGTGAACTTCGATCCCTTAAAGGAATTCCAGAGATTCGACCCCAATCCCCACTTCACGTTCCGGTTGGCGGGAAGCCGGCCGGCCGCCCGTCCCAGCGCGCCTGCCAAAGCCCCCAAGGTCGCTAACAGTTCGCGCCGCGTCATCATAAATGCCCACCCTTATTGTGGCGCTTTTCGCGGCGCCTTACGCCTGCCGCAACTGCTCCAGGACTTCGCGGGGAATGTTCAGATTGCCTGCGCAGCCGCTGCCCAGCCGCACTTCCGGCTTCATGTCGCCGTGGAAATCGGAGCCGCCGGTCACCTTCAGCCCGTGGCGGCGCGCCAGCCCGAGGTACAACTCCGTTTCGCGGGCGCTGTGGTCGCTGTGGTAGGCCTCAATGGCGTTCAAGCCCGCCGCGCACAACTCCGGAAGAAGCGCCGGCACATCGCCTTTCACGCGGGTGGGATGCGCCAGCGAAGCCACACCTCCGGCCGCGCGGATCTTGGCCACCCCTTCGGCGAAACTGGGCTCGCGGCGGTAGACATACGCCTTCGCCGATTCGTCCAGGTACTCGTCGAAGGCCTGGCGGAAGTTCGCGACATAGCCTTTCTCCACCATGATCCGCGCGAAATGGGGGCGGCCGGTCATGCCGCGGCCGAGGGCTTCGGCCTCTTCCACGCGAATATCGAACCCCAATTCCCGCAGGCGCGCCGCCAGGCGCACGTTCCGCTCGCGGCGGGAAGCCTGCATGTCGCCAATCCATTCGCGAAAGTCCTTGAGACCGTCGCCCAAGGGAAAATATCCCAGCAGGTGCGCCGAGTGGCCGTATAGCCGGGTGGAAAGCTCGATGCCGCACACCAGCGTCACGCCGGCGCTGCGGGCCGCTTCAAACGCCTGGTCATACCCGGCGAAAGTGTCGTGATCGGTGATGCCCAGCGCGTCCACGCCGGCGCATTCCGCGGCTTCGATCAACTGCCGGGGCGAACAGGAGCCATCCGATTCATTGGTATGGGTGTGAAGGTCGATCAAGCGAACCAGACCCGAGACTTTCCAGTGTAGCCCAGATCGAACCTGGCGCACGGCGCCCAAAACTACTCCGGCGCGCGACAGGAAAGTGGGGTCGGGATTTCATCCTGCCGGGGCGCCCTCTGGGCCCGCTTCCGCCCGGCGTCCCGCGACCTCAACCATATTCCCGTCCGGGCACAACAGCCGAAAAACGCCGGCTGACAGCCGGCGGCAGGATGAAATCCCGACCCCACACCCGGTCAGCGAGCGCGATAGACGAACTCGGCGCGCTCCTCGCGGAGCGTTTCGAGATCGAGGTCCTCGGCCATCGACAAATCCAGGACGCGGACGCGCTGGCCTTCGCGGAGTTCCTGGAGCCGCACTTCACGGCCGTTGGCGAAACGCACGGCGTCGCGGTAGCTGTTTACGGCGGCGGAAATCTGGGTGAACGTGACCTCCGCCACGGGTCCAACGCCCAGTTCGCTTTGCAGGCGGACCGGTATGTCCTGCAATCGCAGCCTGGCGCCGGGCGGAATGCAAACCGCCGGGACGGTCTCCGTCTTGGGCGGGTTGAAGAAATCCTTGACGACGCGCCACAAACTCTGGCGCGCCGTTCGCGGCGAACCAGCCAGGCGTTTCAGGTCGGCCGGGGAGGCCAGACCGAGAGACCCCGTAGGGAACCGATGGGCTACCAGATCCTCATTCTGGCGGGCCAGACGGTTGGGAACAACCATGAGAGAGTAATCACACATAACACGAAACCCCTCCTCATTCGAGTTTCGGACCGCAGCCCCGAAATTTTCAAGCCTGCCGGCGGCGCCTACGTCATGTAGAGAACCTTACAAGCGTGCGATCCGTCACGCCCGGGCACTGGTAAGATGTTCTAAGTGAATCCCGAACCGAACGCGGCGGCGCCGGCCGAAACCCCCGAGCCCAATCTCGCGTGGCGCCGCGTGCAGTTGGCGCGTCATCCCAAGCGCCCGCACTCCCTCGACTACATCGGGCGGCTCATCACCGATTTCGACGAGATCCACGGCGATCGCGGGTTCGCCGACGATCCCGCCATCGTCTCCGGCTTCGGCGCCTTTGAAGACCGCCCCGTGCTGGTGGTCGCCGAACAGAAGGGACGGGACACCAAGCAGAAGCTCCATCGCAATTTCGGGATGCCCAAGCCGGAGGGCTACCGCAAGGCGCTGCGGACCATGCAGATGGCGGCCAAGTTCAACCGGCCCATAATCACCCTCCTCGATACGCCGGGGGCCTACCCCGGCATCGACGCCGAGGAGCGCGGCCAGGCGGAAGCCATCGCCCGCAACCTGCGCGAGATGGCCCGCCTCCCGGTCCCCGTGCTGGTGGTATGCATCGGCGAGGGCGGCAGCGGGGGCGCCCTGGCGCTGGGGGTCGGGAACATCGTCCTGATGCTCGAAAACGCGGTATACAGCGTGATTTCTCCGGAAAGCTGCGCCGCCATCATCTACCGCGATTCGGGGAAAGCGGAGCAGGCCGCCGCGGCCCTGCGACTCACCGCCGAGGACCTGCTGGGCCTGGGGCTGATCGATGGCGTGATCCCGGAACCACCCGGCGGAGCCCAGGAAGATCCCGAGGCGGCGGCGGAGAACCTGCGCGTCGCCCTGCGCGGCGGCCTGGAGCAGTTGGCCGGCCTCGATGCCCGCCAGTTGGTGGATCATCGATACGCCAAGTTTCGAAAAATGGGCAACTTCTTCGCCTGAGTGGGATAGGGCTCCAGCCTTGTCAATCCGAGCGAAGCTCGGATATTGACAGGCGGAAGCGCCTGTCCCACAATTCCGGAGAACCAGACCACGAAAAACGATGGTCTGTCCCACCTGGCAATTGCGTGCTAATTTCGGGCTCGCCGCGCACGTCTTCTTCATGGGACGCCGCCTCCTCAGCGGTGGCGCCGGCCGCCGTATCCCCAGAATTTAAAAGACTTTCGGGTGTAAAATGGGAATTGAACTCCCGTCGGCTAATTCGCGTCTAAAGCAGAGACAGGAATAGGGAGAGTTTGCGCCGTGAAGACCAAGTGGAAGATTCTGATTACCGTGTCCGTTCTCGCCGTGGCGGCGATTGGCGTGTGGGCCAGCGTGGTCTACGCCCAACGTGGCGTGGTTACGGTGCAGTCCGGCCGGGTGGTCCGCGCCGACCTGACCAGTCAGGTGACTGCTTCCGGAGAGATTAAGCCCAAGAATTACATCAATATCGGCGCCAACGCGGTGGGCGAGCTCACGGAAATCCTGGTCCGCGAAGGGGATCACGTCCGGAAAGGCCAATTGCTGGCCAAGATCGAGAACGTGCAGCCCCTGGCGGATCTCGATGCGCAGAAAGCCACGCTCAGCTCCGCCGAGGCCGATGCCGCCGCCAGCGAAGCCGCCGTGAAAGCCGCCGATCAGAGCATCGAGTTGGCGCAGGCCGCCATCGAGCAGAGCAAGGCCGATCTCGATAAGGCCAAATTGGACTATGATCGCGCCGTGGCCCAGTTTAACGAGCAGTTGCTCGCCAGGCAGGACCTGGACCTCAAGAAGTACACCTTTGAGTCGCAGAAGGCCGCCGTGCCCCAGGCCGAAATGCGGCTGGCCCAGTCGCGGGCGCAGCGCGACCAGGCCCAGGCAAACCTCGCGTCTTCCGAGAGACGCATCGCCCAGGCCAAGGCTAACCTCACTCGTTTCAACGACATATTAGAGAAGCGCAACTCTTTTTCCCCGATCGACGGTATGGTCACAAACCTGCCGGTGCGCGCCGGCGAGACGGTGGTGCCCGGCCTCCAGAACCAGGCCGGAACCCTGATCATGACCATTGCCGACATGTCGCTGATCACCGCCGAGGTGAAGGTGGACGAGACCGATATCGTCAACGTCGCCTTGAACCAGCCGGCCGAAATCACCATTGACGCCGTCCCCAACAAGACCTTTAAGGGCCACGTCACCGAGATCGGCAACACGGCTATCCTCCGCTCCACCGGCCAGGCGGCCTCCGAGAGCGCCATCTCCAGCCAGGAAGCCAAGGACTTTAAGGTTGTGGTGGTCCTCGACAACCCCCCCGAAGAGGCCCGTCCCGGACTTTCTTGCACCGCAAAGATAACCACAGCCACCCGTCAGAACGTCCTTACTATTCCGATACAAGCGTTGACCGTCCGCCAGAAGGGCGAGCTGGAGCCGAAAACTACCACATCCGGCGGCGCGCAAGCGGCCACCAAGACCGATCCGGCGGCGGAAAAGGCGAAAAAGGAAGAGATTCAGGGCGTTTTCGTCATCAGCGGCGGAAAGGCCGCTTTCCACAAGGTAGAGACCGGAATCACGGGCGCAACAGACATAGAAGTATTGAACGGCCTGAACGCGAACGATGAGATCATTACGGGGACGTATCAGGTGATCCGGACGATCCGCAACGAGACCCAGGTCAAAGTGGATAATACGACTCCGGAAGAACAGAAAAAGACCTAAGAAACGAGAACCTTTCAGATGGCAGCGGTAGCTGAAAAGAAGGACAAGAAAGACAAGAAAGAGCTGTTGCGACAGGGCGAGCAGCTAAAGCGGGACGGGGTGGTTATCCGCTGTTTCGATCTGCGGAAGACCTACATCATGGGCGATCAGGAGATCCACGCCGTTTCGGGCGTCGATCTGCTCATCAAGAAGGGTGAGTATTGCGCCATTATGGGCCCGTCGGGCTCCGGCAAATCGACCTTGATGAACCTGATCGGCTGCCTGGATACCCCTTCGAGCGGGCTGTACTATATCAATGGGAACCTGGTCAGCGAGATGACGGACGACGACTTGGCGCGCATCCGGAACAAGGAGATCGGGTTTGTTTTCCAGACTTTCAACCTGCTCCCCCGCGCCACCTCGCTGCACAACGTGGAACTGCCTCTGATTTATGCCGGCCTATCCGCCGAAAAGCGCATCGAGCAGGCCAAGCTGGCCATGCGGGCGGTGGATCTCGAAGCCCGCATGTATCACAAGCCCAGCGAGCTATCGGGCGGCCAGCGGCAGCGCGTGGCGGTAGCCCGCGCCCTGGTAAACAACCCTTCGATCTTGCTGGCCGACGAGCCCACCGGGAACCTCGATACCGCCACCGGCAATGAAATCATGGGCCTGTTCGAGCGGCTGCACCAGCAAGGCAACACCATCATTCTGGTCACCCATGAGCACGACATCGCCCTGCACGCCCACCGCGTAATCCACATCCGCGACGGAAAAATCGAGCGGGACGAGCAGATCAAGGACTAAGGACTACTGAAGTTCGTGGCGCAGACTCTCAGTCTGCCGCGTCCCGACTCTTCGGGACGCTTGCTTCTCGCCCGGAAGAAACGTGTCCGCATGAGTGCGGACACGGCACGTTGAGAACGTGCGCCACGGGTACCCGGCTACTGCGCCACCTTGGCCGTCAGGACCAGGAACATGGCCTCGTTCGGGTTTATGCTCACTTTACCCACCACCACTTTCTGCCCCTCTTTGATGTCCAGGTCGGCGTTCACTCCAACCTGCTGGTAGGTGTATTCGTTCCCGTTCCCGTTGGATACGGGCACCCGGCTGTTATCCCTTAGGCCGTTGATTCGGATCGCGCCGTCAGCGCCGACGCCCACAGAGTCGATCCTGAGCTCCGTGATAATGGGCCGCGATAAGGTCCCAGTCTGCACGGTGCCTCCGTTGCTGTTGGTGAGCACCTGTTTGCCCGTGCGGGTGCGCATGGTGAGCACGTCCAGCAGCCTGTAACTCTTGTATGTAAAGGTGTTCTTGAGCTGCGCGACCACGCTGTCCAGTTCCTTTGGGAGCGCGCCCTGGCTCTCGCTGTCGGACCCGCCCCCGAGCATGTATACGGTCAGTTCGACATTCTGCGGCGCGGCCGAAGGCACGTCCAGCCTCTTGATTGCATCTTCGATCGCCGCCATGGCCTCCGGCGTGGCCGAGACCGCCAGGGCGTGTATGGACGGGTTCGGCGTCACGTTGCTGGTGAACACTTTGACGAGTTCCCCGACCTGGCTCGGGTCAGCATACTTCAGCACGAACAGCTTTTGGACGACCGGTCCAACAGGTTTTTCATCCGCCTTCTTCTGCTCCTGGGCCATCGCCACCGGGGCCAGAAGAAGCAGCGCCAAGCACCCGAGCATGGCCGCGCGGGCGAGGCGTGCCTCGCCCCTACGACCGCGAGGTTCGTCCGAGCCCACGCGCGTGGTAGGGGCCGGGCACGCCCGGCCCGCGGGGCTGTGTAGCAATTGTCGTCTCATCTCCATCTCCTTTTCAATCTGCAATCCAATAAATGATGACGTTGGGGTCGTCGGTCAGCAGCTTGACCACAAGCGGCTCCACCGGGCGTTTCTCGGGCTCGGAAACCGCCGCCTCGCGAGGAACCCGCCTCACGAGGCTAGCCGCCCGGCGGGGACGCATCACCGGCGCCGGCGCCACCGGCCTCGGCCTTTCGATGTTCGGCGCGGCGGGGCGAATGACCGCGATTTCGATTCGCGCTGGTGTATGCACGGGCCTCGGCCACAGCAGCAGAATCGCCGCCGCGGCAACGGCAACCAATCCGCAAACCCATATTCGCCGCCAGACGGGCCGTCGCTCGCGCTGCAATTCCGACAGGACCCGCGCCCGTACGGCGGCATAATGCGCCTCACCAAGAGGCTCCCGATGCGCTTCCCGCAACAACTCGAGTCCCGCCCCAAATGCCACGGCGACGCCCCGGCATTCATCGCACGCTTCCAGGTGCGCTTCCACCTCCGCCGCCTCCGCCGCCGGCAAGTCGCCTCCCGCGTGGAGGGCGATCCGCTCTTCCCAATCCTTGCAAGTCATGAACGCCTCCCGAAGTAGCGCTCCAGAAATCCCCGCATTTTCACCCTCGCCTGGCTGATATGCGATCTCACGGTCGCTTCGTTCACGCCCATGGCGAGGGCCGCCTCCTGGGTCGAGAGCCCTTCGAGGTCGCGCAACGTCACAGCCGCCCGCTCGCGTTCGGAAAGCATTCGCAAGCTCAATTCAAGGGCCCGGCGTCGCTCCGCATCGGTGAGCGCCTGCCGCGGATCCGCCGCCCGATCCGGGGCCTCGCCGGCTTCCTCCACGGAAGCCTCAGTCGGCCGTCTGCGCCGCGAATCGTGGCAGACGTTCACCGTCACGCGGTAGAGCCAGGCCGTCAGGTTGCCCGCCCGCTCCAGCTTTCCCAGGTTCCGGTAGAGCTTGAGAAACACCTCCTGGGAGGCGTCCTGGGCGTCTTCCATATTCCCCAGAAAGCGCAGTGCGGTGGCCAGAACCAAGCGCTGGTACTGGCGCATGAGCAGGTCGAAAGCGGCCAGGTCCCCCGCGCGGGCGGCCGCCACCAGGCGGAGCCCTTCGTCCGGGCCGTCCGTGGGCATTGCCGCCGCCTCTAACGCCAGGGCTCTCATCCTTTCTATTAAAGAGAACCGGCAAACCCCGGAAAACGTGCAGACGATTTTCGCCGGGCCCGCTTCCTGGTACTCTGTCGGTTTGCCTATGTCCGCAAACCTCGCCCCTCCGGCGGACCAGATCCGCTCCCTCGCGCAAGCCGCCGCCGAGGTGGTGGCTTCCTATTACGATACGCTGGCGCACCGCCCCGTGCTCGGTCCCGTGACATCGGAGAAGATCCGCGCGGCGCTTCGCGAGCCTCTGCCGCGCGACCCGGCGGATTTCGCCGCGCTGTTAACCGTATTTGAGGATGTAATTCTCCGCTACAGCCGCCACAGCGGGCACCCGCGCTTCTTCGGCTTCATCGCCTCGCCCGGAACGCCGGTCGCGGCCATCGGCCAGATGCTGGCGGCCGCGCTCAACACCAACGTCACCTCGTGGCGCTCCGCCCCCGCCGCCACCGAGATGGAACATCTGACCATGGACTGGCTGAAGGAGATGCTGGGCTATCCCGCGGACGCGGCCGGCCTCTACGTGAGCGGCGGCTCGATGGCCAATTTCGCCGGCCTGGCCGCGGCGCGCAGCGCCAAGTGCCCCGAGGCCGTCCGGCAGGGCGTGGCGGCGGCCGGGCGGCGCCTGCGCGTCTACGTTTCCGAGGAAGCGCACCAGTCCATGCGCAAGGCCGCCGGCATGCTCGGCATGGGCGAAGAAAACGTGCGCTCGGTGGCTACCGATGCCCGCCTGCGGATGGATGTGGCGGACCTCGACCGGGTGGTGGCGGCCGACCTAGCCGCCGGCCATCTCCCGGCCTGTGTTTCCGCCAGCCTGGGTACCACCGCGAGCGGCGCCGTGGACCCCATCGGCGACATCGCCGCCGTGGCCCGCCGCCACGGGCTCTGGCTGCACGTGGACGCCGCCTACGGAGCATTCGCGGCCCTCGCGCCCTCCTGCCGGCCATTCTTCGAGCACATCGCCGAAGCCGATTCGGTGGCCCTCGACCCGCATAAGTGGCTGTACCTGCCCATCGGCTGCGGCTGCATTCTGTACAAGGACCCGGCCGCCGCGCGAGCCGCATTCAGCCACGACGCCGAGTACCTGCGCGTGATCGGCCGCCAGCGCGATGAGGCTTTCCCCTTCTGGGATTACGGCCCCGAACTCTCGCGCCCTTTCCGCGCCCTGGACGTGTGGCTGATGCTGAAATTCGCCGGGACCCGCCTGCTGGGTGAGGCCATCGAGAAGAATATGGCCTGCGCCAAGTACCTGGAGCGGCTGGTCGAAGCCAGCGACGATTTCGAAATGCTGGCGCCGGTGGAGCTTTCGGTCTTCTGCTTCCGCTACGCGCCGCCAGGATTCACTGGAGACCTGGACGCCCTGAATCAGCGCATCATGGTGGACCTGCAGAAGGAAGGCGGCAGCTTTCTCTCGAACGCCCGAATCAAAGGAAGGTTCGCCCTACGCGGCTGCGTCCTCAACTACCGCACCACCGAGCGGGACATGGAGATTCTGCTGGACGATGTAAGGCGGGCGGCAGCGGGTTAGGTAGTGGGCCGTTCGGGAAGTCCGCGCGGGCATTTATCCGGAGCGCATCGAACAGTGGTCTTATGCGATCCACCCGCACGTCCGAGGCATGCGTTGAAAGTCAACCGTCCACTTGCCGGCGAATTTGGTCAAGAAGTAGACGCCCCCCCTGTTCCCGTGCTCCATGTAAACCACCGCCCGGCTCCGGACCGCGTTGAAGCCGATGGCCGAAAGCGAGATATAGGGCACATGGAAACTCGGGACGTCGCTTTGAGGCGCCTTATCCAGCAGGTCGTACGGCCGGCCTATATCGAATTTTGGCAGTAACCGATAGGAGGTCTTGTTGCGCTCCAAATACGCGGCAATCTGGTCCTTGTATTCGGCCTCATGTTCTTTGTCGGGCGCCTTCAGGCAGTTCACGTCATCACGGCCGCCCCGAGTGTAGTCCATGATGAGGACTTTGGAAGCGTCTTGCGTTCCCAGTTCCTGCCGTATCAAAGCCGAGTACGCGGCGTAGGTTTCCTCAACTTCGGATTCGGGCAGTGGCAGCGGAAGCTGGCTCGGCTGCGCCGGCGTCAGCGCCGGCGCGGCGCACAAGAGCGCCAGGAGCGATGCAAGCGATGGCATGCAATTCATCATAATGCCCTTCTGCTTCCCGCTCCCCCAAGGCGCCGACGGCAAGACCGTCGCCCCTACACGTCCAGATTCTTCACGTCCAGCGCGTTCTCTTCAATGAACTTCCGCCGGCTCTCCACGTCTTCGCCCATGAGCGTCGAGAAAATCTCTTCGCTCTTCACCATATCTTCCAACCGCACCACCAGCAGCGTGCGCTTCTCGGGATTCATGGTGGTATCCGCGAGCTGCTCGGAGTTCATTTCGCCGAGGCCCTTGTAGCGCTGCACGGAGGCGTCTTTCTTGCCTTCCGTCTTGACGAAGTTCAGCAGGTCGAGCCAGTTCGGCTGGGTCTCGCGGCGCTCGTTTTTCACCACTACGAAGGGCGGGTGGTTGAAGCGCGCAATGTTGCGGGCCAGCGCGCGGAAGCGGCGGTATTCCGGCGCGGCGGCCAGCGCCAGGCCGATGCTTCGCTCGGCGTGCGTGGAATCGCGGTAGACCACGGCGAAGGCCGAGTGCTCTTCGTCGCGCCGCAGCTCCGGATCGAGACCCGCCTTTTGCAGCGCCTCGAACACCGGCCTCATGTTGGCCTCGTCCTGGAAGTCGGCCTTGTTATCCACGCGCAGATCGATGTTGGCCAGCGTTTCCACCACACGCGCGTCGCGCAACTTGCGGTCCACCTTGTGGACCATCTGCTCGTACTCGTCCAGGCTGAGCAGAAACGTGCGCAATTCCGTCCCTTCGAGCACGCCGCCGGGGCCGGAGCCGTTGGAGTGGATTTCGAGCGCCAGGTTTTCGGTGGCGCGGCGCATGATCTCCTTGGTGAATTCCTTCTCGTCCTTGATGTACTTCTCGCTGCGGCCCTTCTTGATGCGGTATAGCGGCGGCTGGGCGATGAACACCCGCTCGCGCAGGATGAGCTCCGTCATGTGCCGGAAGAAGAAGGTCAGCAGCAGGGTGCGGATGTGGGAACCATCCACGTCCGCGTCGGTCATGATGATGATCTTGCCGTAGCGCACCTTGGTGGCGTCGAAATCGTCCTTGCCGATGCCCGTGCCCAGGGCCGTGATCAAAGCGCGGATTTCCTCGTGGCCCAGCATCTTGTCGTAGCGCGCCTTCTCCACGTTCAGGATCTTGCCCTTGAGCGGCAGGATGGCCTGGTAGCGCCGGTCGCGGCCCTGCTTGGCGGTGCCTCCCGCCGATTCGCCCTCCACCAGGAACAGCTCGCATCGCTCCGGATCGCGCTCCTGGCAGTCCGCCAGCTTGTGCGGCATGCCGCCCGATTCCAGGGCCCCCTTGCGGCGCGTCAGATCGCGCGCCTTGCGCGCCGCCTCGCGGGCGCGCGAGGCCTCGATGGCCTTACCCACGATCTTGCGGCCCACGGTGGCGTTCTTGTCGAAATACTCGCCCAGCTTCTCGTTGACGAACTGGGTCATGTACCCGGCGATGTCGCTGTTCAGCTTCCCCTTGGTCTGCCCCTCGAATTGCGGTTGCGGCACCTTGACGCTCACCACCGCGGTGAGCCCCTCCCGGACGTCGTCTCCGGTAAGGTTCTCTTTCACGTCCTTGAAAAGCCCCTGCTCCTGGCCGAAAGCGTTGATGGTGCGCGTGAGGGCGGTGCGGAATCCGGTCAGGTGCGTGCCGCCATCCACGGTGTTGATGTTATTGGCGAAGCTGCTGATGTTCTCCGAGTAGCCGTCGTTGTACTGCAGCGCCACCTCCATGGTCAGCGTGCCGGCGTTGTTGGGTAGATCGCGGTCGGCTTCGAAATGGATGGGCTTGTCGTGCAGCACCGTCTTGCCGCGGTTGAGCAGCTTGATGAACTCCGCGATGCCTCCCGAGTATACGAATTCGGTGGTCTTTTCGGGATCCACGCGTTCGTCGGTGAGGGTGATTTTGAGGCCCTTGTTCAGAAACGCCAATTGCCTCAGACGCGTGGCCAGCGTGTCGTAATTGAATACCGTTTCCTGGAGAATGGTGACGTCGGGCTTGAAGGTGACCCGCGTGCCGGTCTTGCGGCCCGCTTTTCCGGCCTTGGCCAGCGGCGCTTTGGGCACGCCGCATGCATATTCCTGCTGCCACGTGTAGCCTTCGCGCCAGATTTCGAGCTCCAGCCTCTCGGAGAGCGCGTTCACGCAGCTCACCCCTACTCCGTGCAAACCGCCGGACACCTTGTAACTCTTGGTGTCGAACTTGCCGCCCGCATGCAGCTTGGTCATCACCACCTGGGCCGCCGAGACGCCTTCTTCTTCGTGCAGATCCACCGGGATACCACGCCCGTTGTCGATTACGGTTACCGAATTGTCGTCGTGAATGGTCACGCTGACCTCGGTAGCGTAGCCTGCCAGGGCTTCGTCCACCGAGTTGTCCACTACCTCATAGACCAGATGGTGAAGTCCCATCTCACCCGTGGAACCGATATACATGGCCGGGCGCAGACGCACGGCTTCCAGGCCTTCCAGCACCTTAATACTGGTTGAATCGTAGACTCCCCCGCCATTGGGGCTCGGATTTACATCGTTTGGCATATTCCTCTGGTTGAAACCCGCTTGCCGATTCCACGCAGGCTCTCCATGAAGTCCGCCACCCCGTCGAACAGGTGGTTCAGATCCTCATGGGCATGACCACGTAGCGGTACTGATCCGGCACGCTCTCAGCCTCCGGTCGCATTTCGCCGGCGCTCTTCTGATCTTTGAGCTCGAAGGCAACATGGTCTTGAGGGATGGCGCGAAGGAAATCGAGAAGATACTGGGCATTGAAGCCAATTTCAAGGTCCGGTCCCGTATACTGGCTGGAAACGCTTTCTTCGCTTTCGCCGGTCTCCATCGACGATGAAAAAATGCGCACTTCGCCGGTGACGAACTGCACGCGAATGGCGCGTGAGCGCTCATCGGCGAATTGGGCCACACGCTCGATGGCGGATCGAATCTCGTCCTTCTGCAATGTCGCGATTAGAGTGTGATCCTTGGGTAGCACACGCTCGTAATCGGGGAAGTTCCCAGTAAGCTTTCGCGTAATGAGCAGGCGGTGGCCCACCTGAAAGAAAAGATGGTTGTCATCGCCGGAGAAAATCGCCATGGCGTCTTCCCCGGCCTCGTCCGCCAGCTTTACCAACTCCGCCATGGCCTTCTTCGGAACCAGCGCGCGATAGGACTTATCCAGGGTTCCACTGTTCTCGGGCTTGGCCTGCACAAACGCCAAGCGATGTCCGTCGGTGGCCACCATAATAAGACCTTCCGGCCTTATCAGCAGAAGAGCCCCATTCAACGTAAAGCGAGATTCCTCCATGGAAATGGCAAAGGAGGTGCGCGCAATCATGGAAGCCAACGTCTTCATGGGAATCTCGGCGATCTTCTCCGGCGCCTGCGGCAATTCGGGAAAACTCTCGCGCGACATGCCCGCGATGCGCGTCCGCGACCGGCCACAAGTGATGCTGGCCCACTGGTTCTCCAACAACTTCATGTTCACGTCGCCTTCGGGAAGCAAGCGCACGTAGTCCAACAATTTACGGGCGGGAATGGTCCCCGCGCCGTTCTTCTTCACACGCGCCGGACAGGAGCAGCGGATTCCCAGCTCAAGATCCGTAGCCGTCAGCGTGACCCGATCATCCTCGGCTTCCAAAAGCACATTGGACAGTATCGGGATAGTCGTCTTTTTCTCCACCACGCCTTGCGACAGACTCAACTCTCGTACCAGATCGGCTTTGCTAACGGTGAATTCCATAGGACCTTAGCTCCTATTGTCTTGATGTACAAATAAGTACTATTAAGACCCGTATTAATAGAGCCTGTGCAAACTGTTGAAGATCATCTAAATTATACTAAATTCAGCCACTTTCCGCCACATGAACTTGTGAAAGCGGGGTATTGCGATGTCGCAAGAGCGAACCTCAGGCTCTGTTTTAGACATTTTCCCTAAGGCCCGTTTGCCTGATGGCTGTGGAAAATATGGATAAGTTCACTGCAATGAGTCCATTAGGCTGTGGATCATCCTGTTTAAATCAGGATCAATCTGACGTGTTTGGTCAATTTTGTTTATGGAATGAAGGACCGTGGTGTGGTGCTTGCCACCAAAAGCCCTGCCAATCTCGGGCAGGGAAGCGTTGGTAAGCTCTTTGGCCAGGTACATGGCTACTTGCCGCGGGTAAACCACCTTTCTGGTATTGCTTTTTTCCTTGAGTTGCAATTGCTTGATCTGGAAACGCTCGGCTACGGCCTTCTGTATCGAATCTATGGTGATTCTGCGATCTTGAACGTGTACCAGATGTTTCAGTACCTGCTGGGCCATCTGCAGGTTGATGGGTGTCCCGGTCAGGGAAGAATAGGCGATCAGCTTGATGAGAGCGCCTTCGAGTTCCCGCACGTTGGATTTGGTCTTGGAGGCCATAAACGAGCGCACATCGTCCGGCAGAGTGATACGCTCCGCTTCAGCCTTCTTGTCCAGAATGGCCATTTTTGTTTCCAGATCCGGCGGCTGAATATCGGCCATCAGACCCCACTCGAATCGCGAGCGCAGGCGTTCCTGCAATCCGGGTATTTCTTTAGGCGGGGAATCGCTCGATATCACGATTTGCTTCTGATGATCGTGCAGTTCGTTGAAGGTGTGGAACAGCTCCTCCTGTGTACGTTCCTTGTTGCCTAGCAACTGGATGTCGTCCACCAGCAGAACATCGGCTTCGCGAAAGCGCATGCGAAACTGCTCCATGCGCTCGGTGCGTATGCAGGCGATCATTTCGTTCATGAATCGCTCGCTCGAGGTGTAGATCACCCGCATAGAGCTGAAGCGGTCCATCAACTCCCGCCCGATGGCGTGCATCAGGTGGGTCTTTCCCATTCCCACGCCGCCGTACAGAAACAGCGGGTTATAGCTTCGCGCGGGCTGCGTGGCCACGGAGCGGGCGGCGGCGTGCGCGAACTGGTTGCACGCGCCGACTACAAAAGAGGCAAACGTAAATTTCGGGTTCAATAGAAGGGCGGTAGGCTCTTCTACGGCATCGCCGCTCGAAACGGCGTGGTTCTGAGCGGGGCGCGTGGCCCGCACTTCGTATCCCACCTCGCCCACCGGCAGATGCAGGTCGCGGATGCCGTCCCTCACCAAGGCGGCATACTCGGTTTCGAGCCACGATCTGGTAGAGCCATCCGGCGCGGCAACCAACAGCGTGCTTCCATTCATGCCGATGAACTCGGTGTTTTTCAACCAGTTATTGAAGCTGTCGGCGCTGACCTTCGGCTCGAGGTAGTTACGGATCTGATCCCAGAAGTTCATCTGCGTTTAGACACCACAAGCACACGTTTTCCACAGGTTTTTCCACAACGGCGTGGGATCAATCGGCGCTCAATTCCGGAGAATTGCCAGCGGGCCCGTTCCTGGCCGCGCCACTCGATTGCAGATGCGTGCGAATCCGCCAACCGAGACAGTAGTCTAGCACAGCCGGGCGACTTTCCCGCAAGTTTATAAGACTTTTGTTTTCATTAACTTACTCGTAACGTTTGACAGCAGTATTGTTTCTGAAGGAAAATAAGGTTTTCCCATCGGGCGGGAGTAACTCAGTTGGTAGAGTGCGACCTTGCCAAGGTCGATGTCGCGGGTTCGAATCCCGTCTCCCGCTCCATTTTTTTGTTCCCGATGGTATGATCAAACGTCTTGTCGTGGTTGCCTTCGCCGCCATCCTGGCGGCGTTTTCCATTTGTGCGCAAGAGTACAAACTGGAGACCGGTTCACCGGCGCCTCCCAACCTTCCTTCAGCCTACGCTTCGATGGTTTTTCAGAAGCCCGGGTATCGCGTGGTAGGCCCCAGCGGCCCCTGGTGCGAGGTCTGGTTTCGGAATTCCCTCCCGAGCGGGCCTAAACCGGCCGATAGCGCCATTTCTTTCAGCATTCCGCAAGGCGCGCTAATCGGGATACTGCGCTTTCCGTCGCAAGGGGCGGACCGCCGCGGCCAGGTCATCAAGCCCGGCGTCTACACCCTTCGCTACAGTGACTATCCGGTGGACGGCGCTCACCAGGGCGTCGCCCCGCAGCGCGACTTCGCCTTGATGACGCCGATCGCGGCCGATCCCGATCCCAACGCAATGCCCGCTTTCGAAGCCCTGGTGAAGCAGAGCGGCGGCGCTTCCGGCACGCCGCATCCGGCCGTGCTCTCGCTCGAAACGCCAGCCGATCCCAAGTTCCCAACCGTCACCAAAGAGGGCGATCACGACTGGGTCCTGAACGTGAAGCTGGGCGATCTGCCATTGGCCATCATCGTCGCCGGCAAGTACGAATAAACGGCCCCCGACCGATCCGCCGCCGTAGAGCGGGCCTCCGGCCTGCCATGTCGGCATCCTTGCCGGCATTCTTCGCGCACGCCCGGCGCCGTAAGCTATATTGACCCTTCGGGAGGAGAAGAATCCATGCGCCGAAACTTCCTTTTTCTTGCGGGGATCGCTCTGCTGATGGGCGCGTCCGCGCAGGCCCAATTGGTGGACGAGTTCAACCCGCCAAGAGGGAATTGCTGTCTGCCCACCAGCGCCAAGACGCTCGCCGACCAGCTTCAGGACTGGAACCAGCTTGGCCAGTTTCATGCCGCCAACATCGAGTTGAGGAAGCAGCCGGCCGACCCCAAGCGGGTGGTCTTCATGGGAGATTCCATCACCATCGGCTGGAACCTGCCCACCTACTTCCCCGGCAAGCCGTACGTCAACCGCGGCATCAGCGGCCAGACCACGCCGCAGATGCTGGTGCGCATGTATCCCGACGTGATCGACCTCAAGCCGGCCGCCATGGTGGTTCTGGCGGCCACCAACGATATCGCGCACAACACCGGGCCTGAGACGGCGGAGATGATCGAGGAGAACCTGATGGCCATGACGGAGCTGGCCGAAGCGCATGGCATCAAAGTGATCCTATGCTCGGTGACGCCGGTGAGCGATTATCCCTTCCTCGCCGCCCAGCAGAACCAGCCGGGCGGCCGAGGAGCGGGTGCCATGGGCATGCCCGGCGGCGGCCGCGGAATGATGCGCGCCCGGCAGACCGATCAGCGGCCGCCGGCCGACATCCTCAAACTCAACGCCTGGATGAAGGACTACGCAGCCAAAGTGGGCGCCATCTATGCCGACTATTTCTCCGCCCTGGTGGATGAAAAAGGCTGGTTGAAGGAAAGCATCTCGGCCGATGGCCTGCACCCCAACGCCGAAGGCTACAAGCTGATGGTTCCGGTGGTGGAAGCCGCCATTCAGAAAGCGCTGCCGTAGCCGCTACCACCCGCAAATCGATTCGATGTAAGCCGCCGAGCCATCTCTCAACCAGCCATCGAGCTGCGCCGGCTCCTTCAGTTGCTGGCCGCGCACGCGCGGAACCAGCGCGAACCGGCGCTTCCATTCGGGCAGCGCGGTCATATCGCCCCACAGCTTCTCGAACTGCGCCACCGGGAAAACGTCCTCTTGCCCTTTCCCCCACCGCTTCTTAACGTCCTTGAGCGTGATGTAGGTGGGCATGCGGGCGGCCAGGTTGCGCACCGCCTCGGCCACTCGCCCGGAATCGTGAAGCTGGTCCCGCTTCAGCCCGAACACCGTCAGCAGTTGGTCGATATCGATCCAATACGTGGCGCTGTTGTAGAAAGAGAGCCGCGATTCGATTTCTTCGTTGGGCAGCGCCATCCCTTCCACCAGCCGGAGCGAGCCGTCCACCGAAGCCAGGCCGCCGCCCCGGTCCTCTATATGCCGTTCGATCACCTCGGCCGTCATGGCGGCGCCTTGGTCGATATGGTATCCCAGCAGCCCGGCGTCCAAATCCGCGCCCGTGGTGTCGACGTTATGAACCATCAGGTACTTCAGTTGCGGGCGCTCGGCCAGCAACCGCTCCAGAACCCCGTTGCGCAGCAGGTTGGGAATCTCATACCAGTGGCCCACCGGATGCAAACACTGCAAGGGCAGGTTGTCCGTGTAGTTCGAGCCCTCGCCCATCTGTTTGGCCCAGGCGATCAGAGTGGCGTGCAGGCCCTCGCGGACTTTCTGCGCCTGTTCATCGAGGATTTGCTGCTGGGTTTCCTCCCAGGCGAATCTCAGGTCGCGCTCCATGGGGACCATGCGCAGCCCGATGGTGCGGCCCGGCGAGAGCAGCAGGGGGCCCGGGTAGTGGTAGTTGGCCTCCGCCCGTAAATACTCCTCCACCGCCTGGTGCGTGAGATAGCTGGTGGTGATCACGTGCGGCGGCAAGGTTCCTACCTCGCGGCCCACGCGCGCGCTCTTCGCCAGGTGGACCTCGATGAAGCTTCGCCGGCCGCCGCCCAGGAGGCAGAACGGGTTGAGCGCCTTGACCACGCCCGCGCCCTTGGTCCAGCGGCTGCCGATGCCTCCCGCCATCGAGACCACCGCCACCGCTCCGGAGGCCAGCGCATCGCGGCCCAGGTCGCGGTAGCGCGGCGCGAGCGGACGCGTGGCGTCGAACATCGCCTCGGGATCGGGGTCCTCAATCCGGCTGTTGGCCGGCATACGGTTCTGGGCCAGGCCGATGCGGCCGGCGCGCAGATCGCTCTGGATGCGTTCGTGGTGCACGGCGTCGAAGCCGTAATCCCGGAGCAGCCGGTCGAGACTGGCGTGTAGCGCGCCTTTCCCGGTCTGCGCTCGCGGCAGGATGTGATCGAACAACTGTTGCACCATGCCGGAGAATTCGGGCGCCGTGCGGCACGCCGCCGTGAAACGGTCGAGCTCCGCCCGCCGCCCCGGAGAGAGCAGCCGCGATTCGCCCCGCAGCAGCGCGGGCGTGGTTAGGGTGTAATACTCCGCCGGCAGCAGCGCGCGCTCGCCGGCCAGCAGCTTCGCTTCGGTTCCACGCTCATTGATGGCGAAATCGTACACCACCGGCTCCATGGCGAAGGGCACGGCGTGCTCCAGGCGCCGCTTGGCGTCGCCCATGATGGCCGCCATGCGCTCCTGCGCTTTCGCCTTCCTACGCGGAGAGAACAGGAAGCCCATGCCGCCGCCCGACATGCCGCCCAGCATCCAGAAGCCCCAGAAATCCCCGCCCATTTCGCGGCGAGCCTGCCGGATCAGCGAATCCGTGTAGAGATTGCCGGCCCACGGAATGATGGTCTGAATGGGGCCGTCGAAATTGCGTTCGGTGCATGCGCCGATGCCCTGAATATCGCCGTCCTTGAGCCGCTCCAGCATTTCGTCCAGCGCCCCGATGGCCTCGCCGCGCCCGCCCCACTCGGCTTCCGAGCGCAGCAGGTACTTCTCCGTCACCATCTCCAGAATGGGGCCCACGTCCTGCGCCATGCCGCCATGCACCAGCACCAGGCTCTCCTGCAGTTGTTGGCGGGCCGCCGGCGAGACCTCGTCCGAACCGAATACGTGGTGGCCCGGCAGCAGGCGTCCGCGGCTCACGCCGAACTCCGGGTCGCCTTCCTCGGCGCGCATGCCATAGATCAGCTTGGTGCCCGGCCAAACGCCGCCCGAATCCTGCCAGCCGCCGCCCGAGCCGGCCAGCCATTCGCCCAGAATGGCGCGCGCGGCCACCAGCCGCCGGTCCTCTTCCTCGAGGCCGCCTTCGAGCGCGTGAATCTGGTTGGTGGCGCGCATACACACCGCGATGAGGCACGCCAGCAGGCTGGTGGAGACCGCCAGCCGCGAGCCCTTGGGAATATCGTTCACCTTGCTGACGATTTCGATGCCGTGCCCGGGCCGCCCCACCAACTGGGTGAGCAACTCCGAGAGCGGCTGGGTCGAGCCTTCCATGCCCGAAGGGACGATTCCGGAAGCAATTAGAGCCGCTTTCAGCAGGCCCAGGTAATCGCGGGCGAAATCGAAAACCTCGGCCACCGTGGAGATTTCGGCCGTGGCCTTCAGATCCACGCTCGCCAGGCGCAGAACCGGCTGGTCGATCACCCGGAAACAGGCTTCCACCGGCGGCTTGGGCGCGCTTCCGCCGGCCCCGCGCACGCTCAGATCGATCGAAATGTTCAGCACCCGCGCGCCTTCCGGAAAATCCATTCCCAGGAAGAAGATGTCGCTCCATCCGCTGTGGGTGAGATCCATGCGCACCGGCGTGGCTTCGCGCAGAATCGGAAACAGGGGATCGAATTCCGCTCGCTTCAGCAGCTCCGGGCGGATGCGCAGCGGATAGTCGGCGGGATGCCCGGTGCGGAACATCCACTGGTTGCCGCGCACGGAGCGTACGCTGCGCCGCACCTGGTCGGCCAGCGTCTGGAAGCCCAGCGCGCGATAGGCGGCCGCCAGCGCGCTCGAAATCGCCGCCCCCGGCCCAGAGGAAGCCTGGGCCGCCAGGAAGATATCGAGGGCCTCCTGGAAGCGGCGCTTCAACAGGTCGGAGTATCCCGCGAACGGGATCAGATCATGCCCCGCGCCCGAACGTCCCACCTGCGGCGGGATATGAAAACGATGGATGGCGTAGAGAAAAAACAGCGCGCGAACGCGTTCATAGAGATTCGTGCTGGAGCGCCGGAAGCGGTCGAGCGCCTGGCACTCCTCGAGGAGCTGTTCGAGCGAGGCGGTCCGGCAGAAAGAATCGAGCGACCGGTTGCGGACCGAAGGATCGCTGGAGGTGATAACGCCGATCAGCTCGCTCACGCGCCGTTCCCCGCCGCCATATCCCGCGCGGCCAGCAATTCCACGAGCTGGGCGAGGACTTCCGCGCGCTCGCGCCCGTTCAGCGCCAGGGCGAGCTGCGCGATCAGCAGCCCGTAGCGCGCGCCGATATCGTAGCGGCGGTCCTGCTCCTCCACGGCCAGATACTGCTCGCGGGCGGCCAGTTCCGCCAGCGCCGGAGAGAGCAGAATCGGCCCGTCCGGCGCCTCCGCAAGCTGGCGCTCGAGCAGCTCCATCACCACCGGCGTGAGCACGTGCACGCCGAAGAAGCAGAGGTAATAACCGGCGCGCAATCCCGGCGTGGTGAGGCGCCGCTCGGCCTCGGTGGGAGTCGGCTTTTCGACCACGGTCTCGATGCGATACAGCCCCTGGCGGCCCGGAACGCGCCGGCCGCCCACCGCGCCGAACCGCGGCAGCAGGTTTTCGCGCGTAACCTGGACGGCCGAAACGGCGCATTCCTCGGCCTCCGCCAGCTCCGCCAACCGGTGCGCGCAGGCGGTGGGAGTGCAGCTCACCGGAAGATGATCGCCCACCAGGTGGAGAAACGGTTGGCCGCCAACAGCCTCGCGCGCGCAGAATACGGCATGTCCGTAGCCCAGGGGCCGCGGCTGCGGCACAAAGCGCACGCGCCCCAGATGTTTGCCGGCGGCCTGCGCATAGCGGGCCTCATCCCCCGGCGACACCACCACCGAGATCTCTTCCACCCGCGCCGAGAGGGCCTGCTCGATGAGAATGCCGAGGACCGATTTCTCCTCGCCGTCCTGGTCGATGAGAGTTTGCAGCGGCAGCGCCCGCTGGCGCTCGCCCGCGGCCGTAATAACCGCCTTTCTGATTTTCACGTAGGCGCTCCTATGACAGTGTAGCGGATAACCCCGGTGGGGCAGGCGCTTCCGCCTGCCAGCCTGGGAACGCCAATCTCCCGATTGGCGTGGGACGGCGCCGGGCCCATGTTTTGCCATTGCCTCAGCGGTGTTCTTTGTATGCTTTTGGCGTTACCATCGGAGAAGGAGATCGAACAATGGCGACGGTAGACTGGTCGCAATGCCCCGCCGTGGAGAGCGTCCCCGGCAAGCGTAGCGGCGCATGGGTATTCCGGGGCACTCGCACGCCGGTTTCGACGGTGTTCGAGAACCTTCAGGACATGAACGTGGACGAGCTGGTGGAGGAATTCGGCGTCACCCGTGAACAGGTTCAAGCCGTCCTGCAATTTGCCGCGCACACGGCGGAAGCGCCGTCGCTTCACCGCTAATGCTGATTCTCTTCGACAACGGGACGCCGAGAACGCTTGCCCGCTTTCTGATTGATCGCCACATGGTTACAGAGGCCCGCGCCCGTGGATGGGAAGAATTGGAAAACGGCGAGTTGCTCAAAGAAGCCGAAGCGGCGGGGTTCGAGGTGCTGGTAACGACGGACAAGAATCTGAGCTATCAGCAGAACCTCACGGGCCGCAAAATCGCCATTGTGGTGTTGGGCAAGGGGCGATGGAGTCTGATCAGACACCATGTTGGCCAGGTTGTCGCGGCGGTCAACGCGGCCACGCCCGGCAGCTTTGCTGAAGTGGACGTCCCCTACGAATAAGGCCCCTTTGCCTCCCTTTACGTCTCCCTTTCGGGTGTTGACATTCAACTTGCGTTGGGGCAGTATGCAATCAGCGATGCGGGTTCGTCGTGACATCACGGAGCAAACCAAGGAATTCAGAATGTGGTTGCCGTTGGCAGGTTTTCTTGTAAACGTTGGTCTCGCCATTATCGCTGTTATCGCCGTCTGCATATACAGCCGACAGCTCAAGGTAATGCAGGGGCAGCTGGACCAGATTAGAATTGATTCCACCAGGGCTTCCGATGAATTGCACAGGTCCCATCGACCATGGGTGGACTTCGCTGAGCCCCCAAGGGTGGTGCGCCCGTTGGAGTTCGCCGACCAGGGAGCGTCCCTCGAATTCAGCTATCTGCTGCGCAACGGGGGAACTTCTACCGCAACCGGTGCAGCGGTGTTCAATGTCGGACTGAGGATCAGAACCTACGACGATCCTAGCGAGTGGATCAAGCTCCTGGATATCGATCCAGCCTGGAACTGCGATCTCAATCTTGTGTCCGCGCTCGGCCAAAAGTCCTTGGGCATGGTCATTCTCCCAGGAACCACAAAGCAAATAGGACAAGCCACCGTTACCGTCCCCAAGAGCGAGTTCCGTCTTCGGAATTCAATGGCATCCGCATTTCTCATCGGATGCATTATCTACCGGGATGAGTTCAACATACCCCACGCGACCGGCTTTACTCAGGTTTACATTGACGACAACGGCAAGGACCATTTTGCTCCCAAGGGCAAGATTCCCGGGAGGTTTAAGGAGTTCGGCTTTGCCAAGGTTCTTGAGGTTGGTTCCAATGGACGCCAATCAAGGTAAAGGGGCGCATTTTCCGGGCCTTCGAGGGTGGAGTATCGTGGGAAAATGCGTCTGGCCCTCTACCCGTGCGAGCCTGCCTGCTGCGCGGTAGCGTCGCCGTCAGGCCGCGCGCAATTTTGCCACGTGGAGCGACTTCCGGTTCTTCTCCGCGTGCCACAGGTCATACTGAAGCTGCTGGTTGAGCCAGCTTTCGGCGCTGGTGTTGAAGGCTATCGAGAGACGAACCGCCATCTCCGGGCTGATTCCCGTACGCCCGTTAAGAATGCTGGACAGCGCCTTCCGACTCACGCCGAGCGACCGCGCGGCGTCCGTGACGGTCAAGTTCAGGGGTTCCAGGCACAGTTGCCTGAGCACCTCACCGGGGTGCGGCGGATTATGCATCTTCATGGTCACCTCAATGGTAGTCCTCGTAGTCTACGCGATCGACGTCCTTCCCGGCACAGGTGAACGTTACGCGCCAGTTGCCACTCACCTTCACCGCCCACGTGCCCTTTCGGGCGCCGCGGAGCTCGTGGAGATCCAAGCCGGGCAAGTTCATATCGCGTGCGCTGGTTGAGGCGTTCAGACGGCCTAGGATGAGGCGGAGCCGGCCAGCGTGTTTCACTTGAATCCCCGACGTGGCGCCGGTTGCGAAGAAGCGCTCGATTCCCTTGTGTCGAAAGCCCAGGATCGCCACGCCTGAAAGTGTAACCTATATGGTTACAGTCTGCAACCCGCCGCCCAGAGTCTCGACGCTTACGCGCCCTGCCCCTGCGCCCCTATCTGATCCAGCCGCACCGCCTCCAGAAAAGGCCGCTGCTGCGCTTCGGCCACCCACTGCGCCACCCCGCTCGCGTCCAGCCAAACCAGCGCCACGCTGCCGGATATGCCTTGTTGCGCGGCCCAGCTCTTCCAGGCTTCGTGGATAGCGCTCCTTTCCTCGGGCGTCTTGGAATCCAGGCTCTCGGCGAGCGAAACCACCGTCACCTGGACGTCCTGGATGTCGATCTGCGCGATCGCAGCCGATTCGACGTCGAAAGGGCCGGTGTCAGGCCCGGCATCCCGCAGCACGTAGTGCACGAGCGGGTTTTCACCTTGGGCCGCGGCGTCGGGATAGGCCCCCAAATAGGCTTCGCAATCGAAGAGCGGGTGGGGACTGGCGGCTCCCGCGCCGCTTTCGAGAAAATGCGCCAGCAGGTTTTGGCCGCTTTCGGGAGCCTCCGCGCAGGATCTCCGGTAGTGGCTGGGGTCAAACCAGGGAAGCGGCTTGCGGTCTTCCGCGGCCCCGTGGCGCAGGTAGTGGACCAGCGGATTCATGCCGGAGCCGCGAACGTCGATGTTGCGGTCCAGGTAGAATCCGGCGTCGAACAGCGGGTGCGGCTGGCGCACCTGCCGAGCGCCGTACTTCAAGTAATGGCACAGCGGGTTGGCCCCGGAGGCCGCCACATCGGGGTATTTCCGAAGATAGAACGCGGGGTCGAACAGGGGATGCGGCTGGCGGCCCTGGTAAGCGCCCCGCACCAGAAAGTGGAGCAGCGGATGAGCGTGGCCCTCCGGCGCGGATCTCCGGTAATAATCCGCGTCGAACAGCGTTTTCCGCGCGCTCCCGCTCAGCACCCGCCAATATGGAGCCAGGCTTACAAAGCGCCGCGCCGTGGTGAGGAATCCGCTTGGCGCCTGGGCGCGGCGCTTCTCCCGCTGCGCCGGCTGTGCGGCCCGTGGCGTCGCCCGCTGGAATCGCCGCAGCACTTCCGCGCGCGCCCGGTCAACAAGCTGGCGGTCCAGGGCGTTGAGGCGCAGCAACTCCTCGTATATCTTCTCGCCGCACGCTTGCCGCAGCTTCTCGGTCCGGCTGGCGACGGTGCCCTGCAACCCCTCCGAAACGTTGACCGGCGGCCGGTTGCAATCGAGTTCGGGGAAGACGCGCCGCAGGGCGTGCGCCCCCGCCGCCACGCTCTGGTCGAAACAATCCACCACGCCCAGAAAAGACGTGGCCAGCATGCGCTCGATGGCCACCTCGAGATCGCGCTCATCCGGTTCGTCGGAGTCGCCGGCGCGGGCCAGCAGGTTCACCTGGACATTCTTCACGAAGAGCGGAAAGTCCCGGATCATGCCGGCCAGGAAATCGCCCAGCGTAGCGCGGTTGGCGAGATCGCTCAAGGGAACGCCGGGAATCGGTTTCTGACGGAAGTAGGTGTAGATGGACCGGATCCGGTCGATGGGGTCGCGCAGGAAGCAGACGTCGAAGAACAGATAGCCCGGCGCTTGCGGCAGTGGGTGGCGAATCTGGTGGCTGGAAAGGGCGCACACGTTGGGCCGGGCATTGAAGAAGCGCACCAACTCCCGATTGGAGAGCACTCCTTCATAAACCGGCGTCTCCAGCCTCGCGAACCGATCGCCGAAGCTGTGGTCCAGTATGTCGAGGAACGTCGCGCCGGCGTTCTTGAAGATGTGATAGTGAAGAATGACCAACCGCATGAGGGCCGGGCCGATCACGCGATGATAACACGCTGACACATGATCCTACGACAACAGTAACTCCAGATCTTCCCGCTTCAGATTCCGAATCAGGCTGTTATCGGCGGTGATGATGGCGGCGGCCAGGTCGCGCTTGGTGTTTTGCAGTTCGAGCACTTTCTCTTCCACCGTATCGCGCGCAATCAGGCGGTAGGCGAAGACTTGCTGCGTTTGTCCGATGCGGTGCGCGCGGTCCACCGCCTGTGCTTCCACCGCCGGGTTCCACCATGGGTCCAACAGAAACACATATCCGGCCGCGGTGAGGTTCAGGCCCAGCCCTCCGGCTTTCAGGCTGATCAAAAAGAGCCGGCAATCCGCGTCGTTCTGGAAGCGCTCCACCGGCGCCTGACGGTCGCGCGTGGCTCCGTCCAGGTATTCGTATACCACGCCCTGTTTGTCCAGGTGGCTGCGAACGATGTCGAGCAGGCTGGTGAACTGCGAGAACACCAGCGCCTTGTGCCCTTCGTCGAGCACTTCGCGGAGTTGCTCTAAGAGCACTTCGATCTTGGCGCTGGCCTCGCTGCAGCGTTTCTTATCGATCAGGCCCGGATGGCAGGCGGCCTGCCGCAGGCGCAGGAGCGCTTCGAGCACCTGTATCTTCGATTTCGCCAGGCCTTCGTCGTCCACCCGTTTGAGCAGCGCGTTGCGATAGTGCTGGCGCAGTTCGTTGTAAAGCCTGCGCTGGGCGGGCTCCATCTCGCAGTAGATGGTTTGCTCGGTCTTGGGCGGCAGCTCGCGCGCCACCTGTTCCTTGGTGCGGCGCAGCAGGAACGGCCGCACCGCGTGGGCCAGCAGCTTGCGCGTCTCTTCGTCCGGATTCCGGGCCGCGCCGCCGGCCAGCTTGAACACGCTGGCGGTTCCCAACATGCCGGGGTTGAGAAACTCAAACAGGCTCCAGAGTTCCCCCAAGTGGTTCTCGATGGGCGTGCCGCTCAGGGCCAGCCGGCTCGCTCCGCGAAGCAGGCGCACGGACTTGGCCGATTCCGTGGCCGCGTTCTTGATGGCCTGGGCTTCATCGAGCACCACGTAGTCGAAATCGATCTTCCTGAGATCCACCACGTCGCGGCGCAGGGTTCCGTAGGTAGTGAGTATCAGGTCGTAGCTCGCGAAATCCTTGGCGTCCCGCTCCATGCCCGTGTAATCGAGCACCCGGAGCTGCGGGGTGAAGCGCGCCGCCTCCTGCTTCCAGTTGAAGATGAGCGACTTCGGAACCACCACCAGCGAGGGCGCCATCCGCTCGCCCGCGGCCCTCCGTGCGCGGCGCTGTTCAAGCAACGCCAGCACCTGCGCCGTCTTGCCGACGCCCATATCGTCGGCCAGGCACCCGCCGAACGAGAAGCGGCTGAGGAACCCCATCCACCCCAGGCCCTCGCGCTGGTAGTCGCGCAGTTGGCCCACGAATCCCGCGGGCTGCGCGGCCGCTTCCACGCCCTGAAACAGCCGCAGCTCTTCGCGGACCCGCGCGAAGGTCTCGTCGCAGCGGGCCTCCGGCTGGGTGGCCAGCAACGCATCGAGGAGCCCCGCCTGGCTCCGCCGGAAGCGGACGTGGTCCGTATCCGGAGTCCCCATCGCGGCCAGCAGGCCGAACCGGCGCAGCCATTCCTCCGGCAACATGCCGTAGGATCCGTCGTCGAGACGCACCATGCTCTCGCCGCGGCGCAGCGCTTCGAGCAGCGCGGGGAACGGCGCGTGGCCGTCTCCGTAGTCCACCTGGCCGTGCAAATCGAACCAGTCGACGCCGCTCGATACCTCCATGTGGAACGCGCCCGGCTTCCGGAAAACCTTGCCATCGGCTTCGATATGCCAGCCCGCCTCCACCAGCGCCCGGACCACGCGCGGCAGCTTGGTGGGGGCGATTTCCCAGGCCGGGTCGAACACTCCGTAAGAGTAGGCTTGGAAGCGGACGCCCAGCTCTTCGAGCAGCGTGGAAGCCGCCTTTTCGGCCCTCGCGTCGCGGCGCAGAAACCGGCGCGCCTCGGCGTCGTAGAACCCGCGCGCCGCTTCTCGCGACGGCACGAGGCGGCCCTCGTAATCGAAGGACAGCTCCGCCCGCAGCCGCGTCATTCCGCGATCGGCGGCGCGGATCCGCAGCGCCGGGCGCGGCTGCGGCGCGACCTCCTCGTAGCGCAGCTCCTCGGGCACTTCGAGCGCCGGCATGTCGGGTGCCGTGAGCAACGCCGCCAGCAGTCCGTCCTTCTCCTCTTCCGGGGCCTCGATCGAACCGGCTTTGCGGAGATGCAACATCCATTCGAATGGCGTGTCTTCCGCCAGCGGCGCCACCCGGCCGTTTGTGAAAACCAGTCCTCCCTGCGTGATGAGAACCGGGGCCGATAGCTCCATGCGTTCCGCTCCCCGCCGCAGGACGCCTATGACCGCCCATTTTGTCGTGCCCCGGCGCATTTCAAGCCTGAATTGCCAGGGGCCTCCCTCGTCCCAGGCCAGCGGGGTCAGAGCTTCCGCTCCCGGACTGCCTCTCAGGTAGCAGCGCCCGGTGCGGGCCGCAAGCTGCATGACCGTGGCGGCCAGCGGATGCGCGACCAGACAGGACGCCGGGAACTCCACATAGGACTGTGAGTAGCTCCACTCGTAATACTGCTTGGCCCCGGCCAGCGCCGCCAGAATTTCGCGGTCCTCCGGCAGGGGCAACTGCGCCACCTGGGAGTGCTTCAGCTTGAGCGGCGTGTGGCGCGACCAACCGCCGTCGGCCTTGCGGTCGTGCGACGCCAGCGCGAGAATCAGGCGGAACGCGGAGGCGCTGCCAGACACATCCACAAAATAGAGGATCTCCCGTTTCGCCGGCCAGGCAAGGGCGTCGCTGGTTCCCTTCGCGCCGCCTCTGGAAATCTCGGTGACTTGTTGCAGCCAGGCCGGCGGCTTTGGCGCGGCCGGCTTGGGAACCACCACTTCAACCTCACGGCGCGGGAAGGGCTCGTCTTCGTCGTACTCATCCTCGTCGTCGAGATAGTCCGGATTATCATCCGAATCGAGGTAGCCGCACTCCAGAAACAACTCCGGCGCCGCGGCGGCTGCCGAGAGGTGGCCCGCAGCTTCGGCCGCCAGAACCGTAGCCCACAAGTGTTTGCACGCGCCGTCGGAAGCGAAATATGGGCACTCGCAGGAGGCCTCGATCACGCTGTCTTCGATTGCGAAATCCAGGCTCACGTGATACGTGTGGGAACCCCGGACCCGGGCTTCCACCTCCGACGCATCGCCGTGAAGGATGCGAACCCGCCCCTGGAGGTAGTAGCTCCGTCCGCGCTGCCGGACGTCGGCGTCGAAATCGCCGTCCAGCCTTTTTGAGAGACTCATGCGCGTCTGGTTTCCGGGGGAGGCGTAACACCTATTCTATCCGGAACCGCCGCCCGCGAGGCGCCGGAGACGGCCTTCACTCAGGGTCAGGTTTCGGTTTTGTTCGCCCGTGACCCGAAAATGTACCCAAGAATGCTGGTGAACACCGGCAAAAGCACTTTGACGACGACCGAGTCGAACAAGCCTGTGAGTGGCTCTAACGTGATCTGCTGAAGAGTTTTGTAGTTCTCAAGCAGCGCCTTGACGGTGGCTTGATCGGCGCCAGGCTGGATGACCGGGACTGTAGGCCCGTAGAAGACCCATTTGCCCACCAACGCGAAAGTGACGATGGCGCCGGTGGCTCCGACACACCCAGCCAGGATGAGGCCAGTCCGTTGGAGGAACGTACCGCCGGTGATAGGGCTCTCCGCCCCTTCGGAACGCAGAATCTCGCTCGCGGAGACCTTTTCTTCGGTTCCCATCTATGGAAGTACGACCTCCTTCTTGAGCTTGTCGTCATCGGTGATGACGATTTTCGCGTCCTTGTTGGACCGCTGCTGTTTTTTCAGGTAGCTATAGCTGGCCACTGCTCGGCGAATTACGTCCGCCTTCGTTGTGGCGTCCGTCGTCTCTACCAACTCGGAAAGGGTGTTGTCGAAATCCTTGTCGAAATCGATGGTGTACCTGGGCATACTTAAATCATACTGCATTTTTACTGAAAAATGGAGGGTGCCAGCGTGAAGAGCCGACGGCGCAAGCATGCTTGCCAGGGCCCACTCTAGGCGCGCTTGCCAAAGGCCCTTTCAATCTCTAGTTCCACGCGACCGACGCTCTTCCTCATGGTCTCGAGGTCCTGATCAAGACCCGTCAAGGCGTCAAACAAAGAAAGCTGAATCGGCTCAGGCTTGCGGCGCTGGACGCCCCCGTCCACGTCACTGATGGAGAACTCGCACCAAAGCGGTGTTCCGCCTTTGTTCTCAATCCGGACAGACCAGTCCCATTTCAAGAACGCTGCAAGCAGCACATCGGCCTGGGGCGCCGATCCCTGAGCGTACTGGCTCAGCGCTTGGCGCGTCACCCCGATTTGCGCCGCCACGTCGCTCAGGGTGCCCGGTCCGGACTTGACGTTCTTGACGAGGTCGGCGAACTTGCGCCGGATTTCGGCACAGACCAAGCTGCGGAACTGGTCAGCTTTCAGCGATGTCTCCATATCGGAAGCCGAGGAGCGTCCCGAAAGATTTTACCTTGCAAGCTGCCCCAAATGCAAGTATACTTGCTATAGATGCGCAAGCATGCTTGCGCACAGCCGCTACCGGCTCAACCAGGACGTTTGGCGGTGAGCTAGAATTGCTGAATGCTCCCCGGTCCTACGAATCCCTGCCGTTGGGCGGGAAGCAGGGGGTGTGCCAGTGCCTACTGATCTGCAGAGTCGGACGCAATTCCTTGCCTTGGCTGAATTCTGCCAAGGCATCATCTCCCCCCTTTGGGACTACGTCGACGGGGCGGCTCCGCTCCCAGCGGACATTCTGGGAAAGGCTTCGCAGGCGCTTCAATCGGTCAAATCCGGAGAGTCCTATAGGTTCGGCCAGAGGCCGGCTGCAGCGCTCGGCAGCTATGAACAAGTGCGGACACTCGAAGAGATCCTGAGGACCCCGCAACAGCTCGAAGGCGCCCTGAAGCTTACAGCGGAGCTGCTGGACCCAGATGCCGCTGAAGGCACCACGAAGGTCAGGGCGAGGGAGGTCATTGAGCTCTTTTCAAAGCTGCAGACGAAGGCGCTGTGGCATTTTGAGCAGCCGAAACAGACCGCCCCCCCAGATGTGGGCGAGCTATGCCGAGCTCTGCAGACAGCCTGATCCATGAGGCAACCTCTCTCTACCGGCTCGTTGACTCGATAGATCGACTTGTAGCCGAGCACGAGAGCATCTTTGCGTATACGGATGCGACTCAAAGCTTCTTCGAGGAAATCCATACGCAGGCCAAAGCCACGAAAGCGAAGGTCTCAGGAATCACGGAAAGGGCCTTGCGAACCCCCGAGGAATCGGCGTCGCGCTATCTGGGCGAGCTGATCATTCAGAAGGGCCGCTGGAAAACGCTCCACACCTACGTAAAACCCGCGATCGACGCCCACACCCTGAACCTGCCGGGGCCGGTGATCGAAATGGCGAAGAAGCATCTTGGCGGGATTCCCGGGCTGGAGAAACCAACTGGCGAAGGCTCTGGTCGTCAAGTCGTGGTATTGCTCACGCCGCACTTGATGTACTATCAGCGTCCCGAGTCACAGCTTCCTGCTTGGCTCGTCTTTGTCGAGGTGCCGTACTCGCAAGGGCCGGGCTTTTTTTCCAACCTCACGATCTACCATGAACTCGGCCACTATGTCTTCGATAGCCTTGCCGCCGCTCAAGAAAGGGGCCCGGCATTCGCGAAGCTGATCGGGGCTCAGGAACGGGCGTTTGCCGAGAACCTGCATCAGGCCATTACGACGCCCAGCACGCGGACTTGGGCGAAGCGTGTCCTGGACGATTGGACGAAGGAAATATTCTGCGACCTGTTCGCGTTGCGCCATCTTGGCCCAGCATATGCCTTTGCTTTAATAGACTTCCTCTCCCTTATAGGCCTGATGGGCGAAGAAACGGAGGCGAAATTCGACGCCGATCACCCGGCGCCTGCTTTGCGATTTCGAGAGCAGTTGCGCCGAATGGAAGAGGACGGGTGGTGGAAGATCGTCGGAGGCTTTTCGTCCGAGCACGTTTCGCTCGTTAAGAAGCTCGCAGCCAAGACTCAGTATTCTTTCGAATTCCAGGAAAAGAGCGTTCCACGGTTTGTTGAAGCATTCCGAACGATCATTCCCTTCATCCACGAGCTCGTCATCGAAATCACCCCGCACTGCGGAGCCGCAGCCGAGGACTTTGGCCGCCAAAGAGCAAATATCGAGAACTGCCTTCTGCACGGCGTCGTACCGTCCCAGCTTCTCGTCGAAGGGGGCGCTCTTTCCCCGACGCCGGTGTCTATGATCAACGCGGCCTATTGCTTTTACCTGACAGGGCTGCCGCGGCTTATCAGTCGCTTCGAAGACCAGGAGGATTCGAACCTCAAACACCGACAGAACTGGGTCCAGAGGGTGGAATCTTGGACTATGAAAGGGATCGAAGACTTTCAACTGCTCGACGCGAGTAGAGAGAATACCTCAAGTGGCAACTGAAGACGATCTCGCCGCGAAGATTCGACCGAGCACGTCCGGCGTTTTTGCGAAAAACGAAATCGAAGATCGCTTGGGGCGAACCGCTGATGATCCCGAAGGCTTGGTCATAACCCCACTCCTCGACAGAAAACACGCCATAGATGCGGACTCCGTCGATCTGCGGCTCGGCACTTGTTTCCTGCTCCCCAGGTCGCTTCCTGAACCCTATTTCGGCCCCGATGAGGATACCGCTGCTTCGCTGCACGTCAAGGTTCATGTTCCACTTGGGCGCTATTTGGTGGTTCCAGCGCACCAGACGGTCTTAGGCTCAACTCTGGAATTCATCAAGCTACCGTGTGATGCTTCGGGCGAGGTCCTTACAAAATCATCAATCGCTCGAACATTCATAGTCGTCGAGACCGCCCCTTGGATTCACCCAGAATACCGGGGTTGCCTGACGCTTGAAATTGCGAATGTTTCAAACACGCCTGTTCTGCTCTATCCTGGGAGGGCCATCGGCCAGTTGGTCCTGCTGCATGTCGGCCGGGCCTACGATCCCAGTGCTAAGATCAAGAGCACGTACTTCGGTCCAGTATACCCGGAAGCTCCACCGTTCCAGAACCCAGAGAAAGATATGCTGAAAATCGGCGTTCGTCTGACAAGCGTCATTCGAAAGGGAACAATAGATAAGAACGGAAGATTTGAGCCAAAGCTACCGAGCGCTGGCAGGGGCGGGCTATAGAGCAACAGGTCCTTCTCGCTCAGTCCCCCGCTCATCCCGCCACCTTCTCGATCGACTCCGGTCCGCAAATCTGCGCTACCAGCGCTTTAAACTCCTTGTCCGGCCGCACCTTTGACGGCACGTCCAGCAGCACCGCGAAATCGCGCGGCATCTCGAGCCGCAGGCGCACCTGCGTGTCGCCGGGTTTGCGCCGGAAAATCTCTCCCAGGGCCTGCGCGCGGTCGGCTCCATTGCCCCGCCCCAGCCAGACGCGGATGGAGATTACCGTGGGCATGTCCACGCGCGCGTTATCGAGCGGGACGATGTCCTGCACCGAGATCTTGGTGGCTCCGCCTTCCTCGGGCAGCGCCAGGCCGCGCACCAGCACGGCCTCGTCCTCCACGATTTGCGGCGCCAGCCGCTCGTAACTGGAGGCGAAGACCAGGGCCTCCACCGAGCCGCCGCGGTCTTCGATGGTCATGGTGGCCCACGGCTTGCCTTCTTTGTTGCGCTTGCGCGCAATGCCCGTGGGAACGCCGCACAGGGTAACTTCCGCGCCCTTCGCCAAGCCGTCGAGGCTGCTGCTGTCGTGGCTCGCCAGCTCGGAGATCTTATCGGCGTAGCGGTCCAGCGGGTGGCCGGTCACCCAGAAGCCCAGCAGCTCCTTTTCGCCCGCCAGCTTCTCCTTATCGGTCCAGTCCGGTACGTTGGGCAGCGGCGCGGCGTGATGTTCCTCGGCCGCCAGCAACTCGCCGAACAGGCCCGCTTGGCCGCATTCGCGGTCGCGGGAAGCGCGCTGGCCCCCTTCCATGGCGGCTTCCACCGCGGCGAACTTCTGCGAACGCGCGCCATCGAGGGAATCCATGGCGCCGGCGCGAATCAGGCTCTCGATCATCCGCCGGTTTAACGCGGCCAGGTCCACCCGCTCGCAGAAATCGTACAGCGAGCGGAACCCTCCGCCCTCCTGGCGCGCGCGGCCCACCGCTTCCACCGCGCTCTGTCCCAGGTTTTTCACCGCGCCCAGCCCGAAGCGGATGGCTTCGCCGTCCGGCGTGAAGCTCCAGTCGCTGTGGTTCACGTCCGGCGGGAGAACCGTGATGCCCATCTCGCGGCATTCGTTGATGTACTTCACCACCTTGGCTGTGTTGCCGGTTTCGGAGGTCAGCAGCGCGGCCATGAAATCCACCGGATAGTGGGCCTTCAAATATGCCGTGACATAGGCTAGGTAGGCGTATGCGGCCGAGTGCGATTTGTTGAAGCCGTAACCCGCGAACTGCTCCATCAGGTCGAAAATCTTCTCGATCTTCTTCTGCGGGAAGCCGCGCTCCACCGCGCCGGCGATGAAACGCTCGCGCTGTTTGGCCATATCCTCGGCGTTCTTCTTGCCCATGGCGCGGCGCAGCAGGTCGGCGTCGCCCAGCGAGTAGCCCGCCAGGCGGTTGGAGATCTGCATCACCTGTTCCTGGTAGACGATGACGCCGTAAGTCTCTTCGAGCAGCTCCTTGAGCTCCGGAAGATCGTACTGCACCGCGCGCCGGCCCCATTTGCGCTCGATGAAATCGTCCACCATGCCGCCCTGAATCGGGCCGGGACGGTATACCGCGTTGAGCGCCGTGAGGTCCTCCAGTCGGCTCGGCTGGTAGCGCCGCAAAATGTCGCGCATGCCGCTCGATTCGAACTGGAACACGCCGCTGGTAAAGGCCTTCGAGAAAATCTGGTAGGTGGCCTTATCGTCCAGCGGCAGGTCCTCGGGAACGATCGCGACCCCATGGCGTTTCTCGATGAGCCGCAGCGCGTCCTCGATCAGCGTCAGCGTGGTCAGCCCCAGGAAGTCCATCTTGAGAAGAGAGAGCTTGTCCAGGCCGTTCATGTCGAACTGCGTCACGATTTCATCGCGGTTGGTTTTGTAAAGCGGGACCAGTTCCTGCAGCGGCTGCGGCGAAATCACCACCCCGGCGGCGTGCACCGAGCAGTTGCGCGCTAAACCTTCCAGGCGCAGCGCCACCTGCAGCAGATCCGCCACTCGCTCGTCTTTTTTCGCCGCTTCGTCGAACCCGGGCTCCTGGCGAATGGCCTCTTTCAGCGAAATATTCAGAACCGCCGGCACCATTTTGGTCAGGCGCTCCACGTCCTGGAAGGGCAGTTCCAGTACGCGGCCCACGTCCTTGATGGCCGCCCGCGCCCCCAGCGTGTTGAAGGTGATGATCTGCGCCACCTGCTCCCGGCCGTATTTGGCGGTGACGTACTGGATCACCTCGCCGCGCCGGTTCATGCAGAAATCCACGTCGATATCGGGCAGGCTCACCCGCTCTGGGTTGAGAAAGCGCTCGAACAGCAATCCATATTGCAGCGGGTCGATATCCGTGATGGCCATGGAATAGCCCGCCAGGCTGCCCGCCGCCGATCCGCGGCCCGGGCCCACCGGAATCCCCTTGGACCGCGCGTAGCGTATGAAGTCCCAGACAATCAGAAAATAGCCCGAGAACTTCATCTTCTGAATCATCCGGATTTCGCGATCCAGGCGCTCCGCGTATTCCGCCAGGTCGTGCTTCAGAAGGCCCTTGGCGCGCAGCGCTTCGAGGCGCGGGCACCTCTTCTCGAAGCCGTGACGCGCGATGTATTCGAAGTACGTATCGGTCGAGTGTTCCTCGGGCACGTCGAACTTCGGAAAGGGCTCCTTCACCTTCTCGATCTTCACCTGGCAGCGTTGCGCGATTTCCCAAGTCTGGTCGAGCGCATCCTCCAGCTCTCCGAACAGCAGCGCCATTTCCTCGCCCGACTTGAGGTAAAAATCGGGCGTGGCCCAGCGCATGCGGTTGGGATCGTTGAACCCCTTGCCGGTCTGGATGCAGAGCAGGATCTCGTGCGGGCGGGCGTCTTCCTTCCGCAGGTAGTGCGAGTCGTTGGTGGCCACCAGGGGCAAACCGGTCTGTTGCGCCAGGCGGTTCAACTCCGGAATGAGCCGGCGGTCCTGATCCAGGTGGTGGTCCTGCACTTCGAGAAAGAAGTTCCTCCGCCCCAGAATATCGGCGTAGGTGTGCGCCAGGCGCCGCGCGTCCTCGCGCTTGTCCGAGAGCAGAGTCTCCGGAATCTGCCCGCGCAGGCACGCCGACAGTCCGATCAGCCCCTTGGAATGCCTGGCCAGCAGGTCCATGTCGATGCGCGGTTTGTAATAGAAGCCTTCGAGGTATCCCGTCGAAACCAGCTTGATGAGGTTGCGATAGCCCTCCTGGTTCTCGCACAGCAGCACCAGGTGGTTGTAGCGGTCGCTGTCGGAGCGGGTCTTGTAGCCCTGTTGCGAAACGTAAACCTCGCAGCCGATAACCGGATGGACGCCGGCCGCCAGCGCCGCATTGTAGAACTTGACTGCCCCGAACAGGTTCCCGTGGTCGGTCATGGCCACTGCGGGCATCCCCTGCTCCACGGTCGCCTTCATGAGCTGGTCGATATCGCAGGCGCCATCTAGCAGCGAATAGTCCGTATGGCAGTGCAGGTGGACAAAGGGCATCGTCGGCCGGTTCCTCGTCGGCGGCCAGGCACAGGCCGCCCGCTACGGGGGAGGTTGCGATTCAAGTACCTCTATTCTAGCGCCGGATGGCGCCACGGGGATTCGGCGCTAATCGGTGAGCTTCTTCAATATGTGCTTGGCGAGGATTTCGTTCACTTCCTTGTGACGAGGCACTGGTTGGGGCGCCCCGGACCTCGGGTTGCGATACCAATCGTGCTTCCCACCGTGGCGAACAAGCAAGCACCCTGATGCTTCGAGCCTGCGAATTAGGTCGGCTCGCTTCATCCAAGGGCGAGATCGGCGACTCTGCGGATGCCCGGAATCTCACCGCTCGTCAGGTCCCGGTAGAGATCACGGAGATTCTCCTCCAGTTCGGCCAGCGTCTCGCCTTGGGTCAGATAATCGGGGAACTCCTCAAAATACCCGAGCCACATGCCTCCGTCTTGCCAGCGGACGTAACGGGCGGTGCTCATGACATCATTCTACTTCCTTAGGCGAGCCGGCGCTGCCCAGAACCGAATTCGCCAGCTCCGAGCGCCGTCGTGTCAGGCGGCCCGGCAACCCGGCCTGTCGATGGAGCGTCATAATTACGTAAGATGGGTTTCGCCGCCAACCACCGACGCTGCTTGTGGCCGGTCTCACCTCTGTGGGCCGCCGCCATGGCGTTCGGGTTGCTCTGCGGCCCACCGGCCAGGGCTCAATCCGGCGCTTCCGCGGCTCAATCCGAAACCGCGCCCGGCGTTGAAGCCCTGATGGCCCGCGCTCTGCAGGCGTACAATTCCGGGAACCCTTCCGTTGCGTCGGTCGTTTTCCGCCATGCCGCGGAGCTGGGCAACGTGGATGCCATGATGTACCTCGGCGTGATGTACGGAACGGGGCGCGGCGTGGACCTGGACTACTCCTCGTCCATGGCTTGGTTCCGCCGGGCGGCGGATGCCGGAAACAGTCAGGCCATGTGCAATATGGGCCTCTTGTATTATCAAGGGCTGGGCCGGCCGAAAAGCTACAGCCAGGCCATGAGCTGGTTCCTCAAAGCTGCGTCTTTTCGCAACGCTGAGGCGATGTTCAACGTGGGCGTGCTGTTCCGCGATGGTCTGGGAGTGCCCGTAAACTATACCGACGCCATGAGTTGGTTTCGGAGGGCGGCGGCGGAAGGAGATATCACTGCGGCCAACGCCATCGGCGTGCTCTACCAGCAGGGTCTCGGCGTGGCCGTGGATTATGCCCAAGCCATGGCTTGGTATCAAAGCGCGGCCATGGCGGGCAGCGACGCGGCGCTGTATAACATTGGCGTGCTATGGGAAGGTGGACTGGGCGTCGCCCAGGACCGCGACCAAGCCATCGCCTGGTATCGCAAGGCCGCCGCCGCTGGGAATGAACCCGCCAAGGCGGCCTTGAAAAGTCTCGGCGCCGAAGAGTCTGAGCCCTCTCCAGGGCGGGACGCGGCGCCGCCGCCCCCGTAGAGGGTTTCCAACTTGCCATGCCGGCATCTTGGCCGGCATTCATCCTCGCCAACGCTGGTGTTGTAGGGGCCGGGCACGCCCCATAAGCGCTAAGATACATTCTCGAAGCCCGGAGGGCGAAAGAAGCCCACGGCGTGAGCCGTGTTGAATAACGCGTGAGAATCCGAGCCCCGGAACGGGGCGAAAGGCTGTTCTCAGCCCCAGAGGTCGCGCGTATCGTATTCGATGCCATGCTTCCTCGGGAATGACAGGAATTCCCCTTGGAACTACGCTTGGCGATGGTGTTCTTGTTGCGCCGCGATGTATTCCGGCCACATCAGCCGCTCGGGAGGCGATGCGCCAAGGAATATCACAGGCTCGCGGTACTAAAATGGCCCTGTGAGATGGATTCCGCGCGTGGCCCTGACCGCCGTGCTGGCCCTGGCCGGCTTGTATGCCGGCGACTACCTCTCGGCGCGCTATCGCCTTCCCGGCAACCGGCAAACCCTCGGAAGCGTGCGCGTGCGGACGAGCTACGCGGTGCGGCTGAAGGACGGGCGCATCGAGTACTTGCTCGGCGATTCCGATACCGAAACCTGTGTGCGGGCGCTGTTTCCGCAACTCGGCTACCCACCCTGCTGGTACCTGAGCCGCCATGCCACCAGGCGCATCGAGGTCAGCCGTGGCCGGAGGAGTTCTCCATTGGGTCTCACCGCCTCCCGCCAGTTGCCCGAATTCCCTATACTCCTTCTATGACCACGTCCCCAACGAAATTGATCCTCGCGGCAGCGCTCCTGGCGCTTCCGGTTTGCGCCGCCGAGCCGCGCAAGCCCGCGCAGGACGGACTGGTCTATGGCGAGGCGGACGGCCAGAAGCTCACCATGGATTATTACGCTCCCAAGGGGCTCGGCGTCCATCCCATCGCCATCGTCATCCACGGCGGCGGTTACCAGCGTGGCGACAGCACGGCCGGCAGCGAGGCCTATTGCGCGGACTTTCTGGCGCCGGCGGGGTACGCCGTGTTTTCCATCAATTACCGCCTTGCGCCCAAGTACCCCTATCCCTACATGGTCTATGACGTCGAACGCGCTGTTCGCTACCTTCGTCATAATGCCGGGAACTGGAATGCGGACCCCAGGAAGATCGCGTTGGTCGGTGGTTCCGCTGGCGGATTCCTGAGCAACATGGTGGGTTTGCTGGGCGCACCCGGCGATCCCAAAGCCGCCGATCCCGTGGACCGGGAAAACGCCAGCGTCCAGGCCGTGGTTACCCTCTTTGCGCAAAGCAGTTTCGCCACGGTCCCGTTGAACGCGGACGTGTACGCGCTGCTCGATCCCCTGATTCGGCAAAAAGGCGAGCCGGAAGCTCTCAAGGAAGCATCGCCGATTACCTACGTGGCGAAGAATGCGCCTCCGTTTCTGCTGATCCAGGGCGACAGGGACGAGTACATTCCATTCACCGAATCCACCAATCTGCAAACCGCACTGAGGAATGTCGGAGTCAAGTGCGATATTATCCGCATCCCCAACGGCACGCACGGCACGGGCGCCTGGCATACCATTCCGGGCGTACCCGATTGGGAACGCCAGATGACCGAATGGCTCAATACCATGCTTCGGCATGAAGGACCCGTGGGAGAAGGCATCCGGGAACGCCAGCCGCGACGTCCCCAGGAGTGACGGGAAGGGCACGCCCCGCCGTACGGCTACTGCTTCTGGAACGCCAGGAGGAGCGGGCCGCGCGGCGTGGCAATGGCGCCTTCCAGGCCGTGCTCGCGCTGCACCAGACCCGCGTTGAATCGGGTGTCCGTAAGGCCCTCATATAGTTGCACCTTCTCCGAGAGCTTGCCTTGAATCCCGTAGTCCGCTCGCCAGTGCATCAACTCGCCGAACCAACTGCGATTATTGAAGATGCGCCCGCTGAGCAGCGCCGCCGGACCCACCGTCCCTGAAACCGACGCATCCGGATGAATGGTGATGACGATATCAAGCGGCCTGGTCAGCGGCTGCCGGAGCCAGCCCGTCACCCGCGCCCGCCACGTGCCGGCGAGATCGGGTCCCGGATGCAGCGCCGCGGTCATGAGCGGTGGATTGCCGAACATCTCATTGGCGCACAATAGAATGAAGATGCCCAGGGCGGCGGCGCCGGCCAGCAGCGCCATGCGCCAGCCCTTCCCCGCGAACGGATTCGCCCAGGCCGCGCCGGGCGGCGGCGCAGTGGCGCGCAACCCCCACCAGCACACGATGTGGACCACGCCGACCACCGCCGGCGGCCGGAGGGCCGGCATCCCGAGATGGTCCCGCTCCAGGATGGCCATGAGGACGAACCCGGCCACGGAGAGGAGGCCGCCGAAGGCTTCCCATTTCCACGCCAGAATCAGCCCTATAAACAGGGCGGCCATTCCCAGAAAGAGAGTGTTTTCCCGCGCTGTTGCTCGGAAGAGGTCAGGTGGCCCCTCTCCGAAGAAGAACGCCAGAAAGATCAGGAATAGCAGCGTACCCGCGATGCGCGCCGTCCAGCGGGCCGCCGTCGCGGCAAGGTACAACGCGTTGGGAATCGTCATGGATCTCCCTCCCGATGGTGGGCAGGCGGTTCCGCCTGCCAAGCGTTTTCAGCGCCCCGTCACTGACAGAGTGCCCCGTTATCGGCCTCGTAAGAGCTTCTTCTTCCCTCCGTAATCCATGAAGGAACCCTTCGCAAATAATGAAGCGCCGCAATATCAATGGGGCGGGCGGGGGACTGAGATCCGCGCCGCGATCTTAGCGGTGATCTCTCGCGCGGCCGAGGTGACCACCCAATCGAGATCGGCTCCGGGATACTCCATGCTGTCGGACCACACGATCTTTCCCGTGTGAACGTCGACCAACCGGGAAGTGACCCGGATCTGGTCGCCGGCTCTCTGAACCGTGCCCTCGACCAAAACGTCGAGCCCCAACAAACGCCCCATCAGACCCATCGAAATCCCAAACCGTTGGTGGCGGCGGACCGTGCTTGGCGCCACCACCTGCGCGCCGTCGAGCTTGCTAAGCTCCACCACCAGAAGCTCGCTCAGGGTTTGCGGAACCGTGGCTTCAGCCAGGTCCGCGTTGGGGCAGTCGAACGGAACCACCGCCAGGCCGGCGTAGTGCTTTCCGCTGGGCAGGTAGCGGGAAGGCGTGTAGAACTGCCAGTAAACCAGCGCCGCCAGCGCCACCGCGGCAGCCCCGGTCGCCGCCCACATCCAGACGCGCCGCCGTTGCGGCTCCGGCGCCGGCGAAACCTCGCGGACCTCGGCCGTGAATCGGTAGCCGCGCCGCGGAATGGTCTCGATGTACGCGCTCGGGTCCCCCTCGTCTCCCAGGGCTTTCCTGAGGACCGAGATGTTTCGCGCTAGGCCCACTTCTTCCACCACCGCGTCGGGCCAGACCAGCTTCATCAACTCGGCCTTCTCCACCATGCGCCCGCGGCGTTCCAAAAGAACCTGAAGCGTGTCGATGGCTTTGGGGACCAGCGGCACAATCGCGCCCTCCCGGAACAGCAAGCGCTGCGCCGGATCATAGCGGAAGGGACCGAACTCGCACGCGCGGCCCTCGGGCTGGTCCATGTTCGCTATCAGCCTACCTGGCGCACGATCCGCAGGATCTCATCCATCGAGGCGTGGGCCGCGGCGATGAGAGTGCCGTCGAAGATGTGCGTTTCGAGGGCCACCTTGCCGGGGTAGTTGTCGTGGTCGAGGGCGGTCATGATCGCCCGCCAGTCTTCCTTTTCGGGGCTGTCCGGCATGACGCCCTTGGCCTTCACCTGGACGTTGTAAAGCCGCTTTTGGGGAAGCAGTTTGTATCCGTCGGGAAAAGAAGTCTCCTTCCCGTAGGCGTTGTGCGGGTCCCAGTTCATGCCCACCCACTTGGAGGGGATCAGCTTCATGATGCCGGCCAGCTCGGCCGACGTGGCCACGTTTTGCGATGCTTCATTTTCGATCAGCAGGTAAACCTTCTCTTTCGCCGCCACGCCCGCCATCTCTTCAAGGACCTCGGCCACCCTGGCCCAGGCGCTCTCCGGATTCTCGAGGCGCGTCCCCGTGAAGACGCGGACCTTGTCGCAGCCCATCCACTGGGCGCAGCGGATGGCCTTGTGAAGATCCTCCATGCGCGCATCGAAGCGCGTTTTCTCGGCCGCGAGACGCTTTTCGCGCGCGGCGGGCTCCTCCGGACGCCGACGCGGCGGCTCCATCCCGGGCCACGTGAATTTCATGAGGCTGGTGTTGACGAAGGAGACCTTGAGCCCTTCGCTATTGAAGTGGAGCGCGTCGGCTTTGATCTGGGCTTCCGGCAGCGTGAAGTACTCTTTCGCGCCGCCCGGTCCCTTGCGGTCCCGGATCTCCACGAACTGCAATCCATACTCGTGCGCGAACGCGATGGATTCCTCGGGCGTGTTGCCAATCTCATCCGTGATCGCGCTGATTCGGGACCGGTCCCACCGCGCACGCCCGCCCAAGGGCGCGGCCGCCGCCAGGGTGACCGCCAAGAGTTCTCGCCTGGTCATACCGAGCATTGTACCCGTGGGAGAGAACAGCGTGTGGTAGGCACGGGCGGATTCGAACCGCCGACCTGTCGCTTAGGAGGCGACCGCTCTATCCATCTGAGCTACGTGCCCACGGTTCCTTCATTGTACCGTCGGAGGCCCTTGCGTCCAATATCGCTGCGATAATGCATCCCTTCGAAGTGAACCTGGCGCACGGCTTCATAGGCGCGGTCGATAGCCGTCCGCAGGCCGTCTCCGCCGGCCGTAACGCCGAGGACGCGGCCGCCCGCCGTTTCGAGGCCCTGTGCGCCGATGCGCGTGCCCGCGTGAAACACCGTCGCCCCGAGCGCCTCCGCGGATTCGATTCCGGAAATCGCGCGGCCGCTTTCATATGCGCCCGGATAGCCGGCCGAGGCCAGCACCACGCAGACGCTGGGACCCGGCCGCCACGCCAGGTGCGCGCCTCCCAGGTTTCCCTCGGCCCCGGCCATTAGAACGGCGGCGAAATCGGAGGTTAGACGGTGCATAAGCGGCTGCGTTTCCGGATCTCCCATGCGGACATTAAACTCCAGCACTTTCGGCCCGTCCGCGGTCATCATCATTCCGGCATACAGGAAACCCGTGAAGCGCGTGGCCTCCACCGTGGGATAGATGACCCGGTCGAGAATCTCGCGTGTCTGCGCTTCGCTCAGGATCGCCCGGTCGCAATACGCGCCCATACCGCCCGTGTTCGGCCCCGTGTCGCCGTCGAAAACGGCTTTGTGATCCTGGGTAGGCGCCAGCGGCAGCACGTTCCGCCCGTCGCACAGCGCGATGAAGCTCACCTCTTCGCCGCGCAGAAACTCCTCGATCACCAGCCGCCCTTTGAGCGTCGCGAGCGCCTGCTCCGCCTCGGCGCGCGTCTGCGCCACCACCACGCCCTTGCCGGCGGCCAGTCCGTCGGCTTTCAACACGACCGGGAATCCGAACCGGTCGAGCGCGCGCCGGGCATCGGTTTCGTTGTCGACAGCGACATAATCCGCCGTGGGGATTTGTCTTTGCATCAGAAAGGACTTTGCGAAAACCTTGCTGCCTTCCAGCCGGGCAGCCGCCTGGTCGGGTCCAAAGATCCTGCGGCCCCGCGCGCGGAAGGCATCCACGACCCCCGCCACCAGCGGAGCCTCGGGGCCCACCACGGTCAGATCGGCGCCGGCATGATCGGCAATCGAGAGAAACGACTCGGGGGAGCCGTCCGCAACCGGACAGCACGTCCCGACTCGAGCGATGCCGGGATTTCCCGGCGCCGCGAAAAGGGAAACCCCGGGCGACTGGGCCAGCTTCCACGCCAGCGCGTGCTCGCGGCCTCCGCCGCCAAGGATGAGAATTCTCATTTCGATACAATGATATCAATGCAGGAGAAGTACGACGTCGTGGTTGTCGGCGCCGGTCACGCTGGCTGCGAAGCCGCCCGCGCGAGCGCGCGTATGAGTATGAAGACGGCGCTGGTCACCATGAACCTCGACCTCATCGCGCAGATGTCGTGCAATCCCGCCATCGGCGGCATCGCCAAGGGCCACCTGGTGCGTGAAATCGATGCCCTCGGTGGAGTAATGGGGGAGGTGGCCGATGCGGTAGGCATTCAGTTCCGCCTGCTAAACACCAGCCGGGGCCCGGCGGTCTGGTCTCCGCGCGCGCAGATGGATAAGAAGGTGTACCGGGTACGCATGCGCGAAGTGCTCGAGCAGGAGCCCAACCTCCGCATCAAGCAGGCAGAGGTAGCGGCGCTGGCGATTCGGGACGGGCGCGTCGAAGGAGTCCAGTTGCGGGACGGGCGGACCATCGAGTGTGGCGCCGTCGTCGTCACGACGGGGACGTTTCTGAACGGCTTGGCGCACATCGGCGAAGCGAAATATAGTTGCGGCCGCAGCGGCGAGGCGCCGTCGCAATTGCTGGGCGATCAACTGCGGAGCGTGGGCCTGAGCTGGACCCGGCTGAAGACGGGCACCCCGCCGCGCCTGGATGGACGCACCATCGACTGGGGCCGGTTTCAACCGCAGCCCGGCGATGCGCACCCCACGCCGTTTTCCTTCCTGACGGAGCGCATCGACCGGCCGCAGATTGTCTGCCATAGCGGCTTCACCACGGAGGAAACGCTGCGAATCCTGCGCGAGGCCATCCCGCGTTCCCCGCTGTACAGCGGGCAGATCGAGGGGATCGGGCCGCGATATTGTCCGTCTATCGAAGACAAGGTGGTCAAGTTCCCGGACAAGGCGCGGCACCAGATTTTCCTGGAGCCGGAGGGCCTCGATACCAACGAGGTGTACGTGAACGGCATGTCCACCAGCATGCCGATCGATGTGCAGATTGCCATGCTGGCGTCGGTGCCGGGGTTGGAGCGCGCGGAAATGATCCGGCCCGGCTACGCCATTGAGTATGACGCGATCGACCCTCGCGAGTTGAATCACACGCTGGAGGTGAAGAAACTCGCGGGCCTCTACCTGGCTGGGCAGATCAATGGGACGTCGGGTTACGAAGAGGCTGGCTGCCAGGGGCTAATGGCTGGCATGAACGCGGCTCTGAAGTTGAGCGGGAAGCCGCCGGTGGTCATCGATCGTATGGAGGGTTATGTCGGAATTCTGATCGACGACTTGGTTACCAAAGGCGCCGATGAGCCGTACCGCATGTTTACGTCACGCGCAGAGTTCCGCCTGCATCTGCGGATTGACAACGCCGACCTGCGCCTCACGCCCATTGGACGCCGCGTCGGTCTGGTATCGGATCATCGCTGGGATTTGCTGGTTCGAAAGCGGTGGCAGGCCGAGCAGTTGAATGCCGCTCTGGGCCGTCACCGCTACGGCCAGTGGCTGAAGCGTCCGGAGGCTTCCATTGCCGGAATTGGGGAATGGGTGCGGCAGGTGCTTGGCGAGGAGCCGGTTCGAGGGTTGGCGACAACCGTCGAAACCGAGGTCAAGTATGGCGGTTACGTGGCCCAGCAAGAGCGCGAGATGGAGCGGATGAAAGGCGCTGAGCGTCGGCCGATTCCCGCCGATTTCGACTTCAAGGGGATACCGGGCCTGTCGCGCGAGGTGCAGGCGAAGCTTGAGAGCGTCAGGCCTGTGACGCTTGGACAGGCGTCCCGGATTCCCGGGGTGACGCCCGCGGCGGTGGCTATCTTGGACGTATACCTGGACTTGAAACGTGTTTGCTGAGGCCCTAGCAGCGAGGCTCGACGGGATCGTCGAGTTGAGCCCCGAGCAGGTGCGAGTGCTCGAAACGCACTATCGGCTGTTGCTGCTTTGGAACCGGACGCTGAATCTGAGCGCGATATCCGGTTTAGAGGAGGCCGTGGAGCGCCACTATTGCGAGTCGCTGTTTCTGGGCGCACAGTTGCCTCCGGGGCCGCTGGCCATCGTGGACATCGGCTCCGGCGCCGGCTTTCCGGGCTTCCCGGTCGCGGTGTTGCGGCCGGAGTGTTCAGTTACGTTGATTGAGTCCCACCAACGGAAGGCCGTGTTTCTGCGGGAAGCCAGCCGTGGGTTGCCGGGCCTGAAGGTGCTAGCGAGACGGGCGGAGGACGTGCGGGAGACATTCGATGTAGCGATATCGCGCGCGGTGAGCTACAAAGATCTGGCGGGGAGTCTAAAGGTGCTTGCGCCAAACGCCGATCTATTGAGTGGAGCCGAAGAACCTCCAGCAAGAATGGGCTTCGAATGGAAGGAACCGGTTGCGCTGCCGTGGGGCAAGGCGCGGTTTCTGTGGATAGGTAGGCGTGCGTAATCCAGGGCTGGAGCCTTCGAGGGGCATTCTTCGTCGCCAGCGGCCATGGGCCCGGAGTCTTTCAAGTAGTTGTTTCACGTGAAACACGGTTGGCCGATGTCCTCGAATTGGGTTCGTTCCTGAACACCGGGCGGACTCGCCCAATGATGGCGTTGCCGCCCCTTCGTGCGGTCCTCCAGGTATTCGGGTGGCAAGAATGAGGTCGTTTCATGTGAAACGGAAGCGGCGGCGTATAGATTGGCTTCGATTCGCGGATGTTCAGAAGGGTTCTGTTTCACGTGAAACAGCGTCGGCGAACGTCCTCAGTTGGGTTCGTTCCTGAAAACGCGGCAGACTCGCTCAACGGTCGGGCCACCGCGCCATCTGTTTCACGTGAGACGACCACAGCCGGCCCATCCCCCAGAAACTGGCTTCGTTTCGCGCACGGCATCGCGAGCCCAAAACCCGAACAGCAAATCCGCCAATTCATGTTAGTATGGCCCCTTGAGTCGAGTATTTGCTATCGCCAACCAAAAGGGCGGGGTTGGCAAAACGACCACCGCCATCAATCTCGCCGCATCGCTCGCCGCGAACGACCTCCGGGTCCTCGTCATCGACTCGGACCCGCAAGGGAACGCAACCACCGGCTTGGGAGTCGCCAAGAACACCGGCAGGCCGAGCATGTACGATGTCCTGCTCGGCGGAGCCTCTCCGCAGGACGCCATCGTCGCGACGGACTTCGAAGGCTTGCACATCATCACAGCCGACAAGAACCTCGTCGGCGCCAACCTCGAGCTCGTTGAACTCCCTAACCGCGAACACCGCCTCCGCGAGCGCATCGCCGCGATCCGAGAGTCCTATCCCTTTATCCTCATTGACTGCCCGCCAGCGCTCGACCTCCTTACGCTCAACGCCCTCATAGCCGCCGACGCCGTCCTCGTACCCATTCAGTGCGAGTTCTTTGCCCTCGAGGGTATTTCTGAGCTCATGGATACTATCGACAGAATCCGCGATTCCTTTAGTCACCCGCTGCAGATCGCCGGAATCCTCCTCACCATGTATGATGATCGGACCAACCTGACCCGCCAGGTAGCTTCGGACCTCCGCGAGTTCTTTGGCGACCAGGTCTTTCGCACGTTCATTCCTCGCAGCGTCCGTTTGGCGGAAGCCCCCAGCTTCGGAAAGCCCATTCTGACCTACGATCCCCGCTCTCGCGGCGCCGAAAGCTATATCCAACTCGCAAAAGAGATCTTGGACCATGAACAAAGTGGACACCTCGCGCAGGGCTCTCGGTAAAGGGCTCGGCGCTCTCCTGCCGACCCGCCCCACCGCCGCGCCCCCCTCGGCGGAACTAGCGCGCCAAGAGGCCCCCCGCGCGGTCCCCGTCGATTCCATCGACCCCAACCCCTTCCAACCCCGCCGCGTCTTCCAGGGCGAACGGCTGGCCGAGCTTGCCCAATCCATTCGCGCCAGCGGCATCATCCAGCCCCTGGTTGTTCGCAGAGTCGGAGACCGCTATCAGTTGGTGGCCGGGGAGCGCCGCTGGCGAGCCGCCAAACTCGCCGGCCTCAGCCAGGCGCCGGTGGTTGTTCTCGACATCCCAGACGACCGCCTGTTGGAGATCACCCTCGTCGAAAACATCCAGCGAGAGGACCTGAACCCCATTGAAACCGCCACTGCTTTTGAACGTCTCGGCCGCGAACTTTCACTGTCGGCCGAAGAAATCGGCAGCCGCACCGGCAAAGACCGCACTACCATAACGAACTTTCTCCGCCTCCTCCAGCTTCCCTCGGACCTTCAGCAACTCGTCTCCGAACGCCGCCTCTCCGCCGGACACGCGCGCTGTCTTCTCTCGCTTCCGTCACCCGATTTACAGCGGGAAGCCGCCGAAAAAGCCGTCGCGCAAGGGTGGTCCGTCCGCCAACTGGAGCGCACCACCCAGAAGATGATGGAAGACCGCAAACCCAAGCACGTCGATGAGGTCGATGCCGACCCCAACGTGAAAGCGGCCATTCAGGAGATGGAACGCGTCCTGGGAGCCCGCGTGCGCATCGTCGAGAAGGCCAAGCAGAAGGGCCGCATCGAGATCGACTACCACTCAGCCGAAGAACTGGACCGCATCTACTCCGTGATCGTCGGCGAGCCGTAGCCTCACTTCAGCATCGACAGGATATCCGCCAGCTCTCTGCGGATCTCGGGTAACGGGTCGTTCGAAAACAGTTCCCACTGCGCGCTCTTCGCCTGCGGTTTGGGTGTGTGCGCCTCGGCGTGCAGCGTCTGGCGGGCGCCTTCTATGGTGAACCGTTTTTCATAGAGCAGGTGCTTGATACGGAGCAGCAGCTCCACATCTTTGCGCCTGTATAAGCGATGTCCGGTTCCGGACTTCTTGGGGGAGAGCACCCGGAACTCGGTCTCCCAGTACCGCAATACGTAGGGCTCCACAGCGAGCAACTCGCTCACTTCGCCGATCTTGAAGTAGAGCTTATCCGGGATCTCCGGGGGACCGGGCTGTAACGCCGCATCCGTCATTAACCTTCCGCCATCCTACCCCAATCGGGGCTGGATTGTCACGGAAGCTCACTGGGCGGAGGTTTCCACCTTCACAATATGTTGGCCCCGGGGAAGCAAAAGGGTCTTCGGCCCGGCCATCGCCGGCGCCCCCTCGACGCCATCGATTTCCACCCGCCACGGAACCCTGTCGAGGATCGCGATGGCCCGCGCGCCGCTCTGGTACGAAAACTCCAGCCCGTCGGCGCCAATGGCCCGGGCGGCTTTCAAGTCCGCGTTGAGATGGGTCACGTTCGGCCCGCTCCTGGGCGCTCCAGCGGAAACGGCATGCGTTCCAGCAGGCAGCCAGACCGTCTGTCCATCCGCCGCCGGCCAAGGCTGGCCATCCACCAATGCTGACCCCTTCCAAGGCACTCCCACCCCGGCGGCCGAGTCCACCAGCAGCTTCGGGCCAACACTTTCGATCCGCGTAACGGTCGCCGCCGCGGAGGGCAGAAGCTGGAGATCGGCCGGCGCGAGCGAATTCTCGAAATACAGGGCCACCCTCTGGAAATTCGCGGCGGCGCTGTGAACCAACTCGAGCAACTCCACGCCCGTCTGCTGCCTGGTCGGGTACACGTTCTGATATCGCTCGACTATGTTCACGTCAATCGCTAACCGCTCCCTGTGCGGCGTCAGTTGGCTGTACTGCTCGGCGATGGTCTGGTAGCGCCGCGCCCCCAGGTTCCAAACAGTCGCGGGATCTTCAATCAGAAATGTCAGCGGGTGGCGCTCCATGAGCGGCAGAACGCGCGCGGCGTCCGCGCCCAGGGCGTCTTTCATCCCCGTATCGAAGCGGTCGTCGATATGCGTTAGGACAATGTCAAGCTGCGGCTTCCGCTGGCGCAACCCTTCTAGCTGATCCAGCCACTCCTCCTGCATCCTCCTGGCCAAGTCGCTGCGGAAATCGAGAAACGCCCGGCGTGACGCCTCATCTGCTCGCGGGCCGAACAGCTCCAGTGGATCAAAACCGCCTCGATTCCGGAACTCCGCCCGCACGTCGGCGTTGAACGGAGTGAACCGCGACGGATTGGCGATGCCCTCGAGCGACTCGAAATACAGCTCAGCCAGGTTCACGCCGTCCCAGTCGAACCTGTCGGCCAGTTGCTTCACGCCCGCGGAAACAGCCTGGAAGCAATCGCGGTTGGCCAGGTTCATCAGTTTTCGCCAATCGAGCTGCGCATCTTGGAGTAAGCCGGTCTTTTCTCTCCACTCTGCGTGGTCCTCCCAGAACTTGTCGCTCACATGCGGCAGCTCCAGCCACGCATACGCCAATATCCCTTCCCGGTGGCACGCTTCAATCAGCTTCGTCAGATACGCGTCGCGTTCGTGGTCCGGTTCGAAGTACTGCCATGCGGCGATGTGCAGTGCGCCGATGCCGCTCTTCCGCCATCGCGCGGCGAAGTAGTCCGGGTCCACTCGCAGGCGGTATGCGGAATCGAAAAACGCCCACAGACGCGCGGAGCGAAACGGAGGCTCCATTCCCAGGTCGCAGAGCGCTTGCAGCAGGTAAGGAAACCGCTCATACCCTCGGTCTCCCGGAGGCGCAGCCAGCCACAGCACCGCGCCCCCGCCGCGGCGCAGCCCGGCCAGCATGGGCGCGCTGGTCCAGCGCTCCCGGGCAAATACCTCCGCGCCCGCTGGCAGCATGAACACCGGCAATTCCATCTCTTTCTCCCACACAATGGACAGCTTAGGCTGGTGCACGTCCGTGAGGCTGGCGACGCGCACGCTCTCGGGGGCCGGCCGGAAGCCGAAAACCTCAGCCAAAGACGATTGCCCCTCGAGAATGAGAATGGCGCCCTTCTCTATACGGCCCATCCATTCCGTGGAAGCGGCCGCTCCGGAGCGGGCCACGAAGATCCGCGCGGCGGTGGCGGGCTGCCGCTGCAGGCCGATCGAAGACAGGATCTCCGGCCACGCCCCCGCATCCTCGGAAAGCACGCTGAAGTAGGGTTTGTCGGCCGCCTGAACGGCGGCGGCCAACAGCGCCAGACTAACGAGTAACCGCATACCAGAACCCGGCCCGAAAATCGTTATAACCGGCCATCCCGCCCGCTAGGTACGATCCACGTAACAGATTGACAGTAAAGTACATATGTTCAGGCAAGAGGGCCCCTGCAAAGCGTAACCCCGGCCCCGTTTCCACGAAATTGGCCCACCCCTGCCGCTTTGCGTCGACCGTCACATTGGCGTTCCAATAGAATTGTGTTTGGCTGGCGCCCAAGGCAGTGGTGTAACCCAGCCGGCCTTGTTGATACGCCAGCGAATCGTTCCCGAATCGGCTGATGAAAACGCCGTCAATCGTGGTATCCGCGAACCAGCCTGCTGTCTCGGAGCCCATCCGCCGGCCCACCCCCCGCGCCAGGGAGACCCCCGCGCGATAGTCCGGCGTCATGTGCCCGGTGAGATAGCCGATGGCCGATCCAACTTCGCCCCAAGCCATCACGCCGCGCCAAGCCGTGGTACGCAGCCCTAACCCCATGATGAATGAGCTCTCGGACAAATACAGCGGCGAAACCTCGCCCATGGTGCGCCGCGTGTCGCCTATGAACCGGAGGCTCACATACGGTTGTACCGGCAAGCCTGTCCGAAGCTCGGTCTTCACCTGGCCGTAGGAGAACAGATCCCGCCATCGCGTTGAAAACACGGGGAACAGCCACGCCGTCGTGCGAAACAGTTCGGTGGCGCCGTGTAAGTTGCGCCACGCCTCGGCGGCTTCACTGGCAACCAGGGCGTCCGAGCTTTTCCGCGCTAGGTTAAACCAACGAACCGCCCGCGCATCCTGATGCAGGATGTTGTAGGCCCATCCGAGCTTCAGCATCACGTTGAAGTCTCCGGGGTCGGATTCGTGCGCGATGTCGAGGTACTTGAGGGCGTCCTTCAAGTAGCCGGCCCTGACGCTGCGCTCGGCCATCACCCTGGCGTCGATGGAAGCCGGCTGGGCCTCGCGGCGCGTCTGCAATTGCGGGATGCGAAGAACCGCTCGCACCCGATTGGCAAGTTCCTCGTCGCTGCCCGCCAGCACGCGGTCGAACAACGGCTGGGCGGCTGCCACCTCGCCCCGCCCGTGGAGCAGAAATGCAAGTTGGGTGGCCGAAAGGAGATCCTCGGGGGCGGTCTCGGTCAGCCGCTCGAATTCCACCTCGGCCTCGGGCTGCCGGCCCATCTTCAGCAGCAGGTACGCCAGCTCGCGCCGCAGCTCGGCGTTGCCCGCATCCACCTCCAGCGCGCGGCGAAACTCGGCCACATACGGATACCGCTCGGGCAGCAACTCGCGCGCCATCTCGGCCGCGCGCGCTTCCCCTCCGCGCGATGCCGCCAGCAACGCGGCGTTGGCCTCGTCCATGCGGCCCTGGGCTTTCCACACGCGGCCCAGATCCACCAGCACGCTGCGCCGGTCGGGCAAGGTCCGCCAAGCCTTCGCATAATGTTCCGCGGCCAGCGCCAGCTCGTCGCGCTCTTCAGCCAGCGCCGCCAGCTCGAAATGCGCGCTGAAGTCGTCGGCCCCCATTTCGATCGCCTTCCGCCAGCGCTCGATCCCGGCGGCCAGTGGGGCGTCGATGTTCTCAAAGGCCTGCTCCGCCCTGGCCCGGAACGGCTCGGCGCCCGTCCTGCGAATCCGGTCGAAAACGCGGCGCGCCTGCACCCTCTCCTTGGTTTCGTAACAAAGGAATGCGTACTCCATGGCCGCTTCGGCGTCGGCCGCGTCAAGGGCCATCGCCTCGCGGAACTGGTCGCGGGCCAGAACATTCTCGCCGGCCTTCAGGTAAGCATAAGCTAGGTCTTTGCGGATGGACGCGCGTGTCGGAGCGGCTTCGATTCCCTTCAGAAAACCGGCGATGGCGGAGTCGTAATCGCGCGCGCGCAATGCGTCGTAGGCCTTCGCGAGGGCTTCATACGCCGGATCGGGGGCCTGAGCCAGAGCCAGCGGACAGAGAGCGAATAGTACGGCGGCGCGCATTTTCCTACGCACATATAGTGGTCCGCGCCACCGATTCTCGCGGAAATGTATTTGCGCTGGTTGCCGCCGGCCGAACAAGCGCCGGCTGACAAAAAAGCGGCCCATGCCACGCTGAGGCGTGGGCATGGGCCGCTCCAATCGTTTCGGCTCGACGGCCGGGTTATTGCTTCTTCGCGGTCACTTCGGTGGTCACGGGGTCGCCGCCGCCGCGCCCAGGCGCAGTAACCTTCAACTTCATCTCGCTGCCGGACACCACGCCCGCGAACTTGGTAACCATGGCGCCGTTTGGCGTGTCGCGGCTCACCTCGAAGGTGACGTTGTTGCCGTCCACCTTGCCATTGGAGATCTGCACCGGCGTCGGAGCCGGAGGAGCTCCACCACCACCCGGAGCGCCGCCGCCGCCACCGCCACCGCCGCGCATGCCACGGCCGCCACCCATGCCGGTAACTGTTCCGGTCAGCGTAGCGCCATCGGCCTTCAGATCCAGGGTAACGGGACGCCCGGGTCCGCCGCCGCGGCCTTCCATTTCATATCCCCACTTGCCGGTGATAGCGTCCGCCGCCAGTGCGACGAGAGCCACGACAAGCAGAACCATACCTACAAAAAGCAGCTTCTTGGTCATAGTAATACCTTGGGCGTCGTCCCACCTCGGGACGTTACCCCTCGAACAAAAGAAAAGCGGCCCTCTTTACGCCAAAGCGCATCCAGGACCGCTGAAATTTTCGGTTCGACTCGATGGCCGAGTTATTGCTTCTTCGCCGTGGCCTCTTGGGTTCGGGGCTCGCCGCCGCCGAAGCCCGGCATCGTTACCTTGAGCTTCATCTCGGCGCCGGATACCACGCCTTCGTACTTGATGGTAAACGAGTTGCCGCCCATGTCGCGGGTGACTTCGAACGACACGTTGTTGCCATCCACCTTGCCGTTGGAGATCGGCGCCGGCGCCGGAGCCCCGCCGCCACCACCACCGCCGCGTCCGCCCATGCCGCCGGTAACATCTCCGGTCAGTTTGGCGCCATCGGCCTTCAGATTCATCGTGGTCTGGCGCGGCGTGCCGTCCCGACCTTGCGTTTCATATACCCACTTGCCGGTGACCGTGTCCGCCGCCAGCGCGACGAGGGCCACCACAAGCAGAATCATTCCTGCAAAAAGCAGCTTCTTGGTCATAGTGATAGCTTGGGCGTCGTCGGCCTTCGGGGCGTTACCCCTCGAACAAAATAAAAAGCGGCCCTTTTTTACGCGAAAGCGTATCCAGGGCCGCTGAAATTGCAGGTCGGCTCGACGGCCGCGCTATTGCTTCTTGGCCGTGGCTTCGGTGACTCGGGGATCGCCGCCCTGGAAGCCGGGCGACGTTATCTTCATCTTCATCTCGCTGCCCGACACCACGCCTTCGTACTTGGTGGTCATCGAGTTGCCGCCGAAGTCGCGGGTCACTTCGAACGAGATGTTGTTGCCGTCCACCTTGCCGTTGGAAATCTGCACCGGCGTCGGAGCCGGAGGAGCTTCACCACCACCTCCGCCACCGCCGCCCCTGCGGCCAAACCCCATCGGCTGCAAGATAGTGCCGGTCAGTTTCGCGCCATCGGCTTTGAGGTCCAACGTCACGATGCGCGGGGGCATGTTGCCGCCGCCACCACCGCCGCCGGGGGCTCCACCACCGCCACCACCACCGCCGCGGCCCATCATTGGTTGTTCATAGGTCCACTTGCCGGTTACCGCATCCGCCGCCATTACGGCGACGACCGCGACCAGCAGAACTACACTTACGCAAAGCAGCTTCCTGATCATAGAGGCACCTTCGGGCTAATCATACCTCAATGTGCCCTTCAAGTGGCGGCCCTTTTTGACGAGGGGTCGCGGAGAAATGAGAGAAAGGAGCCCAAAAACAAACCCGCCCCACGCCAACGCGCCCGGAATTCCGTACGTGGCCGGCGTCCTGGGTGAAACCGCCCGATTCGATTGGCCGGATCATCCGTGAAAAACCACGCCATCCGTTTGAAACGCCGCCGGCGCCGCCCGTCGCGGCCTACCTCCGGAGCGGAGAATGCGTTATTGGAGTGATATCATGGAGGCGGATGAGCCTGCTGTCGCCGAGACTACAACTGAGGGTCGCGCAGAAGCAGATTCTCACTCCGGGCCTCGTGCAAATGGTCACTGTCCTCCAGCTTAACCGGCTGGAGCTGAAGCAGATGATCAACCAGGAAATCGTCAAGAACCCGGTCCTGGAAGAGGCTACCGAGGAGCCCGGAGAAGAGATCACCCCCGAGGAGCTGCTGCCTCTGCTGGAACAGGAAGAGGAACGGGTATCGGACCCGGCCGACCAGCAGATTCTGGATTCCTCGGTGCGGAACGAAGGCAGCGCTCTGGACGGCGCGGCCGTCGACGTGGCCATCAACGGCTCCATGTTCCCGGATGCCGAGGAAACCGCCGAGGCTGCGCCGGAGCCCGAAGCGGCCCTGCCGGAACCGGCCGAGACGCCGGCCGCCACCGACCCGTTCGACGAAATCGACTTCGGTTCCTTCTTCGACGATTACCTCGACCCCGGTTACCGAAGCCCGGCCTCGGAATCGGTGGAAAAGCCCTCCTTTGAGACGTTCCTTTCCGCGCCGGTTACCCTCGGCGACCATCTGCGCTCGCAGTTGAGCGTCAGCGTGATTTCCGACGAGGTCCGCGACGCGGCCGAATCCATCATCGGGAACCTCGACGAGGACGGCTATTTGAGCGCCTCGCTGGAGGAGATTGCGGGAGTCGGCGGGTACCCGGCGGAGCGGCTCGAGGAGGCCCTGCGGGCGGTGCAATCGCTCGACCCGGCGGGCGTCGGCGCGCGCAATCTGCGCGAGTGCCTGCTGCTCCAGATCGAGAGCGTCAACGGCAAGGGCGGCGTAGCCTGGCAAATCGTATCCGACCACCTGCGGCTGCTCGAAACACGCCAGTACAAGGAGCTGGCCAAGGTCTTGGGACGGCCCGCGGAGCACATCGAGATCGCCGTCTACATGATCCGGCATCTCAACCCGCGTCCCGGCCTGCGCTACTCGGGGCCCGGCGCGCGGGTGGTCGAGCCGGATGTCTACTTCACCAAGGATGGCGACGACTACATCATTCAGATGAACGACGAGGACGTTCCCCAGCTCCGCCTGAACGCGCAGTATCGCAAAATGCTGGACCGCGAGAACGGGGCCACCAAGGAGGTCCGCGACTACGTTCGCGAGCGCTACACCTCCGCCATTCAGCTCATGAAGAACATCGAGCAGCGGAAGCAGACCATCATGAAGGTCTGCCAGGCCATCGTGCGGCGCCAGACGGACTTTCTGAGCCAGGGCCTCGACCTCCTCAAGCCCATGATGATCAAGGATGTGGCCGAAGAAGTCGGCGTCCACCCCTCCACCGTGAGCCGCGCCGTGGCCGGAAAGTACGTGCACACGCCGCAGGGCGTCTTCGAGCTGCGCTATTTCTTCTCCGAGGCCGTGCAGGGGCCCTCCGGCGGCGGTACGCCCCTTCTACTGCTGAAACGCAAGGTCAAGCGGATGATCGAGGAAGAGGACCGCGGCAAGCCCCTCACCGACGAACAGATCACCGCCCTGCTTGAAGCCGAGGGCATCAACGTAACCCGCCGCACGGTAGCCAAGTACCGCGAAGACATGAAGATTCCCTCCACCCACCAGCGCCGCGTGCGGATCTGAAATCTTCGCATCGGGCCTTTTGACGCTGCGACGCGGAGAATGGAAGGCAGAAGCAAGAACCGCGGGGCCGGAATTCGACCGGTCTTTCACCGCCCCAGGCGTAGCCGTTTCGCGGCGCTCACTTGTCGATCCCGTTTTTTCGAGTTCCCAGCGTTTCTGCGTCTCTCGGTCAAAACTACCGGCGCAGCGCGCCCTTGCGCGTCACGTACAAGGTGACCAGCGCGGAGGTCAGCATGACCCCGGCCAAGGCGAGCCACGCCAGCATCATGCTGCCGGTATGGTCGACAATAGCGCCAGTGGCGTGGGGACCGGCATAGCCGCCCAGGTTGCCCACCGCGTTGATCCAGGCAATCCCGGCCGCGGCCGCGGTGCCCGCGAGGAGCGCCGTGGGAACCGCCCAGAACATGGTGAAAGCGCTCAGAACGCTGGCCGTCGCCAGGGTCAGGCCGGCCAGGCTCACCGCGCCGGGTATGCCCGGAAGGGACAGGATGGCGAAGCCCAACGCGGCGCCAAAACAGCAAAGCGCCAGGTGCCAGCGGCGCTCGCCGGTCCGGTCGGAGTGGCGCCCCACCAGGAGCATGACCACAGTGGTCACAACCCACGGAATCGCGTACAGCCATCCGATGACGACAGTGTCCTTGCTGATGCTGTCCTTAATCACCTTCGGCATGTAGAAACCGATGCAGTAGTTGGCCGCCGAAATCCCGAAGTACACCAGGCACAGCAGCCAGACCGCGCCGCTGGCGAACGCGTCCACCAGCCGGGACTTGGCGCCGCCGGCGCGCTTGTCGGCTTCGTGCTCCGCCTGCAGGCCGCCCGAGACCAGCTTCTTCTCATCCGCGCTCAGCCAGGCGGCTTGCTCCGGATCGTTGGTCATCACGAAGAGTGCGATCACGCCCGCCACCGACAAGGGAATGCCGAAGATCAGGTACAGCCACTGCCAGCCGGCGAGGCCGGCTACCCCTTGCAGATGTTTCAGGATCGACCCCGCCAGGGGGCCCGCGAAAATGGCCGAGATCGGTATGGCGCTCATAAAGAGGGCAATCATCTTGGCGCGGTACTTGTTGGTGTACCAGAACGTCAGGTAGAACACCACTCCGGGGAAAAAGCCGGCCTCCACGGCGCCGCCGATGAAGCGCAGCACGCAGTAGCTGGTGGCGCCATGCACGAACATCATCCAGGCCGACAGAATGCCGCGGAGGATCAGGATGGGACCCAGCAGGCCGCGCGCGCCGATCCTCTTCAGGAGCATGTTGCTCGGAACATTCAAAAAGAAATAGCCGACGAAGAACAGCCCCGCGCCGAAACCGTAGACCTCGCTGCTCATCCCCAGGTCGGCCTGCATCTGGAGATAGGCGAAGCTGACGTTGACCCGGTTGACGTAGGCCAAGGCATAGCAGAGGAACAGGAAGGGCATCAGGTGAAGCGTGATCTTGCGGTAGGTCGCCGCTTCGAACCGATCGGGCGCCTGAGCAGGCAACGGTGTCATTGGTCCCTCCGTACGCGAGAGGCCGGCCAGTATCCATTTCGCATAAACGGAGTGTACCAGAAGTCGCGGATCACAACGGCGGCGGCTGCGCCGCGCTACGCTAAGGGAAGATGCCCGGACCGGAGCGGACGTTCGAACTTGAGGGCGTCCAGACGGCGTTGTTCTTCGAGGCGCCGGAAGAATTGTACGCGCGCGTTTTCCGCGAACTGAAGCCGCGCACGCCGCTGCCCGAGTTGCGCGTCGAATTCCGCCGCTTCGCCAATGCCGACAGCTTCGTGCGCCTGGAAGAAGGCCGGCTGCACGTGCGCATTTCCGACATGCTGCAGGGAGCGCCAGCGCCGGTGCAGGAGGCCCTGGCCCACATCCTGTTGCGCAAGCTCTATCGCAAACCCATCCCGCGCGCGTACCTGCGCCGGTACCGGCTGTATCTCAACCGCCGCGACATGCGGCGCCAGGCGGAGCTTGTGCGCCAGGTACGCGGACGGAAATTCGTCTCCGGGCCGCGCGGCGAGTGCCACGATCTCGAGGAAGTGTTCGAAGGCTTGAACGCGCAGCTCTTCGACGGCCTGCTGGGACGGCCCCAGCTCGGCTGGAGCCGCGGCGTCTCCCGCACCATGCTGGGCCACTTCGATCCCGCGCACAACGCCATAATCATCAGCCGTATTCTCGACCGCCCGGAGACTCCGCGGCTGGCCCTGGAATACGTGATGTTTCATGAGATGCTGCACCTGCGCTATCCCGTGGACCACACCGGTTCGCGGCGCAGGGTGCATACGCGTGAATTTCGGAAGGCGGAAAAAGAATATCCCAGGCTGAAAGAGGCGAAAGAGGCCTTGAAGAAGCTGTAGCAGGCTCCAGGGGCTACGCCGCCGCGCCCACGGTCGCCGGGAGCATGTTCCTCAGCTCCAGTCGCATGACGTCGAATGTCTGGACCAGCGCCCGGACATCCACCGTGCAGAGATCCCAGCGATAGAGGAACAGTCGCGCTTGCACCATCGCCATGCCGAGAGCGAACAGCGCTTGCTGGCGCACCAGCACCGCGGCCAGATCCGGCCGGTCGCGCTTCGATTGCAGCATCAGAACCTTCACGGCCGTGCACACGCGGTGGAAATCCGCGCTCAGACGGCGCAGATATCCGCGGAAAACCTGACTGCGCCGGGCGCGCAACCGGGACGCCATGCGCGGCGTGAAACCGGGTTGGGAACGCAGAAATTCGAGATCGCTATCGTCCAGCAGGCGCATCATGGGCCGATAGCGGTCCACCGACAACTCGTCGATCCAGTCGGTATTCAACGGCAGATCGCCGCGCGCGGCGCCAAAACTGCGAACAATCGCAAACAGCGCTGCGACCAGTACCGCAACCGCGAAAACCGAGATGGAAATAGTAGTCATGGTAAATATATGATTCACCGATCAATTGAAGAATAGAGGAAACTTCGGAAAAATGCAATGCCCTGGAGGGTAATATTGGTACTAATTAGGCTGGAGATAATATATTAAGGCTGCCGAAAGTTAGCTTATTTCTTCGCGACTTTCAGCAGGCTGGCGTTCAGGGCGTCGAGATGGATCAGTATCCGCTCCTCTTGCTCGGGCGCAAACCACGGCTGCTTCACGGGCGTTTCCTCGCCCTTGGCGCTCAGCAGGAAGAACCACGCCAGAAAACAGGCGCAGGTGGCCGCCATGCCCCCGGTGTTCACGGCATCCGTATTCTTCAGCCCGAACAAGGTGCGCAAAATCATGCTCATGCCGCCGGCCAGGAAGAAAAGGGTGTAGATGACCGCGTGCGCCACCACGTTCCGGCTCAGCGGAACAGTGTACCAACTCAGCACGAAAAGCATCAGAATCAAAAAGATAGCCAGACTGAAATCGAGACCGCGCTCGATCGCCACGATCAGGCCGACGGCCACCGAACTCTGCGGCATCGCGGGCGTTATCTTATGGATCATGCTGATGGCCGACACGGTCACCGAAACCGCGCTCACGAGGTACATGGCCCAGCGACCCAGGGTGGAAAACCCCTTATGCCTCGCCAGTATCAATCCGAACAGCTCCCAGACCATGGCGACGTAAAAGAACCAGAAAACCGGCTGGGTAGTCACGACAAGAAAGAAATACGCGTTGGAGGCCGCGTCGAAGAACCAGCCGCAGGTCATGTAGACCGTGCGAAACACCAGGTAGGCAAAGAAAATACGGTATTTAGAGGATAGGCCTGTGGAGTACAACTTAGCCGCCGCGAGACCGGACCCCAGGGCGGAGGCGACTTTCAGAACCGTAACCAGCGCGGCGCCTGCCATAATCTAAGGCCGATTCTAGCATCGCGCGCCGCGCTGTCTCAGGTTTCGGTTAGCGAACAAACGGACACGGGTTGCACTGCGGCAGCGGCAGTTCAATCCTGCTCGGGCGCGCGGTTGCCAGAAACGAAAATGCCACCAAGGTCAAGAGAATCAGCTTTTTCACGAGAGAATTTCCTTTCGGGCGTTGAAATCTATGTTAACTTTGGATAGGTACGCCAGGTACTATACTAGATGGGACCGTACTGGTATAAGGAATTATCTTGAATTTTTTCCAAAACCGGAACAGACCGGAACATCAGGCCGGGTTTCCGGAAGCGACACTCTCAGTGGTATAGAATGCGGACTTGGGGGCGGCGGGCATTCGGAAGGGCTTCCCCCAACTGCCCCGGCCTAGGAAGGAAGGCTGGAATCTGGGCGCATCGGACCCTATCTCGCAGTCGGCGGGTCAGGCGGCGGCAACGCTGTGGCGCAATATCCTGGCGCGTGTACCGACGATCTTCGGCCGCCTCCTGTTTATGGCGAACCTGCGCGACCAGGAAACTGGGCGATACTTTCATCCCACTTTCTCGGCGACCCTGGGCGCGGAAGAGGCCGACCGCATTCTCCGCCACAGCCACTATCAGGTGTTCTCTCAATGGCTTGTGTTCAGCCTGGCCGAGCAAAAAGAGGATTTGGACGAGTTTCTCGGCGAGCCGGCCGCTCGGGAGAGGCTCTCGGCCTATCGGAACCTGGCTCCAGCCAGAGCCCACGAGGTGGAACGGCAGCTCTTTCTCACGGACCTGGAGACGCTGCTGGAATTGTTGATTGTCGAGCAAAGCGGCGTCTCCCGGAGTCGAGGAGCATAGCGACGCCGATTACCTGCCCGAGCAGGTCTATTTCCGCCGGGTAGCGATACACCGAGGGCTTCCGGTGAGACGCCGGATGCGGCAGCACCACCAGCCGATCGCCTGCCAGGTCGCACCAGCCGCAGATATACCCCTCGCGATGCTCGAAGAAATAGATCGGCCGGTCGTACTCGTTCGTCCAGCCTCCCGAAGCGATGCGCGCCCGTTCGTCGATCAGCACCAGCGAACCCGGGTGCAGGACCGGCTGCATCGAACAGTCCTCCGTGCCGATCAGCCCGTAGCGATAGCGCCGCAGGTCCAGGCCGCTGAGGAAGCGGAGCGGCATGCGGCCCCAGCTACGAACCAGATGGCTGAGAAAGGTGGTCTTGCTGAGATCGATTTCCACCTCCGGCGGCGGCGCCAGCGCAGTCCCTTCCGGCTGGAAATGAAGCGCGTGCGTCTGCGGCAGGCCGATGTGCAAAGCCTCCGAAGCCAGGCGGTCGAGCGGCGCGCCGTACCAGGAAATCACTTCCTCGAACTCGAGCCGGTAGATCGCGCAAAGAGTGAACAGACGGTAAATGGTGGGCGCGGTGTCCTTGTTCTCGATGTCCGCCAGGCGGCTTAACCGAATGGCGAACTCGCCGTTGCCGAGGCGCGCGGCCAGGCGCTGGCTGGCCTGTTCCACGTCGCGATACGTCAACTGGAGGCGTTCGCGCACCTGTTTGAGCTTCTCGCCGGCGCGTTCCATGGTATGATCCTACGCGGAACCGGCATTATAGCTCCCATGCGTGGGAAAGAACACGGTTCTGTTCCGAAAACGGAACAAGGAGGAGCCTTGAGGATCGTAATCGGAATCTCGGGGGCCAGTGGCGCGGTGTACGGATGGCGCCTGCTGGAGCGCCTGCGCGACCGCCAGAACACGGAAATCCACCTGGTTCTTTCCCGCGCGGGCGAAAAGACGCTGTTTCTGGAGACCGGAAAAACCGCGGCCGATGCCCGGGCGCTGGCGGATTACTGGTATCCTCCGGAGGATATCGGGGGCCGGCTGGCCAGCGGGTCTTACCTTACGGATGCCATGGTGATCGCCCCCTGCTCCATCCACACCATGTCCGCCATCGCCACCGGTATAAGTTCCAACCTCATGGTCCGCGCGGCGGATGTGACGCTCAAGGAAAGGCGTAAGTTGATTCTTATGGTTCGCGAAAGCCCTTTTCACCTGGGACATTTGAAAAACATGACGGCATTAGCGGAAATGGGGGCGATTATCGCCCCGCCGATTCCGGGTTTTTACAACCATCCGAGCACGATCGCGGAGATTGTGGACCACAGCCTGGACCGCGTGCTCGATTTGTTGGGGATGCCGGGCCCGGAGATTCGCCGGTGGGAGGGGGCGTCCCGATGAGCGCCCCAGCCAAGCGCCGTCCCAACCTGGCGGCTTTCCAGGGTGAGCGCGGGGCCTTCAGCGAAGAGGCCGCGCGGCGGCTGCTGGGCCCGCGCGTCGAAGCGTTGCCGTGCCCGCGCTTCGAGGATATGTTTCAAGCCCTCAAGGCGGGGCGCGCCGCGGCCGCGGTTGTACCCATCGAGAACACGCTGGCGGGTTCGGTGCATGAGAACTACGATCACCTGTTGAATTATGAGTTTCCCATCATGGGCGAAACCAGCGTGCGGATTGTGCACAACCTGATCGCCCCCAAGGGTGTTCCGTTTTCGAAAATTCGCCGGGTTTTTTCGCATCCGGTGGCGCTAAATCAGTGCCTGAGTTTTTTCGCCAGCAACCCGCAAATCGAGCGGATACCCTTCTACGACACCGCCGGCAGCGTCAAAATGCTTGTGGAAGAACGGCTTACGGACGGCGCCGCGATCGCCTCCGCGGTGGCGGCCGAGATTTACGGCGCGCGCATTTTACGAAAATCGGTGGAAGACGATCGCCAGAATTTCACGCGATTTTTCCTCCTCCGGACGCCCACATTCGCCCGGCGCCACCCCTTGCGGGCGGATGCGCGCACGCAATGGAAGACCTCTCTGGTGTTCAGCACGCGCAATGTGCCCGGCTCCCTTTTTCGCGCTCTCAGCGCCTTCGCCCTGCGCGATCTGAACCTCATCAAAATCGAATCGCGGCCGCTGCGCGGCAAGCCATGGGAATACCTGTTCTACGTCGATTTCCTCGGCCGCGTGGATGCGCCCAACGCGCGCAATGCGCTGAACCACCTCCGCGAACTGGCGGATTTCCTGCGCATTCTGGGCTGCTACCCGAAAGGGGCGTAAGGGGCGGAAGCATCCGCCTGGGAGCAGGCGGGCGCTGGACGCCGCCAGGCGCCGCCAGGCGGCATATCTCGCACTCCGATGTGGGACAGGCGCTTCCGCCTGTCAACCCAAGCGAAGCTCGGGCGCCGCCTACTGAAGCCGGTTGGCAGGCGAAAGCGCCTGCCCCACAATTACCGCCGCCCGTAAACGTTTGCGACGCCGATTTCAGCGTCGGCGCCCCCGGCCGCCGCGAGGAGAGCCGCCCTGAGTTTTCGGCATCATCCGCCCGGATTCCAATTGACGCAAACACACGGGCTTTGTTACGACCACGCGGATGCTGCCCGTTGAGGCAATCGTAACCGCGCCCGACCGCTCCCTGACGGTCGCGGCTCGTTATCGGTCTGGCGAGCCGGGCCCAGAGGGCGCCCCGTCAGGGAGCGGTTGGAATAGTGGTCGCATAGCAGGCCCAAGGTGCTTTTTCGACCCTGTCCCTGAAACTCCTGAAACTCTACGGAGGAGGTCTTCATAAACCCGAACCCGCCGAGTCTCGGCAACCTCGATATGTCCCGCCTGATGGAAGCGCTCGGTGTCCAAATCCCACATCAAGTGTGAGTAACGTGCGCGGCAAATGCACCCCGTTCAGGCCCTCCCGCACCACGGGGGGTACACTGGGGGTAACCCGCCATGGCCATCGAAGAGCAGCAAGTTGAAGCCGCATTGGAACAGCCGGACCCGCCGCTGGAAGAACTGCCGGTGCTCACCGTCCGCGATACGGTCATCTTTCCCGGCGCCATGCTGCCTATCACCGTAGGCCGCCCGGTATCGATCGCGCTGGTGCAGTCCCTGGGCGAGAACCGCACCGTAGCGGTGGTTTCGCAGCTCGACCCGCGCGTGGACGCGCCCCGGCCCGAAGACCTGTACGAGGTAGGGACGGTGTGCATCATGCACAAGGCCATCCCCGTGCCGAAAGAGAACCTGCTGCTGTTCTGCGAGGGCATCGCGCGCATCCGCACGCGGGGATACACCGCTCGCGAGCCATTCCTCAAGGCGCGCGTGGAACGCATGGCGGACATGGAGCCGGAACCCACCGCGGAAGTGGAGGCCCTGCGGCAGAACGTGGTGGGCCTGTTCCAGCAGATTGTGGCGGCTTCGCCCAACCTTTCCGACGACCTGACTTCCGCCGCGGCCCAGATCGGCGAACCGGGACGGCTGGCCGATTGGGTGGCCGGAAACCTGCCCTCGCTTAGTCCCGTCGACCGCCAGCGCCTGCTCGAACAGCCCGACGGAATCGCGCGCCTGGACAGCATTCACCGCCATCTGACGCGCGAGCTGGAGTTGCTCGAGCTGCGCGGCCGCATCCAATCGCAGGTGCAGGGGCAGCTTTCCCAGAACCAGCGCGAGTTCTATCTACGCGAGCAGTTGAAGGCCATCCAGAAGGAACTGGGCGAAGGAGACGAATCCACGCGCGACGTCGAGGACCTGCGCAAGAGGCTGGAAGCCGCGGGCATGAGCGAGGAGGTCAAGGCCGAGGCCATGCGCGAACTGGGCCGCCTGGCGCGGATTTCGCCCTCGTCTCCGGAATACGGGGTGGCGCGCACCTACCTGGAGTGGATGGCGGCGCTGCCGTGGAGCGCTTCGTCGGGTTCGCAGGTGGACGTGAAGCGCGCGGCGGAGATCCTCGACGAGGATCACTACGACCTGGAAAAGGTGAAGGACCGCGTTCTGGACTACCTGGCCGTGCTGCAATTGCGGCCCGTGCTAAAGGGGCCCATTCTGTGCTTCGTGGGCCCGCCGGGAGTGGGCAAGACGTCGCTCGGCAAGTCCATCGCCCGCGCGCTGGGCCGTAAGTTCGCGCGGATTTCCATGGGCGGCATGCACGACGAGGCCGAGATTCGCGGCCACCGCCGAACCTATATCGGTGCGCTGCCGGGCCAGATTGTGCAGGCTCTCCGGCGGGTGGGAACCAACGACCCCGTGTTCATGCTCGACGAAGTGGACAAGCTGGGGCGCGACTTCCGCGGCGACCCGGCTTCCGCCCTGCTCGAAGTGCTCGACCCCGAGCAGAACTCCACCTTCCGCGACAATTACCTGGATGTTCCGTTCGACCTCTCCAAGGTCCTTTTCATCACTACCGCCAACGTGCTCGATCCGGTTCCCGATGCGCTGCGCGACCGCATGGAAATCATTTCGCTCGAAGGCTACACGGAGCACGAGAAGATCGTCATCGCCTTCCGGTATTTGATCCCCCGCCAGACCAGGGAGAACGGCCTCGACGCCGAAACGGGCATCCAGTTCGACGAAGAGGCCGTGCGCCACATAGTCCGCCGCTATACCCGCGAGGCGGGCGTGCGCAACCTCGAGCAGAAAATCGGCTCGCTCTGCCGCAAGCAAGCCCGCCGCATCGCCGAGGGCCTGCCCGAAAAAGTCCGGGTGACCCCCGAGGTGGTGGAAAAAGACTTGGGCGCGCCGCGCTACCGCACCGACACCGAAGTGGCCGACCGCACCCGCCGCCCCGGCGTGGCGGTGGGCCTGGCGTGGACTCCGGTGGGCGGCGACGTGCTGTTCATCGAGGCCGGGCGCATGCCCGGAGGCGCCAAGGGATTGATTATGACCGGGCAACTGGGGCCTGTGATGCAGGAATCCGTGCAGGCCGCGCTCACCTGGGTTCGCGCCAGCGCCGCCCGCTACGGAATCGATCCCGGGCTGTTCAAGACCAGCGACATCCACATCCACGTGCCCGCCGGCGCGATTCCCAAGGACGGCCCTTCGGCGGGCATCACCATGGCGGCCGCGCTCCTTTCCATGCTCACCGACCGCTGCGTGCGCCCCAACCTGGCCATGACCGGAGAGATCACCCTCACCGGCGAAGTGCTCCCGGTGGGCGGCATCAAGGAAAAGGTTCTGGCCGCCAAGCGCAGCGGCGTCCGCGAGTTGATTCTCCCCTTCGAGAACGAAGTCAACGTGCGCGAAGACCTCAAGAGCGAGCAGATTGGGGACGTGAAGATCCACTACGTGAAGCTGATGGAGGAGGTGGCGGAGATGGCGCTCGAGAAGAAGCGGCGCAAGGCCGACTCCGCGCCAAGTGGGCGCCGCGCCCGCAAGAAGCCGTGAATCAGTTCGCGGGGTTGAGCTACGGGCAGGGCCGGCGTGGTTCGAGCCGCGGATCGACGGCGACCGCCATCTGGCTTAGCTCGCCCACGTAGACGACGCGCAAATGGTTGGCCGCCACGGTCTCCTGGTCGAAGGGGAGGTCGAGCACGTAGACCTGCCGGCCGGCGGGATATTTGGGCGTCGCGACGAACTCGGGGAGATCGCCGGGGCCGTGGAACTCGCGATAGAAATTGAGGACGGCCACGCTCTTCCAGTTGGTGACGAAGCTATTGACGCCATAGGCGCGATGGTAGTAGTCGAGTACCCAGTAAATCCGGTCGGAATCCGAATTCCAAAACCACACGCGGAAGTAAGTCAGGCGCAGGCAAGTGAGGTAATAGCCGGCGATAAGCAGGCAGACGCCCAGCAGGCAGCGCTGCGCGAGCCGGGTCCACGCGGCGGCTGCCGGCGTGGCCGCCACCGCCCCCACAAACAGAGTGCACAGAGGCACAAGGTAGAGGGCGTGGCGCTCCAACGGCAGCTTGACGGCGAAGGCGCGAAATGCCAGGTAATGGAGGGCCAGTAATCCGGCCACGATGCCGAAGAGGCCGGCGCAGTACGCCACCGCCGTGCGGGCCGGCTCGCTGCGCCACGGCCGGTACGCCGCGAATCCGATCAGGCACAGCGCACAGGCCACGCCGAGCGCTGGGAACAGGTACGGCGCGAGGGCGTCGACGACGGGATAGATCAGCGGATTGAGGAGCTGCGGATTCGGCCGGTACAGCGACGCGTCCGCCACGCTGGCGAAGGTCTGGCTAATGCTGGTCGCGCCTTCATACGTCATCTGGCCTTTACCCCAATTCAGGATGGTGTAGGAGCAAAGCAGAAGGGTGACGAAAAGGCCCGGCAACACCCCCGCCGCCAACCTGCCGAGACGGTCTCCGGATCTCCGGCAGCGCCAGAGCAGGATGGCCGCCAACATCACGGCGTCGGCAATGGCGAAGGCGAAATTGGAGGCGAACGAGAGGGCCAGGCACAGCGAGGAGACGGCGCAGGCCCGCCGCGGACTGAGCTCGGTAAACTGCACGGCCAGGGCGCACATCAGGAAACCGACCGCCAGGCCGTAGCCGCGCGCGGCCACCAGGTAGTCCATCACCAGCGGGTTGCAAGTCATCGCGACCAGCAGCGCCCATTGCAGCGCGCGAGAGGTGGAAACCACCCGGCACAGGCGATACGCGCTGCCGATATAGATCACGGCGCCAATCAGGGCCGGCGCCCGCACGGTGAGGTAATGGAGGCCGAAGACCGAGGTGAACAGCCGCATCAGCGCCGAGTTCAACACATGATTGTTGGAGGACGATTCCCAATGCGTAGGTCCCAGGCGGGCCACCCAGAACCGGTACGTATCCGCTTCATCGATAGTTATGGATTGGACCGCGGCGCGGGCGATCACCCAGACAACGGCGAATGCGGCCGTTCCCAGCAACAGAACGGAACGGCGCCGGAATAGCGTGTCTGTCATTGAGTGGACCTGCCATTATAAGGCCCGCAAGGGGGCCGGTTCAACCACCCGCCGCGGCGGGAAAGCGGCTCCTTCTTTCTGTTTTCCCGCATGCTGATCAACTCCTCGAAAACGATATCGCCGCGCTCGAACACTACTACGGCGTCGAGACCGTTCCCAAGGAGCCGGTCCACCCTTGTGAGGCCGCATTGGGCTGATGGACGGGTAGCCTGACATGCCTAATATATTAGGCAAAAGACTTGTAAAGAGACAACATGCCTAATATAATAGGCATATATGCTTGACCTAATCTCCATAGGGGCCCAGATAGCCGAGCATCGCAAGAAGCTCAAGCTGAGCCAGACCGCGCTCGCGCGCAAGGCCGGCATGAGTCGGGCTACGCTCGATGCCCTCGAAAACGGACGCGCCGGCGAGCTGGGCTTCGCCAAACTCAGCAGGCTGCTTGCCGCGCTCGGCCTTGAGCTGAAGATGCAGGCCGCGAGCTCGCACCGGCCCACACTGGACGAACTCCAGCAAGAGGATCGCGATGATCAAAGTCTGGACGGACGCCGCTGAGGCGGGACTTCTCGACCGTCATGCCGAGCGCGGCGGCACGTTCGCCTACCTGCCCGGCACGCCCGCCGCGCGTGCGGTCTCCGTGACAATGCCCGTACGGCTTGAATCTTGGACTGTACCCTTTGGCTTGCCTCCAATTTTCGAGATGAATCTCCCGGAAGGTGTTTTGCGCGAGCGCCTCCGCCTTGCCTTCGCGAAAGCCACCGGCAGGTTCGATGAATTCGACCTGCTCTCCATTGTCGGCCGTTCACAGGTCGGCCGTATCCGCTATACCGGCGATCACGAGCGGCTGAACGAGGACGTGCCCTTCCAATCGGTCGATGAGATTCTCGAACGCAGGCGCGGCGCCGACCTGTTCCGCTACCTGCTTGAGAAATTCGCGTCATTCTCCGGCATCAGCGGCGTGCAGCCGAAGATCCTCGTGCGCGACGAAAAAGCCTTCGCTGAAATGGAGCAAACGGGACGCCGGCTCTCGCGGAGCTACAAGGGCGCGACCCACATCGTGAAATTGTGGGAGCCGAACGAGTATCCGCAACTCGCCGCGAATGAATATTTCTGCCTTACGGTGGCGCGCAAATGCGGACTCGACGCGTCCCCTTACCGCCTGGCCGAAGACGGCATGGCGCTGGTCATCGACCGCTTCGACCTGCGCATGGATGGCGCTTATCGCGGATTTGAGGATTTCTGCGCGCTTAACGCCCGCAGGACCGACGAAAAATACCGTGGCAGCTACGAGACCTCCGTCATGAAGCGCTTCGGGCAGTTCGCGAACTCGACCCATGTCACCGAGGACATGGAGAAACTCTTTACCTTGATTGCGCTTAACTGCGCGCTTCGCAATGGCGACGCGCATCTGAAGAATTTCGGAATTGTCTATGACGATGTACAGGGTGAAGCACGGCTTGCGCCCGTCTACGACCTGGTGACCACGTCCGTTTACCTGCCTAAGGACAGCTTGGCCCTTGCCCTCAACGGCACGACCAAATGGCCAAGCGCAAAGGACCTGCGGAAATTCGGCGAAACGCGCACGGGCGCCACGCCCGCAAGGGTCCGATCGATTTTGGGGCGCCTCCACGAAGCGATTCAGGACACCGCAAAAGAAGTCCGCTCCTATATCAAGCAACATCGGGAATTTGAGGACATCGGACAAGGGATGCTTCAAGAATGGGAAAAGGGCTCCTCCGCGTCGCTGCGCGGCTAAAGTCTTCCCCTGCAGGATCATTCGGCAAAGCAGAGGGGCTCCTCGTTTCGCAAACTCCACAGGTGTCGGGAACACCGCGCTTCCGCGGCCCAGCACGTGCGCACGGCCCTGCCCCGATGATAAGATGAAGGGGCAATGAACCGCGCACGGCGCAAGCGGAGTGTCACAGCGTCAGCGCAGAACCGTGTGCAGGGGCAGGGTCGCGGGGTGTCTAGCACAAAACGGCAAGCCCTGTTTTCGCCCTTTATTGGAAAGTAATTTGTAATCAACAAAAAGCCACCCTAGCTCAGTTGGTAGAGCGGCTGATTCGTAATCAGCAGGTCGCCGGTTCAAGCCCGGCGGGTGGCTCCATTAAATCAATCAGTTACAAGCTAATTCAGAATCCAGGCGTTTTGGTAGCAACGCCGTCTTCAGGAGCTTTTCCGACATTCGATAGAACAACGCTTCGAGCCGATGCCCGACGGCGGCCTTGAGGAAGTCGCCCGCCTGCTGTGGCGTGAAGGGCGAGATTTCCTTCTTCTCCACCTTCGGCGGAGTCGCCAGCGCGCCGACGTTCCGCGACACAAGATCGGCCTTCACCGCTTGATTCAACGCGATGCGCAACACAACCCGGAGATATTGGACGTTCCCCGCTGAGTCTCAGCCCTGATACCCACTACGAGGCTCGAAGTCAAAGTCCTTCCAGAAATCTGTTGCATGTGACAGATCCGTTGCACAAAGAGGCCATTTTTGTCCAAATACGTTGGACGGGCATCCCGCGAAACTGGTAATATAGGGTGCTCTTATCGGTTTGATTACGCGACACAAGAAAAAGACATGAAGAACTGAAGGGCGTCTCGTCGGATGAAACAACGGCGTGCAGGATGGTTTCAGACAAGGAGACCAGATTATGGCAATTGAAGGCATGCTAGGCAAAGAGACGATCCGACAATTGATTCTCCGCGCCTTGATGGAGCCCCAATTCCGGATGCAACTGCAGATCAACCCAAGGGGAGCGCTGGGCATTCAGACGCTCACCGCCGGGGATCAGCAGAGAATTCAGCAGCTCCTCGTTGCGGTAAACCGGCTCGAGCTCGACATCCGGCGTGTTTCGGACGCGGTGAGCTGTACTATCTAAGGATGTCGACCGAGGAGCCGCGTGGAGGTCGCTAGCACATTGCCGCGCCTGCGCGTGGCGCTGGTCAAGCCCCCGCAGGACTCGACCTTCAATTTCGGCGTCTACAGCCTGGCAACGTTGGCCGCCGCGATTCGCGACAACGCGGACGTTTCGATTTTCGATGTCACTTCTCTCCCCACCCCCCAGGCCACGGCCGCTGTGCTGAAGGACGCGCCAGACCTGATCGGCATCACCGTGATGGACACAACTTCGGCGCCGCCGGCCGCCAGCTTCGTCGAGCATTTGCGCGCCAGCCAGGCCGCCAGGAGGTTCCAAATCGTGTGCGGGGGGCACGGCGCCTCCTGCCTGCCCCGGCCCCTACTCGAGGCCGGCGCCGATGCCGTGGCGATCGGCGAGGGCGAATCGACCTTGCGGGAGGTGGTGGAACGTGGAATCCGCCCCGGCGCAGCCGGCCTGATGTGCCTCCGAGATGGGCGCCTCGTTGCCGGCCCCGCGCAGAAACTGATCTCACCGCTCGACTTGCTCCCCGCCGCCGCCCGGGACCTCATGCCGGCTCCTCCGGACCGCATCCACCTGGTGGAAACCAGCCGCGGCTGCCCGCACTCGTGCGCGTTCTGCGAGGCGAGCCGCTTCTATTGCAACCGGTGGCGGGGTTTTTCGCCAGAGCGCACCGTGGCGGAGGTAGACCGGCTGTGCGGCGACTTCGGCGCCATGATCATTCAACTCGCGGATGACAATTTCGCCGCCGATCGCCGCCGCGCACTGCGGATATGCCAAGCGCTCACGCGCGTCCGCCTGCCGGCGCTGATCATGCTCTCGGCTAGAGCGGACGATCTGTTGGCCATCCCCGATCTTCTGCCGGCCATGGCCCGGGCCCGCATGCTGCGTGTCGCCGTTGGCGTAGAGACGCTCGATCGGGAAGCGGCCTGCCGGATCGGAAAACCTATCGGCCTTGAGGCGTACCAGGAGTTGTTTCGCCGCATGAGGGAACTGGGGATCTTCTCGCTGGCAACGTTTATCGTGGGCCTGCCGGGAGAGACGGCCAGTCAACGCGCGCAGTGCGTGAACCTGGCCGTGGAAGCCGGGCCGGATTCCGCCAAGTTCATTGCCTTCCGACCCCTGCCCGGCGTACCGCTGTCGGCCGGTTTTGCGGGCCTCGAACCACGCCCCGAGGACGTGCGGGATGCGCACGCCTTTGCGCATGCTTTTTACCGGCGCCCGCGGGTGCGAAGCCGGCTGGAGTCCGCGGCCCGGCGCCGGGGTATTGCGGGGATGCTGGCGCGGGGTACGCTGGAGAGGCACGCGATAACCGCTCCCAATTGAGCATTTTCTTCGGCTTCACGAAATTCTCCGGATGGCTCAGGGGGGGCGATCACCAGGATGGCGGTCCCGATGCCGCCGGCGAGGCCCAGGAAGCGGAAGAAGTTCAGCGATCAACGGCCTCTGTTACCGGCCCGCGGGCGGCGGCACGACGTACTTACTTAGCGTGATGCCGGGGATCTCGTACTCCACGATGGCGTAGCCGGTGACGGGTTCGGGAACGATCTCGAGGTGCGCTGTCGCCAGGATGTCTTGCGGAACCAGATCTCTTCTCGCTCCCATGCTCTTGTATGGCTCCTCCGTGGTCAGTGGAAGATACGCGTCGCGGTGACTGAGTGGCGAGAGCCACGTGACGCTCTGCGACAGAACGTAAGAAGCGAAGTTGGGCACGAGCTCGCTTGGCCACTCCCAGCCGGTATTCGGTTCCAGGAGCGTCACACGCGTGGGGTTAGGAATCTCGGACGGGGACTCGCAATCCACTTTCAGCATGTCCCACCGGAACCGTCCCTCGGTGATCGCCGTGGAACATATCCCCACGCCAGGAATGGCGGACCGGGCGCCAACGGCCATCCGCGTGGGCGTTCCACGGCGGTGGAATTCCAGGATGAGCTGGCCCCTCAGGGTTACGGCCGTATTCCCGATCCGGCCATAGAGCGCGCGGCCGAGCATCAGGACCTGTAACGTGGGCGCATCCCAGGGGAACAGAGAAGCTTGCAGTGGGGCCTTCCCATAGGTCAATCTGCGGGAAGCGTCGGCTTGGTAGCGTTCTCCGCCGGGAGCCCGAATTTCGAGCGCGAGCTGGCTGTAGCGAACCGTGGCGCCGCTGGGAACTCCGGAGACTTCGATAGGGACCGCGACCTCCAAGATGCCCGCCATGCCCAGATTGTTCCGTTCGCGTTCGGTGAGCGGCTCCTTGCGGGGCGAAAGGCTCACGGAAAACTTGGCGCCGGCCGGCGCCGGCGAGAAAGCAGCCGCCACCTCCTCGCGTGGAAGCCACACATAAAGCGCTGCGGCGCCAACCGCGGCCGCGATGGCGAGCCATCGCGAGACAGCCGTACGCCGCCAGCCGTATTGAAGCATTGTGATCGCAAAAGCGCCCGAGGCGGCCAGAAACAAGGCAATCAAGTTGCTTGTGGCGTCAACCGGCATTCGGTTTGCAAAATAGGCGCTAGCGGCATACGTGCTCATCAAGACTACCGCGGCGCATGTCACGACGGCGATAAGCAGGAACTGCACTACGTTTTCGACCAGCGCCGCCAACGCCATCGCGGGCAGCGTGAGCACCGCCAGCAGAAGGACCTGTTTCCAGAGAAGTTCTGGAAGATAGGCGGACGGCGAAAAGCCTCGCGCCCCCAGAATGGCCGCCTGGGCCAGGAAGTATGGACCATGGATGAACGCCAGGACGAACAGCGCTTTGGCCCCCAGCATTACCGGCCGCCGGCAGGGGAGCGTGGGCCAGAACTCGCGGTCGCCCACCAGCGGGTCCTGGAGAATCAGAAGGCTGATCAGGTAGCTCCAGGCGAAGGGCAACAGGATGTTGAGCCACCCTTCCGCGGAGCCTGGGATGGGGTCCGCGCGCCAGCGGTCCAGGTGAGCCACCCAGGCCAGCAGGCCAAGCGTAAGAGCAACCTGCCACCACAGCCGCCGCGCGTCTTTCTTGAAGATGTGCCAGAGCAGTCGCATCGCTTACCTCCCTCCGTGGTTCTTCTTGGCCGACTTGGCCAGCGCGACGAAGATCGCGCGCAGTGGAATGGCGCGGGCGGAGACGTCGCGCGCCGCGGGCAGAAACTGGCGGATTTCGGCGGCGCAGCGCGCTTCTTCGTAGCGCGAATGGACGAAGCGCACCACCAGCGAAGACTGCTCGGGATTCAGCCAGGCGGGCGGCGGATTCGGAGGCAGTTCGGCGGCGGTTTCGAGCACCACTTCGACCTCGCGGAAGCGCTCGGAAAGCGCCCCCATTTCTTCGACGAACTGAATCCGGCCCTGGTCCAGGTATCCGACGTGGGTGGCGAAGCTCTCCAGTTCCGCCAGATCGTGGGAGGCCAGGAACACGGTGGATTCCGCGGTCCGCTCCAGAATGCTCTCGATGACCTCTTCGCGCACCAGCACGTCCAGTCCGCCGAACGGCTCGTCGAGCACCAGCAGGCGCGGGCGGTAGGCCAGCGCGGCGGCCACGGCGGCTTTGATCCTCATGCCGCGCGACATGGCTTTCAGCGGGCGGTCGAGCGGCAGATCGTACAGACGGACCAGCTCGGCCAGATCGTCGTCCCGCCATGCCGGGTAAAACGCCTTGCAGTAAGAGAAGAAGTAACTGGCGCTCATCCAATCGGGCAGACGCCGGTTTTCCGAGACGTAGCCCACCTGCGCCAGCTCGGCGGGGCCGAGCTTTCGGGAATCCACGCCCAAGACCTCGGCGCGCCCGGCGGTGGCGCGGAGCAGGTTCATGACAATCTTGATGGCCGTGGTTTTGCCTGCCCCATTGGGGCCGATCAGTGCGAACACGGCGCCCTCCGGCACATCGAGCGTGAGGTCCGCCAGCGCCTCGACGCGTCCGTATTTCTTCTTGAGTCCTTCGGTGCGTAGCATGATGTCAGGACTTCTCCCGTTCTTCTCCGCTCTGCAGCTTGCGCCACTGTTCGGCGACCTGCTCCTGCAATTCCGGCAGGCTCACGCCCAACTTGATGGCCTCCACGGTCAACTGCTCCACGTCGCGCGCCAGCAGGCGTCCGCGCTCCGCGCGCCCGGCCGGCGGCCTCTGCGCCACCACCGTGCCTATGCCCGGCCGCACTTCCAGCAGGCCTTCCTGCTGCAACTGCGCAATCACCTTCTGCGCGGTATTGAAGTGGATTTTGACGGCCTTGCTGAGCGTCCGAACCGAGGGGAACGGATCGCCCGGCCGGAGTTTGCCCGAAATGATAGCCTTCTTGGCCGCGAACGCCACTTGCTCATGGGCCGGCGCGCCGGATTGAAAAACCACCCGGAATGGGATCACATGTGTAATATACTGCTTGTTACAGTGAATTGCAAGAAGAAAATTGTCGTGCCCTTCGAAGCGCAATGCCGCTCAGTTTTCCCGGACCCGCTCTTCTTTTGAAGAATCAGGTGACTGCCACCCTCCACAAGCCGGCCGGGGGGCCGGCTGCGGACCAGGGGGTCCGCCCCACCATCAGTCCGGGCGCCAGGAGATGTCGCGGAATCGTCAAGCAGTTCTTGTTCCGTGCTTTGCCGGCTGCACTAACAGCTTCTCCAACCGCGCCAGCGCGCCTTCCAGCCGTTGCGGCCGGGTGAGCACTCCCTCGAAAAGATCGCCCTTCGCCGCAAAGCGTTCCCGCGCATTGGCGAGGTTGAACTGGCCCGGATCGATGCCATGGCGCACTTCGCTCCATTCGAGCGGCGTGGCCACCGGCGCGCCGGGGTAGGCGCGCAGCACGTAGGGGGCGGCGATGGTCTTCGAAAAACCGTTTTGCAGGTAGTCGAAGTACACGCGCCCGCTCTTTCGCTTGGCCACGGCGCGCGGCGCGGTGAACAGCTCCGGCTGTTCCGCGGCCACCACCCGCGCGATCAGCTCGGCGAATGTGCGCGTCTCTTCATAGGTGTAGACCGGCTCCACGGGGATATAAATGTGCATGCCGTGGCCGCCGGTGGTCTTCGGGTATCCGGTCAGCCCGATGCGGTCGAGCGCCCGCTTCACCAGCAGTGCGGCGTCCACGATCCGGTCGAACGGGCAGTCTTGCGGGTCGAGGTCGATGAGCACGAAATCCGGGCTCTCGAGCGTGGGCGAGCGGCTCATCCAGGGGTTCTGGTCGATGCAGCCGAGGTTTACCAGGTAGAGCAGGCTGGCGCGGTCCTGCGCGAAGGCGTAGCGGATGGGGCGGCCGTTGTGTTCGGAAGCAATCGGCTCCGTGCGAACCCAGGCGGCGAACTTCGCAGCCACGTTCTTCTGGAAGAAAAACTCCTTGCCGATGCCGTTTGGGTAGCGCTTAAGGGAGAGCGGCCGGTCCTTGAGGTGCGGCAGGATCAAGCCCGCCACGGCGTCGTAGTAATTCAGCACGTCGCGCTTGGTATAGCCTTCGTCCGGGTAAAACACCTTGCCCAGATTGGTGAACTTCAGGGAGTGGCCGTCGATTTCGAGGGCCGCCTCTTTGGCGCCCGCGGGCAGGAGATCTTGGGGCGTGCCGGTTTCCCTGGCCACTTCGCGCGCGGCCAAGTCCGTGCGCAGCCCCAGGAAAACGGGCGCGCGGAGCCGGCCATCCTGCGTCCAGTTGGCGAACTTCACCTGGCATACCAGCTCGGGCCGAAGCCACGTCATGCCGCGATCGGGCTTGGGGAGCTCCACGAAGGGACACTCTTTTACGATGAGCGGCCGCATGCGGGCGTGGAGGTCCGCGAGCGACTGCTGGTCGAAACCGGTCCCCACGTTGCCGGCCCACCGCAGCCGGCCATTTTCGTGGATGCCCAGGGCGAGGGCGCCGAAGAAATCGCGGCTGCCTTGCGGCCGGGTGAACCCTCCGATCACAAACTCCTGCTCGCCCACTATTTTGAGCTTGAGCCACTCGCGGCTGCGCCGGGATTCATAGCGGCTGGTGACGCGCTTGGCGACGATGCCCTCGAGTTGGTTGGCGCGGGCCGCCTCCAGCATCGCTTCTCCGTCCGCGGGAAAGACCTCCGAAATCCGCATCTCGGCGCCGGATGTCACCACCGATTCGAGCAGCTTGCGGCGCTCGGCGAGCGTCACATTCCGGAGATCGTAGCCGTCCAGGTAGAGGATATCGAAGACGAAGTACGTCACCGGAGTGGAGCGCGCCAGGTGCGCCACGGAGTTCGGGTCGGTGTTGGAGATGCGCGGTTGAATCAGGTGGAAGCGCGCCACGCCCTTGGCGTCCAGTACCGCGATTTCGCCGTCGAGCACGGCCTGGCGCGCGGCGATGTGGTGAGGGATCACCGCCAGCTCGGGATACTGCCGTTCACAGCGCAACCCGTTGCGCGACTGAAGCCGAAGCTCCTCTCCATCAACGAAGGCGATGGCGCGCACGCCGTCCCACTTCACTTCGAAGAGCCAGTCTTCGCCCTTCGGCGGCCGTTCGGCGAGGGTTGCCAGCATGGGCTCGATGGCGTCCGGCATCTCGGCTTCCCGCGCGCCTTTGAGGGTGGCGAGCGATTTGGCGCTCTGGCGGCGCGTCCGTTTGACCGGGACGGGCGCGGTTTGCGGCGGGCGCCCGGCGCCGCGCGCCGGCAGGCTTTTCCACACCCGGTCCGGCGCGCCGGCGCTTTTCCGCTTGGCTTTGCGCGCCGGCAGGTTGCGGGCGATTTCTTCCTGGGTGCGGCCGGAGAGCACGCTATAGGCGTGGCTTTCCACATCCCAACCGGCGGCGGCGAACGCGTCCCGCTTCTTGATGAGCAGCCACTCGTTGCCCTTGCCGCGGCCTTTCATCAGGACCAGGGCGAAATCGCCGTTCAGCTTCTCCCCGTGCAGGCGGAACTTCAGGTCGCCGCGCGCCAGTTGGCCCTGGGCGTCGCCGTCGCCCAGTATCTCAAACGTGCCCCGGTCCCATAGCATCACGCTGCCCGCGCCGTAGTTGCCGGCCGGGATGTTGCCTTCGAAATCGCCGTACTCGACGGGATGGTCCTCCACGTGCGCCGCCAGGTGGCGCACGGCCGGGTCGAGCGTAGGCCCCTTCGGTACAGCCCAGGACTTCAATACGCCGTCGATTTCCAGCCGAAAATCGTAATGCAGCCGGGTGGCGTCGTGCCTTTGCACACAGAAGTGATTGGCACGCGGCGTGCCCTGCTTTTGGCTTGGGGGAGGCTCGGGAGTGTTTTGGAACCGGCGTTTTGCGACGTACTTTTCGAGGGCCATAGTTCGCTGCAACCCCTTTGTTTCCATTTACATCATATAGAGGTTCGGAGTATACACCGCACTGGAAAGTAAGGAGCCGCACATATGGCATCGAGCGTCTGGAAGGGCCACCTGACATTCGGCCTGGTCTCTTTTCCCATCCGCCTGTTCAGCGCCGCGCGCAGTGAGACCATCGGTTTCAACCTGCTGCACAAGGAAGACCATTCCCGCATCCGGCAGGTGACGTACTGCCAGGCGGAGGACAAGCCGGTCCCGCGAAGCGAGCTCATCAAGGGCTACGAGTACGAGAAGGATCGCTATGTGGAGATCGACGAAGAAGACATCAAGAAGGTGGCGCCGAAGACCGCCAAGGTGATGGAGATTCTCGAGTTCGTCAAGTCCGAACAGGTGGACCCGGTCTACCTGGAAAGCTCCTATTACGTGGCCCCGGATGAAGGCGGCGAGAAGCCATACGCGCTGCTGTTCCAGGCTCTCAGGGAGTCGAAATTCTATGCCCTGGCCAAGGTGGCCATGCACAACCGGGAACACATCATCGTGCTGCGTCCCGGCGCCAAGGGCATTCTCTCCCACACCATGTACTATCAGGACGAAATCCGGCAGGTGGACGAGTTCCGTACGGATACCAGCCTGGTGAAGGAGAAGGAACTCGAAATGGCCAAGATGCTCATCTCCTCGCTGGAAGCCGATTTCGAGCCGCTGAAGTATCGCGACGCGTTCCGCGACAACGTGCGGAAGATGATCGAAGACAAAATCGAAGGCAGGAAGGTGGTGGCCACTCCGGAGCCGCGCGTGGCGCCGGTGATCGACATCATGGAAGCGTTGAAGCGAAGCCTGGCGGAGAAGCGCAAGCCCGCGCAGATGGCCACCGCCAGCGCCGGAACGGCGAATGGGGAAGCGGAGGCCATGGAGGCGCCCCGGAAACGCGCCCGCAAGAGCCTGGCGTCCTGAAAAGCCAAAAAACATTTCACATTCCGATTGATTTATTCCGCGCGCTGTCGTCAAATAAGGCCGATGGCCACCAAGAAAGCCGCTAAACCGGCAAAGAAAGTCGCAGCCAAGCCGAAAAAGGCGGGTTGCAAGACCAAGGCCTGCTAACGGCCCGACAATCAAGCGGCAGGCAGCGTCCGCGGGCCTGCCGCGACGCGTCTCCGAAGGACGGCGATCAGGCTCTCAAGGCCTCTTCCACGCTGCCGTAGAACGGGAACACCGTGTCGAGAAGGCTGACGTGGAAGGACTCGAAGATGTGCCCGGTGGCGCCCGCCATGCGCATCTCGCCTCCCGCGGCCGCCAGCTTGTTGAAGCTGGAAATGAAGCGGCCGATGCCGGTGCTGTCGATGCCGGTTACGGCCGAGAGGTCGAAGACCACGAGCCGGTCCCCCTGGCGCAGTAACTCCTCGACCAGAGTGACAATCTGTTCGCTCGCCGGCCCCATCATCAGCCTGCCCGAGAGCGTGACAACCACCTTCCCCGGCGCCACCATCTGGTGGCCGATCTGCATCGACATGGCAGCGACCAGTTTAAGCCGTTGCGCCGGAAAGCGCCAGCCTAGGGTCTATTTGTCTATTTGGCGTACAGGCCGATGATCCGCTCGATGGCGCGGCGGCACACCGCGCAAAAGCCCACTTCATCGCGCGTGAACATGATGCAGTCCTGTTGCGGCCGGTAGTAGCCCTTGGCTTCGTATAGGGCGCCTTCAAAGGCGCCGACCTTGCCGGCGTTCGGTCCGCTGGAAAGCAGGGCGGTCTCGCGCTGGCGCTCCTCGCGAAACAAGGCTTCCATTTCCTCCTCCGGGCGATGCCCGGCGCGAATGGCACGGCGGCGCGCCTGGGTATCCTGCTCCGCTTTTTCGAACTCGAGCTTGGGCCACGGCGAGGGCAGGCCGATTCCGGCGCTCAGCAAATCCTTCCACTTGGCCGCTTGCGGATCGGCCGTGGCGTTCGGCTCCCAAGGCTCGGGGCGCTCGGAGGAGCTGCCGTAAGCCACGTCCGAGGTGTAGTATTCGTCCGCCAGGCCGGCGAAATGGTGGCCGAACTCGTGCACAAAAATGTAAGGCGTGAAGGCGTTGTCGGCGGCCACGGTGGCGTACAGATTGAAAATCCCGCCGCCGCCGTATTTGCGGTCGTTGACCACGATTTCGACGAACTCGTAGGGGGCGGCCGCGGCGATCTCGCGCCACCGGTTGTCGAACGCCAGCACGTAGCGCTCGGACCCGAAGGCGTCGTATGCGGCGCCGAGAGGCGAGCGCCGCCAAATGCCGTCCGAGGGCCGCCCCACGCCGCTTTCCTGGGCCGGGGTATCAATCGCCCATACGTTGAAATCGCTTTTGTGCTCCTTGAAAGGCGACGCCGCAAACAGGGTAGCGGCCAGGCGCCGCGCATCGCCGTGCCATTTGTCCATCTCCGCGGCCGTGTAGCCATCGCCCAGCAGCAGCAGGTCCACCTTGTCGCGCGGAGGCCCGTTTTCCAAAACCGCCCACACATTGAGCTTGGGCGGCGCGGCGCGGTTGATGGCCGGGTCCGCGGGGTCCACCACCAGCGACCAGATTTCGCGGAATTCGTTGCGCGGTCCGCGCTTCTTGATCACCACCTGCACCGGCGCTCCCGGCGCCGGGAATCGAACGCTCTCGGGAAACGCGCGCCGAACCAGTTTGGCCTCGTCGGTGGTCTCCCACTCGCCGTACACGCTGGCGAATCCGCGCGAATAAATCAGCCGGTTGGTGGCGCGGTCGATCACCTGGAAGTAATACTTACCGAGGTTGGTCTCGTCGATCCAGCGGTCGAGCGGTCCCGGCCATGCGCCTTCGAGCGCGATGGATTCGAGCGCCAGAGTCTCTTCGGAAGCCGAACCGGAATGCACGTAGTCGAGCCGCATAGTCCGCGGCGTGGAAGGCTGAGCGCCGGCAAGAGCGGCGACCGCGATGAGCGTCAACGGGAATCGGGTCATGACTTGCTTCAGGATAGCGCCGCGGGCGAACGGACCGGGCATCTCCGGCGTGGACATGTCAAATTGTAGGAGGCGAGGGTCTGGGGCCGATATGGCTTTACCAATGCAAGAAGTGGATTTCGTCCGGGAGATACTGGATGAGTGCGGCTGCCGCTTTTTCGGTCGATTCGACGATGGCCTCCACTACATCGAGGGGCGCCTCCGGAAAGCAGGGCAATGATCCGGGCGCGGCGATTGCCTCCCAGGGTATTCCAATCTCCACGTCAACTGGCCGTACAGTGCCCTGCGGTTCACCACTTCGGACCGCGGCCCTTCAGAATTTCGCCGGCCCGGCGCTTCCATTCGGCGTAGGAGCCGGCTGGAGGCACATCCTCCTGCCGCTGTATCTTGAGCTGGACGCGTTCCCGCGAGGCCGGGCGCGTGGGCTTGCGCGGATCCGACCACTTGAGCTCGCCGGTCAGGACCGCCGCTTTCAGAGCGCCGGAGAACTCGAACAGGTCTCGCGACGGCTCCTGCCCACCGCCGGGAAGAAGCGTGGCCCCCATGCTGAGCTTGGCGGTGAACCGAAGCGCGCCTGTGCGCGAGTCGAATCTCACGTTTTCGAGCATCCCCGCGGGCATGTCTTCATTCATCCCTTGCGATGCGAAGATCAGTCCGATCGTCGAATCGCCGTCGCGCCATAGCTCGACCGTATAGCCGTAGGCGTGCTCTTCGGTGTGGCGCAGGTTGGAAAACTCGCCGATGAAGCGGATAGGTCGGCCGGGATCCTGGGCGAAACACGCTGAACCCAGTCCACTGACGATGGCCATGCCGGCGATGATCGATAACCGCCACATTTGACCTCCAACCGGCCACACTCACGGCGAGCGGCGGGTTACGAGTGATTGCAATGATATCATCGATCCATGGCGAGCGTCACGACACGGCGCCTTGAAGACACGGTCAAGACCAGGCTGCGCCTGCGGGCGGCTGGCCACGGCCGGTCCATGGAAGAGGAGGCGCGTGAAATCCTGAAGGCCGGTCTGAGGGCGAAGCGCCTTCCGCGTCTCAATCTCGCGGAATCGATACGCCGGTACGTCGAACCCCTTGGCGGCGTGGAACTGGCGCTCCCGCCGCGCCAAGCCATTCGGCGTCCACCGAAGCTCGCCCGATGATGGTACTCGACACGAACGTGCTTTCGGAAGCGCTCAAGCCCTTGCCTTCCGTCGGTCCGAAGCGCCACTTGCCCGAAAAACCATCGTTCATCCGCCTTGGCCGGCATACGTGGCGCTTCCAGAGAAAATCGCGGCGTTCAGGCTGTCCCCCATCTCCCCCCATCTCCCTTAAATACATCACTTGAGCGGGATGCCGGCAGCATCAGCGAATCGACTCTTGAACTGGTTCCAGTCTTCACCTTCTCTGCCCAACACCTGGGCCACATCGAACCAGTCGTTCGTGGTTGGCGATTCCGATTTCAATTTCTCGACGTTTAAGCCCGCTTTGGAGATGATCGTCCAGTAGTCACGGAAGCCGTCTTTCTTTGCCTTCTGGTGGGACTTTTCGGCCTCGCCGGCCCGGTTATGGGCGTTGCTTACGTCCGTGCCCCCTTTGATCTCAATCGCCACCTTGTTCCGCAGTTGTCCTTCAAAGTCTTCTTGGATTCGAATATCCGGATCGGAGGCCAAGGCGATAGTGACTCTGCGTCCGGCAGCATTTTCGATGGTGATTCTTCGTTCGTCCTGGGACACTATGTGGCCCTTAACCAGCCCCGATACGGCCAAAAACACTTCAACGGTCGCCCGCTTGCCGATCGCGTTGTTGTTGCCGCCCTGAATCTGTGAGCCGAGCGTTAGCAGAGGCAGTTCGAGTACATCCCGTTTCGAGATTGGCGGGGACATCTGACGCACCAGCTCCGCCAAACTGTGGGCCATCGCCGTGCAATAACCTTCGAGGTCGGGCCGCTTCGCCGGTTTTAGAAGCCCGCGGGTCTCCATGCTCTTGAATTGCCCCATACCCGTGTTGCCCTTATAGAAGGTCTTTTGCGGAACACCCAGAAGAAGGCGGTAGTATCCGACGAGCGTCGGTTTCGATTCCAGCAAGGCCGGCACGGGAAACACCTGCTCGTCACGGATTCCGGTGGCTGCGAGGACCTTTTGCACATCGGTTGGCACGTAAGTCGAGAGTTGCTTCTTTATGGTGTTGGGGTCGGCGCCGCGCAGAGCCTCCTTGAGTGCGTCCACGAGTAAGCTTCTCCGGGCTGCAACAAGCAGTTGATGAAAAGCGATTTGGCGGCTCGAACTGGGCGGTTTGATAGGGGTACGGCTCATTCGCATTTCTTGGACTTTCGGAAGACCAGCCAATAGCAGTGCTGGCGCCGTGTGTGATGGGCCGTCTTCCATCTCGGATCGATGATCGGACCCTTCCGGGTCTTGACGATGCAATCGCAGGCGCAAAAACCAGCTTTCCTCGCAGCGTCTATGAAGTCCACGTGCGCCCAGTTGTAGCGGTGATGGTGCACGTAGTCTGTTATCTTGCAGAGTAAGATCCCCTCTGCTTTCAGGACTCGGTAGGCCTCTGCCACAAAAGGCGGGTACGTGTGCGTAAATGTGTATTGGTTCTCTTTGGGCGATCGGATGACCAGCCCGAACCGCACGTTGAAATCCTTCTGGTGGTCCTTGCCTTGATTTGGAATGTGCGGGGGGTCGTAAACCACGACATCGAACGCCGCGTTTGGGAAGGGCATTTTCGTGTTGTCGGCCACGATCTGCGGCCGGTGCGCGATGTCAATGTCGAGCCCATAGACCGGCCTCTTGCTACCTCGCCAAAACCGTCCGCCGTTCACCGTGGCATCTAGAATCCGCTTCGGGCGCTTTCGGGGATAAAATGCCAACATCCGTTCGAGGAGTTCCGCGTCGTCCCCTTCCCAGACGGACCCGGGCGGGTCGTATCCGGTCCGCTCGCCTCTTGCGCTAGAGAATTGCGTGGCCATTGAAGGGAATGCGGTCTGGCCCATTGTACCAACCGGCTTCACTATTAGTTATCGGGATTTCCTGCGCGCTTGATTAGGTGTCGGGCCTAAATCGCGCGGAGACGCGCAGCAGATGACCGGACCCCAGAAGTCCTTTCTGGAAACTCTGACCAGATTCGGAATGATAAACGCCCCTGCTTCGGGCAATCGCATTTGACCTGCCCGGATCGCCGCCGCGTCGCGCTTGCGCCGCCATGTTGGCTGCCGGCGAGTTCCAGGTCGCCAATCCGGCAACCGGGCCTACCCGCGCTTACTCCGGCGGGCGGCGCTTATGCCAGTCCGTGCGCGACTGGAACTCGCGTCCCATGCCCAGCAGCAGGTTCTCCGAAAACGGCGCGCCTATCAATTGCAGCGCTACCGGCAAGGTCCCGGCGAAACCGCAGGGCAACACCAGCGCGGGCACGCCGGCCAGGTTGCCGGCGGGAATGATGGCTCCGAATCCGGGGTCCGATGGCGCCGCCGGCGTTGCGCCGCCCGGCGGGGGAGTCAACGGCTGTTCGATCTTCGACGCGGGCCCGGTCCGCCCCGGCGCCACCAGCGCATCCAGGCTGGCGAACAGCTCGGCGAACGCCCGCTGTATCCGCCGGCGAATGCGCATGGCTTTCAAATAGTCCTTGGCCGGCGTTTCCAGGCTCGCCTTCAGCCCCGCGATCTGCGCCTTGTCGGCCAGTTCTTCGACTTTGCCGCTGGCGATCAGCGGTTCGAAGATCGAGGCCTGCTCGGCGGCCAGGATGGTGGAGAGCGCCGCGCCGTAAGGGAACTCCGGCAGCTTGGTTTCCACCAACTGGGCGCCCGCCTGCCTCAGAACCTCGAGCGCCGCCTGAAACGCCGCGCGCGCCGAAGCGTCCACGCGTTCGGTGAAATCCACCGGCGCGTAGCCGATCTTCATCTCTTTGATGGAGCGCGCGTACTGGGGCGTGTAATAGAAGCTCTTGCCCGCGGAGCCGGGATCCTGGCCGTCCTTGCCGGCGATCACCTGCAGGATCAGGCCGCAGTCTTCCGCGTTGTGCGCGAAAGGCCCCAGCTTGTCGAGCGTCCAGGAAAGCGCCATGGCGCCGTAGCGGCTCACCAGCCCATAGGTGGGCCGCAGCGCCGTCACGCCGCAGAAAGAGGCGGGCGTAATGATGGATCCGGAGGTCTCCGAGCCGATGGCGAATGGAACGAGGCCCGCGGCCACCGCCGCGGCCGGTCCGCTCGACGACCCGCCCGACCAGCATGTGCGATCCCACGGGTTCAGACAGGGGCCCGTCAGCGAAGCCGAAGCATAGCGGTAGCCGCCGCCGCCCGCCAGCTCCACCATGGCCAGCTTGCCCGTCAAAACGGCGCCTACGCCGGCCAGCTTCTCCACCACCGTGGCGTTGAAGTCGAACACCTGCGCCGCGTAGGGCCTGGCACCCCACGTGGTGGGTTGCTTGGCGACCGTCAGCAGGTCTTTCACGCCGTAGGGAATTCCTTGCAGGGGGCCGCGCGTGCGCCCGCGCTTCAAATCCTTGTCCACTTCCTGCGCCTGTTTGAGGGCTTGCTTGGGAAGCCCCAGGGCCAGGGCATGGTAAAGCGGACCAAGCCGCTCCAGGCGTTCGGAAAACGCGCGCGCCAGCTCGGCGGCGGATATCTGTTTCGAAGCGAGGAGCCCGTTCAACTCCGGGATGGAAGCGAAGAAGACGTCGTTGCCGATGGTGGCCATGGCGTAAGCCCTCTCAGGCCTTGAACTGGAATGCGGGCTCGGTGGCCATCGGAATCTCCACCTTGGCCAGCTCGGCCGCGGCGGCCTGCAAGCGCTCGCGGGCCGCTTTCCGTTCTTCGTCGTCGCCCGCCAAAGGCGCGGGCTGGGTTTGGGCCATCGCGGCGGCCGAGGCGGCCAGCGAAGCGGCCAATTGGCGGCGCGTGAGTTTCATGGCGTCTCCCGATTCTCGGCTGGACATCCGCGACTGCGCGGCTACTTGCATTTGGGATCCAGCGCTTCGGCCGCGGCCTTCAACATCGCCGCGCGCGGGGCCGCGTCGCCGGTCCAGATTTCGTACTGGCGCTGGGCCTGTTCGATGAACATTTCGAGTCCCGGGATGACCGCTTTGCCCTGCTCCCTGGCGCGCCGGATCAATTCGGTCTCGGCCGGATTGTACACCATGTCGAACACCACGCCGGCCGGTATTCTGCCGTCGAAGAAGCACTCGTTTACGTGGGGGAACATGCCCAGAGGCGTGGCGTGCACCAGGGCGTCGAAATGCCGCGAATCGAGCTGCTCGCGCAGGATGACATCGGCCCCGCAGACCTTGGCAAGGGAGCGTACGCGGTCGGGATTGCGGCCCACGAGCGTGACCTTGGCGCCCGCATCGGCAAGGGCAAACACGGCGCTCCGCGCCGCCCCGCCGTTTCCCACCACCAGCACCGAGGCGGTGCGCAACCGCACCAGCCGGCCCAGCGGCCCCGTAACGCCGGCGGCGTCGGTATTCGCGCCGCGCCATTTCCCGGATTTTCGCCAGACGGTGTTGACCGCTCCGATGCGCCGCGCCAGCGGTTCCACCGAATCCAGGTATCGGACAATCCGCTGCTTGTGCGGAATGGTGACGCTGAAGCCGGCGAGCGGCAGCCTCTCCGCCAGGGAGAAGAAATCGCGCAGATACGCGGGCGAAACCAGGAACGGCAGGTATACGGCGTCCAGGCGGCGGAATTGGAAGGCGCGGTTGTGCACGGCCGGCGAAATCGAGTGCCGGATGGGGTCGGCAATCACGCCGTAGATCTTCGACGACTTCCCCAGGCTCTCGACGTGGAACAGGCGCCGCAGTTGATGCCCGCTCACCTGTCCGGCCGCGGTGCCCTGCGCGTACATGGGCGCCGCGTACGTAAAAGCTCCGCCGAACACCGGTGAAAGCACGCGCGTGGGAAAACCCAGTTCGCCCATGGCCAGCACCACCAGCCGATGCTTGGGCAGCGCCTTGGCGGCGGCCAGCACGCGCATATTATCCGAGGGCTTGCGCGCCGTGGTCACCACCTTGTACGCGTCGGCCTGCACCCGCATCACGCGGCCCACCACGGTATCCATGGGCGGGGTGGCCTCGAAGTTGTGGTAGGAGACGATCACGCGCGCCCGCCCGCGGAACTGGTTGAGACGCTCATCGGCGGCCTCCGCCGTCTCGATTTCGATATCCACCGCCTGGGCGCCCGCCGCCGTGGCTCGCTCCAGCAGGCCGAGTTGTTCTTCGATGCTGCCGTTGAACTTGCCATGGTTCTGATGGCGCCGGCAGGTGGCGATTACGATGCAATCCGGAAACTCTTCCAGAAATCGCCGGATGGCGTCGGGACCGTCGGGGGGGCGATCCAGGAAGTCCATCCGGAATTCAAAGAAGCTCTCGCCCGCTTCGGCCTCCCGCCGGGCGTGATCCAGCAGGGTAGGAACGTCCGGGAGGCCCAGTGCGATGCAAATCCGCGGGAACGACCTGGTCTGCGGCATCGTAGATTCGGAACTTCTCAGAATACCACGGGCGCCCCCGCCGCGAATTCGCCGCCGGAATGCGATCGGTGCGCCCATTCCGGCCGCCGAGGAACGCCGGTAAACGCAGATTGAAAAGAAAAAACTTATCGGGCCCTTCGTTATTTTTGTCTCGAAAATGCTGGAATACCACCGACAAAAGTGTCATAATCTGGCCAACTGGGTGCATCGGGATTTGGACGATGCGTTCAAGCAAGAGGGATGAGGATGTGGAAACTGTGGCGCCTTCGAACTTGCCTTACGGCGGCTTTCCTGTCCCTTGCTCCGGCGCTGGCTCAACAGCAGTCCGGCACTACTTCGAGCGGCTCGACGACAACCGATAACGGGGGGAATACGTCGACTCAGGGGACCACGCCGCGGCGCTTGCCCGGCCCGTTTTCGCGCGACTCGCGGCCGGCCTATATATACGGGCGCGTGCTGGTGGACGGCGTGCCGCCCAGCGACATGGCCGCCATCGAGAGCGCGTGCAACGGAACATTTCGGACCGAAGGGTACACCGACAACCAGGGCCGCTTCAGTTTGCGGCTGGGTGAAAGAAACGATGACGTCACCCCGGAGGCCAGCACGGGGAGCGGGCTCGGAAGCGTTTCCGCATCGGGGGCAGGCGGTAATGCGAACGCCGGCCCGCGGAGGCTGGACGGTTGCGAATTGCGCGCCAGGCTGCCCGGATACCAGTCGGAAACCATCCGGCTGGGCATACGACCTTCGGACCAGTCCGACGTCGGGACGATTTTCCTGCATCGCCTGGGCCCGGCGGATGGGCTGACGGTGAGCATGACGTCCCTGGCGGCGCCGAAGGATGCCCAGAAAGCCCTCCGGAAGGGCCGCGAAGCGTTGGCTAAGGGAAAACGGGAGGACGCCCGGAAGAGCCTGGAAAAGGCTACCAGCATCTATCCGGAATACGCCGTGGCGTGGTTCGAACTGGGGAAGTTGCAGCAAGTCGAAAACGATGCGCCGGCCGCGCGGACCTCCTTCGAGGCGGCCATCCGGGCGGATGCCAGGTTCCTGCCACCCTACCTGGCGCTGGCGGTGATTGAGGGCACGGCGGAAGAATGGCCGCAGTTGGAAGAAACCACGGCGCGGGCCATTGCGCTCGACCCATACGGCTCTCCCCGACTGTACTTCTATAACGCGGTGGCCAGATATTCCCAACACGACCTGGAGGGCGCGGAGAAGAACGCCCGCGAAGCGGAACGTCTGGACAAGAACCGCGAGATCGCGGGCGTCTGGCGGTTGCTGGGCTCGATTCTAGCCGACCTGCGGGATTTCGCCGGCGCCGCAGAGCAGTTCCGCACCTACCTGGCGCTTGTGCCGCACGCCGCCAACGCCACCGAAATCCGGGCGCGATTGGAGCGAATGGAGCGACTTTCCGCGCGCACATCCGCCCAGACGCCCGACAACAAGTAGACTCGCCCGTTTCCGGCTTTCCGTGTATTACTATTACCGTCTGTCAACTCCCTCGCGAACCGCGACGATTTTCAACCCCGGAGGGGTGGAAGATAATCGGCGCAAGCCGTGGGAAACAGGCGGCGTTTCCGCCCAGCCAGGCCCAGAGAGCTCCTCGGGCGTAGGAACAACCGATGCGCGGGTATCTCGCGACCTGGTCTTTCGCCCCTGACGGAGGCTGAGCCCGCCCGTTTGTGCGTGAGTTCACGCTCGAATCGGCCATCGCCCCGCTATCCTGAAAGGCATTACGCATCGCGTTCTCATTCTCGGCGGGGGGTTCGGCGGGCTCTACGCGGCGCGCGCACTGCGCCGCGCGCCCGTGGACATCACCCTCATCGACCAGCGCAATTTCCACCTGTTTCAGCCCTTGCTATATCAGGTGGCCACCGGTTCTCTCTCGCCCGCCAACATTTCCGCGCCGCTGCGGGGCATACTCTGCGGCCAGAAGAACGTCCGCGTGCTGCTGGGGGAGGCGGTGGACATCGACCCCCGCGCAAGACGCATTATCCTGCGCGACGGCGCCGAATTCGAATACGATTCGCTGATTGTGGCCACCGGCTCGCAGACTTCCTACTTCGGCCACGACCAGTGGAGCGAATGGGCGCCCAGCCTGAAAAGCGTGGAGGAGGCCACCGCCATCCGCCACAAGATCCTGTACGCTTTCGAAGCCGCCGAACGGGTGAGCGACCCCGCCCAGCGCCAGGCATGGCTGACCTTCGTCATCGTGGGCGCGGGGGCCACGGGCGTGGAGCTGGCGGGCGCTCTGGGCGAAATCGCGCATCACACTCTGAAGCGCGACTTCCGCTCCATTCGTCCCGAAGAGGCGCGCATCGTCATTCTGGACGGCTCGCCCCGCGTCCTGCCCAGCTATCCCGAAATCCTCTCCACGCGCGCCGAGAAATCGCTGGCGCGCCTGGGTGTGCGCGTGCGCAGCGGCGTGAAAGTGGTGGCGCTCGACGCCAACGGGGTGACCTTCCACACCGCCGAAGGCGCCGAACAGCGGTATGAATCGAAGACCGTCCTGTGGGCCGGCGGCGTCACGGTGACGAGTTTCGGCCGCACGCTGGCCGCCCGGACGCAAGCGCCCACGGACAAGTGCGGCCATATCGCGGTGCACGCGGACCTCACCATCCCGGGGTATCCCGAGGTCTACGTGGTGGGCGACCTGGCCTCCATCGCCGGCGACGGAGGCAAACCGCTGCCCGGCGTCGCGCAGGTGGCCATGCAGGGCGGGTCCTACGTGGCGCGCGCCATTCGGCGGCGCCTCGATGGGCGGCGGGAGATTCCGCCATTCCATTATTTCGATAAGGGCGAGCTGGCCGTAATCGGCCGCGGCTCGGCGGTGGCGGACATCTTCGGGCTGCGCCTCTCGGGCCTGGTGGCCTGGCTGGTCTGGCTCTTCATTCACCTGATGTACCTGGTGCAGTTCCAGAGCCGGGTGGTGGTCTTCATCCAATGGGGATTCCACTACCTGACCTTCGACCGCGGCGCCCGCCTGATAACCGGCGCGCTGGAGACGGACACCATAACGGCGGATCGAGACCCGTAGGGGCCGGGCAGGCATGGCCCGCGGACCTTCCACATATCGTCCCTCGTGGCGCAGGCACTCCTGTCTGCCGCGTCCATGTGTGAGTCTTGACACTCGGCGCTCCGCAGGCGTGATCTTCGCGAGAGTCGGTCCCGTGTCCTGTTTCACGCAATTCTATGCACGTTGCAGACTGCCAAGAATGGGGCGGGCGCCCCGGTCCGCGCGACAAGAGTCCTTTACCGTTGCTCCGCCGACCGCACAATGCCGTTGCTCATCAAGCCGCGCTCCAAGTTCTCAAAGCGCTCCCAAAGATCCCGCCGCAAATACTCATATGTGCTCGCGAGTCCTGCCTTGCCTGCACGACGGTCGCGCTCCTCGTCAACGATGTATTCCGCCAGGCCGATGCACCAATAGACCGCGTACTTCGTCTCATCGCGCAAGACCGGATGCTCGCGGTTCGAGCTCGCGTACGCGCAAACGGCAGACCACCAGTCCCGCAATCGCCAAAACTCTTCACGGAGCGGTCCCTCGCCTACCGGCTCGTCATTAATCCTGCCAGTGTTAAGTGCCGCAAGCGCAGTATCGTGCCGTAAGCGTTTCGCTTCGGCCTCCTCATGATGCCGCTCGCACAACCCGCCAAGAAACGGCGGCTCGTCACAGTGCAACCTCGCGCAAGTACGGCGGCGTTTGGCCATAAATCAATGTTAGCGCCAAATGTTTCGAAAAAAGCGCGGACGGAGTCTTCACGGGGCGACTGGTGGGAAAACGGCGAACGACAATACAGAAATGGGGATTGCTTCAGCCCGTACCCCCAGCTCTACGCGAACGATGCCATGGCGATTGAGAATGAAGCCCTGCTCAACAACAAGACCACGGGCGCATGAACCCGGACTGCGAACAATTATCGGGCACAAACAACCGGCCATCAGAGAAGGTCGAAGGGAACACCCTCCTGAAAGCAGCGCGCGGCAGTGTCGCCAATCCAGGTGGGCTGGCACCACTCGCCTTGCCACGTCCATCGTTGGTCGAACGGCCCGCGAAACACGTCGCGCGGAAAGGGGATGCGTGCGTGCGGATTCTCGATGACCACTACCCGAATCGTGCCCTCGAACCGGTACGTTACCGGCGTGGTGTGCTGCAATCGCGCCATGACATCCATACTCGCTCCAGGACGAAGCACTTCACCGCTTGTCTGACGCGACAGGAGTTCCCGCCATACCGCGACCTGGAACTCGTCCAGACGATACCGCATGAGTACCATCACCGCACTGATTGACGTGTTGTCCGTTCGTGAAAGAAACGGATTCGCCAGCTTCGGCACACCCGGCGGACACTCGTACTTGCCGGGGAATCGTAAGGCCGGTGCGAACGGCTCGACCACATCGTGGCGTCGAGCATCCTGAAACCCAGGGCCAAACGCTGCTGATGCGACGGTCTCCGGCGTAACGGATCGGTAGAAATCCTCGCTGTACACCAGAATGCCGGTAGGCAGGTGCTTGCACCCGCGCAGTTGATTGCGCGCCCGGCGCAGCGCCTCACGAATAGCATCAGTCGGCGAAAACCCGCCTGCTGGCAACGGGTCAGGGCGACGAAGTTCTTCGACCTCGACGACAAACTCTCCGCCCGCATGCCTGACCAGATAGTCGGGACACTTCCCGCCAAACTCCCGCTCGTACTCCCAACGCAGTTCCTGCGACGAGAGGTAGGATTCGAACAACTCCTCCGCCACCGGACGGCCAGCGGCGTTTGCAGGCTGCGCCATCGACAACTATCATCTCGCACCACCCAGACAAGCGCCAACAGCCCTTCCGACCAGCAATCACGCGTCGCGGTCGCGAACGCCCCTGATGTCTGGCGGCAGCAGCCCTTTCCAAGGCTCAGGGTCCCCAAACCGCCTTTGGGGAGATCGTCGATCAGCCGGAAGCTGCCGTCTCTGTGATTGCTCGGCCTGCACCGACGTTCGGGAATAGACGTCCGGCTCCGTTGCCCACTGGCCGACAAGCTGGCGCGGAAACAGAACTCCTTTTCTGGCGGCGGATGTCCGCATAGATTCGGTTTCCCAAGTTTCTAGGGTTTGCGAGGTAGTGATAGTTGATGAAGTTTCGGGTATACTCTTCGGTATGGCGGAAAAGCAAAGAACGGCCGGAACCCGGCCTGCGCCGCCGCGTCGATCCGCTCAGGACGCTCCGCGGGAATGGCCGGAGTGGATACTCCGGTTGTGCCAACGACTCCAAGAGGAACCCCCCGGCAAACGCGAGTGGGCCGAAAAGGCCGGGACTTTCATTCTGCAACTCATGGACCTGTCCGAAGCATCGTTGGCTGATGCCGCCGCGGCGCCCGACAACTGGCACGCGATGCTCCGGGCAATGGGCAGCCCCGAGCTTCTGGAGCATATGCAGGCCTCCGACCCTTTGGCAAGAGCTTTTCTGGACGGCCTCGACGCGCGCGCCCAGTTGATCGAACAAAACGGCGGCGTGTTCAAGACGGAGCAGGTCGCCGAATATCTGGGTATCAGCACTCAAGCCGTAAACAAGCGGAGATCCTCCCGGCAATTGCTCGGTTTGACGTTCCGCCGACGCGGGCACGTCTTCCCGGCCTGGCAATTCGACCAACACGGCACGGTAGCCGGCCTGGAGCAGACCCTTCTGGCCCTTGCGGAACACGATGAATGGATGCAAAATGTCTTTTTCGTCACCCCGAACACACGGTTAGGCGGCCGTCGGCCGCTCGAGCTGCTCCGCGACAGGAAGATCGCGGAGGTGATCGAAGCGGCGAGAGATTTCGGACAGCACGGAGCTGCATGAATGTCTGAGCCGGGCCCGCACCCGGAGCCGCCGCCGGATTTTAGGGACCGAACACTGCCGATGCTCTCTCTAGGCGGCAGTTTGTTCCGTACACATCATCGCGACCACCCCCCGCTCCATTTTGGGCGCACCGGCAGAAACAGGTTTGACAACCCCTTAGGTATTCGGTCCTGTATGCAGGCCGCGACCTCTTTGCCGCCTTCATCGAGACTTTCGGCCAGGAGACTGGGATTTCGGGGACAGGCCACTCAACCCCCAAACTCAGTTGCACTCCGTTCCTATCTCTGTTCCCCGGGAAGCTGCCAGGAGTTTCGGGGTTTCGTAGCCTGTTCCCGAAACCCTCCTAGTGCTCTGACCGCGTGATTACTTCCTTAACGCTCCGGGCCGGGCGTGCCCGGCCCCTACATTGCGCCGTAGGGGCCGGGCATGCCCGGCCCGCGGCGAGGAAACAAATCAAACGGTCGAGGTACTGGCTGCATTTTCGCCGATGCACGATGTGTGCGCCGATCCCATCGGTTGCGGAGTGTGCGATTCGAGGGAAACTATGAATGAGAAGGCAGGTTGTTCCATGTCGGCACAGACCTCAAGTTGGAAGCTGGCGCTCCGGGCCATCTTCCGCGCACTCACTTTCCTGCTGCCATTTGCTTTCGCGGGCCGCCTGGATTGGTGGCGCGGCTGGCTTTTCGTCGGCTCATTGCTGCTAATCGCCGGGGTGAGCTTCGCCATATTGCGGCGCAAGAACCCGGACCTGATGCGCCGGCGGCTGGAGTGGCGACCGGGCGTCAAGCGATTCGAGAGATTCGTGCTCGCCGCGACGATGGTCGGCTTCCTCAGCTTTTACGCGGTGGCCGGCCTCGACGCCCGCTACGGCTGGTCGCAACTCAGCGCGGCCTGGATATGGCCTGGCATCGCGCTGGAGTTGCTGGGATTCGTACCCATTTACCTGGCGATTGTCGAGAATCCCTTCCTCGAAAGGCAGGTCCGCGTTCAGACCGAGCTTGGCCATCGCGTCATCACCACGGGACCGTATCGCGTGGTGCGTCACCCCATGTATTCCGGGCTGATGCTGTTGCTGCCGGGGTGCGCGCTGGTTCTCGGCTCGGCATGGAGTTTTGCGCCGATCACGATACTGATGGCCACCTTCATTGTCCGTACGGCGCTGGAAGACGGCGCCCTGTGGCGCGAATTGCCGGGCTACAAGGAGTACTGCACCCGGACACGCTACCGACTGGTTCCGGGTGTGTGGTAAGGCCGGGCGAGCTTCTCTATGACGGCATCGGTCACATCCCCCGTCAGCGCGCCCGCTCCACCACCATCAACGTGAACGTCCCCGGCAGCGCCGGCGCCCTTCCCCGGCCCGCCGGCGCCGGTCCGAACTTGCCTGACACCAGGAACACGCGGTGATTGGTTGGGTCGAGCCCCATATTGCGCGCCCCTGCGGCGTTTGTACGTTCTCCACAACGTGGTACTGGTCCGGCGCGTCCTCATCGCTCCGTCTCCCGCGCGCAAGCCTTCGACCAAAGGTCTATACTCAATTGGACCTGAAAGTTCAGAATGGGAATTCCGGCCGGGAATGCGCGCCGCTGTCTGGTCCGGCGGGTCCACGCCTTCCCCGGCTCGACGCAATCAATGTCCCGGACAACCCGCCGGCATTCGAAAAAGGCTGCGTCGCGGATATAGTCAAGCCATGATGGAAGCGCCCGCGCGCATCGGCCAGTACGAGCTGGAAGAACTTCTGGGCGGCGGTGTCGCGCACGTGTACCGTGCCCGCGACGCGATCGTCGGACGTACCGTCGCGGTGAAGATCCTGACCGACGCCGGCTGCGCCGACCAAGAGGTCCGGAGGCGTTTCCTGGCCGAGGCGCGCATGCTCCGCGACCTGGCCCACGACAACGTCCCGAGCGTTTACGATTTCGGCGAGGACCAGCGCGGCCATCCGTACATGGTGATGGAATTCCTCCGCGGCGAGGACCTGGGCCACGCCATTCGCGGCCACCACACGGGCGGCATGAAGGACAAGCTCCGTATCGCTCTGCAAGTGGCGCGCGCACTCGAATACATCCACTCGCGGAAGATGGTCCATGGCGACGTCACGCCGGAAAACGTGCACCTCGGCGACGCCGGCGTGGTGAAGCTGATCGGCTTCGGCCAGGCCGTCGCCGTCCCGGACGGGACGGACCTCTACGCGTTCGGCGCGCTGCTGTCTGAGCTAACGAACGGCGTGAAGCCCATCGACGAGCCGTTGAATGAAGCGATGCGGGCGGTCCGCGCCCTGGTGGCGCGGTGCACTTCCAAGAACCCGGCCGAGCAGCCCCAGGGATTCGCGCCGGTGCGCGCGGAACTGGAGCGCATCCTCGGCGACGCCCCGACGCCCGCGCTCCGGATTGTGGCGCGAAGGGCGGAATCGCCTCCGAAACCGTGGCGCGCGGCCTGGCTGATCCCCGCCATCCTCGCGGCCGCGGCGGTTCTGGCCGTGGTTGGACGTTTCGCGCTGGGGCGCCGGACCGCTCCCCCGCCGCCCGCCAGGCCCGCGCTGGCCAAGACATTCCTCAGCCCCGCGGGCGATATGGTTCTGGCGCCCGCCGGCCCGTTCCTTTCCGGCCCAGACAGGGAATCCATCACGCTCGCGGCTTTCTATATCGATAAGACCGAAGTCACCAACGCCGCCTATGCGGCGTTCTGCGCGGCGAAGGGCCATCCGCTGCCGGGAGGGTTTACGACGGACCAACCGGATTACCCGGTGGTCAACGTTTCCTTCCTGGACGCCCAGGCCTTCGCCCAATGGGCCAAGAAGCGCCTCCCCACCGCGCCGGAGTGGGAGAAAGCCGCGCGCGGAGAGAGAGGTCAGGCGTTCCCATGGGGCGACCAGCCCGATAGGACCCGCGCCGCCGTGGGCCTTCCCGCGCTGGTTCCGGCGAAGGCCTTCGAGAATGCCGCGAGCCCTTACGGCGCCCTGCAAATGGTGGGCAACGTGTGGGAACTGGTGGAACAGGCCGGGGCGCCCAGTCCGGCGGCCATCGCGGACTTCACCGAAATGATGCGCCGGCGCGGGATGAAGCCGCCCGCCTTCGGCGAGCCCTGGTGCGCCATACGGGGCGGATCGTTCAACGAAAAAGACCTGAGCCCCGACCTGGTCTGGGACTCCACCACCGTTCCCGTCCGCTGGAAGGATTTCAACATCGGCTTCCGCTGCGCCAAAGACGCGCCGCAATAGCGCCTCGGCGGTTGGACTGCACTCCAAGCTCGATCCCAGCGGGTTCCGATCTCGCTACCGCGACTTCGCGCCATCGAGGCAGGGATTGGCCATGCTGCCGCGCAGCTCTGTGTTTCTTAGCGGCTGGAACTCCGCCAGGCTCAGAAATGGGCCATCAATACACGTCAAGGCGCCGGACGGGCTTGCGCATTTTCCGCAGATTCCCACGCCACAGCTTGTCATGTACTCGATCGATCCGAAGATCCGAAGGCTGTCCGCTAACTTGAGTTCGACGGCAAAGCACGCCTTAACCATCTTCTCGGGCCCGCAGTTGATGAAGACAAGATCCTCGGATGGAACCTTGGAAAGCGAGGGGGCCAGGTCCAGGAGCGCCTCGTGTACGTTCCCTCCAAAGCCAATACTTGCGTCGTTGGTAGCGAGGTACACGGGGCCAACAGCCCGGAACTGGTCGAGGCCGAAGAAGCCGGACCCGGAGCGCGCGCCAAGCACAAAGGCAAGTTCGTTGCAGGACTTGTAGTCGAGAGCGATTTCGAGTAAGGAAGCCGTGCCAGTGCCGCCCCCAACCAGCACGATCGTCTTGTTCCGAAGCCGCGGCAGGGGCTTACCGTAGGGCCCCCGCAAAAACAGCTTCGATCCGACTTCCAATTTGCGGAGTTGCTCGGTGAACGCCCCGACCGTCCGCACGATCACGGAACGTTCCGCCGCTGAGAACACCGCGAAGGGCTTTTCCCCCACCCCAGGCAACATAATGAAGAAGAACTTGCCGGCCAGTGAGCCGGGCAGGTAGGCCGCCGGCAGGTCCGTGAACGTGACCCGGAAAAGATCCTCGGAGAGATCCTCCCTGGACTCGAGGCGCGAGTCGAAGTATTCCATGCGTGGTTTCGGATTCGAGACTTGGCTTGCGGACTCAGCCGCCGGGCTCTCAATCACGCCGGACAAAAGCCGCGAGAAATACCGCGCATACTCCCGGCTGTCAAGCCATGCGGTGGCGCTACCCACGCCGAACAGATCGGCGCCAACACTGGCGTATTCCCGAATGTGGTGGTGGTTGGAGATGCCGCCCATGCCGATAATAACCGGGGCCGGTCCCAAGGCGGCCCGTGTTTGCATGACGGCGCGGACGCCGAGCGGGCGGATTCCGTCGCCGGAGAGGCCGCCGAGTCCGTTTCGCAACACCGGAGCGTCGCCCAGTTTGACAAGAGCGGGGCCGATGGTGTTGGTAACGGCGATCCCGCTTGCGCCTTCCGCAATCACGGCCACGGCGGCTCCCGCGAGATCTCCCAGAATCGCGGAGAACTTGACGAACACCGGAACATGAACGGCAGCCACTACGGCCCGGGTGATGTCGCAAAGCAGCGCTCGATCCGCTCCAATTTCAGCGCCATAGCCTTTGGCGTGCGGACACGACATGTTCAGCTCAAAGCCATCGGCGACCGGTTCCAGAATTCGCGCGGCTTCCACAAAGTCCGAAACCGAGGCGCCGAATATGGAGACGAGAACAAACTTGTCCTCGGGGATGTCGACCGTCTCCAACTCCGCCCGAAACGCGCTTGCGCCGGGATTCGTGAGGCCCACGGCATTGATGTAGCTTCCTTCCGCATACTGAGCGAAAATCGGCTCGCGGTATCCGGCTCTCGGCAACAGGCTTATACTCTTCGTCGTTATGACGCCTATGGAAGGAACTTCCTGGAAGCACCTGGCGATGGTGCTGGCGTGGGTACACCTGATCCCGGACGGGACTACGAATCTGCCGCTGACTTCCTTCTCACCCAGCCGGTACGGCGTCTCGAACCACTCTCGCGTTCTGTTCAAAATGCGCCCCCTCCAAACCCTGGAAAAAACCCTGGCCAACTCGGGCCGCATCTGCGCGACGTCCTGCGATACCCCGAAACTCCAATGGTAAATGATCCCGCCGATGCTGGCAGTACGGAGCGTTAGCGGCCTCTCAGTCCGTTGAGACTGGGATGTGGGTGGACGGGTGGCCGCCCGAGACGAGACTGTCCCGTACTTGGGCGTCGGGCGGGTGACCATCGAACGGGCCGCGGCTGTGGTCGAGACGGCGGCCGAACTATGCGGGCATGAGAACCGGGTTTGCGGCTTGCCGCAATGTGGGGCAGGCGCTTCGCCCGCCAAAAGCCCTGTGGAGTCAGATCATCTCGTTCAACAGCTCCGGCCGCGGATGAGGAATCACCACCTTGTTCACCAGCATTCCCTTTTCGCCCACCACACGCGCGCCCGCTTCCACGGCGCTCTGCACCGCCGCCACGTCGCCGGTCAGGGTGACGAAGGCTTTACCTCCCAGCGCCATGGCCAGGCGGATCTCGATCAACTCGACGTTGGCGGCCTTGACGGCGGCGTCGGCGCCTTCGATCAGAGCCGCCACCGAGAACGATTCCACGATGCCCAGCGCTTCGAGCGTCTCCACCTTGTTCGAGCCGCTGAGGGCCGGGAATACCGATTCGTGAAGATTGGGGATCACGAAGGAATCAATCACGGAGAAGCGCGCCGCGGCAATCCCGGCCGCCACCGATGCGCCCACTGCCGCCACGTCTCCGCGCACCATCACCATGTACTTGCCGGAGCAGATGGAGCGCGAGAGCACCAGAACGACGCCCGCGGCTTTGAGCATGGCGTCGCAGGTCTCGAAGCCGGCGGCGATGCTGGTAAGTTCAATCAAACCGATGGAATTGTCGGCCATGTTTACGCCACTATCTCCACGCGCTCCGGGGTTACGGCGCGCACTTTGCCGTCGATGCTCGCATGCACGTGCGCCCCGAGTTTCGATTCCTCCACCCGCCCCACTACCTGGCCGCGCTTCACCTTCTGTCCCTCGCGCACCACTGGCGAGGCGGGCTGCCCCGCGTGCTGCCGCATTTGGATGCGCACCGAGGCGGGATGAAAATCCACCTCCTCGAATGGCGTTTCGCCCTCGTATTCCTCCACCTGCAGGCGCCTGCGGAGCTGGGTGAGCGGCACGCGCCGGTATTCCTTCATGGGGTGGACTTCCACCGGCTTCTGTTGCACGAATTTCAGGCCCGCCGCGCGGCGGTCGCGCTTGCCGTCATCGCAGGCCTCCTTGGGGTAAAGGTCTTCGGGGCAGGCATAGAGCGTGCACAGGCCGCAGGCGCAGCACAACTCCGACCACTGGTTCCACATATCCGCGCCAGAGGTGGAAAACGCCAGGCTGCGCATCACCTTGTGGGGCATCACTTCGTAGCCCAGCAGGTAGCGCGGGCAGAACTCGGTGCAGTAGCTGCATTGGTCGCAGGCGGATTTCCCGATGCGGTTCATCTCCTGCTGCGAGCGCGTGCGGCGGGTCATCAGGTAGTGGTCGCGCGGGAGGGCAATCAGGCCGCCGGTAGTCTTGGTAACTACCTCGTCGAGGTCGAAGGTCAGGGTCCCCATCATAATGCCGCTGACGAAAACGCCGAAGTCTTCCACCGTGGCCCCGCCGGCCAGGGCGATCAGATCGCGGAAAGACGTGCCCACGGGAACCCACAACGACTTCGGCTGCCGGACCGCGCCGCACACCGAAAGGAACTTGCGCGTAACCGGAATGCCCTGTTCCGCCAGGTGCACGTTATACAGCGTTTCCACGTTGTTCACCACGCACCCCACCTGGAGCGGAATGCCGGCGGGCGGGATGAGCCGGCCGGTGGCCGTATACACCAGCTCGTACTCGTCTCCCGAGGGGTAGAAATCGCCCAGCATGACGAATTCGACGCGGCCGGATTGGAGGCTCCCTTTCAGCGCTTCGAGCGATGCGGCGTTCTTGGTCTTGATGCCGAACTTGCCGGAGCGCGCGCCCACCGCATCCATCATGAGATTCATGCCCGCCAGGATGCCGTCCGGGAAGCGCTTCATCAACTCGGCGTCCTTGTGGATGAGCGGCTCGCACTCGGCCCCGTTGGCGATCATGTACTCGACCTTGGACTGCGCCTTCACCTGGGTAGGGAACCCCGCTCCGCCGGCGCCCACCACCCCGCATTCGCGCAGTTTTTCAGGGAGCATACCAGACCAGGATATCGTACCCGCCCCGATAGCGCCGACGGTCCTGCCGTCGGCGGCCCACCCGAGCGACGCTCGGACTGCCGGTCATTCCCCGGCATCTCCGCTATAATGTGACGGGGGTCGTCCCCGTCCCATGGACATCAAGAAGAAGTTGCAGGACGAGATTGCCGCGCTGGATTACGAGTTGCGGAATGAATTGCCCCGGGAGATTCTCAAGGCCCGGGCCCATGGGGACCTGAGCGAGAACGCCGAGTATCACGCCGCCAAGGACCGTCAGGGCTTCGTGAACGCCCGCCTGAACCAGCTCAAGCAGCGGCTCGCCGAGATGTCCATGATCGATTTCTCCAAGATACCGCATGACAAGGTCGGACTCGGCTCTACCGTGGTCGTGCTGGACGCGAAGCGCGACGAAGAGATCACTTACTACCTGGTTACCAGCGAGGAGGCCGACGCCGCCAACGGAAGGATCTCCACCAACAGCCCGATCGGCCGCGCGCTGCTCGGCAAGGAAGAGGGCGACGTGGTGAGGGTGACCAGCCCCGGAGGAGTGAAGGAACTCGAAATCCGGAAGCTCACCACGATCCACGATTTAGCCAGGTAGACTATGACTGCCACGCGCGGAATCGGTATCTTCTTCGGGGCGATCGTTGATCGCATCGTGCGCTGGCTGGCGCTTTCCCGCATCCATCCCAACGTCCTCACCTTCCTCGGACTGGTAATCAACATCGTAGCCACCTGGCTGTTCGCGCTGGGGTACTTTCGCTGGGCGGGCGTAGTAGTGATTCTGGCGGGCCTCTTCGACATGGTGGACGGCCGGGTGGCGCGCGCCACCAGCCAGGTGACCCGCTTCGGCGGCTTCTTCGATTCGGTGATTGACCGCTACTCCGACCTGGCGCTCTACATGGGCCTGCTGGTCTACTACGCCTCCATCAACCGCTTCCCCTATATCGTGCTGACGGCTATCGTCATGACCGGATCGGTGATGGTGAGCTACTCGCGGGCGCGCGCCGAAAACGTCATTCCGAAGTGCAAGGTCGGCTTCCTGGAACGGCCGGAACGAGTGGTCCTGATCATCATCGGCGCGCTGTTCGACCGCATGGCGGCCGTGTTGTGGGTGATCGCGATTCTATCCAACGTCACCGTGATTCATCGCATGATCTACACCTTTCGGGAATGCAAACACCTGGAAGACGCGCAGTTGCGGGCCGCGCCCGAAGAGACTCCCAAGACCGTTGCGTGACGCCGCCCGGGGTGGGACAGGCGCTTCCGCCTGTCAATCCGGAGAAGGGCCAGGCATGCCCGGCCCCTACGAGGAACAGCTCTGGTTCCGCGCGGCGTTCGACGCCAGCTCGTCGCACCGGTTGTTATCGGCGTGGGAGGCGTGTCCCTTGGTCCAGACCCACGTGGTCCTGTGACGCGCCACCTGCTCGTCCAGGTCCTTCCACAGGTCCTGGTTTACAACCGGCTTCTTGGAGGCTGTCACCCACCCCTTCCGCTTCCAGGCGTGGATCCACTGGGTGATGCCGTTCTTCAGGTATTCCGAGTCGGTCACCACTTCCACCTGGCACTCTTCGCGCAAGGCCCGCAGTCCCTCAATGGCCGCCCGCAGCTCCATGCGGTTGTTGGTGGTATGCGGCTCCGAACCCCAGATTTCCTTCTCCTGCCGTTGGTAGCGCAGAATGGCGGCCCAACCGCCCGGGCCGGGGTTGCCAAGGCATGAGCCGTCGGTAACTATCTGGACCTTTCTCACTGGGCCAGCGCGGGCTCGGCCGCGAAAAATTCGTCCACCAGATCGAGGATGGACGCCGCATCCCGCGCCCTGTGGATGGAGACGCGCAACTGCGCGCCGTTCCGTACGCCGTGGGTGAAGTAGGTAGCGAACTGTTTCATCTTGCCGGTTGTGTCCCTCTCCTCACGCTCGATGAGCATACCGTAATAACTTCGCATGAGGCCGTAGCGGTCGCGCTGGGTAGGCTGCTGGTACGCGCCGGTCTCGAGGTACTGCCGGATCTGGCGGAAAATCCAGGGATTCGATGCCGCCGCGCGGCCGATCATCACGCCGTCGCAGCCGGTTTCGCGCGTCATGCGCACAGCGTCCTCGGGCGTGACGATATCGCCGTTGCCGATCACGGGGATGCCGGCCGCGGCCTTGACCTCCGCGATGAGCCTCCAGTCGGCCTTTCCCCCATATCCCTGTTCGCGCGTGCGGGGATGCAAGGCCACGGCCTGCAAGCCGCAGTCTTCCGCCAGGCGGGCCATGGGCGCCGCCACGATTTCTTGATCGTTCCAACCCGCCCGGTATTTCATCGTCAGTGGGATCGAAATGGCCGCGCGAACGGTGCGCAGCAGGCGCTCCACCAGCGGCAGATCGCGCAGCAGGCCCGACCCGCCGTTGCACTTCACCACCTTGTTCACCGGGCAGCCGAAATTGATATCCACGGCGTCGAAACCCAGGTCTTCGCAAACGCGCGCGGCACTGGCCATGACCTCGGGATCGGCGCCGAACAGTTGCGCCGAGATGGGGCGCTCGTCGGGCTCGAAATACAGGTACCGCAGAGTCCTGGTGGGCTTTCGGCCGCCATGCGAGGCGCTCACGCCATGCGAGCTGGTGAACTCGGTCATGAGCAGACCGCATCCGCCCAGGTTGCGGATGAACCGCCGGAACACCGTATCGGTCACCCCCGCCATGGGCGCCAGCACGGTGGCTGGAGCGATCCGGACGCCTCCGATCGAGAACTGGGTTGGGAACGGCCGCATGACCTTCTATAACTAGATTCTACCGGTTTGGCCGGCGGAAACGGAGAGCGGCTCAAGGGCGTCAGATTGAAGTGAGGGGGATCGAGCGAATAGGCGCCTGCGCGCCCCACCCCGGAGAATGCGACTCCGGCAACCCTAGCCGCTCCGACGCCCGCCCGCGAGGTCACGCTGAACGCCGGCATGTCGATTTCCGGCGCGCCTCGCGGACGGGCGCCTGGCGGGGCTGACCCGACACAAGCACTCCGGAACATTCCCGATGGCAAATCGGTGTACAATACAAAGGCTGTTCTGACATACTGTTTTGCTTGCCCGAAAGGGCTTTTGGGGGGCCTGGAATGGAAAAACCGGCGCAGAATATCCAAGATAGCTTCTTGAACAACGCCCGCAAGGATAAGATCGTCCTCACAATTTACCTGATGAGCGGCGTGAAACTCTCGGGACGAATCAAGAGTTTCGACAAGTACTCGCTGGTGCTGGAGACCAACAACCAGGAGCAGTTGATCTTCAAACACGCGATTTCGACGGTGGTTACGCAAAAGACCTCGCACTCCTACGCGGGCAGCCCGCCGGCCGCGGCGCAGGCTGGCGCGGGCGCCACGGCGCCCGGGGCCGCGGCTCCCCCGGACGGGCCGGAGGCATAGAGCACGGCTGGCAACGAAGCGCGCGAGCGGGCGATCCTGGTGGGGGTCGAGTGGAAATCCCGAGGAACGGGCAACCGCTCCACGGGCGCGCTCCTCGAGGAAGCGCTCGATGAGCTCGCCGAACTGGCCCAGAGCGCCGGCGCCGTGACGCTCGAACGCGTGTCGCAAACACGCGCGGCTCCCGAGGCCGCCACCCTCGTCGGACAGGGCAAGGTGGAGGAGTTGGCGGCCCTGGTACAATCGGCCGGCGCCGAAGTCGCGATCTTCGACCGCGACCTTTCCCCCACCCAGCAGCGCAACCTGGAAAAGGCGCTGGGGGTCAAGGTCATCGACCGCACCCAGCTCATCCTGGACATCTTCGCTTCGCGGGCGCACACGCGGGAAGGACGCCTGCAAATCGAGCTGGCGCAGTTGAACTACCTGTTGCCGCGCCTGGCGGGACACGGCGCGGAGATGTCGCGGCTGGGAGGCGGCATCGGCACGCGCGGTCCGGGCGAAACGAAACTGGAAACGGACCGCCGCCGCATCGCCCGGCGCATCAAGAAAATCGCCGACGATCTGGAAGGCGTGCGCGCCGGACGCGCGCTGCATCGCCGCCGCCGGAGCGCCGTTCCGCTGGCCACGCTGGCGCTGGCGGGGTACACCAACGCGGGCAAATCCACCCTCTTCAACCGCCTCACCGAGGCCGGCGTTCTGGTGGACGCGCGCATGTTCGCCACCCTCGATCCCACCGTGCGTCCGCTGGTGTTGCCCTCGCGGCGGCGCGTGCTGCTGAGCGACACCGTCGGCTTCATCCGCAACCTGCCCACCACCCTGGTGAAAGCGTTTCGCGCCACCCTGGAGGAAGTGACGGAGGCCGCCATGATATTGCACGTGGTGGACGTCTCCTCCGCTTCGGCGGCCGATTTCGTGATGCATGTCGCGCACGTGCTGGCGGAGATTGGCGCCGCCGGGATCCCGCAAATCCTGGTGATGAACAAGCTCGACCGGCTCCCGGCCGGTGAAGCCGACCCCCGGAAGCTGGAGCGCCGGCTACTGGGGACCGGACAGCGCGCCGCCCGCGCGGTGGCCATTTCGGCGCTCACTGGACAGGGCTTGCCGGACCTGCTCGAAGCCATCGATCAAGCGCTTCCGCTCGATCCCGTGGTGCGCGCCATCCTCCACATTCCCGCCGGCGATGGCGCCACCCTGGCGGCGTTGCACGAGTTCGGCAAAGTCCTGGCCAAGCGCTATTCGGGGGATCGCTGCGAAATCGAGGTGGAGATCCCGGAGTCGCTGAAGCGCCGCCTGGAGCGCCCCTTGAGAGATCCACAGTAGCTGTGGAAAATCCTGTGGGAAAAGGCCCTTACGGACGTGTTAAATTGCCGTCAAAAAAGGCACTTACCTCATTTTGAACCACGCGGCAGCAACTCGTGCAAACGCTTGTTTCCAAAACAATTACAGGCGAACTCCGAAATTCACCCACATACCGGCGGGGAACCGGCGCGCCATCCCGCGGGTTTGCGCCTATTTTCCACAGTTTGTATGCGGCCATACACAGCCGCGGGCGGGAGCGGCGTCGCCGTCTCTTTTGCTACACTTGGACCAGATGGCGGTGTAGCTCAGTCGGTAGAGCGAGGGTCTCATAATCCCTAGGTCGAGCGTTCGAGTCGCTCCGCCGCCACCAACTGTTGTCATCAATTTGGCCTCTTTGCAGCGCCGGACACGCCCGGCCCGATGCCCATCGCGCCGAAGTGACTGTGGGACAAATGATCGGGTTTTGTCGTCATTCAGCCCCATCGCGGCTTGGCAACGCGTGACAGACCACGAAAGACGATGGTCTGTCCCACCGGCTCGTCTCTCTTACATATGTTTTATGGCGAAGCGCATTCCTTGTCACAATGTAGATGAGCGTTCATGGCGCTCATTCAAGTGAGCGACGACCCCGGCCGCAACTATCGCCCGTTGGCGGACGCGAAAGCGGCTAAAGCCCGCCGCAAGGCGCTCCTCCTCGAAATCCAATCCAAGCCTGCAGCGCCCACCAAGAAGTTCAGCGACCCAGTCAAGCTGATACGTAAGGATCGTTCGAGGTAGGCGCCCGGCGCCTGGCGAGATCCTACTTGCGCACCTCCGCTTCAATCGCCTCCAGCTCCTTGCCCGCTTCGGCCCAATGGCCTTGGGCGGCCAGGTCGCGGTAGCGGCTCAGGTGCTCGCGGATGCGCTGGATGCGCGGGTCCGACGACGCCGGGGCCGCGGCCTGCGGGGGCGCGCCAGGGGCCGGCGCGGAGCCCTCCTCTTTGGCCTGCTGGATCAACTGCTGCGCGCCCGCCGACAACTGCGCCAGGGCTTCCTCGTAGCTGTCCGCGTAGATCAGCCGGCTGCCCACCGCCAGCACGATTTTCTTCAACTGCGGCATGCTGCCTTCGGTGGCCTGGATGTAGATGGGGTCCACGTACAGAAACGTATTGCCCACCGGCAGAACCAGAATCTGCCCGCGCACCACGTGCGAACCCTGCTGGTTCCACAGAGTAAGGTCCTTGGAGATGGTCTGCTCCTGGTTGATGTTGGCCGACACGTTCATGGGACCCTGGATCAACTGCTGCTTGGAGAGCAGCAGCACCACGATTTCACCCAGATGGGCTCCATCGCAGCGCGAGGCCATCAGACCGATCAGGTTGTTCTTGTTATGCGGCGTGAACGGGGTCATGAGCAGGAACTCGGGCTTGGTTTCGCCGGGGACGGTGGCCATCACGTAGGTCGGCGTTACCGGTTCGGTCCCGTTGTTCTGGCCGGAGCTGGTCAGCGCCAGGTCCCACACGTCCTCCTTGTTGTAGAAAGACTGCGGATCGAGCATGTGATAAGTGCGGTAGATATCGGCCTGCACGCGGAACATCGCCTCGGGATAGCGCGCGTGGGCGCGCAGGTCCGGAGGCATCTCGGACGCCGGCCGGAACAGGTCCGGGAAGAGCTTCCAGTAGGCCGCGATGATGGGATCGTCGGGCGCGAACACGTACAGGCGCACTTCGCCGTCATAGGCGTCGATAGTGGCCTTCACGGCGTTGCGAATGTAATTGATGCCGCCCACGTCTCCGAAATCCACGGCCCGCGAGTACGGGTGCGCGGCGGAGGTGGTGTAGCCGTCCACCATCCATACCAGCCGTCCGGAATCGGTGATCACCATGTACGGGTCCGGATCCCATTGGAGGAATCCGGCCAGAGTTTCGAGGCGCTCCCGCACTTTGCGCCGGATCATCATGCGGCTGTCTTCGGTGAGGAAGTTGGTCAGCAGAATCTGCGGTTCACCCTCGCGCAGAGAGGCCGCCAGGCGCATTCCGAAAGAGGAGATGGGAAAACCGCCCTTGCCTTCGTAACTCGTCTCCTGGTACTTTTCGCCCGACGGGTAATCGAATTCCTTCCGGGCAGTATGGACGAACACCGGCTCGTGGGTGGATTCGCCGTAATAGATCTCCGGGCGCGTGAGCTTCAGGCTCTTGGTCTTCACTTCGGGCGGAGCGTCGTCGATGAGCAGCACGGGGAGGCCGTCCGGCGTCATCTGGCTCACCTCCGAGAGCACCAGCCCGTAGCCGTGGGTGTAGATGAAGGCCGGGCTGATCCAGTTGGAAACCGCGTCGGGAAGCTGGCGGACGTCCAGCTCGCGCGGCGCCAGCAGGACCTGCCGGTATTGCCCGTCGATCATGTAACGGTCCACGTCGCTGTCGTTGAACGTGTAGTACGTACGGAGAGCCTGGCGTTGGGTGATGGTGTCGTGGAAGGGGCGCCACTCCCACAGCCGCACGTTGTCGAGCAACGGCTTGTTGGCGGCCACGTCGATGGGGGCCTCGGGCTGCGCGGCGAACTCCACCTCGGTGACGCGCTGCTCGATTCCGTAGGCGCTGCGGGTGGCGTGTATGTGGGTCCGGATGTAGGGCCGCTCGAGGGAGATTTCATTGGGCCGGACGTAGAGCGCGGAAACGGCCGCCGGAACCACGAAAGCCACCACCAGCGCCAGCGCCATGGCCGCGGCCGTAAGCCAACGGCGCATCCACACCAGGACGGAGGCGGCGAAACAGGCCCCAATCATGAGCCATTGCATCGGCAGCCCCACCCTTTCGTCCACCCAATCGATGCCCACCAGGAACGAGCCGTGCTCGTTGTAGACCATTTCATAGCGGCCCAGGAAGAAGCGCACGGCGAGGGCCAGCAGCAGCACAACGGCGGCGCCGCGCAGGAAGCGGGACTCGAGCCCGCCCTCGAGGCGAAAGATACGGGCGTCGATTTCGCGTGACTCGTTGAGGTCGGGGAACCTGTACCGCAATTGCCAGCCGCGCGCCGCCACCCAGTACAGCAGGATGCAGAAGATCACCAGCGCCAGCGCGTAGCCGCGCAGCAGGCCATAGAAGGGCAGGTCGAACAGGTAGAAAGAGAGCGGTTTACCGAATACCGCGTCGTGCCAGGCGGCGGTGGCCGCCGGCAGGCCGCGCGAGCCCGCGAAACGCACCACCGTCCAGGTGTCTATGGAGGCGGCCGCGATGAGGTAGCCCAGCAGCAGCAGGACGAGGGTGGAAATGCGCGCGTACAGCTTGTGCTCGCCGAGCGCGGTCCCAGCGAACTTGAGGGCGCGCGCGTGCGCGATCCAGAGCGCCACGAAAGCCACCAGCGTGGCCGCGGTGGTGGGAGCAAAGCTGTAGGCGAGCATGCTCAACCAGGTGTGGAATTGGCCCAACTCCTTCCACCAGGCCACCTCGATGGCATATGAAGCGATGGTTCGGGCTCCGAACAGCAGTACAACCACGGAAGCCACTAGAGCAATGCGGACCGCGGTCGAACCGAACGCCCGCCGCCCGCGTCCAATCTGTTTGGGCATGCCCCAAGCGTAGCACCGGGAAGGGGGCGGCGCGCTCCCTCGGGTGTGCGAGGGTGCGCGATACAAAAATGTGGATGTGGGGTCAAGCCTTCGGGCTTGCCGCCGGCCTTCTGGCCGGCGTCTGGCGCCGGCGCGAGGAACGCCGGCCAAAAGGCCCACGCCCGGAAGCCGCCGGGTGTACACTCGTTACTGGCCGGTGTGCCCCATCGGGCCGTGGCCAATGCCATGCCTGTTGCGAACTTCCGCTTCTACGCGGGACTCAACGATTTTCTGCCGCCGGAGCGCCGTTTTACGGAGTTCGCGGACGGCTTCCTCGATGCCGCAACCGTCAAGGACTGCATCGCATCGTTCGGCGTGCCCCACACGCAGGTCGATCTCATCCTGGTCAATGGCCAATCGGTGGATTTCGCCTATCGGGTTCGGGACGGCGACCGCATCAGCGTCTACCCGGTCTTCGAGACGTTCGACATCGCCGGGGTGACCCGATTGCAACCGCAACCGCTCCGTGATGGCTGAAACCGAGGCGTCGAAATGTCGAAGAAGCGTTTTCCCCTGTCAAAGGTCTATAGCTTGCTTGAACCCGGCCCGGTGGTGATGGTCACCACCGTTCGCAAGGGGCGGCCGAATATCATGACCATGTCGTGGCACACGATGATGGAGTTTGAGCCGCCGCTGGTGGGTTGCGTGATCAGCGACCGGAACTACACGTTCGGCGCGTTGAAGGCGGCCAAGGAATGCGTTATCAACATCCCCACCGTGGAGTTGGCGCCAAAGGTGGTGGGCTGCGGGAACACCTCCGGGGCGAAAACCGATAAGTTCGCGACCTTTGGTCTCACGCCGGCGGCCGCCCGACGAGTCAAGGCGCCGCTCATCGACGAATGCTATGCGAATCTGGAATGCAAGGTCGTCGATACGAAGATGGCCACCAAGTACTGTTTCTTTGTGCTTGAAGTGATCCAGGCATGGATCGACCCCGCGGTGAAACGCCCGCGTACGATTCATCATCTCGGAAAGGGCGCCTTCATGGTCGCCGGCAGGACCATTCAGTTGCCTTCCAAGATGAAATAGAGCATGCCCCACCACGAAGGAGATCAGCCCGTCTGGTGGGGCATGCTTTAGCTTGCCTGCCTCCGGCGCCGAGTTCTCCGCACGCACGTGACCTAGCGGAGGCACGCACCCGGCAAGCCGGTTTTTTCCCTCTCCGCAAAACGCGCGGAGAGGTTGTGGCGCGGCACAGTGGTGAGCAAGAAGCGGCGGCGCCGTTATGCCGGCACCCTCGCTTCAGGCCAGTAGCGGAAGTTGCGGAAGCTGGTACTGCCGGAACCGGCGGCGAAGACGGCGGGGCGGAGGTCGAGGAATCCGCCGAGGACGTTGTGGTGCATGCCGCTGACTTCGGCCGATTCGCGGGTCCGTTGCCAGCTTTGGCCGGGCAGGCGAAAGTAGAAATCGACTTCCTGGTCGTCGTTGACGATGCGCAGAGTGGCGCGGGTGGCGCCCTTGTGGTAGCGGCCGGGAACGTAGCCGTTCGCCAAGCGCACGCCGATGCCGTCACCGTCGAGCAGGATGCCGGTGGCGTGCTTTGGATCGTAGAAGAGCAGCAGGCCGGTGGAGCAGCCGGGGGCGACCTCGAGGTCGATTTCGACGGTGTAGGAGTGGCCGCCGACCGGGGTGGTGAGAGCGGAACTATCGGCCAGCGAACTGCCGCGCGCCTGCAGGTTCAGCACGCCTTGGCCGGTCGAGAAGCGCGCCGGGTCGAACTCGTGCCAGAAGGCCCATTGCAGGCCGAGTTCGGCGGCGGTGAAGCCGTCGGAGGGATCGGGCAGGGGCAGTTGGCGGGCGCCGGGAACGGGCATGGGGATAGCCGACTCAACGGTTACGCCGACCGGGACGCGGAACCAGGCGTCGGTGGTCCACTCGATGGGCAGGAGGAGGGTTTGGCGTCCCAGGGCGCGATAGCCGTTTTCGTAGGAGTGAACGGTCATGAACCAGCGTCCCTCGGGCGTATCGACGAGGCGGCCGTGGCCGACCGAGAGCCAGCGCGAGTCGCGGCTGGGAGTGTGGACGATGGGGTTGTAGGGCGAGTACTCCCAGGGACCGTCGGCGTGGCGGCTGCGGGCCGAGACGACGGCGTGGCTGGTGGAGGGCCCGGCGGTTCCGCCCTCGGCGACGTTCAAGTAGAAATAACCGTTGTGCTCGATCACCTTCGGCGCTTCCAGGCAGGTGCACTCGATGCGCATCGAGGCGGGCACGGGCCAGGGATCGAAAGCGTGGTGTGGAGGCGCCTTCACGCCCAATCCGTCGGCGGTCAACTCGGCCATTACGCCGTCGTTGGCGTAGAGGAAGCGGCGTCCGTTCTCGGCGATGTGGGCGGGGTCGATGGCGTTGATGCCTAGGTCGACGGGCTCGCTCCAAGGACCGAGCGGATGATCGGCATGGACCACGCGCAAGCGATTGTCGGCGGGGAAGTAGATGTAGAAGCGGCCTTCGTACTCGCTGAGATAAGGGGCGTAGACGTTGCCGACGTAGCGATGCAGGGCGGCCGCGACGGGCCTCCAATTCACCAGATCGGTGGAGCGCCAGATGAGCAGGCCGGGAGCATAATCGAAGCTGGAGTGGGTAAGGAAGAACTCGCTACCGACGCGAATGGGGCTGGCGTCGGGGTGGTCTCCGCCCAGAATAGGGTTGTGATAGACCGAGTTGGCCTGGGCCGGGAGCCGGCGAGGGGAGGCGGCCAGGGTGAAGGCGGCGGTCTGAAGAAACCTGCGGCGAGTGAACATGGCGGGACCAGTGTAACGCCGGGCCGGTGGGGGCGCAAAACGACTTATGGATGCGGCTGCCGACGCAGCCGGCGGCGGACATTTGGAGCAGGGACAGAGCGGGTGTCGGGTAACCTGAAGCTGAATCGGATTAGTACCGAGAAGTCGGCCAGCGTGCCGGAAAGGCGCACGCCGGCTCGACCGCATGCTTGGGTTTATGGGCCGTGATCTATCAAACTCCTAAATTTGAAAGGAAAGGCCGCTTGGGGCAGTTACAACTATGATTGGAGATAAGGTCGTAGAATTTCATGCGAACCGCAGCTTTGTTCTTGCTTCTTGCCGGCGCGCTGACCGCGCAGCAGGGCAGCATTGAGGGCGTAGTCCTCAATCAGGCCAGTGGGCAGCCGCTCCCCGGTGTCCACATCCGGCTTCTTAACCAGATGATCGTCGAAAGCGCCACCCAGGCCTGGGGCGCCGCGACGGACGCCGCCGGCCACTTTTCCATCGCCGCCATTCCGCCCGGCACTTATACGGTCGAACTGGAGCGCACGGGCTTCCTACAGGTTCCCGGCACTGGCTTCATGAAGAACACCGAAATCGATGTTCGTCCCGGTGAACACCTTGCCGGACGACAACTGGCCATGTGGCCGCTGATTCAAATTGCCGGGCGCGTGGTGAACCAATACGGCGACCCGGCGGCGGGCGCTCAAGTGCAAGCTTCCACGGAAGCCGTGAGGGCCGGAGCCGTGAATGCCCGCCTCCTGGGGCCTTACGGCATCAAGACCACCGACGAGCGCGGCCAGTTCCGCCTTTTTGCGCCGCCCGGAAAGTATTACGTGGTGGCCGGACCGCCGATCCTTCCTTCGATGGGTCCTGCGGAGATTCGTACCGATGGCACCAGCGACTTGGCCTATGTGAGCACGTACTATTCGGATGCGTCCGACGCAAGCACGGCCACTACGGTGGAGGTGAAGCCGGGCGGCGAGGTCACCGGCATTGAGATCCACTTGAGGAGCGGCGCGGTGCGGCGCAACCTGAGCGTCAGCGGAGTGGTCACGGGAATCTCCGCGTGCGCTCCTTTGGTCGCGTATCAATACGGCGAGACTCCGGACCGGGTCTCCATGGGCAATAGCGGCGGTAGAGTCGACGCGGGCGGCAGGTTTTCCTTCGATAATCTTCCCCCTGGATACCTGCGCCTGCTGGCGCGGTGCTCGTCGGGAGATACGGAGTTACAGAGCGAGGTTGTGGAGACCCATCTGGAGCCTCCCGGAGTGAGCGGCGTACAACTTGCACTGACGCCCGGCGGCGTGGTCACCGGTACTCTCGAAATCGTCGGAGGTGGTCCCGCCGCGGCGCCCGCCGGCAAGGTCACCGTCAAGCTGGTTCCGACGAGTGGGATAGGCTTTGGTATGCCGGGGCCCATGGGACAGCCTTCCGGAACGGTGGACCAGGACGGCGCGTTCCGCATCGCGGGCGTTACGCCGGGCCGCTTCCAAGTGAGTGTCGACCCGATGCCCGAGAATGGCTACGTTAAGGCGGTTCTGCTCGACAACACCGCGGTGAGCGGTGGCACGCTTGATTTTTCGCACGGCGTGCGCGGGCCGCGCATCAAGATCACTGTCAGCCGCAACGGCGCGCAAATATCGGGCGAGGTGCGCGACGCGGATGGAGGCCCGCTGCTGAATCCAAACGTGATGGTCTCGCTCGTGCCGGAGCCGAACCAGTCCGCCCTGAGCCGCAGGGGCGCCTCGGTCATCGACGGACATTACACGTTGAAGAGCGTCCCGCCCGGCAAGTACCAGCTTTGCGCGCTGGACATCTTTCGGACCATTCCCGACAGGCCTGCCGGAAGTACGTGCAGCGCGCTTCCGGCCGCCACCGAGACCCTGGATGTCTCCGAAGGCGCCCGCGTCACCAAAGATCTGAAAGCCGCTGCCCAGGAGGCCACCGATGCGCAACCGAAGCAGTAAGTGGACCGCCGCCTGCTTGTGCTTGGGCGCCGTGGTAGCCGCCGGTCTGGCGCAGGAGGCGAATCCGAACCCGAGCGTCGCCGGGCGAGTGACGAACTCCGCCACCGGAAAGCCCATTCTGCATGCCCACGTTACGTTGTACGCCTTGAACGGGGGGGCCCGGCAGGTGTATGGGGCGCTTAGCGACGCTGATGGGAAGTTCTCCATCGCCCGGTTGCCGCCCGGCCAGTATAGCTTCTCGGCCTCTGCCGCGGGATTCCAGGCTCCGATTATCAATCCACAGGCCCGCACCGATCGTCTGATCCTGCGGCCGGGCGACCGCAAGGACGATCTCGACCTGACGCTCACGCCGTTCGGCGCGATCTCCGGCCGCGTGCTCGACGCCGAGGGACGGCCCGTGCAGGGAGTTGGAATCGCGGTTCTGGGTTCCGATGGCTTGAGGGAAGGCGATATGTCCGATCCCGATGGCCAATACCGTCTGGGCAGTCTGCCTCCGGACAAATACCGCCTGCGGGCCTCGCCACGCGCGCTTAACCTGCCGCCCGAAATCCGTAGCGATGGCACGGCGGAGGTCCATTACGTGACCACTTACTACCCCGCCTCGCTCACCGCGGAATCCGCCGCAACTTTGGACGTGCAGCCCGGCGCCGAGCGTACCGGAATGGACATCCGGCTTCTTCGCAACCCGATTGTAGTCGTGCGGGGCAGGGTGTCCGGCGCGCCGGCCGGCGTGCCGTACATCGGGCTCGCGGTGAACAAGGTGGAACCGCGGCGCGCACCGGATACCGGGCGCGGCGCTTGGGGGGTTGGGCACAGGGTGAATCCGGACGGTTCGTTCGAGATCTGGGGCCTCGACCCCGGACGGTACATCTTCACGGCGCAGAGCAACGGCGCGGGCTGGCAATCGCCGCCGGTGGAAATCACCGTGGCAGACAGGGACATCGGCGGGGTTGTGCTTGGCGTGGTCTCGCAATTCGACGTCTCCGGGCAGATATTGGCAGACGACGACCGGGCCCGGATTCCGCAAACGCCACCCAACGCCAGCTTGGGCCAGAGCCCGCAGATTTCGTTGCGGGCGCGGACGGGTGGTGCGATGGCCCACTCCGTGGTCGGCGCGGATGGCTCCTTCCATCTGACTAAGGTCCAGCCGGGGCAGTATTCGGTTCACCTCACCTGGGGAGCCTACGTGAAGTCGATGCGCTTGGGATCTACCGATATCGTAGGCGCGGACCTGGACCTGCGCACCGGCTCCGGCGGCGCCGCGCTGGCCATAACAGCCAGCTCCGCCTTCGCCCGAATCAGCGGGGTTGTCCGCAACGCCAACGGGCCGGCCGCAAATGTGCGCGTCGCCCTGGTGCCGGAAGAGGACCAGGACTTCGCAGACGTTCAGACGGCCCGCTCCGACGGGGCGTACACTTTCACCAGGGTCGCTCCCGGCGCATACAAGCTCATGGCTTTGGACACTGGCGCGTTCAGTCCAGTGGCGACCCCCAACCAACAGGACTACGCCGACATCGCAGAGACCGTGGAGGTCCATGCAGGCGACAGGATCACGCGGGACCTTCGCCAGCACGCCAGCGGCCCCAGGTAAGGAATCGCGAGGAAGGCAGCCGGATGTCGTTCGCACACGTCCAGCGGGTGCATCAGTTGGACACCGGAGAGCTGACCGAGCTCGTGGACATCATTTCAACCTGAACCACAAGCTCGGGCAGGATCTTGGTGACGTGATGGTTGGCGATGAAAAGGAGTTCTCGCTTACCGTGGCGGTTCTGACGGGCTTTCGGCCGCCGCAGTAAGATATGCCGATCCGAGCGGGCGCTGCCGATAGAGGAGTCTCGGTAACCCGCCGGCCTGGATTGCTCCCCAAGTCGGCTTGTGGCCGCCGATCCTTGCGGTGGCGGCGTTGCCGCTTAACGGCCTACCCTGTGGCGAGCCTAGATCTTTCCTGACGCCGTAGCGTTCAGAAAGGCCGATTGCTGTCGCCAAACCCCACCAGGAATCAGTCCACCAAACCCCAACTAACGCTAGCGCCTGGTCCGCGAGGGTCCCTCTGGACTGTCGAAGCATCAAGTGATTTCGACCCCCGAGAAGCCGGCCCGGGGGCCTGGCGCCCGCATTCGTCCCTATGCCCGGAAAAGGGAATACGAAGCGGCGCCGCGCACTCGTGCGTTCGGCGCGTCGCGGCGGCCACCCTGTCTCCGGAGATGCCCTAGCTCGCTTCGATGACGATGCGGTGCACTTTGAGCAGCAGGTCCACCTCTTGCAGGGGAAGTTCCAGGGCCTCCGCGATTTCCTCGGGGGCGCCGCCCCGCCGGTGCATGCGCAATGCCTGCGAGCGTTTGCTCAGATTCAGGCCCGGCCTGGCCGGCGCCGCAATCGATGGAAGCACGGGCTCCCGTTGGAACTCGCGGAATTCCTGAAGGCCAGCCGCCAGATCGCTTTGCAGCGCTTCCACGGCGGCTTCGCACAGCGCCCGGCGGGCGTCCGCGCGCTCCGCGGCGGCGCATATCATCAACTTGGTTCGCAGCAGAGCGAGGAAACTGGCCGCCAGGGCCACCAGCGCCAGGCCGCCCACCATGGCGAGCGGCAAAGTCAGCCCGCTCACCGCACGCTCCGCAGCCGCTCGTGCCGGTTGTCGATCTGCTGTATGCGCACGCCGTAGTTTCCGTCCACCACCACCACCTCGCCCCGCGCGATCAGACAGTGGTTGACCAGCACCTCGACCGGCTCGTTCACGTCGCGGTCCAGCTCGATGATCGACCCGGTGGTCAGCTTCAGGACGTCCTTCATGGCAATTTCCTTCCTGCCGAACGAGATGCTCACGGGCAGCTCGACATCGAGAAGCAGGGCCAGGGTTTGCGAGTTCCCTTTGGGAGGCTCGGGCGGTTGCTCCTCGCCGCTTGGCTCGCCGCGCGGCTCCCCATGCGCGCCGGCGGGGGCGGACAACAAGTCCAACATGCGGGGATTCAACGCCAGGGTGAAAGGAGCGGGCGACGCCGCTTTGAACTGGAGCCAGACGCGCGCGAAATCCACCACTCCGGGTCCGGGCGGGCGCTCGCCGCCGCTGGCGCAGACCACCTCGTGGCCCAGGAGCGAGCCCGCCGTGCGCGCCATGACCGACAGCGACTGGCCGAGCATCTCGAGCCAGGTGTTCCTGGCCTCGGCGGCGTCCACCGTTTCGAGCCCGGCGGCCCGCAGAGTCTGGCCGCCCGCATACTCCCAAGCCGAACGTGGAGCGCCCACCCACGCCTTGGCCTCTTCCGCTCCCTCGAATGGCTGTTCCCACCACAGCAGCTCGCTTTCGGCGCCACGGCCTTCGGGAACCGCGGGTTCGGAGGCCGGCTCCCATCGGAACTCGGGCCGCTCGTCGGCCATGGACTCGAAGACCTGCGCCAGGCTTTCGACCCACGCATCCACCAGGCCCCGCGCCGGCTCGGCGGTTCCCAGCCGGCTGGGGATATTGCCCTCCTCCGCGCTCATGCCTTCACCACCAACCCGCGCGAAGAGGGCCACCGCCCGGCCAGGTGCGCGCGGAGTCTCAAGATGGCTTGCGACTTCAGTTGCGAGATCCGCGACTCGTGCAGTTTGACGATCTGCGCGATCTCGCGCAAGGTCAGCTCCTCGCGGTAGTACAAGCTCAGCACGGTCCGCTCGATGTCGGGAATGCCGTCGATCGCCCGCGCCAGTATGCGTTCCAGCTCGGCCCGCTCGAGGAGCAGCGACGGCAGGTTCTCCAGGCCGCCGGAGATGTAGTGCAGGAGGCCCTTGCCTTGATTTCCGGCGACATCTTCGAGGCTGGCGATGTTCAGGCCGCGCACGTCGACCAGCCAAGCGTGGTACTCCTCGATCGAGATGGTGAGCTGGGCGGCGGTTTCCTCCTCGGTGGGGGAGCGCTGGAAGCGCTGTTCCGCCTCGGCGATGGCCGCTTCGATTTGTTTCGCCCTGCGCCTCTTCTGGCGCGGCGCCCAGTCCATTCCTCGCAGGCTGTCGAGAATCGCGCCGCGAATTTTGTACTCCGCGTAGGTCCTGAGCTTGACGTTGTGGCCCGGATCGAAGTTGTCAATCGCGGCTATCAGACCGATAACGCCGGTGGAGATCAGATCTTCGAGGGCCACATTCTCGGGCAGCCGCTCCTGAATCCGCCGCGCGATCAGGCGGACCTGCGGCAAATGTTCGAGAATCAGGCGCTCCCGTTCCTCGTCGGTTATCGATTCAGACGCCACGTACGCATACATAAGCCACCTTGAGCTTCAGGCCGTTCTAGGCCGCCGAAAGGGCGCGCGACCGATGCCCGGTCAGCACCAGTTCCGATACCCGGCTTCGGCTGGCGGTCTCCAGGTCCTCCGGTATGCGCTGCCCCGTGCCAAAGAACGAAAGCGGCTTCCCCGTGCGCGCGGCTTCGTTGAGAATCGGCCCAAAGGAGGCGGTCTCGTCAAGCCTGGTGAAGAGCAGGCGTTGCGGCCGGAAGACTTCGAATGAATCCACCACACGGGTAAGATCGGCGGATTTCATGGACGACGATAGGACCAACTGCGCGTCGACATCGCCGCGCCCGGCCAGAAAGCGCGCCAGCGCGCCGGCATGGTCCATGTCGCCGAAACCAAAGCCCGGCGTGTCGATCAGAAGCAGGTCTTTGCCGCGGTGCTCCTCGATGGCCTGCGCCAGGGCCGCCACCGTCTCCAGAACCTGAAAGCCCACGCCGAGGATGGCGGCATAAGAGCGCAACTGGTCGGCCGCGGCTACGCGGTACGTGTCCATGGAGAGCAACAGGGCGGGGCGCCGGGCGGCCAAACCATAATTCACGGCCAGTTTCACGAGCGTGGTGGTCTTGCCGGCCCCGGGCGGCCCGACCAGAGCCACGATTCGAGGCCGCAGGTCGCCTTTTCCGAGCAGCGGCTCGGCCGTGATGCGCGATTCCAGCTCCTCGGCCAAGGCCCGCGGAAACGCATCCGCCCCGCCGCCAGCCGCGCGGGCGACCGGCGAGCGCGGCCCCGACGAGCGCGTGGCGGCGGCCTGCACGATCTCCCGCGCCAGTTCCGGGCCTACCTCGTTGGCGGTCAGGGCCGCGTAAGCCTCCGATATGTCGGGAGACGACGCCAGCCACTGCGACGGCGCGAACGCCGAACGGGTGAGCGTGCGGCGCATTTCCTCGAGCTCGCGCTTCAGCTCCGCCACTTCCGTCGAAAGACGGTCTCCCGAGGGTTGCCTGGATGGCGGCGGCGCCCCGCCGGCGGTTTCATCCGGCGCCTGCCCCTTTTCCTGCAGATCCGCGAAAACCACTTCGTATTCGCCGCGGCCGCGGGTCTCCGGCGGAGCCTTGCGGCTGTTCACGAGCATGGCTTCCGACCCCATTTCCAGGCGCGCCATCGCCATGGCGTCTTCCACCGTCCGCGCGAAATACGATTTGATCTTCATCGACCGAGGCTCCCGGCGCACGCCGGCCAATCGCTCACTTTAGGCTTCGTGTGATCTATCGTCGTTTTTCGCGAATCGCTGTAGAGCCGGTCTTACTGAATGTTTCCCAGCGATTGCACCTTCTGTCCGGGCGGGATCTCGCCGTGAGACAGGACCACCAGGTTGGGGGCCGAGGGCTCGACTATCTGCCGCAGGAAGTAGCGCGCTCCCGAGGAGGTGATGGCCACCACCGGCGTCTCGGGCGAGCCCAGGCGGCTCACCACGCGGTTCACAATGCCGCGCATGGCTTCCGGCGCCAGGGTCAGATGGCTGTTCTGCTCGCCGTGCTGCACGGCGGATTCGATGGCTTGCTCGATCGAAGGATCGACGAACCACGCCGCCAGCTCCCCGGCGCGGTTGAGATAGGGCTTTATCACCGCGCGCCGGATGGATTGCCGTACGTATTCGGTGAGCAGGGCCGGGTTGCGGGTGGCTGGCGCGGCCTCGCCCAGCGCCTCCAGGATGGAGGCCGCGTCGCGAACCGAAACCCGTTCCCGCAGCAGATTCTGCAACACCCTTTGCACGGTGGCCAGGGGCAGCAGCTTGGGCACCAGATCCTCGACGGCCTTGGGATTCTCCACCGCCACGCGGTCGAGCAGCCGCTTGGCGTCCTGCCGCGAAAAGAGCTCGTGGGCGTGGCGGCGGATCACTTCGGCCAGGTGCGTCCCGAGCACGTTTACTCCGTCCACCACGGTGTACCCGGCGCTGCGCGCGCGCTCCGCGCGCCCGCTCGGAATCCACAGCGCCTGCATTCCGAAGGCGGGCTCGCGGGTGGGCTGGCCTTCCAGAGCGGCGTCTCCCGCGCCCGAGGGAATCGCCAGCTCGCACCCCTGCGGCAACTCGTAGCGGGCGATTTCCACGCTCTTGATCGAGATCACGTACTCCCGGCTGCGCAGCGAGAGGTTGTCGGCCACGCGCACCGGGGGCAGCAGGTAGCCCAGGTCGGAAGCCAGTTGCCGCCGAATGGCCGAAATCCGGCGTAATAGGGGCGATTCCTGCGCCCCTTCGACCAGCCCCACCAGCCCCAGCCCCACCTCGATGGCCAGCGGTTCCACGCGCAGCAGCGATTCCAGGTTTTCTTTGGCGGCCGCCGGCTTGGCGCCCGCCGGGGCAGCCGCCTTGAGCCGCTCCCGGCGGCGCAAGGTCCACCCCACCCAGCCTGCCCCTCCGCCCAGCAACAGAAACGGGATCTTGGGCATGGAAGGCAGCGCGGCCAGGGCCACCAGCACCCCCGCCCCCAGGAGCAGCGGCTGCGAGTGGCCGAAGATCTGCCGCCCAAACTCCGTGCCCAGCCGCGCGTCGGAGCTGGCGCGGGTGACGATGAGCCCTCCCGATATCGAAATCATCAGGGCCGGAATCACGGTCACCAGCCCGTCGCCGATGGTCAGCACGGTGTAGGTTTCGAGCGCCTTGCGAAACTCCATCCCGTGCTGCAGAACGCCGATCAGAAATCCGGCGACGATGTTGATGCTGGTGATCAGAATGCTCGCCACCGCGTCGCGCTGGGTGAAGCGCGAGGCCCCGTCCATGGCCCCGTAGAACTCGGCCTCGGTGGCCAGTTGCTTGCGGCGCTGCTTGGCCTCGGATTCGTCGATCAGCCCCCCGTTCAAGTCCGAATCGATGGACATCTGCTTGCCCGGAAGGGCATCCAGGGTGAAGCGCGCGGTCACTTCCGAGATGCGCACGGCGCCGTGATTGATGACCACGTATTGAATGGCGATCAGCACCAGAAAGATGACCGCGCCGATGATGTAGTTGCCGCCCACCACGAAACTGCCGAATGCGCCGATGATCTGGCCCGCCGCCGTGGTTCCGGTGTTCCCCTGGAGCAGGATCAGCCGTGAAGAAGAGATGTTGAGCGCCAGACGAAACAGGGTCAGCAGCAGCAGGGTGGTGGGAAACGAGGTGAACTCGACGGGCCGCACGAGGTACAGCGATACCATCATCACCGTCACCGAGGCCAGAATATCGGTGGCGATCAGCAGGTCCAGAATGAAGCCCGGAAGGGGCGTGATCAGGGCCACCACGATGGCCAGGACGGCGACCGGCACCGCCAGCTCGCGCACCGCGTCGAGCGGAGCGGGCCCGCTCCACCACGAGGCCGGCGGCCGGGTCAGAGCTTTCGAGGGGGTCATCTCAGCCCGGCAGCCTCCCGTTCATGAGCTTGAAAATGTAGGCCAGGATTTCGGCCACCGCGCGATACAAATGCGGCGGGATCTCCTGTCCGACCTCGACCGCCTGGTACAGCGCCTGCGCCAGCGGCGGGTTCTCGACGATGGGGACCTGATGCTCCACCGCCATCTCGCGGATGCGCCGCGCCAGGTAGTTCCGGCCCTTGGCGACCACCAGCGGCGCGGTCATGCCGTCCATCTCGTAGCGCAGCGCCACCGCGTAGTGCGTGGGGTTCACCACCACGGCGGCGGCCTTGGGAACTTCCTTCATCATCTGGCGGCGCGCCCGGTCGCGCTGCAGCCGCCGCACCCGCGCCTTCATCTGCGGATTGCCTTCCTGCTCCTTCACCTCGTCGCGGATTTCCTGCCGGCTCATCCGCAAATCCCCTTTGTAGCGGCGCAACTGCCGGAACAGGTCCACCGCCCCAAAAGCCAGGAACACGCCCGCGGACTTCCAGAACAACTCCATGAGCGAGGCGCCCAGCAGCGCGCCGCCGCTTTCCACGCTCCGTAGCGGGAGCGCCAGAAAAAGGTCCAGCTTGTCGCGGGCGATGGTGTACACTGCCCACAGGAACATGGGAAGCAGAATCGCGGCCTGCAGGGTGGAGGGCAGGTTCTGGCGGGGCAAGTCCCGCAAACGCGAGAGCGGATTGAGGCGCGCCGGGTCGGGCGCCAGGCGCTTGAGGCTGATGCCGAAGCGGGTGGTGGCCAGACGGATCGCCAGCGTGGCGGCCACCACTGCGGCCCCGCCCCAGACCAGGGGCAGCCCGATGCGCAGGAACACCTGCCAGGCCACGCGCGTGAGATCCTGGGGCTTGAGCTCCCCGGCGAATGCCAGCCGCAGCAGCGACCGCGCCGTCTGGCGGAAGGCCGCCAGCCAGGCGCCGCTTCCCACTGCGGCCACCCCCAGCAGGGCCACGAATTGCAAAGCCGACACGAACTCCTTGGCCGCCGGAAACTGTCCTTCCTTGCGCGCCTTTTCGAGGCGTCGCGGGGTGGGCGCTTCGGTTCTCGAGGATTTGTCCGGCATCGCGCCTCATAGGCCCAGAATCCGCCGCGCCGCGGCGCATGCCTGCCCGCCGTACTCGGTCATGATGCGGGGGTACAGAACGGCCACCCAGCTCAGCGCCAGCAGCGCGATCAGCATCTTGGCCGGAAAGGCCAGCGACAGCAGTTGCAGTTGCTGGTTGAGGCGTCCCAGAAGAGCCAGGGCGACATCCACCATCACCAGCAGCGCCACCACCGGCAGCGCCAGCCGCGCCCCCACCGTGAACAGCCCGGCCGAGATCTCCACCATGGGTCTCGCCGAGGCGCGGGAGAACACGTAGGCCCCCGCCGGGATGGCCTCGAGGCTGCGCGCGAACAGCCGCAGGATCTCGCGATCGAGCCCCAGGGCGAAGAACAGCGCGCTGGCAATGAGCTGGGCGAATACCAGCAGCACTCCGGAATCGGCCTGGGTGTTGGGATCCACGGTGGAGGCGTAGGCATAGCCCGCCTGCAGCCCGGCCATCTGCGCCGCCACGGCAAAGGCTTCCATTACAAACGCCATCGAAACCCCGATGGCCAGCCCCACGGCGGCTTCAGCCAGCGCCCAGGCGGCCAGCCTGGCCGCGGTGACGGTCCCGGCGTCCACCGTCGGCCAGCGCGGAAACAGGGCCAGCGCGATGGCCACCGCGAGGGTTGCCCGCGCCGGCGCCGGAACCCCCTTCACTCCCGGCAGCGGCGCGAACGTCAGGGCCCCCGCCACGCGCGCCAGGACCAGCAGAAAGGCGCACAGCGCTCCGCCCGAAACCGTCAGGCTAGCGGGCATACCGGCCCAGGTTCCCCAGCAACGCGCCGGCGTACGCCATGCTCTTCTCTATCATCCAAGGCATCATCAGCAGCAGCGCCGCCAGAAAGGCCATCAGCCGCGGCACGGTGCTGAAGGCGTTGTCCTGCATAGAGGTGGCGATCTGCACCAGGCTCATGAAGATGCCCGCCACAAAGCCTATCGCCAGCAGCGGGGCGGCCAGCCAGAAGGCCGTGAGCAGAGCTTCCCGCATGATCTGCACCACCATTTCGGGGGTCATGTGTAGAAGCTCTTCATGAGCGATCCGATCACCAGGTTCCAGCCGTCCACCAGCACGAACAGCAGGATCTTGAAGGGCGCCGAAATCATGACCGGCGGCAACTGCACCATGCCCACCGAGAGAGTGACGGAAGCCACTACCAGATCGATCACCAGGAACGGCAGGTACAGCACGGCCCCGATTTGAAAACCGGTCTTCAACTCCGAAAGGATGTAGGCCGGAATGAGGATTCTCAGCTCCAGATCGGCCGGCGAGCGGGGGGCCGGCGTGCGGGAGATCTCGACGAACAGCCGCACGTCTTTCTCGCGCGCGAACCGGGCCAGAAACTGCCGCAGGGGCTTGGCCGCGGCGTCGGCCGCCTGCTGGGCGGACAGATCGCCGGCCTCCATGGGCTCCCAGCCCTGGTGGTACATCTCCGCCACCACCGGCTGCATGATCACGATCGTCAGGAACAGGGCGAGGCCCACCAGCACCTGGTTGGAGGGCGTAGTCTGGGTGCCCAGCGCCTGGCGCAGGAAATGCAGAACCACTGTGATGCGCAGAAACGGCGTGATGGTCATGACGGCCGCCGGCAGCACGGTCATCAGCGTCAGCAGGATGATGATCTGCATGGGGACGCTGAGGCCGGAGCCGTTCCTGCCGGCCGATATGCCAAACAGCGAGAGGGGATCGGAGGCGGCGGCCGCCGCCGGAGTGGCCGCCGCCAGCGCCGCCGCGGCCAGCGCCGCCAGGCGAGCAGTCTTCATCGCGCGGCCTCCGCTTCGGCCCCGGTCTCCCGCCAGGGGAAGGTCTCGATCAGTGCGCAACCCGAGGGGGACGAACTCAGCAGCAGACCCCGCTCGCCCAGGCGCACCAGGTGCAGCGCGTGCTGCGGGCCCAGGGCCACCCGCTCCACGCATTCGAGCTTCCGGCCGCCGCCGCGCCGCAGCGCCGACGGCAGGGTCAAACCGCGCCGCTTCAGCGCCCATAGCGCCAGCCCCAGCAACCCCAAGACGGCGGCCACGGCCGTCATTTCCCGCACTACGTCCATGGCGATCCGCTCCTTTTTACAGGTCTTCGCAGAAGTCGGTGATGCGCACCCCGAGGAGGTTCTCGATCACTACGATCTCTCCGGAGCCGCACAACACGCCGCCGATGTAGATGTCGATGTTCTCGCCGGCGGACCGCGACGTGCGGAGCACCGAGCCTTCGCCCAGCTCGAGCACGTCGCGGGCCCGCAGGACCCGGCGGTCCAACTCGACTTCGATATCCACCGGCACATCGGCCAGCGTCGCGATCTCTTCCAAAGGAGTCATCGGCGGCTTAGTGAATCAGGTTTATGGTGTCCTGGGTGATTTCATCGGCCGAGGAGATGACCTTCGAGTTCGCCTCGTACGCCCGCTGATACACGATCAGGTTGGTGAACTCGGTGGCCACGTCCACCGTGGAGGCTTCGATCGAACCGCCCACGATCTGCCCACGGCCGCCCGTTCCGGGCAGGCCCACCACCGGGGTCGCGGTGGCGGCCGTCACCGCGTAGGTGTTGTTGCCCTCGGCCGCGAGCGAATCCGGATTGCGGATTCCAGCTATGGCCACCTGCCCGACCACGGTCTGCTGGCCGTCGGAGTATTGCGCCACGATCTGCCCGCCGTTGGCCAGGCCCACGGTCATCAACTGCGCCGCGGCGCTGCCGTCCTGGGACGACGAGGATACGGCGGACGTCTCGGCGAACTGGGTGATCTGTCCCGCGCCGGTCGAGTCGTAGGGATTCCAGGTCAAGTTCATGTCCGAGGCGCCGCTGGTCAGGCCCGGAATGCTAATCGTTATTGGCGAGCCCGCCGCCGGCGTGGTCAGTTGACCGGTGGAGTCGAACTGCAGGCTCCCGGTGGCCACGCTCGAAGGCGTTCCAGCGGTTCCTCCCGATATGTCGTCTCCGGGAATGGACACGTTGTAGGTCCACTGGTTGGCGCCTGTCTTGGTGAAATCGACGGTGAGCGTGTGGGTCGTTCCCAACGAATCGTAGACCTGAATCGGATAAGAGAGATCCGGCGCGCCAGTGGTGGCGGCGGCCGCATTCAGGTTGAGATCGAGCGAGAAGTTCTGGGTGGCGATGGGCGGCTCCGTCGAGCCCACCGGGACGACGATGTCGCCGATGGGAGCGTTGGTATCGATCAACCCCGTAGCGGGGTCCGCGGTCCACCCCTGTACCCGATCTCCCGCGTTGGTCATCAGTACGCCGGAGGCGTCGGTCTGAAAATTGCCCGCGCGGGTGTAGGCAGTGGCCTCCGTGTCGTCCGTTACGACGAAAAAGCCGTCCCCCTGGATGGCCGCGTCGAGGGTTCCCGAACTGGCTTGCAGGGCCCCCTGCGCGAACTCGCGAATGGTGGTGGGCTGGGCCGTCCCGAACCCGACCTGGGTGTCGTTCAGACCCTCGCCGATGGACTGCGTTACCAGGTCGCTGAAGTAAACCACGCTGTCCTTGTACCCCGGCGTGTTCAGGTTGGCCAGGTTGTTGCCCACCACGCTGATGGCGGTGGAATTGGCGTTGAGCGCCGAAAGCGCCGCGGATAATGCCGTTAACATGCGATTCTCCCGTTCTAGGCCGTGCCGGTTCCGCCCGCCGCGGACTGCGCCGCCGCCATGGCGTCCACCCGCGCGCGTATGTCCGCCACATCCTGCCCGGTGTCGACGCTCTGCTCCAGTTGCTGGAGCTGGGCCAGTTGGGTGACGAATTGCGTGCCGTCGGCCGGGTTCATGGGATCCTGGTTCTCAAGCTGCGCCACCAGGAGTTGCATGAACATGTTCTCGGTGACCTGGACGGAGCCGGTCGTCGAGGTCGATCCGGATCCCGCGCTGCCGCTCGACGCCGTCCCGGCGCCGGTACTGCTTTGTGCGATGGGACTCATACCTTTTCTCTTTCCTATGCCGGCGTCGCGCTCTGCCCGATCGCCTCGTTGATCATCTGGTCGATGGAAGATTGTTGAAGCCCGTGCGTGTACAACGAGGCGACCCAGCCCGCGTTGATCTGCTGCCCATCGGGCATTTGAACCAGCTCGTTGGGCTGTTGCTGCTGCACCGGGCTGGTCGCGGAGGTGAAATCGTTCGCCTCGACGACCGTGCCGCCCAGCATCTGTGCGACGGTGGCGGCGGTGGCGGGGGTGGCGAACCACAGCGGATTCAAAGAGAGCAGGCTCCCGTCGGGCAAACTCTCGGTGGGGTTGGCGAGAAACACGTTGGGGCCGAAGACGGACTCGGCCGTGGGTACGGGGACCGGCGCGGGAGCGGCGCTCGATGCCCAGCAACTCGGATTGCCGGGAAACAGCGCGGCGAGCCCCTCCGGGGCCGTGGATGCGGCCGTGGTGGCGCCGGTTCCCGTGGCCGCCGCGCTTGAAGAGCCGGTGGCCGCGGCGGTTGTGGAGTTCGTGGCCGGGGAAGCCACGGCGGCGGCGGGAGTCAGGTCCGCGGGATTCGGTACGGCCGTGGAGCCGGTCCGGCTGGCCAAAGCCGCGCGCCAGTTGTCCAGCGCGGCAAGCCGCGCGGAGGCGGTGCGCGTCGCGGCGGCCGGGAGCCCTGCCGTGGACGCTTTTACCGATGAGATGACATGAACCATTCGAATTCCTTTCGTTCCTCTTTCGGATCGATTTGTTCCTCGCCTTGCGGGGAGCGGCGCGGCGGATCGTCGCCTCCTTCCCGGCTTTCCCGCCGCCCCTGGCCGGCGTTGGCGTCCGGCTCCGCGCCCGGTGAATCGGAGCCGGAGAAACGATGCCCCTCCGGCTCGCCACGCCAGGCGCCGGCGCGGATGCCACTCTGTTCCAGGCGCGCCGCCAGGGAGGGCAAGTCCCGGCGAAGGTCGCCGGCCAGCCCGGCGTCGGGGGTGCGCACCTCGACGCGGACCTCTCCCTGCCGCTCCACCAGGCGTACGTCGACGCGCTGGTCGCCTTCGCTCAGCCGCAGCGTGATGTCCCGCGCCGGCGCAGGGCGGTCCGCGGCCGTTCCGCCCGCCTCGCCTTCGAGGGCGCCGAGTCCGGTTTCGCCGCTCGCGGATGGGCCCCCGCTCGAGATCCCGTCCGCCGGGCGAAACTCCGCCGGCGGCGGGAGCGAGCTGTCGTTCGCGATTCCCTCGTCCTGGCCGGCCGCCCCGCCTGCCTTCTTGCGCGCCACGTCGCCGGCTTGGTCCGGCGAACCGTCGGACAGAGTCCGGCGATTGGCGCCGCCGTCATCCTCGCTCGCGGAGATTGCCGCAACCATCCCGCCACCGGGCGCATCGGCGACGGCGTCCTGGTTCGGGCTGCTGTCCGCCGCGGGCGCCGCGCGGTCCGAGCCCCCGCCGTTCCCTTCCGCGGGAACCGTTTCCGCCGCGCTCCCGGCGCCGCCCAGGTAGCCCTTGGAGGCCGGCTGTTCGGACCGGGCCGGCGTGTCTTGCGGCGCCTGTTCGGCCAGCGGGCTGGCAAGGGCCGCGGAGGCGGACACCGCGCTTTCGCCGGGCGGAGTCGCCACCCGGAGCCATCCGGCGAAAGCCAGTTCCCCGGCCGCCAAGAACGGGCGCTCGCGCCAGTCCGGACTGGCGGCGGTCGACAAGGCAGCGCCGTCCATGGGCGCGGATGAAGGGGCCGGCGCGGGAGAGGCTGCCGGGTCCTCGCCCGGCGCGCCGGAGTCCCCGGTTGCGCCCGATACCGGCCGCGCGGGCGAAGGCTCTGCCGGGCCGGCCGGAGCGAAGTGGGGGCCGGAAGAGGTTTCCGATGTAGCGGCGCGAGCGTTCCACCGGGCGGACTCCCGCGCCATGGCCACATCCAATGGCGGCGAAGCGGGCAACTGGGGGCTCGACACCGGCGGTTCACCGGGCCCGGTGGGAGCGAGGGTGGCCAGCGCCGGAGCAGCAGGTTCCTCCTTCCGCTGGCGGCGCTGAGACGCCCGTTGACCAAGCACCCCGGAGTTCGGAGCTTTCCCCGGAAGGACCTCCAGCTTCTCCGGAGACGGCCCGCTTTCCGCGGCTGCCTGCGCCGTCTCTCGCGAACCATTTGGCGCAGTGTCGCTCTGGCATTGCCCGGCCAGGGCCAGCACCGCCCCGAACAACGGCTCGGAGTCCGCGCTTTGGGCAGCCGCGCCGGACGGTTTACCGAAAGGGATCGCCGAGCCCTTGGCGGAAGGCGGCCAAGCGGCGCCGGGCAAAGAAATCTGCGGAGCGGGAGCGGTCACGCCGGTCTGCGATGCAGCTCGGCGTCCAAAAAGGGGGCTCCTGTTTTCAAGGGATTAGAAGAGCGAGCGCGGCAAGAACTCGTCGTCCGGGTCCGCCCGCGCCAATAAACTGCCGCGTGCACACCCGCTCCTACCCAGCTCATCGGCTCATTGCGCCGCGTTTTGAGACACTTACTTCCTTTTATCTTCCCGGCCCTCAATTTGCACTGCTCCCTTCGCCATGGACCCGATCACCGCTATCGCGGCCAGCGGGCTGCGCGCCCGCATGGAATCGCTCGATATGCTGGCCAACAACATCGCCAACGCCTCCACCGGCGGATACAAGGCCGACCGCGAGTTCTACAGCTTGTACATGGCCCCGGAAGCCGAGGACGCCGGCGAATCCTCCGTCATGCCTCTTATCGAACGGCCTTGGACCGACTTGTCCCAGGGAGCCATCCAGGTGACGGGCAACAGTCTCGACGTGGCTCTTTCGGGTAAAGGCTTTTTCGCGGTGAATGGGCCTGGCGGGACGCTCTACACGCGCAACGGCAGTTTCACCACCTCCGCCAGCGGCAACATCGTCACCGCCGACGGATACCCGGTTCGCGGGACCGATGGCGCGGCGCTGACCCTCGACGCTTCGCTCCCGGTGCGGGTTTCCGAGGATGGAACGGTCCAGCAGGACGCTTCCGTGGTGGGCCAGATGGAAGTGGTCGACTTCGCCGACGCCGGCGCGCTGGGCAAACAAGGCGCCAACTACTTCACCGCCGGCCCGGCGGCGGTGCGCACCGCCGTCTCAACCGGCGTGGAACAGGGCAAGCTGGAAGCCTCCAACACGGGGGCTGCGGATGCGGCCGTGCGGCTGATCTCGGTGATGCGCCAGTTCGAGATGATGCAGAAGGCGGCCAGCCTGGCGGACACCATGAGCCAAAGGGCGATCGACGATGTGGCCAAGGTGGGCTCTTAGAAAGAGGAATGGCATGATTCGAGCGCTCTACAGCGCCGCCAGCGGCATGACGGCGCAACAGCTCAACGTGGACAATATTTCGAACAACCTGGCCAACTCCAACACGGTGGGCTACAAGGCGCGCCGCGCGGAGTTCGAGGATCTGGTCTACCAGAGCGTGGTTCAGCCCGGCTCCGCGGCCGGCCAGTCGACCCAGGTTCCCACCGGACTGCAAGTGGGATTGGGCACCCGCGCCTCTTCGAACGAGATCATTTTCACCGAGGGAAACTTCGTCGAGACCGACAACCCGCTCGACCTGGTAATCGAGGGCCGGGGGTTCTTCCAGGTGCAGATGCCCTCCGGACAACTGGCGTACACGCGCGCCGGATCGTTCCACCTGGACCACGACGGGAACATCGTCACCGCCGATGGCAATCCGCTCCAGCCGCAAATCACTCTGCCGGCGGACGCGCAGCAGATCAGCATCGGCCAGGACGGGACGGTGAGCTACACCCAGCCCAACCAGACCGCCTCCCAGCAGGCCGGGCAGATCCAACTCGCCAACTTTCAGAATCCGGCCGGCTTGAACAGCCTGGGCGGCAACCTGTACGCTCCCACCGACGCCTCCGGGCAGCCCGTGGTGGGCTCGCCCGGCGGCCAGGAAGGCCTGGGCGCCGTCCTGCAAGGATACCAGGAGCAGTCCAACGTTTCGGTGGTCTCGGAGTTTATCAACCTGATCGTGGCGCAGCGCGCTTATGAGGCCAACTCCAAGGTGGTTACGGCGGCCGACAACATGTACCAGGAAGTCAACAGCCTGGTGCATTGATGCCGCTAGCCGAACTATTTGTGGCCGGTTGCCTGGCGGCGAGCGCCGGCTCGGACTGGGTGGTGGCGCGGGATTTGGCGCCCGGCTTTCCGGCTCTGGCGGCGGTGAAGCCCGAAACCCCGCTGGCGCCGGCCCCGCTGGCCGGCGCGCGGCGCGTGTTCCGGGTTGCGGAGCTGCGCCGGCTGGCGCTGGGGCTGAAGGTGGAGGCGGCGCCGGAACAGGACATCTGCATCGAACGAAAGACGGCGCCGCTCGATTCCGCCGCGGTGTTGGAGGCCTTGCGGCGCCAGCTTCCCCAGGCGCGCATCGAAATCGTCGAGTACAGCCGGCAACCGGTTCCGGAAGGAAAAATGGAGTTCCCGCTCTCCGGTCTGCGGGGGACCTCCGCGGACGGATTCTGGACCGGTTGGGTGGGCTATGCCGGCGGGCGCAGGTTCCCGGTATGGGCAAAGGTGAAGGCGTCGGTCTCGGAAGTGCGGGTGGTGGCCGCCACGGCGCTGGTTCCCGGCCGGCCGATCGCGGCCGGCGAACTGCGCCTCGAAGCCGGCGAGTTCTTTCCCCAGCCGGGGGACATCGCAGCTTCGATAGATGAAGTGGCCGGGCAGGTTGCGCGCATCGCGGTAGCGCGCGGCGTGGCCGTGCGGCGGCAGTGGCTCGACCCGCCCCGAGAGGTCGCCCGCGGCGACGCCGTGCTGGTCCAAGCCCAGGTGGGCGGGGCGCGCGTGGAATTGGAGTGCGTCGCCGAGGGGCCGGGCTCGACCGGACAGACCATCCCGGTGCGCAACCCCGTCTCGGGGAAGCGCTTCATGGCGCGGGTGGAAGGCAAGGGCCGGGCGTCGGTGGGCAAGGGAGATCTATGAAACGAGTTCTGGCGATGGCGCTAGCAATCTTCGGCGCCGGATGGGCGGCCGACAAGCCCAAGAAGAAGGCGCCGGTGCTTGCGCCGGTGGATCAATTCGTGGCCGCGGCGAATGCGCGGCCGGCCGCCGCCGCGCCGCCCTCGCCGGGCGCCATCTGGTCGCCGGCTTCGCGCCTGGCGGATCCGGCGCGCGACGTGCGCGCCAGCCAGGTGGACGACATCCTCACCGTCGTAGTCGTGGAGAACGCGTCGGCGGTGGCCACCGGAACCACCAAAACCCAGCGCGCCTCCACGGCCGCGAATTCCATCACGGCGCTGGCTGGGGTGACCAAGGCCACCGGTCCGCTGGCCAATCTCACCAACCTTTCGGGCAGCTCGACTCTGGACGGGGAAGGGAGCGTCAGCCGCACCACCGTGATCAGCACGGTGCTCACCGCGCGGGTGGTCGGCGTGCTGCCCGGCGGCGACATGCTGGTCGAGGCGTCCAAGGACATCGAGATCAACTCCGAGCGGCAGATCATCACCGTGCGCGGGGTGGTGCGCCAGGCCGATATAGCCACCGACAACACGGTGCCGTCGGATCATTTGGCGCAGCTCGAAATCCGGGTCAACGGCAAGGGCGTGATCAACGACGCCACTCACCGCCCGTTCATCCTGTACCGGCTGCTGATGGGGCTGCTCCCATTCTGAGGCGATCATGCGGAATCTCAGCCTGTTCCTGGTCTTCTGGCTGGCCGCCGCGACAGCGGCGTCCACGCGTTTGAAAGACCTTGCCTCGGTGGAAGGCGTTCGGGACAACCAACTGGTGGGCTACGGCCTGGTGGTGGGACTGGCCGGCACGGGGGACCGGAAACAAACCGTGTTTTCCGCCCAGAGCCTGGCCAACATGCTGCAGCGCATGGGCGTCTCGGTGGCGCCCACGGCCTTTCAGGTGAATAACACGGCGGCGGTGATGGTTACCGCGACCCTGCCGCCGTTCGCGCAGACCGGCGCGCGCATCGACGCAACGGCGGCCGCAATCGGCGACTGCCGCAATTTGCAGGGCGGCATCCTGGTCATGACCTCGCTGCGCGGCGCGGATGGCCAGGTCTATGCGCTGGCGCAGGGACCGGTGGTTACGGGGGGCTTCGCCACCGGGCGCGGCGGCTCCAGCCAGACGGTGAACCATCCCACCGTGGGGCGCTCACCCGGCGGCGCGATCGTGGAGCGGGCCTCGCCTTCGGCGGCTCCCAGCGGAACCGTGCGCCTGCAGTTGCGGCAATCGGACTTCACCACCTCGGCGCGCATCGCCGACGCGGTGAACCGCAAGTTCAGCGGCTCTTCCCAGCCGGAAAACGCCGGCCTGGTGAGCGTCAAGATACCAGCCGAGTACGCTTTGCGCGCCACCCAGTTCGTAGCCGAGCTGGAAGCCCTCACGGTGGAGGCCGACGCTCCCGCGCGCGTGGTGGTGAACGAACGCACGGGCACCATCGTCCTGGGAAAGGACGTGCACATCCGGCCGGTGGCCATCCTGCACGGCAACCTGACGGTGGAGATCCAGACCACCTTCGAGGTATCGCAGCCCAACGCCCTGGGCCAGGGTACGACGGAAGTGGTTCCGCAGATCACGGTGGCCACCAAGGAAGAGAAGGCGCGCAGCGTAGTGCTCAAGCAAGGGGCCACGGTGGAAGAGCTGGTGCGGGCGCTGGCGGCCATCGGGTCCACGCCGCGGGACGTGATCGCGATCCTCGAGAATCTGCGCAGCGCGGGGGCTCTGGAAGCCGACCTCGAGGTGATCTGAAGATGCCGGAAACTTCTCTGGCGCCGGTCCTGGTGGGAGCTTCGGCGCCGCCGGCCGGCGGGCCGGATACTCCCGCCCGCGTGCGCGACGCCGCTCAACAGTTCGAGTCGCTGTTGATCGACCAGCTCCTGCGCTCGGCGCGGGAGAGCGGGTCGGGCTGGCTCGGTTCGGACAAAGACTCGGCGGGCGATTGCGCCACGGAGTACGCCGAACAGCAATTCGCCGTCGCCCTGGCGCAACGCGGAGGGCTGGGCATCGCCAATCTGGTGGCCGCCGGACTCGAGAAAAAGTAGCTTGGCGCGGCGCCAATCCACGCCCTTGAGGCGCACTGAGAAATGCGGCCGCCAGCCGGAATGGCGCCGCGGGTCGCGAACCAGCCCACACAGTCGACAACGTCTGTGCGCCGCCATACAAAATGGCCTGTCATTGCTGAGTGGAATGCCTCAGACGCCACACAGTCGATAACGTGTGCCGACATACAAGTTCGTTCCCGTCACGTCGACAATCATCGCCCTTAACATATCTGTCACGCTGGTGTCATTCGAAACCGTTAATCTGAAAACTCAATTTTGCTTTGGGAGATGTTCAATGATGGGCGAAACCTGTATGGCCTCGCGGCGCCTTCTCACTCTTGCCACGGCCTTCCTCCTGGCTGCCTCCGGGATGTATGCGCAAGCCAACGGCGATACCGGCACCCTTACCGGCACGGTTTTGGACGTGTCCGGCAAGGCAATACCGGGCGCTGTCATCTCGGTGATGAATGAAACCTCCGGTTCGCCCCGCAACATTGTGGCGGACCAGGATGGGAAGTTTTCCGTTCCCGGACTGCCCGCCGACGTGTACACGCTGGAAGCCTCCGCTCCCAGCTTCACGGCAAGCCGCCGCACCGGAGTAAAGCTGGCTGCGAATGCCACGGAGAACGTCGACATCTCGCTGAATGTAAGCGAGCTGGCGCAGAGCGTCACGGTGGAGGGCTCAGTGTCGGTGGCGGCGGAAATGGCCCTTTCGCAGAACACGCTGGAGGCCACTTCGCCCAAATCCGAAATCAGTCCCGATTTCATTCAAAACTTCGCCTCGCCGATCGCCGATTACACCGAGCTGATGAACTACACGCCAGGGACGTGGAGCGTCAATCCGAACGGCGTCGGACTGGGAGACAGCAAGACATATTTCCGCGGCTTCCAGGACACTCAATACACGATGCAGGCGGACGGCATCCCGTTTGAAGACACCAACGACGGCTCGCACCATTCCTGGGCATTCTTCCCCAATCAGTTCATTTCCGGCATAGATTTCGACCGCAGCCCCGGAACCGCCTCCAGCATCGGACCATCGAACTTCGGCGGCACCGTCGACCTGTTGTCACGCAGCGTCGCGTACTCACCAGACGTCCGCGCCACCGCGATGTACGGTTCGTTCAATACCCGCATGCTGGCATTGGATCTGGACTCCGGGCAATTCGGCGGCAAGGACAAGCAATCGAGCCTTACTCTCGACCTGCACCAGATGTTGTCGGACGGCTACCAGACTTATAACTACCAAAAGCGGGTTGCCGGATTTATCAAATACCAGTACCGGCTGACTCCGAGAAACACGATCACCTTGTTTTCCGGACTGGTGGACCTTTGGACGAACACGCCCAAGCTCAGTGCGACGCGCGCCCAGATCGCGCAGTTCGGCGATAACTACCTGATGAGCGGCGACCCCACGCAGCCGAATTACTACGGATACGATTTCTATCACGTGCAGACGGACTTCGAGTACATCGGTTTGCATTCCGATCTCGGAGGAGGCTGGCTCCTGGACAACAAGGTTTACACTATACGTTACTGGAACAAGCAGAATTACAACAGCGCCACCTCGATTAGCTCGACCAGCGCGACAGACAAGTTAAACGGCTACCGTCACATCGGCGATACGCTGGCCCTGAGCCATGAAACGGCGCGTGGCACTCTGAAGACGGGCGTCTGGTTCGAGTGGGCGTATACCGACCGTTACCAGATTCCGAGCGATCCGCGAACTTGGGTGGACGCTCCCGAGCCCAACTTTCACGAACACTTCGACACCATTACGGCGACGCCTTATATTGAATACGCATACCGTGTGACGCCAGCGTTCAGCCTCGATGCCGGCGTCCAACTGGCCAGTTACACGATGGTTTTGAATCAGTACCAGGACAACGGCAAGACCGTGGGCTGTCTGGGCGGCACGTATAACAAGACCACCGGCCTCTGCGTCGGCGGCGTGGAGTTCGTAACGCACACGGCGAATTACCACGCCTGGAATCCATCGGCCGACGCGCGCTACAAGCTCAGGAGCAACTGGACGGCGTACGCGCAGTTTGCGGTGGGAAGTGTAATTCCACCAAGCAGTATCTACGACGTAACTGGCGCGCAAGTCGGGGTGCTGCCGAACCCGACCAGCGTTAAGACCTACCAGACCGGTTCGGTATTGAAATATAATCGATGGACGCTCGACTTCGACGGGTACTACAGCCATTTCCAGAATGTCTACTCCTTTTATACCAGTCCGGTGAACGGGGAAGCTTACTATTATCTTGCCGGACCCTCCAACACCAAGGGCGTGGAAGCGGAGAGCAACATCCTGATCGGTCATGGATTTAATCTCTACCTCAACGGAACCATGGGGAACGCGAAGTACCAGCAGACCGGGCTATGGATGGCGAACGCTCCCAAGAACACCGAAACGGTGGGCCTGACGTACCGCGCGAGGGCCTGGGACATTGGTTTCCTCGACAAGCGTGTGGGGCCAATGTGGAACGGCAATGGAACCGACTCTGAGGCGGTCCCCATTGGCGCGTTCAGCCTGTTGAACCTGTTCTTCAATTACACGGTAAGAGGGGATTCGTGGCTGCGGGGAAGCAAGATCCGCCTGGGGGTGAATAACCTGGCGAACAACCATGCCATCGTCGGTGTGGTTCCGGCATCCACGGCCAGTAACGCTCCGGCGTCCGGCGACACGCTGACGCTATTGCCGGCTCGCAGTTTCTTCGCGACGCTGACGTTCGGCTACGCTCCGCGCTGGTGAGGGACAGGCTCAGGCCCGTCCTACGCGCGCTCCACAAGGCGTTATCCTGACACCGGGGTTTCGCCCTTTAGTCTATCGGGCGGCACATATGGGCAGGCAATCGCCGAGGTTCCTCGGCTTCATAATCAGGGTGGTCGGTTTCAGCCCGGCGAGCAGGCTCTGTTTGAAGGCGCTCGTGAGCGGGTTTGTCTTCGGCCTGGCGGCGCATACGGCGTGGGCCGGCCCTTACTCCGCCCGCGATTGGGCGCGCTGCCCGGCGATCGTCGAAAGAGACCAGCCCGCCACGGTGTTTGCGGTGGGAGACATACACGGGGATTACGAGCGGCTCATCCGGCTTCTTGTAGCCGCGCGGATCATGCCCGCAAAGCCCGCCACTCCGGAACGCGGCGCGTGGAGCGCGCGGGACTCCGTACTCGTAGTGGTGGGCGATATGATCGACAAAGGGCCGCGCCCCGTGGAAGTGCTGCGATTGCTCCGAAGCCTGCAAATAGCGGCCGGGAAGCAGCAGGGTGAGGTGATCGTTCTGGCGGGCAACCATGAAGCGGAGTTGCTCGCCGCGCCGAATGGCGCGCCATCCGCCGGCCACGTCGCGGATTTGGAGAAGTTCGGCATGTCCCGGAACGGCGCGCCGCCATGCCGGGGCGAGATCGGAGAATTCCTTTGTTCCCTCCCTTTTGGAGCGCGGGTGGGCGACTGGTTTTTCTCCCATGCGGGTAACACCGATGGACGCACGATCCGGCAGCTCTCCAGCGAGATCCAAGAAGGCTCGTATGATCTCACGGCTCCAAACTCGATTCTGGAAGCTCGGTTAGGCCAGGGCCGGAAGTGGTTTGCGCCACCCAGTCCGGGAATGGGCGAAAGGCAAGTGCTGGCATCCTACGCCATGGCGCTGGGCGTTAAGCACATGGTCCAGGGGCATCAGCACAATGAAGTCGGATTCGCCGACGGCGCCGCGCGCCACACCGGCGAGATGTTTCAGCGATGGGGTCTTCTGTTCCTGATCGATGTGGGCATGAGTCGTAAGATTGGCGATAGCCAGGGAGCCGTGTTGCGGATCGGTAACGCGAGTGCCGTGGCGCTGTGCCCGGATGGCAAGGAAACTCTCCTCTGGGATGCCAAGGGCGACGCGGACCTCGGCCGGGCGGCGCCCTGCGTGCGCTAAGGGGCTCGCCCCGACTCGAACCGGAGCGCACCGTTACCCCAACATCTCGAGCGCTCCCTCCAGCTCGCTTCGGGCGTGGGAGTTGCCCAGCCGGGCGGTGACTTCGACTCCCTTGCGGTAGACTTCGCGCGCTTCGTCTTTGCGGCCTGCCCGCAGCAGGGTCTGGCCGTAATGAAAGTAGGCGCCGGCGTAGTCCGGGTTGCCTTCGAGCAGCGCCTGGAATTCGGCCACCGCGGCCTCCACCTCGCCCGTGTTCCGGTATTCCATCGCCAGGCCGTAACGGGCGAAGCTGTCGCCTGGGTTTTGCGCCACCATGATTTTGAGAACTTCCAGACGGGAGGTCGCCATCTCTTGTGCTACTATACCTCGGGATGTGCTGCCCCTACTTCGACCCCACGGAACCGCGCGGCGCCGGCGGATCCGCCATGCTGCCGCTGGGGGACGAGTGGGCGGGGTTGTGCCGCGCCGAACCCGCGGCGCCGGCCCAACCGGATGACGCGGGCTTGTGCAACCTCGGCTATGCGCGCGGCGCGTGCCCCCGCTTCCCCGCCGGCGGCGGGCCCGACGCCGTGCGCTTCACGGTTCGGGCGGCGGATGATACCGGGCTGCGTCTTTACTACGTGGTGGAACGCGATCACCATCCCTTCGCGCACGGTCCGCTGGAGTATTCGCTCGCTTCGGGGGCGCTGGTGAATCCGCCCCATGGCGAAGGGCTGGGCCGCCAGGCGCGGGCCTATGTCCGCAGTTATTTTCGCCGAAAGGCCGCGGCCGCATGACCATTGAGGGCAAACCGGTCCGCGAATCCATCTCCGAATACGCCGAGCTGGCGCTGCCAACCGACGCCAACGGGCTGGGCAACGTGCTGGGAGGGAAGGTGATGCACCTGGTGGACCTGACCGGCGCCTTGGCCGCCATGCGTCACGCGCGGCGCCCCGCCGTCACCGCCGCCGTGGATAGCCTGGTGTTTCATCACCCCGGCCACATCGGGGATTTGATCACCCTGCGCTCCTCCGTGAACCGCGTTTTCCGTACTTCACTCGAAGCCGGCGTCACGGTGGAGACCGAGAACCTGATGACCGGCCAGAAGGTGCACACCTGCTCGGCCTATCTGACCTTTGTGGCGTTGGACGAAAACGGAAAACCGACTCCGATTCCCCCGGTAATTCCGGAAACGGAGATCGAAAAGCGGCGTTATCGAGAAGCTGGCGAAAGGCGCGAATACCGCCTCGCCATGCGCAATCGCGTGAAGAAGTAACGGCCCGGCCCCATCAGGCCTCTTTATACATGTACTTGATGTTCGGCTTGTAGAGGAGTAAATTGGGCCCCTCGGTCCGGTTCACCTTCAGGCAGCACTTGTCGTACCACTCGATCGTCCCGTGCAGCGTTTCTCCGTCCTTGAGCACGAAAACCATGGCCGTCTTGGCTTGCATCTGCTTGACGTAATAGAAATTCTCGGCGTTGGTCTGGTCCGGGGGGACGGGCTTCTTCTGCTGCGATTGCGGCTGTGGCGCCCGGCGCGGCGGCGTAATCTGTTCCTTGATTTCGTTCAGAGAAGGACGAATGAGTTTACGATTGACAGCTTCCACGGATTGCCATCCTTTGAATTGACGTATGATTGGCCGTCGCCAGCCCTGGGCGGGCGGCTCAAGTTGGATCCTATTTCCGACTTGAAGACATAAATAACACAACCCACCCCGCGAAGCAACGTAAGAGTAAACGCGGTAAACGCGGGGGGTGCGCCACAAAAGTGGCTGGCGATGCGATCGACCCGCCAAACAGCCGGAATCCGAGTGTGCGCATACACAAGACAAGGCGCCGATGTGGGGCCAAGCCTTCGGGCTTGACCCCACTACTTTCCGAACAGTCTGCGCCTGGCCGCGTCCCATTGTTCCCGAAAGCGCTGGCCCAGGGATTTCCGCTCCGATGGGGCCGAGGGCGCGGCCGCGGCCGGTGCCGCCGCGGGCTTCACCGTCACCGGTTGCGGCGCCTCGCACGGGCGTTCGCCGGCGAAGCGAACCATGTTGGACAGAAAAGCGTACTCCCGCCAGTAGCGCTGCCCGTCGGCTTTTTGTACGCACACGGAGAACCCCGGGAAGGCGCCCGCCGGCTGGCCCTTGGACTCCGCAATCCGCACTTGGCCCACCAGCACCGGCGAGTAGCCTCTGAGGTTGCGCTCGATGTGCGCGGTCTCATACCGGTGGCGGCGTGTGCTCCAGACGAACACCCGGAAGCTGTCGAAATCGTAGGGCTGTGGCCCGTTGCCGATGGTGGTCCACAGCCACTGCTGCTTCTTCTGGTCGCCGTCCGGGGTTTCGCCCAGCGCGAAGTACGAGACAATCCGATGGCCTTCCGCGTATTGCGCCACCTCGTCCGGAATGGCCATCGAGAGGGCCGCGGTAAGCGCCCATCCGGCCTGCCCGTTGGCCGTGCGGACCAGGCTCCAGTTGTCGATGGGAACCGGCGCCGATGGCGGCGGCGCAGCGGCGTTGCCGGGCTCCGGCGCGTCGGAATGGCCGGCCCCGGAGAGTTCCAGCCAATTGGCCGGAGGCGCGGGAGGCTTGGGCATGGGCGGCGGCGGGTATTGCGGCGGTTTGGCGGGCTTCTTCGCCACCTTCTTCGGCTGCTTCGGAGCTGGCGGAACTAGCGGCTGGCGCCGCGTGTCGGAGCGCGGGGCGGTCACGCTCGCCAGCACATCCACTTTGTCGCCCGCCTTGAGCGTCAGAAAGCTGGGCGCGCCGCGCGCCGGTTGCGTGTGCACTCGCAACAATTCGCTGTACGTGGTGGCCACCCCTTGCGAGGGCATCTTCAGCGCGCTCGCGGCCAGTTCCCTGAGGCCAGCCATGTCTTCCGCCCCTAGCAACTGCCGCGCATCCACCCAACCTTCCGCGCCGTTAGAAGCGCGCACGCGCAGGAACGATGTCCGCTTCTGTTGCAGAATCTCCAGGCGATCGCCGTGGCGCACGGTGGCCACGGCGGCCGATTCCGGTGGAATATCGGCCCGGATTTTCAGATCCGAGGGACCCACGTAGGCTTCGCCGATGGATGGAGAGCGGCGCGCGGTTCCGCCGCCGCACGCCCCTAACATCAGGATCAGCCCAGCGGCCACGTTCACCTTGGTTATGGAACCTAAACGCACGCCTGTTATCAGTTTATCAACCGTTCCGGCGTCTCGGCACCCTAGAATAGAGGAGTGAGCGGAGGAACCCGCAAGGCAATCCTGCTAGCCGGCGGAGCGCTGGCGTTCGCCGGGCTGGCCGAGCTTTCCCTCGGGGTCCTGCCCGCGCCGCACCAGCCGTTTCACTACCTGCTGGCGGGCACTCTGGCCACCGCCGTTACCCTGGCGGCGCTGCTGGCCCTGGCGAGCCTGCGCGATGCGATTCCGGCGCTCCTGAGCGTGGCGCTGCACGGGCGCGCGGTGCGCCTCAGGGTCGCCTCTCGTTCGGCGCATGGGGCGGAAGCCCGGCGGTCGGCGGAGGAATGCGTGTGCCGCACACTGCCGGAAAACCGCCACCAGAAATAGAAACTCGAAATCGTCTCTCCCGTCGGAGAAGGCGCTATGAGGCGAGGGCCTCCAGAATCGGCTGATGCCATGGCCTCGAGCAGGCGTTGTACAGGATGCGCCGCACCTCCGGCTCATAGAATGGCTGCGTCAGCAGATCGTATGCGCCCAGATTCAGGGCTTCGGCCCAGAAGCGGGCGTCGGCCTGCGGGTCGGTAACGATCACCTCCACGTCGCCAGGGTTTTCACGGGCCAGGTGCAGGGCATCCAGCCAGTTCCCGTCGGGCAAAGCGGCTTCGGTAAGAACTACATCGTATTCTTTGCGTCGAAGCTGGGCGCGCGCTTGTTGAAGGCTCTCCGCGTGATCCAGAACCAGCGGAAGAGCGCTCAGCATGTGCGAGAGTCGGCGGGCATCTTCCAAATGCCCGGTAACGAAAAGGATTCGGGACCTCATGAATGCGCCCTCCTTGTGAGTTCGGGGTTAACCTTCTTTAATACTAGACCGGACCCTGTAAAAGTACAATGACAAGTCCAAGAAGATCTTGAGGTCTATGTATAAGAAATCACTATGCGGACCGAGAAATAATTCTGAGAATTCCGGGCTCGTCTTCTACTGCTTCTCGGGTTTCATCACCGCCACGCACCCCAGGTTGCGGTAGAGCTGGTTGTAGTCCAGGCCGAACCCCACCACGAACCGGTCGGGTATCTCGAAACACCGGTACTTGACCGGGGTCTGCACGATCCGGCGCGAATGCCGGTCCAGAAACGTGCACACCGAGAGGGAGTTAGGCCCCCGCCCGGAGAGTGTTTGGAGCAGGTAGCGCAAAGTGAAACCGGTGTCCACGATGTCCTCCACCAGCAGTACGTCTTCGCCTTCGATGCTCTCGTCCAGGTCCTTGGCGATGCGTACCACGCCCGGCGCGCCGCTGCGGTTGGAGAAACTGGAAATGCCCAGAAAATCGATCTTTAGGGGAACTTCGATGTGGCGCGAAAGGGCCGTAAGGAAGTAGACAGACCCTTTCAGCACGCCGATCAGCTTCAGGGTCCTGCCCTGGTAGTCGCGCGAGATTTCCGCGCCCACCTCGCGGATTCTAGCGTCAATTTGCTCTTCGGTGAACAGGACCCGGTCGAGGCCCGGAATGGAGGTCGCGATCATGCGATGACGGGCCGCTCCGCCAGGCCGTATTTGAAAATCAGGTTCTCGAAATCCTTCTGATAGAAGACCTGGATATTGACGCCCGGGTAGAGCTCCCGCAGCAGCCGCACCTTGCGATTTTTCTTGGTCACATGCGATTGCTTCATGGTGGTCAGCTCGACGTACAAATCGAATTCCTGAAGATAGAAATCGGGCGTGAAGGCTTCGAGAACGGTTCCGTCCCGCTGGTACTGGATGGGGAAGCTGCGAGGTTCGTACTCCCAGGCGATGCGGTAGAAATCCAGCAGGTTGGCGAACATCTCCTCGCTGGGGTTGGCGAAGATCTTGTTGCGCACGGTAATATTGCGCGGGGGAACAATGCCGTATCGCGCCAGCCTGAGGCGCATCTGGAACTGAAGCTGGATCTCGGCCGCCGGAGAAAGCAGGCCGCGCTCCTGAAGCCCGGCCCCGCGGGCCGCGGTTTCAATCAACCCGGCCATCTGCTCGGAATTCAACGACTCGGCGTTGAGCACCATGTCGAACAAGTCGGCGGTGGCCTTGGTCTTGCCGAATTTGGACTTGCGGTCGGCGCGGTCGGCGGCCTCCAGATCCAGCAGAAGCCGGCGCGCGGCCGGCCGCTCCAGCCGGTTGTCGATCATCAAATTACCGATTCGGACGCTCTCCGGGGCAACCACGTGCACTCGGAGCATGCCCGGGAAATGCCGCGCCTGCAGCTCGCCGCCCACGGCGCAATAGACAATGTGGCGCTCGGTGGCCAGTTTGGCCAGCACCGACGTCACCAGGCTGGGGTAGGCTTTGTCGGGCAGCGGCGCGCCGGAGCCGAACTCCTCGACGGCCAGGTCGCGGGTGCGCGACTGCGTCAGGAGGTGGAAATCCAGGCGCTGGGCGGCAAGCCGCGCCACCTCCTCGAAACGGCATCCCGGATGGCCCGAAACGGCGATCAACGCCATGTTATCCGCCCGAACCCACGCCAAACAAAGCGGCCGTTCAGGCCGCCTGCGCTACCAGCTCGGCCCGCGCCACGCGGCGGCTGAGCCAGGCGTGCAAGCCGAACAGCGCCGCCGAGTACAGCAGGTCCGCGGCCAGTGTGCGGCCGTAGAACGGAATGGCGTTGACATAGCAGGCCGCCAGGCCGCTCAGAGTGTGCGCATACGATTGCGGGAACTTCAGCCACACGCCGAAATTCGAAATCAGGAAGAACTGCACGCTGCCCACCATTGCGGCCGAGCCGATCTTGAGCGGGCTTTCGGTGTTGCGCAGAAAGCGCGAGCCGATCCACACATTGATCAGGAAGGCGGCGTAGACGAACGGCGTGGCGAATGAGTACCCGCCCACCAGCGGGTCGGTGATGGCCATCAGCGCGAGCGGCAGCGCATAGGCCCGCCATCCGCGGAGGCGGGCGCCCGCAAAGAGACTCAAGGCTCCCACGGGAGCGAAATTCAGGCCCTGCGCGATCCGCGCCAAGCCCGCCACCACGGTCAGGCCGGCGCCCAGAGGCCGGGCTGTATTCTCCTGCATCGCATTCTCCTTACTCTAAGATTATCCATCAAAACATGTGGAGTCAGGCCTTCCGGCCTGCCGCCGGCTTCATAGCCGGCGTTCCTTGGGGCGCCCGCAAGACGCCGGGCCGAGCCGGCGCCCGCAAGACGCCGGCCGGAAGGCCGGCGGCAGGCCCAAAGGCCTGGCCCCACATGCCTTCACTTCTGCGCCGCCTCCTGCCCGGACGCCGACTCATTCGGCTCCCACAACGTCTCCGGCGCGCCGGCGGCTTGGCTGGCCCAACGGCTCCAGACGAAAAGCGCATCTCCCAGGCGGTTCAAATAACGCACCGCTTCCGGCGGCGCCGGCTCGGCCCGCGCCAGGGCCACGCACGCGCGCTCCGCGCGGCGGCAGACCGTGCGGCAGATATGCAGCTCCGCATTCAAGCGGCTGCCGCCGGGGAGGACGAACGAGCGGAGCGGAGCCAACTCTTCATTCATGCCGTCCATCTCCGTCTCCAGGCGCGCCACCTCAGCCTCCGTCACGCGCGCCTGCCTGGGATGCGCGTCTTCGGGCAGGGCGGCCAATATCGAGCCCAGATTGAACAGCTCGTGTTGCACGCGCAGCAATACGGCCGCTAACGGCGCGAGGCGCGGCTGAAGGGCGGACAATTCCGCCACCGTGGCCCGGGCGGCGCCCAGAAACGCGTTCAGCTCGTCCACGGTTCCATAGGCCGAGATGCGCAATCCGTCCTTCGGAACGCGCTGCCCGCCCGCCAGGCGCGTGTCGCCCCGGTCCCCCATCCGCGTGTAGACGCGGTTGATGGCCAGGCGCGGCTGGTCGAAGGGTTTCCCGCTCATGTCACCTCGTTTTCGGGAGCGTCCACTTCACGCCCGTCACGAAATTGAGCCGTGGGGACGGGTAGCCGAACGTCTCTTCATAGTGCTCGTTGAGCGCGTTGCGCAGGTTTCCGTAAATGGTCGCGCCGCGTCCCACGGAGTAGTTGAGGTTGATGCCCACGTTGGCATAACCGGGGTTGCGGAACAGCCCGTCCGTGGCGCCGTAGGTTGGCTCCACGTCCAGAAGGGAGCCGCGGAAATAGCCCGTCACATTGGCCGAGACCCGACGCCTGTGAAACGAAACCAGCGCCGAGCCCGAGTTCCTGGGCCGGCGAATCAACTCCTGGCCGACATAGAATGGCGCCGGGGCCAGCCCCGCGCCGCCGTCGAGCGAAAGGATCTCGGTCCGCAGCAGGGTGTACGAGCCCTCGATGAACAGCCAGCGCGCCGGGCGCAGCTTGGCCGAGAACTCCGTCCCCTCGGCCATGGAATTGGCGAGGTTGTCCGATTCGTAATGGCTCAACTGGGACTGCGATCCGCCCAAAACGACGATCAGGTCGTGGAACTGGTTGTGAAAGTATGTTCCATCGAGCGAAAGCCAGTTGTGAAAGAGCCGTTCCTCGACGCCCGCGTCGGTGCTCCGCGTTCTCTCGGGCTTGAGCGCCGGGTTGTTGGTGTAGGCCAGGTCGAATCCGTCGGGCGGCCGCATGCCCGTCCCAAAAGAAGCGTGAAAACGCGTGGTCCCGAGCGCGTACGTGGCCGCCACCTTCGGATTGGCCGCGTTGACGGTCTGCGCGGGGAATTGCGGGCGCGAAAATCCGTCGGGTGGAATCGCGCTGGTGCGCAGGGACTCGCCGCGCACGCCGATGTTCAGGAAGAAATGTCCGCCCCATTCCAGCCGGTTCTCGGCATACGCGGCCAGGTCGCGGCGCCAGATCGGAAACATCTGGAAGTCGGCATCCGTGATGTACGAGTTGCGGACCTCCTCCGTGCCGCCGGAAAACCCGAAGGCCGCCACATCGTGCCCCGTGATGCTCACCACCGTGCGGCTCTCGCCATTGACCCGCAGGTCCTTGTTCACGGTGAAGCCGTAGGGGCTGATGAAGCCGTTTCTATTGAGGAAGAACGCGCCGGAAATCTCCTGCCGCACACGGCTGGAAAGGTCCGCCTGGTAGTGCGCCGAATAGTCCGAGAAGTTGTTCTTGTTGCGGCTGATGGTATCGATGCCGGTGAAGTCGTGCAACGGGTCCGAGCCCCACGGCCCGGGCACGCCGTTCTCGTTGGAATCGAAATCGCCGTGCAGCGCGAGCGACTGGCGCTCGCCCAGGCGCCTCGTCACGTTCAGCATCACGTCCTGGTTTCTGTAATCGCTGTTCTCCACCGGGCCATTGGTATTCATCTGCGTCGCCGAGGCCATAATGCCGAAGCCCGCCAGCACGCCGCCGCCGGAGACGTTGAAGCGCCGCTCGCTGTACGTTCCGCCTTCGGCGATCGCCTCCAGGTCCGGCCCCGGACCCGGCTCGCGCGTCACGAAATTCACCACGCCGCTGTTGGCGTACGGCCCGTAGACCGCCGACTCCGGGCCGCTAATCACCTCCACATGGTCGAGTTCCGCGGTGGGAATGTGCGCGAAATCGAAATTGCCGCCGAACGCGTTCACCGGCGCGCCATCGATTTCCACCAGGTTGAACTCCGGGTATCCACCGCGAATATACAAGCCCGCCAAGCCGCCGGTGGCGCCCGTCTGGACGAAAGTCAGGCCGGGAATCTCGCGCAGCAGGTCGATCGCCAGCGGCTCATTGCGGTTCTCGATCTCTTCGCGCGGAACGACGGTGGCGCTGCCGCCCTGCTCGCTCGCCGATGCGTCCAGCGCGGAGCCCACCACCCGCACGGAGTCCACTACGGGCGCGAGTTGCAGCTTCACCACCATGCCGTCGAAGGCCACATCGGCGGAAACCGATTGCGCCGCGAACCCCGGCGCGGTGAACACGAGCTTGGCCCCCGGGGCGGTCTTCACCTCAAAAGCGCCGTTGGGGGCGGGCAGCGTTTCGAGCACGCCCAACGGCGTCACCACGGCCACCTGTGCCCCGCCTACGAGCGCTCCGGATGGATCCACGATTGTGCCGCCGACAACGGCGGCGGAGAGACCAACGGAAAACAACAACCAGCAGAGAACGGCGTTTTTCATCTCAAGCTCCTCCCACGAGAGCCGAACGACTGGATCTCGCTGGCCGGTCTCCTGGCTTGCGCATCGTCGGATGCGGCCGGCCTTCCCATCCCGTCTCCGGAACAGTGGCTTGCTTGGCCGATCCTCCGCGCTTACAGTGGCGGGGCCGCGCTGGATTCTCACCAGCTTCCCAAAAAAACGCCAGCGGAATTCGACTACCCTCGGAGTGTACACCGATTCTGAAGGATTATGCAAGAGCCGTCGCTCTTGCCGTGCGGATCGTCGCGGGAGCGCAACGCTTCTGGCGACCTGGCGACGGTGGGAAAATAGTAAAGGCCGATGTTCCTCCGCGCGGTTCGAACAAACCTGTTGTTCGCGTCGGCCAATGGAGCACCCCGTCATGATCACGCGATTCACAATACTGGCGTTGGCTCTCGCAATGTCGAGCCAGGCGGATACGCTACGTTTGCGCAACGGGTCCACCGTGAACGGAAGCTTCTTGGGCGGTACGGCGGACGACATTCGATTCTCGGTCAACGACGAGGTGCGGCACTATGCGCGCGCCGGCGTGGCGGAGATAACCTTCGGCTCGATCGATGCACCCTCCGCCGGTCCCGAGGCGCCCAGGATCGATGTGGGGCCCGACATCGTTGGCGCGCCATTTCTGCGCGGTTCCTCCGGATACATCCCGCTCGAAAGAGAAATCGGGATGATGTCCCGCGGCGGCGGAATGTATGGCATGGGAGCGACCGTTTATCGCATTCAAGGCCCGCGCTCGCCCGTGCGGGTCAGACAAGGAGACCGGCTCGTATTCGTCGTGCGATTGAACCCCGGCGGCGACCCGCGTCAATTCCAACTCTACAGTCTGGTATCGAGAATGGGTTACCGGCAAACGCAACCGACTATGGGTGGAACTCCGCCGGGGCTGCCGGTGACCATTAATGAAGTCGGTAACTCGGTTTACGAAATTACTCCCGCCCGCGCCCTGTATCCGGGCGAATACGCGGTTAGCCCCATGAATTCCAACGAGAGTTACTGCTTCGGCGTCGACTATTGAGCCGTGGCGCTCTCGGCGGCTGAGGCGTTCTAGGGTTGCAAGATTCCGGTGAACGGGGTGGAATAGCTCTGTGTTGTGGGGCTAGGATGGTGGTTCGGCTGGAGGAAGACTGATGGAAACGGCGGGGTGGTCGGAAGGTCGGCAAATCGCGGAATTTTTCGAGAGAGACCGGTTCGCACGGGAGAACGGCGTCCGGGTGGCGGAAGTCCGTCTCGGTTTCGCCCGTACCGAGATGACCGTCGAACCGCGCCACCTGAATAGCGTGGGAATCCTGCAGGGTGGCGCGTTGTTTACCCTGGCCGATCTTGCCTTTGCCGTGGCTTCGAATTCTCACGGGGTCGTGGCGGTCGCCTGCCAGGCCGATGTCACCTGGTTCAAGGCGGTCCGGTCGGGCAAGCTGACCGCCATGGCCGAGGAGGTCTCCCGCACGCGCAAGCTCTCGACATGTGTGATCCGCGTCACGGACGACGCCGGGGAGTTGGTCGCGCTCTTCAAGGGCATTGCCTACATCAAAGCCACGCCCCTCGGCGCCGAAGCTGGGCATTGAGCTACCGAAGGCCGCCGTCAAACCGGTAGTTCGCCAGCCGCCGTGTGGATTTCCGGCAACCAGCCGAATCGTCGCCTCCCTGGATCAGTAAATCGTCTTCAGTTCCAGGACCGCCGCTTCGAGCGGCTTGTCGGTCAGGTTGTCTATCTTCTGTTGGGAGGGGCCGCTCCAACTGAAATCCCCCAGCTTGTGATGCGCGACCTCGGCCTCTCCTTCCGGCGAGGTCATGCGCGCGTCCAGATCCGTCATGCAAACGACCAAGTGGTCGAGGGTGTACTCGTGCATCGGCACGCTCCGCCGTGGACCCACTTTCAAGCGGAGGACCCGAACCTGGCTGTTCTCGAATGCCAACGTGAAGTTCTTGGGAGCAACCCGCAACGGATCGAGAGCGGCGCCCACCACCTTGCCAGGATATCCGGGCTTCTTGATTGCGATAATCAGACCCGTTGGGCCGTTGGGCCGTGGATCGACCCTGGGAGCGGGCAACGGTCCCGAGTAGTGAAAACCGATCGCCGGGCTCCATTTGATCGTGCCCGGCTCCCACTTCAGGTCCTCCACGGCGCCGTCCAGGTAGGTGAGCCTCTCCCCGCCGGCGCGGAAGTAGATCAGCACGCGATTCAGCTTGTGGTTGTGCCAATTGTGGCCGGCCTCGCCGCACCTCGCCCTGTCTGAAGGAGGCAAGGTCGCGCAGGCCTTGGGAAGGTCGGTTGCTGGATCACCGGCGCCAGGCCATGGCTGCGGCGGGTTGACAACCAGTTGGTCATTTTCGAATAGGACGGTGAAGCCCCGCACTCCCGGCGCTGGCGGCGCTGGTCCGGCAAACCACTCCGCCTTCTTGGCTTGTGAGTTTGAGTTCTGGGCCGCCAGATACGCCCCCGCAAGAAGCAGCGGAAGGCAGAGCGTGAATACCCGTTTCGTGTGCCATGCAAGAAGCCGCATTGGCACATTGTAGGCCTTGATAATAGGGACTGGCAATTCTTCGGCGAAGCAGCGGGCTGGGCGACCGCCAAGACGCCGCCGCGGGTCAGTAAATAGTCTTCAATTCCACGATCACCGCTTCGAGCGGTTTGTCAGTCAGGTTGTCTATCTTCTGTTTGGATGGTCCGCTCCAACTGGCGTCCCCCGCCTTGTACTGCGCCACCTCGGCCTTTCCCTCGGGCGAGGTGACGCGCAGGTTCTGCTCCGTGATGTAAACAACCAGACGGTCGAGGCCGTACTCGTGCATCGGCGCGCTCCGCCGTGGACCCATTTTCAAGCGGAGAACCCGCACCTGGCTGTTCTCGAAGACCAACGTGAAGTCTTTGGGATCGACCCGCAACGGATCGAGAGCGGCGCCCACCACCTTGCCGGGGTATCCCGGCTTCTTGATCCCGATATCGACGATCATTGGCCCGGTGGATGGCGGCATCTTCCAGTCCGGGGGTTCCGTGAAGTGATACCCGTTTGCCGGGCTCCATCTGACCGTGCCCGGCTGCCACTTCAAGTCCTCTTTGAAGCCGTCCAGGTAAGTGATCTTTTCCCCTCCGGTATGTATGTAGACCATCACGCGATTCAGGCGGTGGTCGTGCCAGCCGTGGGCGGCGGCGCCGAGGCGGCGCCGGTAGTTCAAGATGTCCACGGGGATCGACTTTTCGGGAATATCAATCCCAGGGTGCGGCGCATTGAGAATCACCTGGTCATTCTCGAAGTGAGGATCCAGGGGCGGGTGTGAGCTCTGGGCGGCCAGATAAGCCCCCGCAAGAACCGGCGGGAAACAAAGCATCAACGCCCGTTTCCCATGGAATGCAAGAAGTGGCATGGGCACATTATAGGACCGCCGAAGAGCGCCCGCCTAGGCCGCCTTTGCGCGGCGGCCGGGAAACCCGCACGAGGCGGCGCCGAGACTTGGCGACCCGCGGGCGCAGCCGCGCCGGCCGTCGGATACAATGGCGCTCCTGCCGCCGCCGACCATGAGCGCCATGCTGAGCCGCGGTTGGGTGGGCGTGCCCGGAAGGTAGCAGAGCAGGACTCTACCGCGGCGTTTGGGCGGTCTCGACAGCCAGCTTCTCTACGTCTTCCAGCTCCTTGCTCACGGCGGGTGCGTCCGCGGCTCCCGGCGCCAGCGCCAGGTAGCGGCGGAACGCGTCGGCGGCCTCGGCGTATTGGCGCTGAAGCGTGAGGATGTCGCCCAGCAGGTGCGCGATCTGCGGATACCGGCGCCGCGTATCGAGCCTCTGCGCCGAGCGCACGCTTTTCTCCGCCGCTGGCAGCAGCCTGAGGTTATAGTTGGCCACCGCGTTATAAAAGAAAGCCTCGGGGTAGCCGAAGGAATCGAGGCGCACAACCTGGTCGGTCACATCCGCCAGTTCCTTCCAGGCGCCGGCGCGCAGGTGGAGCAGAGACAGTTCCAGCAGCGGTTCCGGCCAGCGTGGCTCGGACCTGGCGGCGGCCTCGAACGATTGGCGGCCCTCCCCGGCGTGGTTGTGAGCCGCCTGCAATTTGCCCAGTTCGCACCAGGCGAAAGCGAAATCGGGATCCAGTTTGACGGCCTCCCGCAGGCTGTCCATGGCCTCGTCGAATTTCTTCTTCTTCGCCAGTTCCATGCCCTTCTGCAGAGCCTTGCGGGCCGGTTTGGACGCTTTCAAGGTGGTGACCGTCACCGTCGGCTCCTCCCCTTTGACGAGGCGATGCAGCAGAATGACGCCTACGTCCGGGTCAGCCCCCGCATCGTGATCGAGCAGGCTCACGGTTTGCGATCGGTAGCCGCCCAACCGGGCCCTCAATTCGCAGTTGGCGAAACGAGTGCCCGTATTGAGGCCCATGCCAGTCTCGCCCATTGACGCCATGTCCGCGGCTCCCGCGGCCGTCCCTGACGGGGACGTCTGGCCGATGCCGCCCGTCCTTTCGCTGGCGTCCGCCATAGCCTGAGTGTTCTGGCCCAAGCGAATCGAAAAGTACCCCTGGCCGTCGGTGTAGCCTTCCGAATGGGAAACGCCGTTACACACGCGCTCGATTAGGACGAGCGCGGGCGGCGGAGTGCCCTCCTCCAGCATCACGCGGCCGCTGACCGCGACCGGACGCGCCAAGTCCTGGGCCGCCTTGCAGCCGCCCCCGCTGGTCCCATCCGATCCAACTTCCGTGCAGGCGCTGTTGGTCGATGTAATTTGGCTGAACGCTGGCAGCAACAGAACCGCGGCTATGGCTCGCGAGATCCCCCGCGCCCACTGTTGAGGCGACATGAACGACCTCCGATTGGTACGTATTATGGCACAAGTAACGGTCGCGGAGACCATGGCCATCCGCGCGCTGCGACCTCGTCGAGCGCCTGGTCATCGGCCCCATCGCATCAGGCGAACCAGCTCACCTTACGCTCGCGGAATGGGGCCAGGACGCGACTGCGTCGAGGCGCTCGACAATGTCGAGACTCCATCCATATGAACCGGCGCGCCATTCCGCGCGACGGATGCGTGGGCCGCGCTCACTTCTTCGCGGCAGCGGCGGCGGGGGCGTTGCGAACCCACTTCTGCACGCGCAGGTTCTTGATCTCGGCTACGTAGATGCTGCCTTCCGAATCGACGGCGATTTCATGCGCGAAATCGAGTTTGCCCGGCGCCTTGCCAAAGGAGCCCATCACCCCCAGCACCTTGCCCTGCAAGCTCAGCTTCGAAATGCGGTTGTACAAACCGTCGCACATATAGATCGCGTTTTCCTTGGCCACGTAGTAAAGCCCCCAGGGCTGGCCGACGTCGGTCCACTTGGTAATGAACTTGCCTTCGGCATCGAAGACCTGCACGCGGGAGTTGGCGCGGTCCGCGATGTAAACGATCCCCTTGTTGTCGATCGTTACGGAGTGCGGCAGGACGAACTGGCCGTCCCCCTGGCCTTTGGTTCCCCAGTGCCGAATGTACTCGCCGTTCTTGTTGAACTCGACTACGCGCGAGTTGCCATAACCGTCCGTGACGTAGAAATCGCGGTTGGGCAGGAACCACAGGTTGGTCGGCCGGTTGAAACCGACCTGGCTGTCGTTGGTGCTGGGGCCGCCCTGGCGATTGCCGATCACCATCAGGCGCCGCCCAGCCGTATTGTACTTGTGGAGAAGGTGGCCGTCGACGTCTATCAGCCAGATGTTGCCATCCGGGTCCACGCGAAGCCCGTGGGCGCCGGTGCCGTGGGTGGCCGATGGCGTCAGCCGAACCGTATCGTCGCTCCACGATTGAATGAACTTGCCGGTCTTGTCGAATTCCATGACGGGCCAAGCCCCGCGGTTGGCAATCCACACGTTGTCCTGCTTGTCCACATCCACTCCGGAGGACTCGCCGAAGTTGTAGCCCTTCGGCATGTCCGGCCAGTTGGCCACCAGGTGGTACGGCAACGGCGGACCGGACTGATGCTTCTGGGCGAGTTCCGCGGCCACCGACGCCGGGGTCCGGTCGGGCCGGGGCTCCGGGGTGGCTGCTGCCGTGGCCGCTGCTTGTTGCCCCACTGCGGGCGGCTGGGCCAGCGGCGATACGAACATCGACGCGAGGGCCAAAACGACGGCGGAAAATCGTATTCTCATAAGGCGCCTTCCATTACGCAAGGATGAAGTCAATGTTGCTCCTGCGTATCCGCCCTAGTGTAGCAGCCTGGGGCATGGCGGGTGAGCCAGCCGGTCCGGCTCCGGCCGAAGCGGGTCAGTACCCGCGCTGTTTGTCCACCACGTTCATCAGCGGCAAGCCGCTGGTGTAACGGCGTACGTTTTCGGCCAGCATCCCCACCAGGCGGGATTGGCGTAGTGGCGCGTATCCGGAGGTGTGGCAAGTGAGGATCAGGTTCGGGCAATCCCAGTACGCGCCAGTGGGCGGATACGGCTCGGGGTACACCACGTCCAGCCCGGCGCCGGCCATCCAGCCTTCCTTCAGCGCCCGGACCAGCGCCGCCTCTTCCACCAGCTCTCCCCGCGAGATGTTGATGAAGTACGCCGTCTTCTTCATCGCCCGGAACACCTTCTCATTGAACATCTTCGCGGTTTCCTTGGTGTAGGGCGCCGCGCATACCACTACGTCGGCCTGCGGGATCATCTCCATCAACCATCCCGGCTCGCGGAGCGTGTCCACGAAGATCGGTTTGGCCAGGGGTTTGGCGTCCGTGGCCAGAATCCGCATGTTGAAGCCATAGTGTGCGCGCACGGCGGTGGCCGACCCGAGGCCGCCGAGGCCCACGATTCCCATGGTCATGCCATCGATCTCCACCAGGTTCCGCTCGGCATTCCACGTCCGCTTCTCGAACTGCGGAAAGTAGTACTTATTGAACCCGCGCGTCAGGCTCAAGAGCATCCCCATGGCTGTCTCCGAGATGGGCGGCGCGAATACTCGCGCCATGTTGGTCACCACTACATCGCTTTTGATCAGCTCGGGAAACAGAACCGTGTCCACACCCCCTTCGGTGGCCTGGAGCCAGCGCAAGTTCTTCGCCCGCGCCAGCATCTCCGCGTTGATCGCGCCGAAAACAACGTCGGCCTCCGGCAGCAGTTTGTTCAATTCGCCGGCGTTGGCTGGCGCCGTGATCTGCACGTCCTTGCCCTGGGATTGGATCTGTTGGATCTCCGCCGCCGTGTACGTGGGGGGCGGGACTGCGGACGAGGCCGCCGCCGTCACGATTCGGACCCGCTGGGGTGGCGGATCGAAAATCGCAATTCTGTCCGAGGCAACCAGGACGGGCGCTGCCGGAGCAGCAGCTACGGCCGACAGGAACAATCGACGAGATACCGAATTATCGGTCATAATCTTCTCCTTTTCTGCACATCGGTCGCGCCTTTCGGGCTCATGACCAGCGTGGACATGACCGGGCGGCGCACAAAAAGCTCGGTGATCTTCAAAGCTCAGTTCTCCGCGGGTGTGACCTACCATATGGTAACCGGGATGCAACGCTGAAGAAATGCTGCAAGCCCGGTAGGCCCGGAGTGGGACCGGTTTGACCGGCTCGCCACGGAACAGACCCCGGATCTAGTCCATCCAGTACGCAAGGCCGGCGCCTGGAGGAGGCCGCACCCATCGAAGACGCCGTCTGCGACTACGAAGCCTTCTGGTAGAACCGGATTCCCAAGCCCAAGGGTTGACCCGGACAACGGGATATTGCTTGCGCCGGTTCGCTTCCGGGCGATAGGATGCGGTCATGCGGACCGACCTCTCGGGTCGGATCATACTGCGGCCGGACCTCGGGGCGAGCTGCGCCGCGCTGCTGGAGCCCGGCGCAGCCGGCGCTGAAGTCGCCAGCCTCATGTTCCGACAGGGCGCCGCACCGGACCTGGTATCGGCGAAACGCGCGCCCGCCCCGGACCCGGCCAATCGCCCCGTGATTGTGGCGGCCGGCGGATTACCGGATCAGTATGAGGACTTTTCAATAAACAACCGGCACGCACGACAGGAGGACGCTTAGATGCAAGGCAGCCAAATAACGCGCAGAGATTTTCTCGGCGCCGGGGGCGCCGGAGCCCTGGCGATACTTGGAACCGGCCGGTGTACGCCGGAGGCGCTGGCCGCCGCCGAACGCGTGGGACCTCTGAGAATAACCAAAATCGAGGCCGTGCGTTTCAGGCGGGACTTGCGCATCCAGGGAATTGCGCCCGACTGGACGTGGGTGCGTCTGCACACCGATCAAGGTATCGTCGGTACGGGCGAATCCTATTCCGGCGCCGGCCACGAGTCGCACGTGGCCGTGCTAAAGGCATACGCCCGGATGATTCTGGGGAAGGATGCGGCCGACATCGATCGCCTCTGGCAGGACCTCTTCTATCAGATTTCGTACGCGCCTTGGGGCGGGGCTGAGACGCGCATGCTCAGCGCCATCAATATTGCGCAGTGGGATATTCTCGGCAAGGCGTCCGGCCTTCCCGTCTATAGGCTGCTGGGGGGCAAGGCCCAGGAGAAACTGCAGGTATACAACACCATGAACGGGTGGCCGATCAACGGCATGCGGGAGCATGACGCCCCCGAGAAGCTGACTGAGTTTCTGCTCAGCCGGGGCATCAAAGGGATCAAGATCTACCCCTACGACCGCGGCCCGATAAACGCCGCCGCCAGGCACGGCGGCGCATTCATCTCCACGGCCGAGCTGAAGGGGTCGCTCGATCCGATACAGCGTATTCGCAAGGCGGCGGGCGACGAGATGGGGATCTTTCTCGACCTGAGCAGCAAGTGGAACCTCACTTGTTCGGTGATGATCGCCCATTCGCTGGAACCATACGAAATCATGTACCTCGAAGACCCAATGCTGGCCGACAACGTGGGGGCGTATGCGACGCTGGCGCGTCAGACCAGCATACCCATCTGCATCAGCGAGCGGCTGGCGACGCGCTTTGGGTTCCGGGAGATGTTCGAGCAACGGGCGGTCGGGGTGGTGATGTGGGATGTTACCTGGTGCGGCGGGATCTCCGAGGCGAAAAAGATATCGTATATGGCGGACACCTACAAGATTCCGACGTGCCCGCATACGGGGGGCGGACCGGTCCTGTGGTTCGCCTCGATCCACGCCGCCACATCCCTGACCAATTTCTTCATCATGGAAAGCGTGTATCACATGTACCACGACGTTTATCCGCACTTCATCGAAAACGTCCCCGCGCCGGTGGATGGGTACGTGACGGCGCCCGAAACACCCGGGTTGGGGATCGAGGTTCGTGAGGCGCCATTCCATAATGGCGACGCCGTCATCGAGAGCATCGCCGAATTGTAAGTTGAGATCCCCCGGCTAACCGCAATGCTGTTCACTTAGCACGTCTGCTCCTCCGTGGCGCAGGCTCTCAGCCTGCCGACTCGACACTCGTGTCGAGTCTGGCGCTCGGTCCGCCACCAAGCGTCGAGAAGAGTCTCGACGCGGCAGCCTGAGAGGCTGCGCCACGGAAGCGAGCAGCGATTAAGTGAACAGTATTGCGGCTAACCGATAACCGGCCGAATCCTGGAGTGGGCGCTAGGAAGGTCGCCAAGGTCGCCGCGGGCTCTTGTTTTCCGGACACTGAAATGATAATATCCGCCTGTGATTTGGACGCGCCGGGACGGGCGCCCGTGTGAAGGACCGGAGTGATATGCGAAGACGCAGGTTTCTCGCTGGAGCCGCGGCGCTGGGAAGCGTCCCGGCATTGGCGCAATCTAACCGCAAGGCCGGCGCGGCCGCGCAACATTCCGATCTGCCAGCAAGATTTGCGCCGTGCGCGTACGCCACCACCAAGACCGGATACAGCCCGTTCACCATCCCCGATTACTACACCTTTGCAAGCGATCTGATCATTGAGCGCAACGCGCCAGGCAAACCGCACGCCGGCAAGGTCCTCGCGGCCGTTCAGGCGCACGTCGACGATGTCCCTCTATTTTGCAGCGGCACAGTGGCGAAGCTGATCGATGAGGGCTATACGGGGTACCTGATTCGCGTCTCGAACGACGAGGCTTCGGGCGCCACGCCCGGGCATGGCGTCGCCGAAAACGAGTTGGACAATCGGAACGCGGCGAAGCAGCTCGGATGCAGTAAGGCTTTCTCGTTCTACTATCGCAACCACCGCATGGACGATGGCGCGATCATCGAGCTGCGCGCGCGGCTGATCTTCTTGTTTCGCGCGCTGCGGGTGAACACGGTCTTCACCATGGACCCCTACAACCACTACGACGAGAACCCCGATCACGTCGTCGTGGGCAAGGCGGTGGAAGGCGCGAACTGGATGTCGGGCGGGCGCGATTACCCCGAGCATTTCAAGGCGGGACTGAAACCCGCCAGCATCCGCGAGAAATACTACTATGCACGCTCGCCGCAGGGGCATAACCTGGTCAACCGCATCGTGGACGTGAGCTCGTACATCGACGCCAAAGCGCGGGTGAACGTGGCCAACCAGAACAAGGGTCCCGCCGGGGGCGCGGGGATTCGCCTGCGAGAGTATTTGCGGAGGCAAGGCAAGAAACTGCCCCTGCTCGGCGGCGACGACGAGACCGCCAATTTCCAGTACGTGAAGCAGTTTCTGCTGGAGGATTTCCATCTGCTGGGACAGCAGTTCGGCGTCCAGTACGCCGAAGCATTCCGGTATATCGGGCCGGAATCGCCCTACGAAGACCGGATCCGGCGGGCGGCCCTGGAGAAGGCGGTCGCCATCTGAGGACGCCATGCGGGAAGCGACCATTGAGCGGGACCGTTCCGGGCAACCGCACGCGGGCAAGGTCTTCGCGGCAGTGCACGCGCACCTGTCGGATGTCCCTTACTTCGCGGGTGGGTTGTGCGCCAAGCTGATCGCCGAGGGTTACACGGGGTATCTCATTCGCACCACCAACGACGAAACGAGCGGCGGACAATCGAGCGCGCAGAACATCCTCAGCAGCGAGACCGAGCACGCCGCCATGGCCAAGGCGCTTGGATTCAAGGACGTGTTCGAGCTTTATTACTGCAGCCACCGGATGAACGAAATCTCGCCTGTCGAACTGCGCGGCCGCTTGGTCTTCCTGTTTCGAGCGCTGAAAGCCGACACGGTGTTGTCGTTCAATCCATCTTCGGAAGGCGAACCGGATTCGGATCGCTGGATCACCGGACGAGCAGTCGAAGAAGCATGCTGGACGGCGGGACTGTCCAACGACTTTCACGAGCACTTCGAGGCCGGCATCCTGCCCCACGCGGTTCGCGAGCGCTACTGGTTTCATGCCCGCCCGGGGCAGGCGTTCAACCACATCGTCGATATCAGCGGCTATATCGGCGCCAAGATCGACGCGATTGTGGAATGCCGCTCTCAAGGGAATGGTAATGCGGGATCCCTGCTCCGGGCGCGCCTGGCGAAAGACGGCCGGCGGCTGCCACTGCTGGGCGAGGACGACCGCACGGCGGACCGGGCCTATGCGCGGGAGTTCCTGCTCGAAGAGTTCCGCGCTTACGCCAGGGGACACGACTTCGAATACGCCGAGCGGTTCGATTACATCGGGCCGCCCGAGGATGACGGCGCGAAAGTCGAGGACTACATCGCGCGGAACGCGGTGCGGATTTGAAGATCGGTCTCTGTTCGACCAGGCCACCGAAAAATGGTCTTGACTTTTCCCGCGACATTTCCGATGTTGTGGGACAGACGCTTCCGTTCGTCGACCTTGGATGTACTAATGGACTCCGCCGGCGCGCGCTCATTGGTAGCGGTAGAGCGTCACCCGCTGAATGCGCTCCGCGCTAGGGCGTAATTGGGGTATGGGCGCCGCGCCCTTCGGTGGCCAAAGCAGCACCACGCAATCCCCCTGCGCGGCTTCGTCGCCGGCCAGCCAGCGCCCGGGAACCCAGCGGCCGTTCACAAAGTCGCCTTCTTCCACGGTCGCCAGTCCGGCGAGCGGGGGCCCCGGCGTATTGGGAGTAAAGGCGACGCTTACGCCGAAGCCAGCCACGATGTACTCGTTAGGCCCCGTTGCGATGAAAAGCGCGCCCCCTAGCGTCGGGGTTTCCGCTACGTTCCAACGCTTTCCTACCGGGCCGCTCAAGAACGCGGCCGTCAGCGTGTAATTCCCCAACTGGATCTGCTTCGGCGGATCCTTCGGTTCCAACAGAACGGCGGACATTGTGCCTTTGCCTTGGTGCTCCACAATCAGGGGCGTCAATTGCGCGAGTATGTCGTAGCCGATTTGAAAATCGCTGTCGGGAACCCTGTTTGGCCAAAAAGCCCCGTCGACGCCGAAAGGTGAAAAGCCGATAGCGTCATGGCGTCCGAAGGCGTAGAGCGCTCTGGCCGCGCCTTCCAGCCCAGAGGACGTCTCGGGTACGAAGAGCGGGTTCCCGGACTGGGTGTACCGTCCGGTCGACACGAGGAAGTCGAAACCATAGGTGTCGGGCCCAAATAGGTCGATTCGCGGCGCCCCGGCTCTCCAGACGTCCATCGCGTCGGGCATGGGGCCACCGCTCTGTCCGCCTCTGGGCGCCCTCCCAAATCCGGACTGCGGGCAGTTGGTGAACATCGGTATCGGGTATTCGGCCTTGCCCGCGTCCACCACCCGGCCGACAAAGCGCGCAAAGTGCCAGGCCATGAAGATCTCATCCGTCGGCCGGCCCTTGCCGAACACCTCTTCCCAGGTTCCGGACGTCTTGAAACCGGCCGCCTCCCACACCTTGCGAAGCTCCGGAATCAGGGTATCCTTGTGCTGCTGAAGGTAGTCCATCAGCTCCTTCGGAACCGGCCCGTCGAAAGCCTTGTTGGCCGCCGGCGACCGGTCCCGGGTGTCCCCCTGCATTCCGACCTCGTTCTCCACCTGGATGGCGATGACCGTGTGCTCGCGGCCGTCCACGGCCTTGACGTGCCCCATCAGGGCCGCAAAGGCGCGAGCATCGGCGTCCCGCGTCGCATCGCCGAGGGGGCTGAGCAGTTCGATGCTCCTGCTACCTGCGATCTGGACGCGCGGCTGCCCGTATCCGAACACGGGCCAGGAGCCCCCTACTATCTGGGCGCGCGGGAAACGCTGGAAGTCACTCTTCACCCAGTCAGGCGGGTAGCCGGACAGACCGTTCTTCCAACTGCCGAACCATAGAAACACCAGACGCAGGTTTTGGGTCCTGGCTTCCCGGATCAGGCCGTCCGGTATGCTGAAGTCGAACTTCCCTTCCTGTGGTTCGACCTGGGACCAATAAACGCCCGCCAGGACCGTGTTGAGTTTTGCCGCCGCGAGCATCGGCCAAATCGGCTTCGTGTACTCGACGCTCGAGGGGCTGCTGTTGCTCAGCTCCCCCGCCAGCGCCAGGAACGGCTGGCCGTCCACGATCAGTTGGGTGGCCGTGCCCTGCTTACGCAAGTGCGGGATGTCCGAAGAAGCAGCGGTGAGGGCGAAAGAGAACACTAAAGTGGAGCAAAACAGAATTCCTAGTTTCACGATTATCTCCTATAGCCTACAGATCTTGCGGATCTTGCAGCATCTCAGGACGAGCTTAGCATTGAACCGTGGAGGGACGTAATACGTTAGCGCTCTATCGGAAAGCGACGCGGCTGCCAGCCTCTCAGCGCGCCGCTTGATCGCTTTGAAGTTCATTGCTGTGGTCTCCTGCCCGAAGGCGTCATAGGGGGTCCCAGGAAATGAAGTCAGTCTCTCGAATGACGCTCGGACGCCTGCGACCGGCGTCCATATTTGGACTCCAGTTGGACTCCGGCGAGGACGTTCTGGGAGGGAAAACGGTAAGTCTATGAAACGTTTTGGTGGACCTGGTGAGATTCGAACTCACGACCTCTTCCATGCCATGGAAGCGCGCTCCCAACTGCGCCACAGGCCCACGTGGTGAAAACGGGCCGAGCGGCCCGCTGAACTACGTTTTTCACTATACCATACCCGGCGCGCCCGCCATTCCGCCGGGAGCTTTCACCTGTGCCTTACAATGGAGCAATGCCCCTCAGGCGCGCTGCCATTGCTCTGCTCCTGTTCTGCCTGATGCCGCTTGTGTTCTCCTCCTGCGCGGTGCGCCGGCGTCTTATCACCCGTTTGGGAGGAAACACCGCCCAGCCGCTGCACTCGGTCGACAAGAACAGCCTGGTGGCGGCCGTCGCCAGGCAGTACGACGCCATTCGCGATTTCAACGTCACCGTGAACATGGCCCCCGCGCTGGGCAGCGCGGAGAAGAACAAGGTGACCGAATACAAGGATGTCCGGGCCTACATTCTGTTCCGGAGGCCGGCCGATATCCGCATTCTGGGGCTCTACCCCGTGGTCTTGGGCAAGGCTTTCGACATGGTCTCCAACGGGACCGATTTCAAGCTCTACCTGCCCTCCCGGAACCGCTTCCTGGTGGGGCTCGACACCGTCGAACAACCGTCCGAAAACAAACTGGAAAACCTGCGCCCGCAGCACTTTCTGGAGGCGCTGCTGGTCAAGCCCCTGGACACGGCCGCCAACAAGATCCTAATGGAGAATTTCACCGACGAGGACAACGCGTTCTACATCCTGCACGAGCTCCACGAGGACGGCGACGGCCAATTGACCCTGCGGCGGACCATCTGGTACAACCGCGTGGACCTCAACATAGCCCGGCAGTTCATTTTCGACGACGACGGCAACATCCTGACCGACGCGCGCTACGAACAGTGGCACGCCTTCGACAACGTGGGATTCCCCAGGCACATCGAGATCAACCGCCCGCGCGACGAGTACGGAGTGGTCATCGACGTGACTAAGGCCGACATCAACAAGGGCGTTTCGGACGATAAATTCGTGTTGGACCAGCCGGAAGGAACCACCTTGCAGGTGATAGGCCCGGCGCCCCCGGCTCCGCCGCCTCCTCCTCCCAGCCGGCGGCGGCGACCGCGTACGCCAAGAAAGCAGACAACCTAGACGTGACTGGAAAACTTGTCCTCGAGAATCTCAAGAACCGGCCCATGCGCAGCCTCCTCAGCGTGCTGCTCATCGGCGTGCCCGTGACCCTCATCCTCTGCCTCGTAGGGCTCAGCCACGGCATGCTGGAGGACCAGAGCAGGCGTACGCGGGGCATCGGGGCCGATATCATCATCCGCCCGCCCGGGAGCACCGCCTTCCAATTGACCGGTTCCGTGTCGCAGAAATTCGTCGATTTATTTCGCGGACAGCCGCACGTGGCGCTGGCGCTCGGCGTGGTCAACCAGCCGATTGAGGGCCTCACGGTGGGGGCCACGGGAGTCGATCTGGCCGCGTTCGAACAGATGAGCGGCGGGTTTACCTTTGTGTCGGGCGGGCCGTTCCAACATCCCGACGACGTCATCATCGACGAGTATTACGCAAGGCAGAAGCACGTGGCCGTCGGCGACCGTCTCGAACTAATGAACCGCTCGTGGCGCGTGGCCGGCATCTTTGAGAACGGCAAACTCCAACGAGTCGTCATGCCGCTCGGCGTGTTGCAAGACCTCACGGAAAAGGGCAAAGTCACCCAGATCTACTTGAAGTTGGACAACCCGGCCAACGCCGCGGCGGTCATCCAACAATTGAAGAGCATTAAGGACCTGCCGGATTTCAAAATCTTGTCCGTGGAGGAGTTCCTCTCGCTCTTCAGCGTGGACAGCCTGCCCGGGCTGAAGGAGTTCGTCTGGGTAGTCGTCACCATCGGGGTGGTGATCGGCTTCGCGGTGGTATGCCTCTCGATGTACATGGCGGTGTTGCAGCGCACCCGCGAAATCGGCATCCTCAAGTCGCTCGGCGGCTCCAAGGCCTTCATCCTGCGCATCATCCTGGCGGAGGCGCTCATCATGGGGGTAGGCGGAACCGCCCTCGGCATTGTGATGAGCTACGGCGCGTGGTGGCTCATCAAGACGCTGGTTCCGGCCTCCATCCAGATGGTAATCGCATACGACTGGTGGCCCATCGCCCTGCTCATTACGCTGGTGGGAACCGGGCTGGGCTCGCTCTATCCCGGCTTCACGGCTGCCCAGAGCGACCCTATCGAGGCGCTGGCGTATGAATAACAGCCATATCATCCAGGTTCGCGATCTCCGCAAGACCTACCTGGTGGGCAAGGTGCAGGTGCCGGCCCTGCGCGGTGTGGATCTCGACGTGGAGCCCGGCGAATTCCTGAGCGTCGTGGGGCCTTCCGGCTCCGGAAAATCGACCCTGTTTCACATCATCGGCGGCCTGACGCCGCCCACCTCGGGCGAAGTGCGCGTGGCCGGCCAGGACTTGGCCGCGATGACGGACGCCGCCCGGACGCGCATGCGCAGACGAACCGTCGGGTTCGTGTTTCAGAAATTCAACCTGCTGCCCAATCTCACCGCGCGCGATAACATCGCCGTGGCGCGCTACATCGCGGGCTATGACGCCAAGCCCGAGGCGAGCTTCGAGGAGGTTCTGCGCCTGCTCGGAATCGACGGCCGGCTGGACCACAAGCCCAGCGCGCTTTCCGGAGGCGAGCAGCAGCGCGTCTCCATCGCCCGCGCCGTGGTGAACCACCCCGCCATTCTGCTGGCGGACGAGCCCACCGGCAACCTGGACAGCGAGAATTCGATTGCGGTGCTCGATATCCTGCGCGATCTCAACCAGCGCCTGGGCCAGACCATCCTCATGATCACGCACAACCCCGAGGCCGCGGCTTACGGGCGGAGCAGGGTGGAAATGCGGGATGGAAGAATAGCCGGCAGGACCTAAGTGGGATAAGCCTCCAGGCTTGTCGAGGCGACCAGGCGGCAGCCTGGTCGCCCGCGTGCAGCAGTCGCGTGCAGCAGCCGCGTGCAGCGTCCGAGCTTCGCTCGGATTGACAAGGCTGGAGCCTTATCCCACCTGGCTCACCACCGCCAGCCGCCGCTGCCGGAGCCAGCGCAGCCTGCCTTGATACTCCTGGTACAGCGTGCCAAAGCCGGCCCACCAGTATCCCAGCACGAACAGCAGCAGGAACGGCGTGGCGAAGTAGTTGTACGTCTGGAAGGCGAAAACGATCATTCCCACGAAATAACCGCCCGCCAGGATTTCGACATATGGCAGCCACCCGCTGCGCCGGCGGTATTTCTTGACTTCGAGGTTGACCTGCCGCTCGCCGATGGCGAACTTGGGCGTGCGGGCGAACGCCGTCTGGACCCCGAACACGGCTTCCAGCACCGCGCGCGTGTTGATGATAGTGAGCCCCACGCCCACCGCGATGAGCATGGGCAGCATCAGCACGGAGCGCTTCCAGTTTTTGGGGTACAACTCGCGCTGCGCGATCACGTAGAACAGCGATATCGACCAGAACGCCGCCACGATCAGCGGCAGGTCGAGGAACACCATCTGCCACACGCCCATGTAAAACCGCACGATCATCACCGGCAGCATGAGCGCCGAAACCACGATCATCAGCGGGTATGAGAAATTCGGCGTAAGGTGCAGGAACGCCTCGATCTTCACGCGCGCCGGGACGTCCGCTTTCATGATTCGCGGCAGCAGCTTCTTGGCCACCTGCGTCAGGCCCTTGGCCCAGCGCGATTGCTGCACCTGGAAGCCGTGCATTTCCACCGGCAGCTCGGAGGGGCAATCGAGCCCCGGGAGGTACATGAACCGCCAGCCCTTGAGCTGGGCGCGGTAGCTCAAGTCCGAATCTTCGGTGAGGGTGTCGTGCTGCCAGCCGCCGGCGTCGGCGATCATCTTCTTGCGCAGAATGCCGGCCGTCCCGTTGAAGTTGAAGAAATAGCCCGCGCGCGACCGCGCTCCGTGCTCCAGGATGAAATGGCCGTCGAGCAGCATGGCCTCCACTTCGGTCAGGAAGTTGTAGTCGCGGTTGAGGTAGCTCCAGCGCGTTTGCACCACCCCCACCACGGGATCGGCGAAGAAGTGAATGGTGCGCGACAGAAAGTCGGACGGCGGGCAGAAATCGGCGTCGAAGATGGCCACGAACTCGCCGGTCGCCGTTTCCAGCCCCTCCTGGAGGGCCCCCGCCTTGAAGCCATGGCGGTGCGTGCGGTGGTGGTATTCAATCGGGTAACCGAGCGCCCGGTAACGCTCCACCAGCGCTTCGGCGAACGGCCCCGTATCGTCCGTGGAATCGTCCAGCACCTGGATTTGCAGCAGCTCCTTGGGGTATTCGATCTTGACCGCTTCCTCGATCAGCCGCTCCACCACGTAGCGTTCGTTATAAAGAGGAAGCTGTATGGTCACCGGCGGCAGTTGCTCGAAACGCTTGGGAGGCTCGGCGGTGGCGTTTTTCCGGTGCTTGAAGTAGGTGCGGATCACGTCGTAGCGGTGCATCCCGTAGATGGAGAGAATTCCCAGGACTGTAAAGTAGGGGATCAGCATGGCCCAGTCGAACCAGGCCAGCTTATGTATGCCGGTGAAGGTATCGTCGAACAGTCCCTGCACGAAGCGGTCGGTGGCCGAACGGAATAGAAGTATCGCCAGAGGCAAGCTCAGCATATATGCGTCCCCGCGGGGCAAACCGCCCTGGACGCGGCGGGGAATCGAAAACCGGCAGATTCATGGTAACAAATCTCATCCCCGCCGGTCAGCTCGACGCCCCACCCCAACCACACCCCAACCCGTAGAGCGGGCCTCCGGCCTGCCATGCCGGCATCCTGGCCGGCATTCTTCCTACCTCAACCCCTGGAGGAAGTAGTTCAGCCGTTTCTCCCGGCCGATGGTGGTGTTCTCGCCGTGGCCTGGGATCACCACCGTATCCTCCGGCAGCGGCAGCAGTTTGTCGTGAATCGAGCGCAGGATCTGGCGCCCGTCGCCGCCGGGCAGATCGGTACGGCCGATGCTGTCGCGGAACAGCGTGTCGCCCGCGATGAGCTTCCCCTCCTGGGGCAGCCACAGGCTGATGCTGCCGGGCGTGTGTCCGGGCGTGTGCAGAACGTGGAACTCGGCGCCCCCTACCACCAGGCGGTCGCCGTCCTTCGCGGACGAATCGATAGTCGCCGCGGGAGGGACATCCATTCCCAGCCACGCCGCCTGCTGCCCCATCCTCACTCGCAGTATCTCGTCGTCCGGGTTCATGTAGACCGGCGCGCCGGTGGCCTGTCTGAGCGTCTGCGCGCCGCCGATATGGTCGATGTGCGCGTGCGTAATCACGATGGCCTTCACGGTCAGACTGTGTTCGGCGACGATCGCGAGCACGCGTCCGATCTCGTCGCCGGGATCCACCACCAGCGCCTCCCGCGTCTGTTCGTCGCCGAAAATCGAGCAGTTGCACTGGAACGGTCCCACCGGAAGGATCTCATGGATCATGAACCGATTGTATACTCACGATATGCCAGAAGTTCTCGGCCTGCTCATGCGATGGTTCCACATCTCCTCCATGGCGGTTCTGGTGGGCGGCCTGATTTACGCCCGCCTGGCCATGACGCCGGCGTCGGAGGCGCTCGCCCCGGAAGGACGCGATGCGCTCGGCGAAAGGGCCGCAGCGGCCTTCCGCCCCCTGGCTTTCGCAGCCATGACCGGCCTGATTGTCTCCGGTCTCTATAACGTGATCAGTACTCCCGGCCACTCGACGCGGTATCACGCGTGGCTGGCGGTGAAGCTGTTGCTGTCGGCCCACGTGTTCGCCACCACTCTTCTCATCGTTCAGCCCAATCGCCAGCGCAGGCCGCGCCTGATGATGAGCGCGTGCGTTTCCGGACTGATTGTGATCCTCATTGCGGCCTACCTGAAACGCATCTTCTAAACTGGGATCATGCATGAGGGTTATTCCGCATTGCACCGCGGCGCCGCGTGGCTCCACCTGGCGGCGCGGGGCCGCATTCTGGCGCGGGGGCGGGACCGGGCGCGCCTGCTCCACAACGTCACCACTAACGAAGTGCAGAAAATGGCGCCGGGCGAGGGCTGCTATGCGTTCCTGCTCAGTCCTCAGGGACGGATTCAAGCGGACCTGCTGCTGTTCTGCTTCGCGGATCGCTTCCTGATCGACGTCGAGCCCGAGTTGCGCGAAAAGGCGATCCGGCATATCCGCCGCTACATCATCGCGGACCAGGTGGAGTTGGAGGATGTCACTCCGCTGACCGGCGAGATCGGCCTCGAAGGGCCCGGCGCCGCGGCCGCGCTGGCCGCGCTCGGCGCCCCGGCGCCAGACCGCGACTATTCCCACCTCGCCTGGAAAGACAGTACCATCGCCCGCGCCAGCTTCACCGGGCAAGCCGGTTTTCGCATTCTCTGCCCGGCGGACGCCGCTGGCGATCTCATCCGGGCGTTGGAATCGGTCGGGGCGACCCCCGCCACCGCCGAGGATGCTCGCGTGGTGCGCGTCGAGAACGGCAAGCCTCGCTACGGGGAGGACATCGGCGATACCACCCTGCCGCAGGAAACTCGGCAGATGCACGCCGTGAGCTTCAGCAAGGGCTGCTACATCGGTCAGGAAATTGTGGAGCGCATCCGCGCGCGCGGCCATGTGAACCGCAAGCTGGAGCGCATCGAGCTCGAGGGCGCCGATCCGCCGCCCCCGGGCACAGTGATCGAAGCCGGCGGAAAGCCGGCCGAAATCACATCGTCGACGTATTCCCCCTATGCCGGCCGCGTGGTCGCGCTGGCGTACGTGCGGGAGTAGCGTTGCGGGGGCGGAAGTCCGCCGCGCGCCCACGTATCCCCATGCCGCGCCCGCGCCATCCGGCCGCCGCTCCCGGCAAAATGTTACCCTGAGTCCGATGAACTTCCCGATGGCCGCGCGGCGCGAGAATCGCCGCCGGCGGATCGCTTGTTTTTCACCGGCTCGTGGCTGTTTTCCAAGGAGAATTATGAACATCCGGAATACTTCATGCTGCATTTTCGCGTGCTGCCTCGCCTGGCTTGCGGTTCCCGCCAACGCGCAACCGGACTTGGGCATCCCTCACTTGCGGAAACAGGGAGCCGCCACGCAGTTGATCGTCGACGGCAAGCCGTTCGTGGCCCTGGGGGGAGAATTCGAACCCGACACCGCCACCAGTCTCGAAAACTTGCGGCCCATCTGGCCCACGCTGGTGAAGATGAATGTCAACTTCGTGTCTCCCGTGGCCCTTTGGGAGATGGTGGAACCGGAGGAGGGCAAGTACGACTTCACCCTCATCGACGGCATCATACAGGAGGCCCGGCGCAACAATCTGCGCATCGGTCTGGTGTGGTTCGCCAGCTTTAAGAACGGCCTGGGCGCCTTCGCTCCCCTGTGGGTGAAGAAGGATTTCCAGCGCTTCCCGCGCGCCCAGCCCCGGGGGCGCACGAGCATGGAAATCTTCTCCGTCATCGAGGGCTACGGCGATGCCACGCGGGACGCGGATGCGCGCGCCTTCGCCGCCCTGATGCGGCACATCAAGGAAGTGGACGGCCGCGAGCACACCGTCATCATGGTCCAGGTGGAAAACGAAGTGGGGGTGTTGGGCGACTCCCGCGACCGGTCTCCGGCGGCGGACAAGGCCTTTATGGGGCCGGTTCCGAAAGAGCTGATGGATTACCTCCAGAAACACAAGGAGACGCTGGCGCCGGAATTGCGCGAACTCTGGGCCGCCAACGGGTTCAAGACCGCCGGGACTTGGGAGCAGGTCTTCGGTCCCGGCAAGCCCGACGATGTCGTTACCGAAAGGCCGCTGAAGGAGGGGGAGTCCCAGACGGAGTGGCGCAAACTGCACTGGCCGGTGGATGAGATCTTCATGGCCTGGAACTATGCCCGCTACCTCGGCAAAATCGTCGAGCGGGGCAAGGCCGAGTACCCCATTCCGATGTACGTAAACGCGTGGCTGCAGCAGCCGAATCTGCCGTGGCCCGGGAAGTATCCGAGCGGTGGGCCGGTTCCCCAGGTCCACGATGTGTGGCGCGCCGGGGCGCCGTCCATCGATGTTTTCGGGCCCGATAACTACGTGTCGCAATTCGGCGAGGTGTCTCAACGGTTCATGCGCAACGGCAACCCGCTGTTGATCGCCGAGGCGAACGGCGGCGAGCGAGGCGCCGCCCAGGCGCTTTACGCCGCCGGACAGGGCGCTATCGGCTTTTCGGTGTACGGTATCGAGTACAACCTGCTGTGGCAGGATGCCGCCAATGAGCTTGGCAGGGCTTATAAGTCCATCGCGCAGATCATGCCTCTGATGGCCGACCACCAGGGCAAGGAAGGCGAAATGGCGGGCGTACTGCTGGAGGGCAATGAGCCTGAAAAGGTCCGGTTAGGCGACTATACCTTGACAGTTAAGTTCGCCGCCGACCGCCGGATCGACGGGGCCCCTCCCCGGCCCGCGGCGCGGCGCGCGGGATTGCTCTTCGTACTGACTGCGCCGGACGAGTTCTATGTCGCCATCAACAGCCAGACCGAGCTGGCCGTTACGTTCACTCCCAACACGCCGGGGCCCCCGCTGGTTGGAGTTGGCCCCATCGAGGAGGGCAGTTTTGTGGACGGCCGCTGGGTGCAAGGGCGCCATTTGGATCACCGCGCGATTGCGAGCGAGACCTGCGTGTACTGCCAGCCGGCCTTGCTGGTGCCCGCCGAATACTATTTTCAAGCCGCTCACAGCGAGCATACTATCTTGCGCGTCAAGCTGTACCGCTTCCAATGAGGGCCTGTAAGAAACAATGTGTCCATCGTTGTGGGGCAGGCGCTTTCGCCTGCCAACATCCTCTTCACTGCTTCTCATTGAGCGGTTGGTGTGGTATCAGGAGATAATCATGAAACTTCGAATCTTGTTTGGCTGCACTCTCATGTGCTCTCTCGTCTTCGCCGCGAATCAGGGCCAAAGCAGACCGGCCCCGGCGGCCACGGCTTCGGACATCCCGCACTTGCGGAAGCAGGGTACGGCCACCCAACTGATCGTGGACGGCAAGCCGTTCCTGGCGCTGGCGGGAGAGTTGCTCAACAACAGCGCCACCGGCGTCGAGCATATGAAGCCCATATGGCCCAAACTGGTTGCGTCCAAATTCAACACCGTCCTGGCGGGCGTTTCCTGGGCCCAGATCGAGCCACAGGAAGGCAAGTTCGACTTCACCGTGCCGGATGGCATCATCCGGGATGCGCGCAGTCACAACCTGCATCTCGTGCTGCTGTGGTTCGGAACCTGGAAAAACAGCCTCTCCAGCTACCCGCCCGACTGGCTCAAGAAGGATTTCGAGCGCTTCCCGCGCGCCCAGTTCGCGGACGGTACGAGCATCGAGCTGCTCAGCCCCTTGAGCGATGCCAGCCGGGACGCCGATGCCCGCGCCTTTGCGGCCCTGATGCGGCACATCAAGGCGGTGGACGGCCAGCAGCACACGGTCGTCATGATCCAGGTGGAGAACGAAGTGGGTATGCATCGCGAGTCCCGCGACCATTCTCCCGCGGCTAACAAGGCTTTCGAGGGACCGGTTCCCAAGGAGCTGATGGACTACCTTCAGCAGCACAAGGATACGCTCATTCCCGAGTTTCGCAAGGTGTGGGAAGCGGCCGGCTTCAAGACCTCCGGAACCTGGGAAGAGGTGTTTGGCAAGAGCGCCGTGACGGATGGCTATTTCATGGCCTGGAACATCGCGCGCTACATCGGCCGGGTAGCCGAGGCGGGCAAAGCCGAATATCCACTGCCGATGTTCTGCAACGCGGCGCTGTATGGCGTTGGAAGGGGCGCCCAACCTTCGAGCGGCGGCCGCCCGTGGGATTTCGTGATGGACGTCTGGAGAGCCGCGGCGCCGAAGATCGATATGCTCTCGCCCGATATCTACGGCGAGGGCGACTTCATGGCCTTTTGCGCCAAGTACACCCAATCCGGAAACCCGCTGTTCATACCCGAGACCGGGAACGGGCCGACGGTCGCGCCCCGAGCGCTCTACGCTTTTGGACGCCACGACGCCATCGGCTTCTCGCCCTTCGGCATCGACCGGCCGGACCGTCTGGGCAACTCGCCCGATTTGACCGGCGTCTACGATCTGCTTTCGCGGGCGGCGCCCTTGATCCTGGCGCACCAGGGCAACGGCTCGATGTCCGCCGTCATGCTGAGCCCGAAAGATCCGCCGCAGAAGGTCCAGTTGGGGAATTACACGCTGCAGGTGACCTATTGGCCGATCCGGTATACGATGCCCCTGCTGATGCCTGGGGAACCGCCCGCGGGAGCCCAGGGGCCGGCGGCCGTGATCCTCATTGCGGCCGGGCCCGACGAGTTCTACGCCATCGGCAGCGGGGTGAAGATCACCTTCGCGCCGAATACGCCGGGGCCCCCGTTCGCCGGACTGGGCACGGTGGAACAAGGCACGTTTGTCGATGGCCGGTGGGTTACCGACATCCGGCTCGCGGGGGATGACACGGGCCAGGGGGAAGATCTCTTCGAGCTCCAGCGTCACATGGGCATTCAGCGCTTTACTCTGTACCGTTACCGCTGAGAAGAGAGCGCGGCGGGGCGCATTGTGCCCCGCCGCCCGTTCCGGCGCCGGCCTAACTCGCGCGCCGCCGCCCTCGTTTGACCAGTTCCTCATGCAGCACGGATTTGATGTAGGTCTGGTACGGTAATCCCTTCTCTTCCGCCTGTTGGCGCGCAAGATCCAAGTCCGCTTCCGCCATGCGGATGGTGACGTTTCTCGATGCGCGCGCCTCCCGCACCAATCTCCGCGCCGTGCCCCGGCGCGCCGTTCCGTTCCTGATAGCCTGAATCAGATTCTCCTCGACCATCTGCTTGTGATCGTCCCACCACTTTGCCTCTTCCGCTTCCGTGGCGAACTTCGGCGCCTTTGGCCGATCTGCCTTAGTCTGCATCGTCATCGTCCTTTCGCCGCCAAGTACTCCGATCGCACTCGCGCGCTGGCTTCGTAAGCCGTCACCGTCCGAACGGATTCGTCCCGCATCGTGAAAACTACGATGAGCACCCGCATCTCGTCTCGCCCAGGGCGGTCCACCGTTCCTCTCCTCCGATGACGTCGTAGTCGATGGCCATCTCATCGTTGGCGAACACCTGCTCCACCTCTTCAGGGGTCACGCGATGGCTGGCGATGTGCTCCGTGTTCGCTTGGTCCCAATCGAACCTGAGTGCGTCCGCCATCAACTCCAGTATACATACAACGTATGTATTTAGATGGGACCGGGACGGCCGGTGCTTTCGCTCCGGGCAACTTACGTCAACCACCGCCGCTTGCCAGCTTCGAGGCGGAAATGATATTTTGAAACGAGTTCACAAAAATGAGAACCTGCAGGAGGGTGGTTGGCCCAGACGGAAGTATTCTTCTACCGGGAGCCGAAAGACGATTCCGTGCCCCTTCTGATCTGGTTCGGAGGTCTGCCCATGAAAGTCCAGGCCAAATGCACGGAACGGATTGACCGTTTAGGGGACCTGGGGCACGAGTTGCGGCGACCGGAGGCCGACTTCCTGCGCGACGGCATCCATGAGTTGCGCGCGAGCTATCGAGGAGTGCACTACCGGATGCTCTACTTCTTCGCGGGCAAGGCAGTGGTGGTCGTCTCCCACGGGTTGACAAAGCAGCGCGAGGTTCCGCCCCGGGAGATTGACCGGGCGCTGGAGCGCAAGCAGTTGGTTGAGGCGGATTTCGAGAGGTTCACGTTTAGACCGGAGTAAAGCCGTGGCACAGAGACAGTTGCGTTCAAGAGCCGGCCAGTTTCTCTACAACCGCTATATTGCGGCCGATCCCAAGCGCGAAGAGGCATACGAAGAAGAGGTGGTCAACGCCGAAATCGCGCGGAAGGTCTTCCAGTTGCGCACGAAGGCGGGCCTCACTCAGCAGGAGCTCGCCGAACGCGTGGGGACGTCGAAATCGGCCATCTGCCGGCTTGAGGACGCCGACTACGAGGGTCACTCCCTGTCCATGCTCAAGCGTATCGCCGAGGCGCTCGACAAGCGCGTAGAAATCCGGTTCCTGCCGGCAAAGCGGTTGCGAACGGCTTAGCTAATCAGGCAGCATGAGGCGTCCGTTGCCTTACGCCAGCCGCGCTTCCACTCCGTGCTCGCGCAGCAGGCGCTGGTACTCCGCGCCCAGGGCGCCATCCGAAACCACGATATGGGCCGCTTCGAGCGGGGCTACGTTGATCAGGGCCGCCCGGCCGAACTTGGTGTGGTCGGCTGCAATCACCACTTTGCGCGCCGCCGCGATCATCTTCAGCTCGTGGCTTACCACCAGCGTGTTGTTGTTGCTGAAGCCGGCCTCGGTGACGCCGCCTATACCCATGATCAGGATGTCGGCGGCCACTCCCGCCAGCATCTGCTCGCACAGCGGCCCCATCATCATGCGCAGGCGCGGGTAAAGATACCCTCCCGTCAGGGTCACTTCTATCTGGCGCGAATCGTGGAACACCTCGGCGATGGGCAGCGAATTCGTGATCACGCGCAGGGAGTGGTTCCTGAGCGAGCGCGCCACCGCCGCCACCGTGGAGCCGCCCGCCAGAATCACCGTCTGCCCGTCTTCCACCAGACCGGCGGCCACCGCCGCGATGCGCCGTTTTTCCTCCGCCATGCGCCGGCTCTGCCACTCGAAATCCTGGTCGGCGCCGCGCGCTTCCACGGCCATCGCCCCGCCGTAGACGCGCTTCAAAACGCCATCGCTTTCGAGTGCGATCAGGTCGCGGCGCACGGAAGATTCCGAAGCGTCCAGGTCCCGGCAGAGCGTCGCCAGATCCACAAACTCCCGCGACTCCAAGAGTTCGCGAATCTTGATCTGTCGGCCGGCCGCTTTCATTTCTTCTTGGCTTCGAGCGACGCCATCACCGCGTTGGTGACGCCCTGAACGATGGCCTCCATCTCTTCCGCCGTTACGGACGGCTCCGGGGAGCCGAGCGTACAGGCGTTGGGGGCCACGGTGATCGCGCCGGCCTGCTCGGGCAGGTCGCAAAGCCGGCACTCTTGCATGCCCATGCGCACGTCCGGCAACCCCATGCGCTGCTTGATGGCCAGCAGATCGACGGTCTTTTCGGATGGGATGAAAGAGAGCGGCGCGCCCAGTTGAGAGGCCAGCATGAGCGTCCAGCAGTACGTATCCACCACTTCCGCGTACCATTCCGCGTGCGTCACGCTGTCCGCCCAGCACACAATTCCGTGATTGGCCAGCAGCACCGTGTTATGGGTTTTGACGAAGGGCAGCACGGTCTCCGCGAATTTCTGCGTGCCGGGCGTTTCGTAAGGCGAAAGCGCCACGCGGCCAATGAACACTTCATATTCCGGAATCACGCATGAGGGAGGGACGCGGCCGGTTATGGCGTACGCCGTGGCGTGCGCCGGGTGGCAATGCACCACCGCCTTGGCTTCCGGAACCGACTTGTAGATCTCCAGGTGGAGGAGGATCTCGCTGGTGCGCGCCCGGCCGCCGGCAAGCTGGTTGCCGCTCAAATCCACCAGGCACATATCGCTCGGCTTCAGATCCGCCTTGCTCACCAGGGTGGGCGTGCAGATCACCGCCTCGGCCGTGAGGCGGCAGGAAATGTTGCCGCCGTTGCCATCCACGTACTGGCGCAGCCACAGCTTGCGGCCCACTTCGATGATTTCGGCCTTGATCGCTTCCGCCTCGGGAGAATGGAACAGGCGCTCCCAATCGCCCGCGGGCGTTTCCGCGTTCGCCGGCGCCGCCCCTTCGCTCTGGATCGTAAAGCCGCGCGCCGCTATGGCTTCTCTCGCCGACGGAGTCAGAATCGCGCCCGCGCGCAGCGTCAGCTCCGTGGCCCCGGCTTTGGCCGCCGCGTCGATATCCTCAACGGCGATTACTTTCTGATGTCTCAGATCGAAGCTCGTCATGAAAAACCCCTGGCCCCCTCAGGTAATCCTCAGCGCGCCGCGGATGGTCAACTGGCGCTCGCGCGTGAAGGTCAGCGGCGTAGTCACGCCTTCCCCCGTGGGCGTCGCAATGCTGTAACTCAGGTACCCCGGCCCGCCGCTGCCCAGGGCGGCCACGCACGGCCCGTTAGCCACGAACAGAGTGGTGTTGAGGGCCCGCGCCATCCTGGTCACGTTGTCCATGTTGCGCGAATGGATGATGGCCGTGTGCCGGTAGCCGTGCTCGGCCCGTACCGCGGCGGCGATCCCGGCGTCCACGTCGCGAACCCGCACCAGCGGAATGAAGGGCATCATCTGCTCTTCCTGCACGAAGAGGTGATCCTCGGCGGTCTCGCCGAACAGCAGGGGGGCGCCGGCCGGAGCCTCGATTCCGCAGGCCGCCGCGAGCACCGAAACATCCTTGCCGATCAGCTCCTTCCGCACATGCACGTGGGGCGCGCCTTTGGCATCGTTTTCGGACTGGAACGCCGCCTGCGCCAGCCTCTCGATGGCGGCCGAATCGATCTCGTGCGCGTGGGCGCGCTTCATGGCCGCGCGGAACGCCTCGAACACCGCTTCCACCACGAAGACTTCCTTCTCGCCGATGCACAGCAGGTTATTGTCGAAGGAAGCGCCCAGCACCGTGGATTCGGCGGCGTTGTCCAGGTCGGCCGTCTCATCCACCACCACCGGCGGGTTGCCCGGCCCGGCCCCAATCACGCGCTTGCCCGATTTGGCCGCCGCGCGCACCACCGCCCGTCCGCCGGTCACGCACAGCAGCGCGACGCCGGGGTGATGGAACACTTCCTCGGCCACCCGTATGCTGGCGTCGGCCATAGTGGTGATGGCGTCCGTCACGCCGGTTTCGCGCTCGATCTCGCGGTTGAGCGCGGCCAGGGCCAACGCCGCCACCTTGGCCCCCGTGGGATGCGGGCTGAATATCGCCGTGTTTCCAGAGGCGATGGCGTTGATGGCGTTACTCGCCATGGTGGGAACCGAATGCGTGGCCGGCAGAATCATGCCGATCACGCCCCACGGCGCCCGCTCGATCAGGCACAGGCCCGAGGCGTCGGTGCGCACTTCGCTGCGCATAGCTTCGACGCCCGGCACAAAGCGGATGTTCTTGAGCTTCTCGATCTTATGATCCAGGCGCCCCAGGCGCGTCTCGTCCAGCTCGATGCGGGCCCACTCCGCGGCATTCTCCGTACACATGCGCCGGATGATGGCGACGATGCGCCCGCGCTCCTCGAGGCTCATATCGGCGATGCGCTTTTGCGCCCGCGCGGCGGCCTTCACGGCTTCATCCACGGTGGCGTAGACGCCATCGCCCGTCGCACGCGCCGGGGGCGGCGCCGCTGCGAGGCGCCCTTCCAGGCGCGCCGCGACTTCTTCCGCAATTTCCGCGATCAGCCGCGGGTCCAATGTCATGGCCTCTCCAGCTTTGACAGACGACGGAAGCCGATCGTCTGTCCCACTTCCAACGTCATGGCTTCTTCAGCGCGCTTCCACCCATCTCCACGGAATCCACAATCCCCACGATCACCGCATCCACCGGGGCGCTCTTGACGTTCGGCGCATAGCGGGCCGCGCTGCCTTGCGTGTACAGCACGCATTCGCCCTCACCCGCGCCCACCGTGTCCACGGCCACAACCGTGTTCCCGGCGGGGGCCAGGGCATGATCCTTGGCCGAATACGGCTGTATCAGAAGCAGCTTCATGCCCTGAAACTCGGGCGTTTTCTGCGTCGCCACTACGTTGCCGATCACCTTCGCCAGAAACATGCGCTTACTTCGGCAGAATCACTACCAGGTCGTCGTGCGGCCGTGGAATCACGTGCACGCTGACCACTTCGCCCACCGTCCGGGCCGACGCCGCGCCCGCGTCCACCGCCGCTTTCACGGAGGCCACATCGCCCGTCACGAAGCTGGTGCACAGGCCGCTGCCCACTTTTCTCCAGCCCTTGAACTGCACCTTCGCCGCCTTCAGCATGGCGTCGGTGGCATACACCAGGGGGGCCAGCCCCTTGGTTTCGATCATTCCGATTGCCGTCATTTCCATTTCGATTCTCCTGGCGCCCTACCGCAGCATCCCCTCGATTACGCCTTCATGCGGCCGCGGAATAATGTGCGACGACACCAGCTCGCCCACCCGGCGCGCCGCCGCCGCCCCCGCGTCCACCGAGGCCCGCACGCTGCCCACATCGCCGCGCACCACCGCCGTCACGTACCCGCCGCCGATCTCGATGGCCTTCGCCAGCCGTACCCCGGCGGCCTTGCACATGGCGTCGCTGGCTTCCACCAGCCCCACCAACCCGCGCGTTTCAATCAGCCCCAGCGCGCTGGTGCGGTCCACTTCGCCCTCTTTCGCCGGCCCCGGCTGGATGAACGGCGTCAGCTCATCGTGCGGGCGTGGAATCACAATCACGCTGGTGAGCTCGCCCACCCGGCGCGCCGCCGCCGCCCCCGCATCCGTGGCGGCTTTCACCGCCGCTACGTCTCCTTCCACAAAGGCCGTCACCAGGCCGCTGCCCACCTTCTCCCAGCCGGCGAAGGTGACACTGGCCGCTTTCAACATGGCGTCGGAGGCCTCAAACAGAGCGACCATGCCTTTGGTTTCGATCATTCCTAACGCTTGCTTCATTCCTGGCTTTCTCCTATTTGACAAGGTCGATCTCCCTGGCCTGATGCAGGCCGCACGCGTTCGCCTCGTCGGTGTCCATGTGGACGTTCAGCCGCGCGTTCCGGTCTATCCTTACCCTCACGCGGTTGAATGTAACTCCCGCGTCGCCGCCTACCCGCAGCTTCATATCGTCGCCCTGCTTCACCCCGTACCACGCCGCGTCAGCCGGGCCCATATGTACGTGTATGGCCGCGCGGATCACGCCTTGCTTCAACTCCACCATTCCCTGCGGGCCCATGATGAACGCTCCCGGCGTGCCGTCCAGCTCGCCCGAAAGCCGGATCGGCAGATTCTCGAATCCCAGGCTGATGGCGTCGGTAAAGGCCAGCTCTACCTGCGAGCGGCTGCGCATGGGTCCCAGAATCCGCAAGTTCGAAATCAGCCGGCTGCGCGGCCCAATCAGCGTCACCGTCTCTTTGGCCGCATAGTGGCCGGTCTGGTAGAGCGGCCGCAGCTCCGTCAGTTCGTAACCCTTGCCGAAAAGGCTGTCCAAATCCTCCCGGCTGACGTGCATGTGGCGCGCAGAGGCGTGCACCGCCAGGGTTGGCGCCGCGCCGCGCGCCGATCCCAGCCGGCGCGCCACAATCTCGCGTACCAGCGTCTCCACGTCGGCCCGGATTATGGCTGCGGAAGATCCCATGGCCTATTTCCCGATCTCCATGTCTGTCCGCGACGCCTCACCGCGGAGACGCGGAGACGGCGCGGAGAACCCGCGGAACAAATTCTCCGCGCAACCTCCGCGTCCCCGCGTCTCCGCGGTGAAGCTCTTGAAAGGCGCCCATGGCTATTATGCGCTCTCCTGACATTGAATCACCGCGGCGGCCGCTCGCGCCACGATTCTTTCCTCGTCCGCCGGAACCAGGAATACGGCTGCCGCCGAGCCCTCGGCCGAAATGCGGGCCTCGCCGCGCGCGGCGGCGTTGCGTTCCTTGTCGAGCCGGATTCCGAAAGCCTCCAGCCCCCGGCACGCCGCGGTCCGAATCGCCACTCCATTTTCGCCGATTCCACCGGAGAAAGTGAGCACATCCAACCCGCCCAGTTCAACCAGGAACGCGCCCAGGTAGTGGCGCACGGCGCGCACAAAAACCTCCAGCGCCAGGCGCGCGCGCCGGTCCCCGGCCGCCGCCGCGGCTTCCAGATCCCGCACGTCGCCCGATCCGCCGCTGATGCCCGCCAGTCCCGATTGGCTGGCCAGTATGCGCGCGATCTCCTCCACCCCGAGCGAGCCGCGCTTCATGGCGAACAGCGCCGCGAAAGCGTCCACGTCGCCGCAGCGGTTGTTGTGCGGAATGCCCGATTGGGCGGAAATGCCGAAGCTGGTATCGACTGCCACCCCGTTGCGGATGGCCGCCAGGCTCGAGCTGCCGCCCAGGTGACAGGAAACGTGCCGCAAATCGGTCCGGCCCAGAAGCTCCTGGGCGCGCTCCGCGGCCGCCCGGTGGCTGGCCCCGTGGAATCCGTAGCGGCGAATCCCGTACGCTTCCTTCCATTCGTAGGGAACGGCATACGTGACCGCGCTTTCCTCGAGCGATTCGTAGAACGCGGTTTCGAACAGCGCCACCAGCGGCAGTTCCGGAACCTGCCTGGCAAATGCCCGCATGGCCGCGATATAGGGCGGATTGTGCGCCGGCGCCAGGAACGAGTATTCTTCCATGGCGGCCAGCACTGCCTGGTTCACCAGTTGCGCTCCCGTCACCGGGCCCGCGTGCACGGCCTTGAACCCCACCCCGGCCAGCGCTTGCAGGCTGTCGAGCGGCTTCCCCGGACCGATGATCTCTCCCAGACAGCGCCCAATCGCCGATTCGTAATCGGCGCACAGTCCACCCACCTGCCCGATGCGCTCGATCTGACCGCGCGCCATCACCACCCCGCCGGCCATGTCGTAGAGCCGGTACTTAAACGAGGTGCTGCCGATATTGACGACCAGGATCTTCATCGATTCAACATGTGAGGCCAAGCCTTCCGGCTTGCCGCCGGCTTTCTAGCCGGCGTTCTTCGGCCTGGGATCGGTCCGGCCAAGCAGCCGGCGGCAGGTCGAAAAGCTGACCCCACCCATTGACCTCACCGGTTATTTTATTTACAATTTGTCTCCAGAGTCAATCAACATCGTTCAATTCTGGGCAAAACGCCCACCGGAGGTCCATCACATGCCGGAAGCAGCCGCGAACCCCGCCCTGGGAATTCTGATTTTCATGGCCGGCGGCTTGGCGGGGGCCATTTTCTACCTGCCGTTCAAGAAGGTCCGCAATTGGGCCTGGGAAAGCTACTGGTTTGTCTACGCGCTGGTGGGCTTGGTGGTCATTCCGTGGCTGCTGGCGTTGACCACTTCTCCCAACGTGCTGGCCGTCCTGCGCGCCGCTCCGGGCGGAGAGGTCGCATACTGCTTCGTGTGCGGCGCCATCTGGGGTTTCGGCGGCCTCACCTGGGGCCTGATGATCCGCTACCTGGGCGTGGGCTTGGGCTTGGCCATGGGCGCCGGCCTGACCTCCGCCGCGGGTACCCTCATTCCGCCGCTGCTCAAGGGCCAGGATGCCATTTCGAAGATGTTCACCACCCCCGCCGGCCTGATATCCGTGGCCGCCGCCCTGGTTTCCGTGGTGGGCATCGTGTTCGTCGGCATGGCCGGCATGGCGAAAGAGCGCGAGCTGCCCGAAGAGGAGAAGAAGAAGGCAGTCGCCGAGTTCAATTTCAACAAGGGCATCATGGTGGCCCTCTTCGCCGGGCTCATGAGCTCCGGCATGAGCTTCGGCCTGCAAGGCGGTCCGGCAATTCAGAGGCTGGCGGAAGTTATCCGGCCCCCCACCTCGGTGGCGTGGGCCGGTATGCCGGTGCTGGTGGTGGTCCTGTTGGGCGGGTTTGCCGTCAACGGCGTGTGGTGCATCCTGCTGAATCTTCGCAACAAGACCGCCGGCGATTACTTCGCCAGGGGCGCCCCTCTCGGGCGGAACCTGATTTACGCCGGTCTGGCCGGAGCCATCTGGTGCTCCCAGTTCATCTGCTTCAAGACCGGCGAGCCGAAAATGGGCCGCACCTCCTACATTGGCTGGGCCGTTCTCATGGCCAGCCAGATCCTCTTCAGCCAGTTGCTGGGCTTGAAGCTGGGCGAATGGAAAGGCTCCGGCCAACGCACCATTCGCCTGCTCATGGCCGGTCTGGCGCTCCTGATCGTCTCGGCGGTGGTGGCGGGCTATGGCGGCTACGTGGGCGCGCAGGCGTGACAGCGCGTGCGGGGCAGGCGCTGTCGCGTGGCTTGTGGGGCAGGCGCTTTCGCCTGCCAATCGCGTTTCTGTTCTCGATGCTTTGCGGCCACCCGCGAACCTGCTACACTAAAAAATGTCTTTGATCGTCCCGCTACAGCTTGGCCGAAATCCACTCTGCCCTGGCTCTCGCCTGAACAGTCAAACACAAGGAAACCCAAATGCGAAACATCTTTGTAGGCAATCTGGATTTTTCAGCGACCGAATCTTCCATCCGTGCGCTCTTTGAGCAACACGGCGCTGTGGATCGTGTCAATCTGGTGACCGACCGCGATACCGGCCGTTCCCGCGGGTTCGCGTTCGTCGAAATGGCGGACTCCGCCGAGGCGGACAAAGCTATCGCCGCCCTGAATGGCGTCGAAGTGAATGGACGCGCGCTGAATGTCAACGAGGCGCGGCCGAAAACCGGCGGCGGCGGCCGCGGTCCTGGCGGTGGCGGGCGTGGCCCCGGCGGCGGTGGGCCTCGGCAGCGCCGCGAGCCCCGCTGGTAAACTGGTGAGTGGCGGCCGGCCGCGGTGGCCGGCTTCGCCCTTAGGAGGCACAGACTATCCCTACTCGATCCCGAACCTCATTCAAGAAGCGGCAGAAAGAAATCGCCCGGATGGAGAAGCAGAAGGACAAGGCCGCCCAAAGGGCGCAGCGCAAGCTCAACAAACCCGAGATAAGCAACCTCGACGAGTTGATTGAGCCCGCCGAACCGTTCGAGCCAATTGGGCCAACTGGGCCGAGTGGCGAGACCACTCCCAACGAGTGACGGCGGAGTCCAGACCGGACCAGCCTGGCTCACTCATGGCGCACCGCCTCCACCGGATCTATGCGCGTGGCCCGGCAGGCGGGCAAGCAGCAGGCCAGCATCGCGACGGCTAGTAACAACGCCGCCACCGACAGATAGGTGACCGGGTTGGCGGGCGAGACGCGGTAGAGTTGGCTGGAAAGCGTGCGCGTAAGAACCCACGCCGTGGGCAGTCCAATCGCCAGAGCAGCGGCCGAAAGCACAAAGCCCTCGCGCAAAACCGTGCCCAGGATTCTCCCGCGGCCGGCGCCCAATGCGATGCGGACCCCGATCTCGCGGTAGCGCGCGGCCACGGCGTAGGAGAACACCCCGTAGATCCCCACCGCCGCGAGGGCCAGCGAGAGCGCCGCCATCAAACCGAGCAGCACGGCCGCCAGGCGGGCACGCCAGGTCGCCAGGCCGATGACCTGATCCATGGTTCTCACGTCGTAGACCCGCGCCTCGGGGTCAAGCGTATGCGCGATCTGGCGCAGGGCCGGGACCAGCGGCCGCGGGTCGCGCGCCGCTCGCACCTCCAGAAAATAGCCTTGCCGGTTTTGCAGAGTCGAGGCATATACGACGGGCCGCGCCTTCACTTCCGGCGGACCGTACTTTACATCGCCGACCACTCCAATGATTTCCCCGATGACCTCGGCCCGATCCCGTCTCATGTGGGGATACTCGATGCGCCGCCCCACGGGGTTCACCCCGGGGAAGAACCGGCGCGCCGCCGATTCGCCGAGGACCACGACTGGCGGGCCGTGGTCGCCGTCGCGCTCGTCGAAAACCCGGCCGGCGACAGTGGGAATGTGGAACAATCCGAAATAAGCAGGGGACGTATTGAGAACGCCCGTATCGATGGTGGCGCCACGACCGTCAACGTGAAGCACCGTGCCTTGGTCGGGGCCGTATGCCGGGAGCATGTCGCTCACCGCGGCCGACTGGACGCCGGGCAGCGCGGCCGCCCGGCGCTGGAGCTCGCTATAGAACTCGCGTTGGACCGCGCCGTCGCGGGAGTGCGGCTGCACGTTCAAAGTGACGATGCTGCGCGTCTCGACGCCGAAATTGGTGGCAAGCAGCGCGGCGAAGCTGCGAATCGTCAGGTCCGCGCCGGCCAGTAGCACTATCGCCAGCGCCATCTGAGCCACCACCAGCGCGTTGCGCAGACGGATGTGCCGCGGTCCGGCCGCTTCCAGGCCGCCCCTCAGACCCTGATTGAGGTCCGCCCGCGCGGCCTGCCAAGCGGGCAGCAGGCCGAAGGCGATTCCGGTAGCCAGCGCAAGCAGGACGCCGCATACCACCAGCGGCAGCTCGATGCGCAATGATTCCGGATCGATGAAGCGGGCGTATTCGAACTGGAAACTCCACTCCTCGGCGGGAAAGATCAGGCCCAGCGCCCGCAGTCCCCCAACGGCCAGCAGCAGGCCGGCAACGCCGCCGGCCAGGGCCAGCAGCATGGGCTCCACCAGCAGTTGGCGCAGCAGCGCGCCGCGGCTTGTCCCCAGCGCCAGCCGGATGGCCAACTCCCTGCGCCGCGCCGTGCCCCGGCCAAGCAGGAGATTGGCCAGGTTGACGCAGGCGATCAACAGGACGCACGCGGTGGCGGCCTGTAGAATCCACAACGCCTTCCGCACTTGCGGATCGACCCTGGCATCGAGCAGCGGCTGGGCGCCTCCGGACCATTTCATCTGGCCGGAAGGGTCGGACGGATGTTCGCGTTCCATCCGCGCCACTAGCCGGCGGACGTCCTCGTCCGCCTGCCGCGGGCTCACTCCGCGCCTGAGGCGGCCAATCGCCTCCAGGTTGTGGCCAGATCTTCCCGGATTTGGATTTTGCATGAAATACGCCGCCATGGGCGCCCATGCTTCGGTACGCCCGGTCTCGCCCTTGAAACCCGGCGGCATTACGCCCACAATCGTCATGGGTATCCCTTCGAGGCGAAGGGTGCGTCCCATAACACCCGGATCGGCTCCGAAATAACGCCGCCAGAGCCCATCCGAGATGAGCATCGCGGAGCGCGCACCCGCGGGCGTGTCCTCCTCGTCCACAAACACCCGCCCGAGTTGCGCGTTGACGCCAATCATCCGGAAGTACTGCGCCGACACGATCTCGCCGGTCAGCGGTTCGTCGATGCCGCTCAACGTCAGGACCCTGGTTTGAAATGCGGCGATCGCTTCAAAGCTGCGGTTCCATTGGAGCAACTCCTGGAATTTCGGATACGACCACGACATCGGGATCGTGCCGCGCCGCTCTTCGGTGAGGATCAGGTGCACATCCATCAGGCGGCCCACATCGCGGTATCCCACCGGCCGCAGAACCACCTTGTAGACCAGCGCAAAGACGGCCATGTTCAAGCCGATCCCCAGCGCCAGCGTGATCACCGCGATCGCCGCGAAACCGGGGCTGCGGCGCAGGGTCCGCAAGGCCAGCCGGAGATCCCGGGCGATCTCGTCCAAAGCGCGCCAGCCCCACGCCTCGCGGCCGGCTTCCTTCAACCGCGTGGCGTTCCCGAATTGCCGCATCGCCGCGTAGCGCGCCTCTTCGGCGGACATGCCGTTGTCGCGGTTCTCCGCGGCCTGCATCTCCAGGTGCGCTTGCATTTCCTCTTCGAGATCGCGATCGAATCGACCGCGGCGAAGAAGAATCGCGCAGCGGCGGCGTAATTCGTCGAGCCATTCCATGGCGAACCTCTCAGGCCGGCTGGACCACGCGGGCGATCGCGTCAAACACCCGGCTGAACTCGGTAACCTCGGCTGCCAGTTGCTTTCGTCCGGCCGGGGTCAGGCGATAAACGCGCGTCCGGCGTTTGGCGGCGGCTTGCACCCACTCGGCCGTCACCAAACCCTTCAGCAGCATCCGCTGCAAGGCCGGATACAGCGAGCCCTCTTCAACCTGCAGCACGTCGTCCGACATCTCCTTGATCCGCTTGGCGATTGCATAGCCGTGCAGAGGACCCTGCGATAGGACCTTCAGAACCAGCATGATCAAGGTTCCGGGCGGAATTTCGGGGTATGATTGAGAAGATTCTCTTTGCATAGATAATCTATGGAATATTCTTTACCCGAATCGGGTCGATGTCAAGCAGGATTTGCGGAGTTCATATGCCGTGCGGACTCCCCCGAAATGGCGCCCACGCGTTGGAGTAGCATCAAAGGTGAAGTAATGCCAGACGCCGCCAAGCACGAACAGCCATCCCGAATCCCTGGTCAGCAGGAATGCGAACACCCACGGAAGCCAGACCCCGCTGCGTTGGCGAAACTGCTAGATGAATGGATGCACGGCGATGAGGCGGAACAGAAGGAGACGTTCGAGTTCCTTCGACGCGCCCTGGAGGAGGATCGTCCGGCTGGCCGCAAGCTCTTCTCGTGAGCTTGATCGTTCTGCTGGACGCGGGTCCGCTTGGGATGCTCACGAATCCGTCGTCCGCGCGCATCTGGCGCGAAATCGCGTAAAGTCCTGGGGTTCGTCGTCCGCGTCGTCCTCGCTTCGAGTTACCATGAACCGAGTCGCCATCTTCCGAGGCTGAAACTATGCGTCACTCCACCGTTGACCGGCAAGCGTCCAGCGCCCTGTGCGCGCTTTTCTTCGCCGCTTGTCTTCCCTTGTCCGCCCAGAGCGCCCAACCGCTCAACGGCATCGCCCACGTTGCCTTTCGCGTCTCCGACGTGCCTAAATCACGCGAGTTTTACCGGACGCTCGGCTGGGAACAGGCCTTCGAGTTCGGCGACGATAAGGGCACGGCTACTTCCTATGTCAAGGTGAGCGACCGCCAGTTCATCGAGTTGTATCGCGCCGCCAGTCCCTCGGATTCGCTCGGCCTGATGCATATCTGCATCGATGCCGCCGACGTCGAGGCCGCCGTCGCCGCTTGTCAGGCAGCCGGGCTCACGCCCAGCAAGCCCAATAAGGCGCGCGCCGGCAACCTGCTGTTCAACCTCCAGGACCCCGAGCGGCGCTTCCTCGAGTTCTGTCAGTATCTGCCTGGATCCCTCCACATGACCGGCGCCGGCAAGTTCCTGGAGGCCGGGAGCGCTTCCAATCACATGGTTCGCGTCAGCCAGCAGGCCACGGACATGGCCGCCGAGAGGGCCTTTTACACGACCAAGCTGGGGTTCGCGGACCGCGGGAATGGCCGCCTTGAAGTCCCCGGCCGCTACGGCGAGTCCATCGTTCTGGAGCCCGCCGCCGCCGACTGGAAACCGCGGTTGGTCTTCGAAGTTCGCGACCTGCAGCAGGCCGCGGCGGACATGCGCAAGCGCGCCATCCCCTTCACCGTCACCAGCGACTCGGTGGTGGTGCGCGATCCGGACGGCGCATTCCTGGTCTTCGCCGTTACCCGCTGACCGGGTCCCTCACCGCCCCATCCAACCGCCGTCTACCACCAGCACGTGGCCGTGGACATAATTCGCCGCATCCGAGGCCAGAAAAACGGCCGCGCCCGCCACGTCCTCGGGCTCGCCCCAGCGCCCCGCCGGAATCCGCTCCAGAATCTGCCGGCTTCGTACCGCGTCCGCCCGCAGCGCCTTGGTGTTGTCGGTGGCCATGTAGCCGGGAGCGATGGCGTTGACGTTGATCCCTTTTCCGGCCCACTCGTTCGCCAGCGCCTTGGTTAATTGCGCCACCCCGCCCTTGGCGGCCGCGTACCCCGGAACCGTGATGCCGCCCTGAAACGCCAGCAGAGAGGAGATGTTGACGATCTTCCCGTGTCCGCGCTCCAGCATGTGGGAGCCAACCGCCCGGCACAGCCGGAACACCGCCGTCAGGTTCACTTCCAGCACCGCGTCCCAGTAGGCGTCGGTGTGCACGGCCGCGGGCGCGCGCAGGATGATGCCGGCGTTGTTCACCAGAATGTCCAGCCCGCCCATGGCGGCCAGGGCCTCGCCCACCAATCGGTCCACTTGCGCGCGGTCGGAAAAGTCGGCTGTCAGGCAGCGCGTCCGCGCGCCGGTTTCCTGGTGGATGCGCTTCTCGGTGGCCTCCGCCGGAGTGAGGTCGTGCAAAACCACATCGGCCCCGGCGCGCGCCATGCCCAGGGCGATCCCCGCGCCCAACCCCTGGCCGGCGCCCGTCACCAGGGCCACCCTTTTGTCGAGACGAAACATGGCGTCCCTACTTTCCCGCGCGGCCGCGTTCCAGGCCGGAGCCCCCGCCCGCGAATTCGGGCTGCACGTTCACCACGCCAAATTGCCGGTCTTCGCCCTCGCGGTTGGCGGCCATCATCCACAGGAAATTAATGCAGGAACCCGGCGCCGCCACGTTGGGATGGTAGCCTTGCGGCATCAGCACCACGTCGCCGTCCCGAACGAACGTCGCCAGCTCCGGATCCTGCCGGTTCGAATACACGAACTGCACCCCGAAGCCCGGCGCCGGCATATCGACGTAGAGGTACGCTTCCTCCAGCATCACCCCGTGCTCGTGCGGCGGCCAGGAGGTCCAGTTTCCCGGCTTGCTGAACGTCACGCCGGCCACGATGCGTCCGGCCTGGACGTTCTTGCCCAGCAGGATGTTGATGGTGCGCTCGCAGGTGGGGCCGCCGGTCGCGAAGTGCAGCCCCGGGTCCTTCTGGATCTCGGCGAAAGAGACGAACTGGGCGGGGTACGTCCGTTCGACGGCGGCCGAAAGCTCCGCGAAATCGCAGCCTTCGGCGCCCGCGGTCACGCGGAAAGGCGTCGCGCGCGGGATGTACAGCGCATCGTAGCGCCCCAGCGCGTATTCCACTCCGCCTGCCCGCACCGCCGCGCCGCCGCGCAGGCAGACCAGCCCGGTTTCCCGGTCGCCGGGATCCACCTCCACCGGCGCGTCGCCGGCATCGAGCACAATGCGGCCATAGTAGAGATGCCGCGAAGCGGTCGTCTCCGGCGTCACGGATAAGTGACGCCCCTTCCGCGCCCCCGTGTTCCTCACAATGCACGTCCCGTTACGAATCTCGTCCAAACCTGTCGATGTCATGTTGTCACCCTTCTAAGGTGGAGTCCTAACCGCGACCCTTCTATCCGAATCTTCCCACCCGGCGCGCGTCCGATCAACTGGCTTTCGCTACATTGGCCCGGCGGCGCGCGCAAAACCGCCAAGGCGTTCCCAGGGTTTCGCGCCTTCGTCGACTAACTAAGTCGCCAACAACCGCCTTATCCGCCGGAAGCCCTCTTCGCCGCTGGTCAGTACCGGGACTCCGAACACCCGCTCGGGCTCGGGATACGTGAGTTTGAACAGCGACATGGAAATCTGCGCCAACACCACTCTGTCGAACGGCTCGCGCGCGGCCGCCTCCCGTATGGCCTGCGCGATGGTCTCGTTGTGCCCGGCGATGTCTCCCAGGCCCAGGCTATGAAACGCCGGCTCCACCACGGCTTCGGCGATGGAGACGCGCGTCCCCAGCTTCGCCGCGGTTTCCTCCAGCAGCTCGCGCGAGTTGCGGACGGTGGGCGCGTGCGTGGCCACCAACAGTATGCGGCCGCCCGGCGCGGCCGCGGCCTCCATCATCGCCTCGTCGATCTGCACCACCGAAACCGCGTACTTCCGCAGCGCCTCGCGCACCGCCCCGGCGGCCCGGTTCATGGTGGAACAAGTCAGCAGGAGGGCATCCGCGCCGTGCAGTTGCACCAGGTCCTCGGCGTAACGGATGAACCGGTCAATGTTAGCCTGCGGCGGGCAGGGCCGCCCGTCGCGATGCGCTTGCATGGAGTGGAGCTGCACGGCGTCGTTGCCCACCGCGATCAGCTTGGCCCCCGGCAGGATCCGGCGTCCGAAATAGGTGGCGAACAGCGAGACCCAACTGGCCCCGTTCAGCAGTCCCACGGTCTTGCCAATCAGGTCCGGGTCGCCGGCGGGCTCGGGCTCCAGGCTGGGAACGCTGCAAACCCGCATATACAGGCTGAACAGCGTCAGGTCGTCTTCGATTTGGTGGTTCATAGGGTCAGTCAGCGCCTGGTCGAAAGCGAAGCGCCCCATGCCAGCAGCGCCCCCGCGGCCGCGCTCAACGGCATCACCGCGGTATGCCAGAGCATAACATGCAAGGCCTGGAAATTCGGACAGTGAAGCTCCAGCATGGTCACGCCGGCCAGTCCCCCGAGTGTGCCCGCCAGCAACCCGGCGGCAATGGACTTCACCGCAAAACCGCGTCGCAGAAGCAACCAGCCACCGAGACCCGCCGGAATGGCTTGAAGCAGGCCCGCGGTCAGGCAGGCGGCCCCTTGGGACACGAAGCGGTCAGTCCGGTAGTCGCGAAACACCACCGCAAAGAGGGCCAGCAGCGCCAAGCTGCCAGCCCCCAGGAGAACCCCCGGCGACACCCGGCGCCTGCTTCCGGGAATCGTTTCGCCGACGCACGCCGTGGCCGCCAGCCATATGAGGACTCCCAATGCGGGAAAGATCAGCGCGCGCGCCACAAGGCTCAGGTTCCGGATGCCGTGGAGGCCTAATAAGGCTGCGCCGGCCAGAGCAACCGCCATGCAGATCGAAGCCAGCCCGCCCACCAGAACCCGTGCCGGCGGCAGCGCACGGACCGGGCCCAGCGAAGACCCGATGGATCCGGCGATGGAGTCGAGCAGGGCGGGGTCCACCTCATTGGGAGCTTGGGCGGCGCGCGTCAGGATTTCGTCGATCTCTTCATCCCTCACGAGAGATCTCCCTTCGAGCCTTGGCTCGGCCCCATGCCGCCCAGCCGCGCCCTCAAACTCTCATAAGCCCGATGGGCTTTCTGCTTCACCGATCCTACGCTCGACGAAGTGGCGCGCGCCACCTCCTCCAGCGACATCCCCGCGACCTTCAACATCTCGATCACTTCACGCTGGCTCTCGGGAAGAGGGGCCAGGAGCTCCGCCAAATCCGGGGTCCCGCCGAGTTCCGCCGGCATTACCGCCGCCACGGACATTTCCTCCAGCCGTTCTTCGCGGGCCGCCGCGCGGCGCGCCTTTCGGTAGTGGTCCACGCGAACGTGCCGGGCAATCGCGTAAAGCCACGGCAGCACCGGCTCGCCTACGCGGTAGGTGTGCCGCACCTGGTGAATGCGCAGCCAGGTTTCCTGCAACAGGTCGTCCGCGTCGCCCCGGCTGGCGAATTGGACCAAAAAGAATCTGTGCATCCGCGGGCTCAAACGACGGATCAGGGCCGTAGCGGCGGCGATATCGCCCTGTTGATAACTGGCCATCAGCATTTCCAGATCTCTCTCCGGGTACATGGGGAAGAAGCCGCTCACCCAATTATTGCCAGGACACCCGCGCCCCGTCTACCACCGCCGTTAACAAGTACTCCATGCAAGTCATGTAATGGAACATACGATAGACGGAACCGAAAAGTTACGGAGGGGCTGTTCGATACCACCGCAGCGGCCCAGGCTGGCCCGGCCTCCGGCGCGCGTAACTTTCTTTCCCCCGCCAGCGAAAACGCTTTTGACGACGAATGACCGGCGCTTTCCGGATATCGCCAGGCCGCGACGTCCTGAGGCGCGGGCCGACCACGAATTGTGAGGGGAACATGATGAAGCTTCGCAAAGTCCTAGAAAACAACGCCAGCCGTAAGTCGCACACGCCGGCGCAGGCAACGTCCAGGAGGAGCCAATGAAGACATACTCGCTTTTCAGCATACTGGTCCCACTATTCGGAGTGGGCGCCGCGGTTCTGGCCGATACCGGACAGAGCGCTTTGGTGGTTACGGCGTCAAACGCCGCCACGAACCAGCTCCTGGTTTATGACTCCGGCGGCAATCTGATCCAAACTGTTCCCACCGAGGGTCAAGGCGGCGTCAGCGGCAACGCCGGCGGCATTGAAGCGATGGGTGGATTGGTGGCCGTGGTAAACTACGGCTCGCAATCCGTGTCCATATTGGAACGGCGGAACAATCGCTTCCAGATGAAGCAGTTGGTGTCCACGGTTTCCGGCCCGGTCAGCGTGGCGTTCGGCGCGGACCATCTATATATCCTCGGGGCCTCCAAGGTCGAATCCCACCGTATGTTTGGGTCGACTGTGGGCCTCGCTCCCGATGGAGTGGTCCCGCTGCTCAAAGCGGATGGGTCCGCGGCCCAGGTGGGTGTTGTGCAGAACCAGCTCGTCATCACGGAAAAGAGCAACACAATTGAAACGGTGGATATGCTTCCCGATGGAGCCGTGAGTGGACTTCCCACGCTGGTGCAGAACATACCGGCCAACGTCAACACGCCGTTCGGATTGGTCACGCGTGGCGACGATGCCTACGTCACCATCGCTCACGCCAATGAGATCAGCCTGGTTCGAAATGGCGCGGTTCTCACGGTCACCGGCTCGGGTACGCAAATGGCCCCTTGCTGGCTGACGCTGGTGGGGCCGTTTCTCTTCTCGAGCAATTCGCCCAGTATGAGCGTCTCACGGTATGCCGTTTACGGGCAGAAGATCGTGCAGGACGCAGCCGTGGCAGCCACGCTGAACGGCGATCCCACGGATATTGCCTCGGGAGCCGGATTGGTGGCGGTGATCGACGGCAGCGGCGCCGTCTCGCACCTATCGATCTTCAGCGTCGACGAAGATGGCAACCTGACCCTGGGAAGCGCGGCCACGATCAGCGGCGCAGCCAACGGCGTGGCGGTCGTTCGCGGCGAGTAGTGAGGGAGTGACACGGCCCGGTGGAGATGCCTATCTCACAACTGGGCCGTGCCGCCTCTCCGCGCCAGGACGGGTTAGTGTCCCGCCCCGCGCCCCACCTCGGCGAGCTGATACTCACCTTCCCACTTGCATTCCACTTCCGTGGGGGAGAGCAGCCGGCTCCGGAAAGCGCCGCCCCCCGTCGCCCCGTTGTACTTGCCGGTGCCGCCGGTCATCGTCCACGTGCCCTCCATGTGCGTCTTGTCGCCGGTGGTTGCGACCCTTGCTTCGAACGTGCCCCGGTCGTAGTCGCCATCCGCGTGCTTATTGAGGAAACAGCCCCGCTGCGTGCCGTTCCCCGCGATTAGGTCGCCCACTCCCCAATAGGTGATGCTCGCATTGTTCCAAAGTGGATCTTCGGACTTCTGCATCCCCGCTATCTGCATCATGCTCACCTCATGGCCGGCCACGTCCCCTTGCGGAATCGTCGTCAGCCAGGTCGTCTTTGCGTTGAACGAACCAGACAGCTTTGGCACGAAACCCTCCTTTTATTCCGAATGCTCCGAGCTTTCGCTCGCGTGTGTTCGATTGTGGACTCGTTTCACGCGGCGTGTCAAAGGGTTCTTTGCGGGGGAGTGTGCGGAAGGGCACGCGCAAACCCGTCGCGGCGCGCCTTGCATGGCTCTGCACTACGGCCTGGCGAGCCGCGACCGTCAGGTCAGAACTGGACCGTCACCCATCTCAGCTCGCCTTCCGCAGTACATCCTCCACCGCCTCGGGATGCTTTGCGATGACGGCCAGCAATACCCGCGTGCGCGCATCCGGACGCGACCTGCCCTGCTCCCAGTTTCTCAGCGTGGCCGGAGGGAAACCAAACTTCGTCGCGAACTGCGCCTGGCTCAGCCCCATCTTCGCCCGGATCTCCCGTACGTTCACATCCGGAGCGTGCACCAGGGTCACGCGGGCGCAGGCGTTCTCGCCGCGCGTCCACGCAATCGCCTGTTCCAACCCCTCGACGACGCGCGCGCCGACGGTGGGCCGCTTTTTCGCCGACCGCTTGGTTTTCGCCTTCGTGTTCACTGTAGCATCCCCTTCTTCGCCGGATATCCCGCAACCAGAACCGGAACCAACCGCTTCATGGCGTTGCGCTCTTGAGCGCGATGCGAATTCTGTCGTTGGCGCCCAAGACCCGGCGGTAGGACGCCGCCGCCGCCACCGCCGCGCCCAGGAAGCGGCGCCGGTTGGTCTTGCCTTCGGAACCGTTCGATGCCATAAGCCCATAGTAGGCCGATTCACGCGCGGCCGCTGTGGCCGCGTGCGGGCGGGAGCGCTTCCATGGAGGCTGTTGCTATGATATTGCTGTGGGCAATATAGAATTTGCCTGGGATTGGCGCAAAGCCCGATCCAACATCGCCAAGCACGGCGTCTCATTCGAGGAGGCTCAAACGGTTTTTCTCGATGAGAACGCCCGTTTGATCGACGATCCGGATCATTCGGGTGAAGAAGAGCGATTTGTGTTGCTGGGGTACAGCTTCCGGGCGCGATGCCTTATCGTCAGCCACTGTTACCGGGGAGCCGCCTCGGTCATCCGGCTGATCTCCGCCCGGCCCGCTACCCCGAAAGAACAGAAGCTGTATTGGAGTTTCCGATGAGAGCCGAATACGATTTCTCCCGATCCCGCAAGAACCCTTACGCCAAGCGGCTCAAACGCCAGATCACCATCCGCCTCGACGCCGCATCGGTCGACTATTTCAAGCGACTGGCCGCGGACTTGGGGATGCCATACCAGAACCTCATCAATCTCTTCCTGAGGGACTGCGCGATGCGCAAGCGGCGTCCCTCTATCGACTGGCCCGGGGACGCCGCCAAACTACCGGCGTCCCGGTAACCGGCGCCACAGCGCTACAGCTTCAGCTCCCAGCCCTTTCGCATTTCCGGCTTCACCCATCGGCTGGCCTCGGCGCTATTGGTGAAGCGCATGTCGCGGCTGTCCCATTCGAGCTTGCCGGGGACGCGCCACGCGATCACCGCCAGCGCCAGCCACTCGGCGAACGGCGCCGTGATGCTGAAATCGGAGCACGAGCGTTCGCCCCCTTTGCAGGCGCGGACCCAATCCGCCATGTGGCCCGGCGAGCGCGTCAGCAACGGCGCCGGGAGCGTGTACTCCGCCCATCTGGCGGCCGGCAGCAGCCAGACGCCCTCGCCGCGCTCGTGGGTTGCCAGCATGCCTTTCGTTCCGATGAGGAGGGCCCCGTTGCCGGCCAGTATGCCGGGTTTGGCCGGCTCCAGTTCCGGTCCGTAGACGGCCACTCCAGGGCCTCCCGGGCTGGTCCGTCGGGCCGGCCCCGCCGGAGCGCCGGCCGCACCGCCGCGCGCGGCTCCAGGGACGGTCCCGCCGCGAGCCCCGCCACGGCCTCCACCGGCGCCCCCGCCACGCCCCGCGGCCAGCGCTCCCCGTCCCATGGGGCGGCCCTTGTCGCTCAGATTGTCCGCCGGCGGCAGGATGGTTTCGTGTTCCATCCCCGGAACCTGGAACGCCTCCGGATCGGAAGCGTTCACCGAGTCGTGGTAGTAGACCGTGACCGCGGGCATCTTTCCGCGCGCCGGAAACTCCAGCCGCACGATGCCGCGATTGGGATACGTGATGCCGCTCTTGCCCTCCTGGCGCGTGCATTCCACGCTGGTGGGCGCGCCCAGTTGCAGCGCGAATTGCACCGGCGATGCGGTGTGCGTGGCCCAGTTTCCAATTTGCCCCGTACCGAAATCCAGAAACCCGCGCCAGTTGTAAGGGACGTAGCGGTCGCTGAACGGACGCGGCCGCGCCCGGCCCTGCCAGCGATCCCAATCCAGAGTGCTCGGAACCGGCGATTCCGGAGGCGGCTGCTGCAAGCCCGTGGGATGCGTCCCGGGCGTGGTCGATATATGGGCTTCCGTCACGTCGCCGATGGCTCCGGACCACACCATCTCGGCCGCCACGCGCGTGCATTCGTGGGAGAATCCCTGGTTGCCCATCTGCGTGGCTACCTTGTATTTCACCGCCGCATCCCGCAGCAGGCGGGCTTCCCATGGGGTCTTGGTGAGCGGCTTCTCCACGTAAACGGACTTCCCGCGCTCCATCGCGGCCAGCGCCACCGTGGCGTGCATGAAGTCCGGCACGGCCACGATGCAGGCGTCGATGTTCTTGCCCTCTTTGTCGAGCATGACGCGGAAATCCTTGTACTTCGGCGCCTTGTCGAAGCGCTTGAATACCGGCGCGGCGCGATCTTCATCGACGTCGCACAGGGCCACGATGTTTTCGGTGCGCGCGGCGTCGCCCGAATCCGCCGCCCCCTGGCTGCCGCAACCGACAACCGCGATGTGGAGCTTGTCGTAGTAAGGTTTGTAGCCCAGCGCCTTGAGCGACGGCTCGCTCCCGAAGCCGGCGGCGGGCACGGCCCCGGCCAGCAGCGCGCCCTGGAAAAAATACCGTCTGGAAAAACCGCTATCGGACATGGTGACCTCAGTTTATCAGAGGCTGGGATTCAGTCACGGTAGCGTGCGCTCACCACTCGATCCGAATGAGCGACACCCCATGCAGCGGCAAAGCGAACTCCAGGTGAACGCGGCCGTCCTGTGCGCTCACCCACCGCGGCGACTCGATCAACTGAAGCTGTCCGGCGCGCTCCAGCAGCGCGTATTGTTCCGTGGTAGGCTGCCGTGGCGACCCCATCTGCTTCCAGAACTCGAATGAGTTGCTGTAATGTTCGTCCACGCGGTAGTGCTGCACCAGCGCGCTCCCGCGCGGCAGCCCCGAAACGACAAGGTCGATGCCGGCCGCCGGCCCCGGCTTCTCGGAATCGTGATAATGGGAAATCAGGACCGCCGCCGAGTGTTCCCCGGCGCTGGCCATGGCATGTACGTCCGGCTTCCCCTTGACGCCCGACGCCAGCATGTCTTCGAGAGACGCCGCCGCGGGATCCTCCACCGCCACCCGCTCCCCGGTCATCATGCCCAACATGCGGAAGACGTTCAAAACGGGCTTGTCGATTCCGTTGGTCGCCAGATCGCGGAAACCGTCGAAGTACGGCTGATCCTCGAATTCGAACGCCCATGTGACGGCCCCCAGCAGGTTCACCCCGTACTTCGCCGCCAGGTCCAGATGCCGCGGCATCACCGCCGCCGTGTAACTCGCATACATCACGCCGTTGCGGTACGCGTTCTGTGGATAGACCCGCGAAGAACACGCCGCGCACCCCTCGGGATCGGACTCGCCCACGATCACCGGGCGCTCCTTCAACTCGGGATAAGAGGCCACTATCTCAAAACCCTTGGCTAAGTCGCGAAGCTGGTTCTCGATCCCCATGACCACGCCGCCCTCCACGAACTTCGGCGACCCTTTGGCGTGGAAGCTGACGAAATCGAGCGGCGCCCCTGTCTTGCCCGTTGCATAGTTCTTGCCATGGAGCGCATGGTCGATGAAGTTCCGCAGGAATGCCGCCGCGTTCGCGCTCGCCGGTCCGGTGGAATCCGGTCCGCCAATCCGGGCCGTCGGAATCGCGCGTCTCACCGCATCCGCCGCGTAATCGTAGAGCTTGTGGTATTCTTCCGGCGTTCCTTTCCAATACCCGCCGTTGGGCTCGTTCCACACCTCCCACAGCCAGGATTCCACTTCGGGTCTCCCATACTTCTCCACCGAGTGCCGCGCCCACCGGTAGACTAACTCCGCCCACTTACCGTAGTCCTTGGGCGGATAAGCCCAGCCGGTATAGATATCGCCGTAGGTATCGCCCGGCTTCCAGTTATGGCGATAGGGCTCCGGCCGTGATGAGAGAGCCTCCGGCATGAACCCAATCTGCACCAGCGGCTTCATCCCCCGCTGGATATACGTATCGAAGATCCGGTCGATGATGGTCCAGTCGTAAACCGGCCGGCCGCTGGCGTCTTCCGTGTAGGCATTGGTCGAGCCCCACTTGAGCGCGGGCGTGCCATCGCCGGTCACCAGCAGGCTGTGGACCCGAACATACACCGGCGCGGAGCTCAGCGCTGAGAGTTCCGACAGCAGTTTCCGGCCATCCTTCATATAGGTGTAGTTAGGCTCGTCATGGCCGAAGAACGACCAGATGGGGCGTAGCGGCCTAATGCGCCGTCCAATATCCACCCGCACCGGAACGGACTGCGCGCCGGCGGACGATGCCATTCCCACGCAGATGCCGAGCAAGGCCCAATAAAGTCTCTTCATCGTCCGCGTTACCTCCCTTCGCCACGGCAAGTATAACCTGCCGCGCCCCGCGAACATAGGCGGCATTGCCGCTGGGTTCTTCGCGGTTGCAGCCGGGATAAAGGTATGCCATTATCTTGATCGGGATCCCGGGCCTCACCATGTGGAAATTCTCGTTTACGATACTCGCCCTGGCCCTCTCGCTTTCGGCGTTCGGCCAGAGCTATACCGTTCGAACCATCGCCGGCGGCGGCCTGCCGGAGAATCTCCCGGCCCTTTCCGCCAGCTTGGGAACGCAGATGATCGCCATCGCCCCCGGCAAGCAAGGCGATTTCTTCATCGGTCTCAATCACTACGCGGTGGTGTTGCGCATGGATTCCTCCGGAGTCCTGACGCGCGTCGCGGGGAACGGGACCTCGGGTTTCAGCGGCGATGGCGGCCCCGCCACCAGCGCCCAATTTCAAAACCCGCGCGGGCTGGCCGTGGATTCCGCGGGCAACCTATACATAGCGGACTGGTTTAACTACCGTGTCCGAGAAGTCTCCAATGGTGTGATTACCACCGTGGCGGGAAACGGCGGCAGTGGCTTCAGCGGAGACGGCGGACCGGCCACCGAGGCCCAGATCGGCGCCCCCGTCGCCGTCATCGTGGATGCCGCCGGCAGCCTCTACATCGCCAGCGGCACGCGCATTTTCAAGGTCTCGGACGGTGTCATCTCCACGGTTGCGGGCAATGGAACCTCGGGTTTCAGTGGCGACAACGGCCCCGCCGTCGACGCGCAGTTGAGCGGCGCCGCGGGTATGGCCCTGGCCGCCAACGGCGATCTCTACTTCGCGGACTGTAACAATTCCGTGGTCCGCAGAGTTTCGAATGGCGTCATCGCCACCGTGGCGGGAACTTGGCCGGGCACATACAGCATCGGCAGTTTCGGCGGGGATAACGGCCCCGCCGCCACTGCGCAGTTGTCCTTCCCCTCCGCGGTCGCTTTCGATGCGGCCGGCAGTCTCTACATCGCGGATTCCACGAACGGCCGCGTGCGCAGGGTGTCGAACGGCATCATCACCACCGTTGCGGGCAATGGGTTCCCGCCCGGGCGCGGCGATGGCGGACCCGCTGTCAACGCCGTTTTGATCGATCCGAACGATCTCGCGTTCGATTCCGCCGGCAACCTCTACGTCGCGGACTCCGGCGATTATCGGGTCCGCGTGATTTCGAATGGCGTCATCGCCACCGCCGCCGGCGGCGGAGTCGCCGCTGGCGACAACGGTCCCGCCGCCCGCGCTCAGTTCGATGTCATCTCCAGCGTAGCGGTCGATCCCGCGGGCAATGTTTACGTCGCGGACGAGAACGATAACCGCGTACGCATGGTTTCGGACGGCATCGTCACCACCGTGGCCGGAACCGGCGTCGCGGGCTTCGCGGGCGATAACGGCCCCGCGGCCGCCGCTCAGCTTAATAGCCCTTTGGGCGTCGCCGTGGATTCCCAGGGCAATCTCTACATCGCGGATTACGAAAACAACCGCGTCCGCAAGGTGTCCAATGGCGTGATTGCCACCGTAGTGGGAAACGGCTCCACGGGGCCCGGCGGAGACGGCGGCCCGGCCGTCAACGCCCCGGAACCGGGGCCGATGGCAGTGGCACTGGATGGCGCCGGCAATCTCTACATTCTCGATGCGGCCCTCCGCCTGCGCGAGGTGTCGAACGGGATCATCACCACGTTGGCGGGGAGTTTGCCGGATTACAACTGCATTTGCTTTTTCCTTCCGTCATCCATTGCCGTTGACGCGGAGGGTGACGCCTACCTCGTCGATGCCGACGGCAATGACGTCGACGAGATCGAAAACGGCGCCGTGGTCACCGTGGCGGGGAACGGCGCATATGGCTTCAGTGGGGACGGCGGCCCGGCCACGGCCGCCGAGTTGTTCGGCCCGTCCGGATTCGCCGTGGACGCCTCCGGCAATCTCTTCATCGCCGACACAATTAACCAACGCATTCGCCGCGTCTCGCATGGCGTAATCGAGACCGTGGCGGGCAACGGGACGGTCGGTTTCGCCGGCGATGGCGGCCCGGCCACCAGGGCTGAATTCGCCGCGCCGGTGGCCATCGCCATGGACGCGGGCGGGAGTCTCTACGTGGCCGACCAGGGCAATCGCCGGATTCGCGTGTTGATTCCGGCGCGCCGGCGCCCAGCGCCGAGCCGGTCCCCGAAGCCGCCTTCACGGGCGCCCACAAATCCCCGCGACCCTTCGGCTACGCGCTGATGTGACAGGCAGATCCCCGAACGCAAGCGCGTTTGTCAGTATCGATCATGTTCTTTAGGTCTCCTCGGCCTTCCCGTCGGGTATTGCTCGGCAAAATCCCACCGATCAGCTCGTCCGGCCTGTCCGGTTTAATCGCCCTTGCATGGCGAATAAAAAGCGAATACCATCGGAGTTTAGGACCGGCTCACGCTCCGCGCTTGGTTCGGACAGAATTCTGGCTTTCCGTATTGACTGAAAACTGGCTATCCGCTTATACTGCACTAGATGCCAAAACATGAGCTTGAAAGCTTGCTTTGAAGGGAGCCGCTGCCATGGCCGAAGCCAAGGTTCGACAATCACATCGCCCGGGGAAGGAAACGTCGCTAACGGCTGCGGCGGATACGGCGACGCTCAATTTCAAGGTCACGACTGAATTCAAGAAGGAGTTCAAGGGATACGCCGTTAGCCAGAGCATGACGATGGTGGAACTCCTGAGAGAGGGTTTTGAGCTTACCAAGCAAAAGCGGAAGCAGTGATGCTCGGGGAAGATGGCAAGCTGATGGAACCGATGTGCCGTGAACTCAAGTCGACGCCTAGTAACGTGCCAGCTTCGGAGTGTGCTGTCAGAGACGGAGCCCGGATGGCAGAATGCCCATGAATACTCCCGCTCAATGGCTATTTGACCTAGGGGCTGCCCCACCTCGTGGCGTTGTCGACGGCCTGGTACCTGTGGCCACATACGAACACAACGGACGCCCCCCAGAAGAGGTCGCCATCATGGAGAAGGCGGCGGCATATGGCGCCCACTCGGTTTTTTTCGAAGCCGGGCGCAATGGCAGGCCGGCGATCTCGCAGGCTTTCGTCTTCGTCTCACAGGGCCCTGAGGACGACATAAGTTTTGCTGAACTGCACAAACGTCTCTGGAGTTGGGGCGGCGTTCCGCTGATCTACCGCAAGACGCCGGGCCTTGTGCAGCTTTTTCGGTGCGCCCACAAGCCCGACTTCGTGTCCGCCACTGGCGAGATCGTCTGCAAGCCGGTCAAGACGCTGAAAATCGCCGCCAAGATCAGCAGCAGCGATGCCTGGTGGGATGCGACGCGCCTGCGTAACGGTACTCTTTGGGACGATCCCGACGTCTGCAAGATAATGTTGTCTGTCTCCCAAGCCGCGCACAAACGCCTTATTGATGAGGTTCGGCAACTCAACAGCGACCTGGATGAAGAAGGCATTCTCAAGAAGCACCTTCGGCGCCACCTGCTGATCCTCTCATTGCTGATCGCCTACCTCGAAGAACGCGGCGTCTTCCTCCCGGGCTACTTCGGTGAGTTTCTCAAGGGCGCTACGAAGTTTTTCCAGGTCCTGGCGGATGGCAAGGCTCTGGTCGCTCTCCTGGAGGACTTGGAGGAAAGGTTCAACGGTCACGTCTTCATCTTCAATCAAGCTGACACTGAGTCTTTGAAAGCCAGCACTCAACTCGCCCGTTTCGCAAGGCTTATCGAAGCGCGTGAAGATCTGGGGGGCCAGTTGACCCTCTGGCAACTGTATTCGTTTAAAGATCTACCCGTGGAACTGATCAGCCACATTTACCAGATCTTTGTGAAAGACAGCGAAACTTCCGTCTATACGCCGCCATTCCTCGTCCGTCTCATGCTGGAGGAAGCGCTGAGCTGGGAACGCCTCGATCGTTTGCAGGAGCGTGATGAAGTTATCCTCGATCCCTGCTGTGGCTCGGGCGTCTTTCTCGTCGAGGCTTACAAGCGGTTGGTGCTCCACTGGCGCAGCCGCAACGGGTGGAAGAGACCGGGAATCCCCGTCCTCAAACGCCTGCTGAAAAAGGTCCACGGCATTGATCTGGAAGACGGCTCCGTCGAACTCGCGGCCTTCAGCCTGTGTCTGGCGCTCTGCGACGCTTTGGAACCAGAGGAGATCCGCGCCAGCATCAAGCTCTTTCCTCCACTGGCGGGGAAGACGCTTCATCATTCCTGTTTCTTCGATGCAAAGGAACGGCGGTTGTTGAAGGAATCAGTTGGCGCCATCGTCGGAAATCCTCCCTTCGAGTCAAGCCTCAATACTCCAGCGGCCGAACGCAGCTACGAGCACTACGAGAAAACCCACGGTCCGTTGCCCGACAAGCAACTGGCATACCTCTTCCTGTACGAGGCCATGGGTATGATCGCCGAGGGTGGTGTGCTCAGCATGCTCCAGCAGTACAACTTCCTTTACAACCAACAGTCCGTCGAGTTCCGGCGTAACTTCATCGCGAAGTGGGACGTTCGGGAAATGCTGGACTTCATTTCAGTGCGAGGGTTATTCCAAAAAGGCGGTGCCGACACTAAGGTTATTGTCGTAGTGGCAGAAGCCGCGCCGGCCCCCGCCGGGCGCAAAATCCTTCATGCCACCTTCCGGCGTAGCGGGCGGATCGATGCTGAACAGGGATTTGACATCGACTACTACGATCTGCACTGGTTGCCGCACCAACTTGCCCTGAGGAATGACGATGTGTGGCGAACAAATCTATTGGGCGGCGGACGAGTGTTGGGATTTGTTGAGCGCCTGCAGGCTTTTCGCACACTCGGACAATACGCTGAGGCGCAGGGATGGGACTTCGGAGAAGGATTCATAAAAGGTGGGCGAGGTGTCTCGAGGCCCTCGACCCACGTGGCTGGTAAACCGCTTCTCCAGTCCCACGCGCTCACCGATGAGGGAATCGACGAGAATGGAATAACAGTAGCGCCACCAGGCCCCTACGAAGGGCCTCGCTCCGAGAAGCGGTTCACGCCGCCGATGCTTCTTGTCCGCGAGCACATGGACCTACCACACGACATTTGGGAAAAATACTACCTTACCTACAAAGCGCAAATCGTGGGATTCTGCGCACCCCAGGCGCGAAGTAGTAACCTGCGGGCCGCCGGTGCCTGGCTAAGGGAAGTCAAACGCCCCCTCCAGGCTTTCGTGGCAGCGATCAGCACCAGTCTATTCTCGCGCAGAGCGACAGCTGTCTGTGCGGACGAAATCTTCGCTTTGCCTTACCCCGAGAGCGGCACTCTCGACCTCAGCCAGAACGAAGAGATCCTCGTTGACGATATCGTGGATTACTACCGCGACCTGATTCGGCTAGGCGAAGACTCCACGGCGATGAAGGAGAGTGCTCACGCTGCGCTTCCTCACTTCAGTCGCGTCTTTGCCGACCAGATCAATGCGATTTACCAAAGGAACCCCTTGCGCGCAATCGAGCCGCAGACGTGGCCTGGAGTTATCTGCCAACCGTTTGTCTTTGGCGAAGGGAGGGTAGACTGGAGCGGAGCCGATGAGTTGAAACATAAACTCGATGGACTCCTGCATGAACAGACGCGCATATCCCTTTATGTCACGCGCATTGCCCGGATCTACAGCGACAGGTTCATTTTTCTGTTGAAGCCGGACCGGCTACGTTACTGGCTGCGGTCTGTAGCACTGCGCGATGCGGATGAAGCCCTTGCCGATCTGCGGGATCAGGGGTTTTGATTCTCATGCTGGCCACCTCCCGATACGCGTCCGCTCAGTCTGGCTCTCTCGGCAAGGACGTGCATCGGCCGGCGACCTTCCTGTTGGAACTCCTGGACTTCATCAGGGATGAACTGCCGCGCTGGCGTGATCGTAGTGACCGAAAAATAGAAACGGCGGAAACGTCGTTGACATCTCAGCTCTGTGCCCATCTCAACAGCGCCACTCGGCGCTTACCTGGCTGGGACTTCCTCCAATTCCGGACCGAAGAGCCGGACGAGCAAACCGGGGGTCGGAAGATTGATCTGGTTCCTGCTCCCTGTGATACCACTGTATGGATCGAGGGCCGCCGCCATATTGACTTCGATCCATTGCTTCCTATTGAATGCAAGAGGTTGCCGACGCCTAAGGATAAGGATCGGGACGAACGGGAATACGTTATCAATCGTCATGGCTCAACAGGCGGCATCCAGCGTTTCAAGGCAGGTCATCATGGTGCCCGGCACAAGCTTGGCGCCATGATTGCATACGTCCAAAGAGGGACCAGGATGTTTTGGAACGCCGAGGTTGCGGAGTGGATCAAGGAGGTCGTAGCAATAGGCCAGCCCGGCTGGACTGCAAGCGATTTACTTGACCTCGTACACGACGATGACGCGTCAAGACTGGCGGTGCTGCGTTCAGTTCACGCGAGACAGAAGGGCCTGCCCGACATCGAACTGCGACACCTATGGGTTTCGATGAATTGATCCTCGCCTGGTAGCTGCAATGGAACTTGACTGCCGGAACCGTTCGCCCCAAGAAAGCTGCGCACAGACTTCCAGCCCGCAGTTCAGTTGCCCGGCCAGCGGCGCAAATCGTCTCTGGCGGATCGGTGGGATATCGGATCAGTACCCGCACGTCGCCTTGGCGACGGTAATGGGCCGAACCTTTGCCAGCCGCCGCGCATCCCGTAGAAATGGCCGGCGCGGACTGAGAGTGGGGTCGTCACCGGTCCGGAAGTTGACCGTAAGCCGGGAACAGGACGTTTCCCCTCCCAGATCCCAGCCGGGCGACTTTTCCCGTTCACAGCCCCTCGCAAAATAATTCACCCATCCTTTTCAAGCACTTGCCCGTCCCATCCGCAAACCCCGCCCAACCCCCCTGCTACTCTGAAATCGAAAAAAGGCTGCTCGCTCGCCGAGAAGCAGCTCGTTTCGGTACCACGTCCGGCGCCCAATACCGCGCGGGGGCTGCAAAGTCGGATTCATACGTGGAGCAACGTTCGTAAGGCGGCCATAGTGGCTTGTTCTCCTCCTCGTGAGGAGAAAGGAACCGGTTCCTACAGCCCCGGCAAGGCCCCAAAAAGCCAGATGCCGGGAAGAAAAACAGAATAGAAATGAGATCCCATCCCAAGAGGCGGCCATCCCTGAGCTGATGAGTCGCCAAATTGGCTTCGTTCCGCAACTTTGTCCGAGTTCCGACTTAGCTCGTTTCGCAACCTGAAGGGCAAAGCGCAGACGGGCAGTCCGTAGCCCATCGGGGCTCGATCATCAATCGGACGCCCGCTCCACTTCAAGCGGCGCCGGAGGTAAGATATTACCCAAACCGCCATGACGCGCCGATACACGCTCCTTTTTCTGGCGGCGGCCCTCGCCGCGCCCGCGCAGAAATATAATGGACCGCGCCCGCCGAAGCCGGACATCGTTTACCTGAAGCACGCCTCGGATCTGCTGCCGACCGAGATGCAGGAATCCAAAGAGGAAAAGAAGGGGGACAACATCACCTACGTGGTGGAAGGGGCCAATTCGCCCGTTTCCACGCCGCTGGCCTCGCCCATCTTTCTGATGGTGGCGGACAAGATCCCCCCCGAAAGCCTGGAACTGTACAAGTTCGAGACCAGGAACGGCCGCCGCGAGATCACCATGAGTCCCAAAAGGCCGGGGCGGCCCATTCGCGTTGAGATCACCCGCCTGACGAACGACAAGCTCTGGCAGCTCGAGGTCGACGAAAGTCTGGAACCGGGCGAGTATTCCTTCAGCCCGGGGAGCAATGAACGGCAGGGCTGGAAGGGCAGCAACCAGGTTTTCTGCTTCCAGGTGCGTTAGGAGCGCCCCAGCGGTCCGCAGGCATTCCCGGACTGCCGGCGTTCCCGCCCCTCGATCAGTTGGGCTTTTCCGGGCCTTTGCCCTCCTCTCGGGTCTTCTTCTTGGACCGGGCTATCAGGCGCTCCAGATCGAGAAAATGGCACGGCTCGTAAACCTGCTTGGACCACCGCGTACCCCCCTCGAATTCCACCCCCACGAAATACCCGATTTCGCGGTACGTGCAGTAACGGACCCGGCCCACGAACTTCTGGTTGGGGCACTCCCAGCGAATCTCCACGCCGTATGGAACGGCGGTCTCCAGTTGAAGGCAGGCCCCGGAGGCCGAGATATCCTCCAGGATGGCGGTGGCGTGGCGCGACCGGCCCTGGTCCCTCCAGGACACCTCCACCATGTCTGCGCACAGTACGCGAACTTCCGAGCGGCGTTCCTGCATACTCCGCATATCGGCGTATCCGCCCGATTCCTTTATTCCTTGTGAGATCCAGCCTCGGGGTTGGCGCTCACCCGCGTTCCGAGCCGCGGCCGCAAAAGAGCGGTCGCCGGCGCTTGAACGGGTCATACCCTCACCGGTCCTCTTCGACCGAGAGACGCTGAGACGCGGAGAAACTCGAAGAAGAAAAACAAGGAGTGGCTCATAATGAGCCTTTATGGTTCGTTTTCTCTTTTCTTGAAATTCCTCCGCGTCTCAGCGTCCCTCGGTCACATGGACGGCCCCATGGGCCACTTCAGAGCGTATCACGAGACGGCCGGGTGAAATCCGCGCGAGAGAGCGGAAGTCGCCGATCCCAGGAACTCTCGCGTTGTCTCCGCGGCTCAGCGCCTCCGCGGTGAACAGAGCCTACGGGCGCGATCAAGGGCCCGCCCGCATGCCATAATCGGGAAAATGGTCCGAAGCAGGTGGGCGGGTACTCTGCCGGTGGCGCTGGCCGCGCTGGCCTTTTTCGGATGCGCCCACAAGAAGCACGCCCGGCTGCCCGCGCCCCCCGCGCCGGGCCTCGGGCACTTCGAAACCGGAGTGGCAAGCTGGTACGGGCATCCCTACCATGGCCGCCCGGCCGCCAACGGCGAGATCTACGACATGGAGACCCTCGTGGCGGCCCACCGCACCCTGCCTTTCGATACCTGGGTGCGGGTGGTGAACCTGAACAATCGGAAGAGCGTGGAGGTCCGCATCATCGACCGCGGTCCTTTTGTAAACGGACGGATCATCGACCTCTCCCACGCGGCGGCCAAGGCCATCGACCTGATCGGGCCAGGCGTAGGGCCGGTCCGCATCGAGGTGATCCGCCTGCCCCAGAACGCCACCGCCGCGCTTTTTGCCGTGCAGGTGGGGGCTTTCCGGGTCCGCGCCAACGCCGAGAAGCTGCGCGCCGAAATGGCCGCCCGCTATGGATCGGCCCGCATCGTCTCCCGCCCGGGCAGCCCGGACGTGTGGCGCGTGCTGGTCGGCTCCGAGGCCAGCGAAGACGCCGCCACCGGACTGGCCCGGCGCATCCGCGAAGAATCAGGTGAGAAAAACACCGGCTTCGTCGTACGAATAGACTCAGGGCTTGTCATGGAATAACCAGTTCAATCGCCGGTGACCGCTCCCTCACCGTCGCGGCGCCCGACCTTGTGGGGCAGGCGCTTTCGCCTGCCAACCGGTTCTTTCACGCGCTCTGAGAAAGCGGCTGGCGCAGTTGCTTCGGAACATAGATGAACCCTCGACCCACGATGCATGCCGCTACAGATTTAGCCCACGGCCTGGTGGGCCAATCGCCCGAGGTCGGCGCGGTCCGGCGGCTGATCGGGAAGGCGGCCCGCAACCGTCTGCCGGTTCTGCTGCTCGGAGAAAGCGGATCGGGCAAAGAGGTGGTGGCGCGCGCCATATACCAGGCCAACCCGCGCGGCCAGTTCGTCCCCATCGACTGCGGCTCGCTGGTGGGCACGCTGATGGAGAGCGAGCTCTTCGGACACGTGAAGGGCTCCTTTAGCGGGGCCGTGGGGAACAAGAAAGGTCTCGTCGAGCTGGCCGACGGCGGCACGGCCTTTTTCGATGAGATCGGCGACCTGCCGCTCGAAATGCAGGTCAAGCTGTTGCGCCTTATCCAGGAGAGCGAATTCCGCCCGGTGGGCTCTCTGCAATGGCGCAAGGTGGATCTGCGGATCATCGCCGCCACCCATCGCGATCTGAAGGCGGAAGTGGCCGCCGGGCGGTTCCGCAAGGATCTCTATTACCGCCTGGAAGTCTTCGTCCTGCACTTGCCCTCGCTCCGCGAACGCCGCGAAGACATTCCGAGGCTGGTGGACTATTTCCTGGAGTTGGCCCAAGCCGCCGGCCTGCCGCCTTTTCGCCCCAGCCGGGAGGTGCTCGACATGCTTCAGTCGTACGACTGGCCGGGCAACGTGCGCGAGCTCAAGCACAGCGTGGACCGCATGGCGGCGCTGCACTCGGAGGGCGCCCTCCAGATCTCCGATTTGCCCTCCGCCCTCCGCAATCATCTGGCCTCCTCGGCCCTCGATCGCCTTTCCGCGGCGGTGGATGCCACCCCCGCCGAGGAGTTCTATCTGGCCCCCCAATCGCCGGTGATCTCCATTCCGCAGAGCGAGAAACAGACCATTGCCAAAGCGCTGGCCGCCACCGGGGGCGCCCGCGCGGAGGCCGCGCGGCTGCTCGGCATCGGGCGCACCACGCTCTACCGGAAGATGAGAGAATATGGCATCGAGTGACCATCGCGCTGGATGCAACCTACAGCATTGGAGACCGGCTTTCGGGCGTGGGCGTATATTCGCGCGAAATCCTGCTGGGCCTGGCCGCGTTGCGCCCGGAAACGCGTTTCGCGTTCTGCTACCGCCCGCACGGTTACCTTCGCTCCTGGAAGCAACCTATCCCGCCCAACGTCCGCCGGCGCCTGCTGGCCGAGCCTCTGGGTCCGCGCTTCGCCGATCTGTTTCACGGCCTCAACCAGCGTCTCCCGCGATTCCGCATGCGCCGCGCGGTGGCCACCTTCCACGACCTGTTCGTGATGACGGGCGAGTACTCGAGCGCCGAGTTTCGCGCCCGGTTCACCGCCCAGGCGCGCGATGCGGCGGCGCGCGCGGACGCCATTATCACGGTTTCGGAATTCACCCGCCGCCAGGTTGTGGACTTGCTGGGCGTCGAGCCGGCCCGCGTCGCGGTGGTGCATCACGGCGTTCCGCCGCTGGCCTATCCGCGCGTGGCGCGCCAGAAGCTGGTGCTCAGCGTGGGGGCGGTGCAGAAGCGCAAGAACACGGCCCGGCTGGTGGAGGCCTTCGAAGCGCTCGACGGCGATTGGAAGCTGGCGCTCGCCGGTTCTCTGGGATACGGCTCGGCCGAGATCCGCGCGCGCATAGAGAGCAGCCCCGCCCGCGACCGCATCGCAGTGCTGGGCTTTGCGCTCCCGGATGAGCTGGCGGCATGGTACGCGCGGGCTTCCATCTTCGCTTTTCCGTCCCTCGATGAGGGCTTTGGCATGCCCGTGTTGGAGGCCATGGCCGCCGGCGCGCCGGTCATGACGTCCAACCGCTCCGGGCTGCCCGAAGTGGCCGGCGACGCGGCCCTGCTGGTGGACCCCATGCGTACCGAATCTCTGGTGGAGGGATTGAGGGAACTGGCCCGAAACGAAGACTTGAGAGAGGACTTGGCGTTGCGCGGCCTCGCCCGGGCGGCGCTTTTTACCTGGGACAAAGCCGTCCGTGAAACCTGGGAGGTGTACCGGCCCCTCCTGCCCGCGCGCTGAGCGGAACTACCGGTCGTCGTCCACGGCGATCTTGAGCGCGCGCAGGAAGCGGTGATCCTGGGTGGTGAGTTTTATCTTGCCGGTGGCCTCAAACGTCTTCTTGGCCGGTTGCGGCGGCTGCTGCTCCTCCGTTACCTCCAACTCCTCGGCCTCCTCCTCGTCACCATCCCTGCGGTTGAAACCAATGGTGGCTTCCAACACCAGGAAAACGTCGTACCCAGCCTTCTTGATCTCGCCGATCGCTTCCGCGATCCGGTCGGACTCGGAAAGGGAATCGTTGATCGCGTTCCCCAGTTCCTGCATGAGGCGCTTCAGTGGCTCTTCCACAGAGTTCTCCCTAGTCTTGATGGATGCGCCAGACGCGACTGGCGTTCCACCCATGGACCCGCATCCACCCATTTCGATTGTAGTGGTCCGATTCCGGTTTCACAAGCGCACCTACGGACTCTATCGGCAATTCAGTAGCCGCGCAGCAGGGGTAAACCCCGCATCCAGCCATTTGTTACGATAGGGCGTGGCGAAATACCGGGTAGCCCGCGTGAGCGGGCATTTCATACGACACGTCGTGCCCGCCGTCATCAAGCCCTTGCACGCGTTGTGGAATGAAGTAATCGGCTTAATTTTCTTGTGCATGGGAGTGGTCTTCGGGTTTTACACGGTGCGCTATGCGATCAAGGGCGATCCCGGGCGCCTGCTGGTGGCCGGCATGGCTGCCTGCCTCATGATTGGGTACGGCATTTCCTCCTTCCTGCGCGCGCGTAAGATCTCACGATCATAAATGACAGGGTCGAAAAACGACCATGGGCCTGCCACGCGACCACTATTCCAACCGCTCCCTGAGGGTCGCGGCTCGCCACCGATAACGGGCCGCGACCGTCCGGGAGCGGTTGGGCGACGCTTGGCGATGCTGGCCCCTCACGTTTTTCATGAAATTCGGCGGGCCGAAGGCCCATCCCAACAGGCTGGGTAATCCCGGCGAGTTTCCCTTCACCCGCGGCGTCTACCGCGACATCTGTCGGAGCCGGCTCTGGATCATGCGCCAGTACGCCGGGTTCGGCTCCGCCGAAGAGAGCAACCGCCGCTACCGGCATTTCCTTTCTCAAGGAATTACCGGACTCTCGGTAGCTTTCGACCGGGTTACGGGCGAAGGATCAAGTGGTTGCCGCCCTCGACAAGCTGGCCAAGGGGCCGGCCGCGGACCGCGTGGTCCGCCCCACCATCTGCCCGCGCAGTTCGGGAACCTAACCGGGCCCCTTGTGGAACCATTTGCGCTTGATGTCGGGCCAGAATTCCTTAAGAACCTGGGACGTCGCGTCGGTCCCCACTTGGATCAGGAGTTTCGTCGCATCGTTGGCGAACGTCAGGCTGTTGGGATAGTACGCGTTCGAGATCGCCACCGCACTGGCGTTCCCCAGCCACTCCGAATAATTGAAGCGCGCGCCGCCCGAATCCTTGTGGGTCACGAACACTCGCGTCAACGCGTAGCCCACGCGCCTTATAACGGGCCCGCTTCCCCGCCGAAAATATCGAGGGTCCTCGTGCAACAGCACCGGGAACACTCCCTCCGTGAAAATGTTTCCCAGCGCTTGATCCGCGTAGTTGGTGACCAAACGATGCCCGTATCCCTTGAGTCCCTGCCCGAAGGAAGGCTGCTGATCGGTCAACTGCCCCAACCCCGCGAACGCCCCGCCCACCAGCACCAGCGGATAATCGAACGAATCCTTGCTGGCGATGGCCAGTTTCTGACGAGGCGTCAGCACCGTGCCTTCGAGCGACGCGTCCGCTGTTCTATAGTTCGGAAGAACGCCGAACACGCGGTTGCCCCCAGGCGGTCCCAGGTCCGGAGCGATTGGGGCTGCGGAGCTTGCTTCCGCCTCAGGCTCCAATCCGTTGGGGAGGGCGGACGGATCAGGCTGCGCGAAGATGCTCCCAACCGCCAGCATCGCTGGCCAGAGAATCCGTGTTCGCGACAGGCTCATTCGGGACCCCTCAGGTCTCCTTTACCTTTTTTTGACGCCGCGCCAAACAAATCGTTGCAACCGATTCGTCCTCGCTGCCCGGCGCAGCTCCCGTGCTGCCGCCGCGCGCAGAAACGCCAAGGGATCGGATGAGCGCCTTCCATAGCTAAGGTTGACGCACGCCCCCGCCAGATGGAAGGACTCTTTCGAGCTATTGCTCCGTAAAGTACTGTAAAGCAGGCCACTATTCAGATGGCCGTGGCGCCCGGCGCCGGTGACCCGGTTTGAAAAGAGGCGAGGGCATGGTCTCAATGGACGGCTGGCCGCCTAGAACCACTGCGCGGTGGCGCTCGACTTTCGGAGGCTCGGTTGCGTATTCGGGGCCACCATCGCCCAGCCGGGCCAGGCGTGCTCGGCCCCTACGGAACCTCTTTCCCAAAAACGATGGTGGTGTCCACCCGGTACACCTTCACGCTCTTCCCCGCCGGCCGCAGCATCTGCAGAACAATCGCGCTGCCCCGAGTGGAAAGGGAGAAGTGCGAGTTCCCGCCGCGGGCCACCGGAAACTGCCGCGAACCGAACGGCGGGACCAGTTCCTGGATGGTCTCCGAACAAACCGGCGTCAGTTCGGCCGCCGTTCGATCATTGCGCGGAACCGAGTAGAGTACGCCCGACGAATAGCATCCCCAAACCCGGACCGGACGCTCAGAAACGTTGACCAGCGCGACGATCCCATCGTCGCCGTCGGCCACGCCGCCGGAAAACCAGGGGTCGGCAACCGGCCATGCCACCTCGCGTATGGTGGTGCGCAACTCATCGGCGGCCAGGCACTCGGTGGCGCCGCTCACCGCCAGAACCGGCTGGAGCCGCGGCGACGGCACCTTTTCCCGCACCCGCACCCAAGCGCCGGTGGTTTCCTCCGGCAGTTGCAGCTTGTACTCGGCGCGCTCGCCGGCGCTCAGGCGCACATCGATTCCGGCGTGACCCACAAGCGGAGCCATGGCGCCGCTGCTCTTGTGCGCCTCCACCTCGGCCGCCACCTCCCGATTTCCCAGGTTCTGCAACTCCACGGCCGACCAGCACGATGAACTGTAAGCCAGCCACGGGACGATGCTCTCCACCACTCTCTCGCGCGAATCGGACTGAGCCAGACCCGCTCCGGCCGGGAGCAGGCAGACGAGCAGGTAGAAAAACGGCCTCATGCCCACATTCCCGGCGGCGTGTGTAAGGCAGAATAGAGACAAGACATCATTGTAACTTCGCGACAGATGCCCGTGAGCGACAACGGATCTAACCTCAGTGCGGAGACGCCGAGACTGCGGAAGAATCGCGGAGTTCTAGATCTCAGGATCGAATCCAGGAATTGAGTTCGCATCAAGGATTCTCCGCGCCTCTCCGCGTCTCGGCGGCTCCGCGGTGAAGTCCCGTTTCTTCCCCTACCAGACTGGTCTTCCAGTCCCCGGCTCCGCGGTGAAGATGCCCAAAGCCGATTCGGTTACAGCGAGGCCCTGAATCTGGGGACGCGCACCGGCGCGCCGGCGTAAGTCGCCGCCACGCGCGCCCGGTTTAAACGGGCCTGGGCGTGCGACCGGAAGCATTTCACCACCAGGCGCGCCCATTCGAGCAACCGCCCGGCATCGGCCATCATGGCGGGGGTGGCCGAACCCTCCTCGATGGCCACGCGCAACTCCTCGGCGTATTGGGTCCACAGGCGCCGCCCTTTTTCGAACTCGCGGGAGGCGAACGCCTTTCGTATTGCGGTGTCCCGCTCCTGATTCATTTTGTGCTCACTGACCACTGTACTGTTGATCGGCGGTTTGCATGGCCGAGAACAGGCCGGTCACGTAATCGTACTGCTGTTCCATGGTGGCGATGGCCGCGTCGGCGGTGGTCATCTCCGAGGTGAGCTGCGTTTGCAATTGGGTGATCTGGTCCTGGGCGGTGGTGATCTGAGCGCCGATGTCGGTGATCTGAGTCTCGGTCCCGGTCTCGGCGGCCTTGAGCGTTCCGGTGGTCGCGGTTTCCACCTCACTTAGCGCATTGGTGGCCGCCAGCAGGAATCCGCCGCCCGTGGCGCTTCCCAGAAACGCAGCCATCCCCGCCGGGTTGCTCAATTCCGTCGACATCAAGTTGGCTTCCGTGTAGGTCATGGTCCCGTCTTGCTGCAAATCGAGACCGACGTCGTGCAGGTCCGATACGGCGCTTCCCGGGGAGGAGTACGTTCCCACCGAGCTGAGCGTCTGTCCGAGCGAGTAAACGACGGGTTGTCCGACCAGCGCTCCCCCCGAGCTCCCCCGTTGCGCGCTGACCGCCGCAACGGCGGCGTTGTAGGCAGTGGCGAAGGCGCTGAGAGCGTCGGACACGGCCTCCGTGGAACGCGTCAGGGTGATATTCACCGGCGTGCCATCGTCGCTGGCCAGCATGGTCACCGTCACTCCGGGGGATATCTCGACCGACTGCGAGTTGCTCTGCACAATATTCCCGGAATCGTTTACCACGTAGGAAGCCAATACGCCCTGAGTCTGCTGGGTTTGCAAACTGACTCCGTTCAACTGGATGTCTACCGGCAGGTTTCCCAAGGCCACGCCTTCGAGGGAGATGCGGTCGTCCGGGGTGGTGGACGAGCCCACGTTGACCACCGTCGCCTGCACCGCGGAGCCGGCGGTGGTGTTGATGGCGGCGGCTACGGTGGCGGCGCTGTCATCGGTGGGGGTAATGTCGAATTCCTGGGTTCCCACGTAGACCTTGTAGGTCTGCGGCGTGGTCGAATCGCTCCAGGTGGCTGTGCTCAGGCTGGTGGCGTAGGCCCCGGGGCTCTGCACATCGATCGAATATTCTCCCTCCTGGGCGCCGTCTCCCACGGTGACGCTGGCCGCCGTGGGGTTGGAAACGTCGGCCGTATAGGACGCGCTTCCCATGGCCGAATCCACGGCGGCGATGGAGGACTGAAGCGTGGTGAACGTGGTGTCCAGGCTAGTCAGGGCCGTGGCCTGATCGTTGTACGTGGTCTGAGCGGTCTGCATCTCCGTGAGGGGCAGGGAGGCGATAGCGACGGCTCGCGTGATGACGTTCTGGAAATCCGCCGAGAAGCTGCTGGTGCCGGTGAATACCGGAGTGGTGGATGTGCTCATAAACTTGAATTACGAAACCGACCTTCGGATAAACTGAATCGCCACGGGCGATTTCCGTGAAAGAATGGGCTTTGTATCGGGGCACGGCTTGAGCCGTGTCGATCGGGCGGCACTTCCCGGGCTTCAGCCCCTGGTTTGGCAACCCGGCGCAGATTCATTTTCATCCTCCTGAAAAAACAGGGGCTGCCCCGACCTTCTCACAGACACTCGGCCGTGACAACGTGGCGCACACACTCATGCGCGCCGCGTCGGCGCTCATGCCGACGCCCCGGCTCGACGGAGTGTCCGCACCCCCGAACGTGTCGAGAAGAGTCTCGACACGGCACGCACGAGTGTGTGCGCCACGTCTTCGGGCCACCTGTGAGACATGCAGGCTAAAGCCCTCTGGGCGTTCCCGTTTGCGGCACGGCTGAAGCCGTGCCCCGATACAATGCCGCCCAACTTCGGGATTCAGGATACATAGCTAAGCGGGGCCGCCGTTCAGGCGGCCCCGCTATCCTCTAGACTAGGTTGCCGGTTAGCCCCTCAGGAGAGCAAGTACTGCCTGAGGCGCGGAATTGGCCTGGGCCATGGCAGCGAGCGAAGTCTGCTGCAAAACCTGGGCCTTGGTGAGATTTGCGGCTTCGGCCGCCACGTCGGCGTCGCGGATGCGCGATTCGGCCGCCGAGTAGTTGTCGATCTGCGATTGCGCCAGACCGACCGCGTAGTTCAACTGGTTCTCGCCCGCGCCGACCGCGGCTTGAGCGGAGCCCAACTGGGAGACCGCCGCCGATAGGGCGGTCACCGCCGCCAGGGCGTTGGCTTGCGTGTCGACCGAGATGGTCGAACCGGTTCCGACGATGTTGCCGGCCGCGGTTTCCGCCGTGCCGGTGTTCAGGCCATTGCCGTTGGCCGAGCTGCCCACGCCGACCGTGAAGGAGCCCAGCCCGCTGAGGAAGTTGATTTCCTCGCCCGAGCCGTTGTTCTCCTTCACCGCCACGATCTGTTGCAGCGTCGGGTTGGCGCTCTGCTGCAACTGCGTGTTGATGTAGGCCACGGTTTCGTCGATGTTGCGCCCGTTGCGGACCGCCGTGGCGTCGTTGGCCAGGGTGATGGTCTTGCTCTGCAGCGCCCCGCTCGAATCGGTGGCCGAGATGGTGAGCGCCTGATCGTCGCTGCCGTCGGCCAGGGCCGCGAAAGAGATGGCATTCGTGCTAGACACGCCTTGCGCGTCCACGGTGGACATTTTCGCCCCGGCCGCGGACGTGCCCGCGCCATACTGCGCGGTGGAGTAGGCCACCCCGAACCCGAGATTCGCATTGGCCCCGCTGGTTGCCGTTCCCAGCCGGAAGAAGGTGTTGTTGGCGGATGCGATGGTGATGACGCCGGCGTTGTTGACTGCATTCAGACCGGCCTGCTGCAAGGCCGCATCTTGAGAGAATGCGTTATTCAGTTGGTTCACCACGCTCTGGGCGCTGGTGGCTGTCCCGGTGTTGGTAGTGACAGCGGTATCGAGGACGGTGGTGAAGCCCAGAGCCTTGGCGGCTCCGGTGAGGAGGGTGGCCATGGGCCCATCGTTGATGGTGATGGCGTGCCCGCCCTTGTCGAGCGCGGTGAGGACCAGTTTTCCGGACGCGTTGACGCTGGCATTGACCTCAATGCCCACCGTGCCGTTGATCACCGCTGCCTGCTGTTGGGCCGTATCGGCCCCGGCCACGCCGACATTGACGCCCGCCAGGCCGAGGGTGGTGGCGGCTGCGCCGGCGATGGTCAGGGTATGGGCCGTCCCGGTGATGGCCGTGTTGTCGGTGATGGTGATAACCGGATTGGTCCCGGACACCGTGACGCCGGTGGTCTGGGCCGCGATGGCCGCTTTGACCAACGTCACCGTGTCGTCGCCATCGGTTCCGGCGGTGACGGTTCCGATGCCTGTCAGGGCGGCCGCGCCGCTCACGGTCATGGTGTTGGCGAGACCAGTGGCCTTGGAGGTGATTACCAGGGCTCCGGCGCCGTTGACGGCCGCGTTGAGGTACGTGCCGGCCTGGGCGGTGATCTGCGCCGCCACGCCATAGGCCGTCAGGGTCCCGGCGTCCGCGCCGGCGGTGACGCCGGCGCCGCTGGTAATGCCTGTGAGGGCGGCCGCGCCGGTCAAGGTCAGGGTTTGTGCGGCGCCCGTGGCCTGGTCGGTGATCACCAACTGTCCGCCATTGACGGTCGCGTTCAGGTGCGCGCCGGCGGCGGCATTAGCGGTGATCTGCGCCGCCGCGCCATAGGCCGTAAGTACGCCCACATCGGTCCCGTTGGCGATGGGGGTAGTGGTGAGTCCCAGTTGGGCGTCGGCGGCCCCGGTAAGGGTCAGGGTATGCGCGCTGCCCACGGTATTGGAAGTGATCACCACGTGCGTGCCGCTGACGGTCGCGGTGAGGGCGCCGGCGGACTGGGTGGTGATTTGCCCCGCCACTTGAGCGGCGGTAAGCAGGCCGACGTCCGTGCCGGCGGTGACGGTGGTGACGCCTGTCAGGGCGGCTGCGCCGCTCAGAACCAGGGTCTGTGCCAGGCCGGTGACCTTGTCGGTGATTACCAGGGCTCCGGCGCCGTTGACGGCCGCGTTGAGGTAGGTGCCGGCCTGGGCGGTGATTTGCGCCGCCACGTCGTTGGCCGTGAGTACCTGGGCGGCCGTGCCGTTGTTGTAAGGAGTACCGCTGAGTGCAAAGTCCGTGAGTGCGGCCGCGCCGGTAAAGGTCATGGCATGTGCGCCCACGTTCAAGGAGGTGATTACCAGGTTCCCGCTGCCGTTGACGCTGGCGTGAACCTGCGTGCCGTCCTGGGCGTTGATTTGACTGGCCGCCTCGTAGATATCAGCCGGAGTCGAAAACGTGATCGTCTGTGCGCCTGAGCCGGTGTCGATGGCCATGGCATCGGTGCCGGGTCCGGTAGCATACTGGGCTGCGGTGACAGTGACGCTCGCGCCGGTGGCGGGGGCGGCCGTGAAGTTGACCGTGCCGGTGGCGGCGTTGGAGCCGCCGGTGGTCCAGGTGAGCGTCTGGCCCGCGGCGTTGGCCCACGTCGAGGTGCTCGCGGCGGTGGCCGTGGCGGCCGTGGCGGGGGCGGCTGCCAGGTTGATCGTGCCGCCTGGTCCGCCACTGATGGCATAGGTGAGTGCCGTGCCATTGGCCGCGGCATAGTTCTCCGCGGAGGTGGTGACGGTGGCGCCCGTGGCGGCGGTGGGGGCTGTGAAGACCACCGTGCCGGTGGCGGCGTTGGAGCCGCCGGTGGTCCAGGTGAGCGTCTGGCCCACGGCGTTGTTGAAGTTCGCGGCCGTGGTGGTGGCGTTCGCCGCGGTGGCGCCGGCGGCCGTGAAGTTGACGGTTTGGTTGGTGACGCTGCCGCCCGCGCCGGTGTTATAGGTGAGCGTCTGGCCCACGGCATTGTTCCAGGTCGAGGTGCTCGCGGCCGTGGCGCTGGCGCCGGTGGCAGCGGCGAAATTGACGGTTTGCGCTCCGCCGCCGTTGTTGATGGTGAGGGACGTTCCGGCCACGTTGGCATATGTGCCGGTCAAAGCCGCCGCGGTGTCGGCTCCGAAAGCCACCGCAACGGGGCCGCTGTTGAGGCTGCCTCCCGCTACTCCGATGGTCATGGCCATGCCCTGCAGGTCGGCCGCGGTGGTGGCCGTGACGGCGGAAGCCGTGGCGTCGCCGCCGCTCAGATTTACCCCGACCTGGTTGCCGGTGGTCCCGGCGCCGTTGACCGAGAACTCCAGGTTGGCGGTTCCGTAACTGGTCCCCGGAACGTAGGCCGTGTTCCCGGTGATGGTGGTGTAGTCCGGCGCATTGGTGGTGCTGGTGTTGGTGGTGAATGCCCCGAGACCCAGCGCGTTCTGGGTATCTCCGGTGACCTGCACCGCGAACGTCTCGCCGGTGTAACTGGTGAAGACCAGCGGACTCCCGGCCGACCCGCTGACCGTGATTCCGGCCGTTTGCAGAGCCGCATTGGAGTTGACCTTGGTCTGCAGTTCGGCGATGGCGGCGGCCGCGGTGGTGGACGCGGGGGAAAAGGTGATGTTCTGCGGCGCGGTGAGACCCGCGCCCGTGATCTGGAGGGTCACGTTGACCGGGTTAAACGCGTTCGATGCGGTGGCGTTGTTGATGCCCAGAGTGGCGGCCCCGGTTTGGCCCGCGCCATCGCTTACGGTTACGGTCTGCGCGCCCGTTCCGGTGGCGCTGATGGTTAGATTCGTGCCGTCGTAGGACGCCGTGAATCCGTTTCCTACCCCCGCCGCGGCGATGTCGGCCGCCGCCGCCGCCGCGGTGGTGCTGCCGGCCTGGAGTGTGACCGCCGTAGTGACGTTATTCACCGTTACATTCAGGCTTTGGCCATGAGCGTCGGTGGCGCTGGCGACGGGTAGTGCGATGGCGGCGGTGGCGGCCTCGGTGGCGCCGCCCGTCACGGTGGAAGCGATGGCATTGCCCGTGGTTCCGGTTAAATTGCCGAGGAACGCGTTGGCCATCACGTCGCCCGCCTGGACCTGGAAGGCCGTGGTGGGGGAAGTGAATGCCAGGTGCGTGCCGTTGGCGTCGGTGACCGCGGAGGCTACCACGTTGGCGTTCTTGAACGCGGTGGCCTGCGGGGAGTTGCCGTTGCCGGCGGCCTGGATGCCCGCGTTCACGGCCGCTACCAGGGTGTCCATGTCCGTGACGCCGCTCAGGTTGATGGAAGCCGCCACCTTGTTGGCGTCGGAGAAGCCCGGCCCGTCGAAGTACAGGGTGGAACTGCCCCCTACCTGGGTGGTGTTGGCCGCGTTGAGTACAATCTGCGAAACCGTGGAGGTGGTGGAAGCGTCGCCGATGTCGGCCGTCCCGCCGACGGCCTGGAAGCCCGTCAGTCCGAGTGCCCGGGCGTCCACCGCGGAGCCCGTGAGACCAATGTTGACCGTGCCGTTGGCGGTGTTGAATGCGCCCGTCCCGGCCGCTTTGCCGCCGCCCACATACACCGCGAGCGAGGTGGCGAACTGCCCGCCGGTGTTCAGGCCGATGGCCTGCGCCTGACGGTCGATTTCACCCAGCAGGCTCTGGAACTCGCCATTCGGCACGGACCGCGAGCCGGTGAACGTGTCCGAGGCGGATTGCGTGGCCAGGGTTCGCAGGCGGTCCAACATCTGCGAGATATTGTTCATGCCGCCGTCGATGATCTGCAGGGTGCTGATGCCGTCGTTGGCGTTGCGCACGCCCTGGGTGACCTCGGCCACCGAGCTGCGGTAGGAGTTGGCGATAGCCAAACCGGCCGGGTCGTCACCGGAGGAATTGATGCGGTATCCGGAAGTGAGCTGTTGGATGGTCTGGCTCTGGAAGTTGCTGTTTACGCGAAGGTTCTCCTGCGCGATGAGGGAGTTGACGTTGGTTTGGATCGAGAAAGACATAGCTGAAATCCTTTCAGTTTTCGGTTCCGGTATCTTGCCGGTTGACTTCCTCTTCGACCACGCCAGGGGAAACGTGAGGATGGCGCAGGCGCTCCAGCAGCCCGGCGAAAGCCCCCGCATCGGCCGCCGCGGCGGCCATGTTCTCATCGCGCACCAGCCGGGTTTCGCGCGCCATTACGATCATGCTCCGCGGCGCGAGGATTCCCACTTTCACGCGCGAACGGCCGATGTGCGCGATGACGATCTCGATTTCGTCCCCGATCAGAATGGATTCCCCGGAGCGGCGCGCCATCACGAGCATGCCGGATCCCCCTTTGGCTCGAGCGCGTGCTGGTGGGAGTAGCCCGGGGCCATCGACACCGCCTGCACCGCCCGGCGATTGCGCAGGTTGATCAACACCGGCCCCAGCAAATTGGCGGTGGGGCCGCTTTCCCGCATCGACAGGACCACCAGGCACAGCGCCTCCCGGCCGATGACGGGCCGGCGCGAAACGGGCAAGCCCACCAGCGCCAGATCCTCCTCCCCAACCTCCAGGCGGTACGCCGGGTCGATGGCCGCCACCGGGGCGGTGATGAAGCACAGGGCGGGATCTTCCAGGCTCTGCAGAAAGATGAGCGGGTCCTTGCCCGGCAGGTGAGCGGCCACGAACGCGCGCCGGTGGTCGAAGCCCGGAAGGCCGCGGGGAAACTCAATCGTGGAATCGGAATCGTAAGTCAGGTTTCCCAGCCGCTGGGACTCGAAAACGGGCATAGAGCGCCCTCCATTTGGCATATCGGCGGGCGATGCCGGGAACTTTAGGAGATGGGGCAAAGCGGAGCATGCCGGGTGAAAGAATGCCGGCAAGGATGCCGGCATGGCAGGCTGGAAGCCCGCTCTATGGCCCGGCGGTTAGAGTGTGTCCGGCGGGAGGTCGACGCGGTCGATGAAGCCAATCACAGCCATGTCGATAGGCGAGGGTAAGGGGCGGCCCACGGCGGTGGCGGCGGCGAATCCATCGGTGACGATCAGCACCCGGTCGCCGGCCCCGGCGTCCACCGCGTCGAGGGCAATGACGGCGGCGCCGCGGTCGCTGCCGTCCAGGTTGAGCGGCTGGACCAGGAGGAGCTTGCGGCCTTCGTGATCGGAATGTTTCCGGGTAGCCACCAAGTCCCCGATCACGCGCGCGATCAGCATGGCTTATTCTCCGGGGAGGCGGGCCGGCTCACGCGCACGGAATCCACGATCCCCACCACGGTGGCGTCGGTGGGCGCCTGGGCGGGGAGAAAGGGGGCCGCGGCTTCCTTGCTGCGCACCCAGTAGACCACGTCCCCCGCCCCCGCGCCGGTGCAATCGGTGCAGACCAGGCGTTGGCCTGCGTTTCGCAGCTCGGGGGTGAGCGGCTGCACCAGGAGCAGGCGGAGACCCGTCAGCGCGGGGTTCTTGGCGGTACACCAGAGGCAACCCACGACTTGGCCCAGGAACATGCGCTCAGTCCAGCCGCACTTCGTCGACAATGCCGACGATGGCGGTATCGACGGGCGCGTCCTTGCAGCCCTCGGCCATGCGCGCCGAGCTGCCGGCGACGGCCAGGACGCGCTCGCGGCAACCGGCCCCCACGGTATCGACGGCCACCACGTAGCCGGCCTCGTCCTTCCCCTCGGGAGTGACCGGCTTGAGGATGAGCAGCTTCTTGCCTTCCAGGCGGGGGTCCTTGCGGGTCGCAACTACCGTGCCCACCACGCGGGCGAGAATCATGACATCTCCGGAGCCGGCTACTGGCCGGCGCTCTGCGCCTTGCCGCCGGGACTCCCGATTGTAGCAGAGGGCTGGCCGCGGCGGCATGGCCGGGGGGCTTTCGCGGGCCTTGCCGGCGACCCGCGCCGGATGTTACCTTGGCTGCCGACAAGGAGAAGTCCTCATGCGAAGACTCGCCGGCGCCGTTCTCGTTTTCGGCATTGCCTGCTGCGCCCAGACCAAGAGCGCCCTGGAAGCCGACCCCTCCGGCTGGAAGGACATCATGCCGCCGGCCTCGCTGGCCGGCTGGACGCGCCAGCTTTTCATGGCCCGGCCCAATGCCACCCTCCCTCCGGTCTCGCAGTGGAAGATCGACGAGCAGAATCACACGCTCCTATGCGAGGGCAACGGAGGCCACGATTGGCTGCGCTACGATCAGGAGCTGGCGGACGCCATTTTTCACGCCGAGTACCGCTTCACGAAGATCGAAAACGGCAAGGGATACAACAGCGGCGTCATGCTTCGCAACAGCGCCGATGGCACGGTCTATTTCCAGGCGCAGGCGGGCGAAGCGGGAACCGGCTACCTGTTCGGCAGCTTCCCGGTGGATGGCCAGCCCAAGCGCGTGAACTTGCAGAGATCCATGACCGAAGACCGGGTCAAGCCGGCGGGCGAATGGAACGTCTTCGAGATGCGCGCGGAAGGCCCCAAAATCACGGTGTGGGTGAACGGCGCGGCGACCAGCGAATACTCCGATCCGGCGATCCCGCTCAAGGGCTACGCGGGCCTCGAAGGCGAAGGATACCGGATCGAGTTTCGCAATATCAAGATCAAGGTCCTCAAGTAGGGCCTGCGCATTCGGCGGAAATGGTGGGACGCCGCGGCTATTCCCTGGCCGCCAGAAGCTGGTCGTAGACCTCGCGCTTGGAAAGGCCACGGCGGCGGGCCACCTGTTTGATGGCATCCATGCGCGGCGTCCCGGCGCGCATCAGCGCTTCCACCGCTTCCCTCGCCGGGGTCTCGTCGGGAGGCGGGGCCGCCGCCTTGCCGATCAGCAGGGTGATCTCCCCTTTCACGGAATCGCGCGGCGCCAGTTGGGCGCGAATTTCGGCCGCCGTTCCGCGCAGAAACTCCTCGTGGATCTTGGTGAGCTCGCGCGCCACCACTACCGGGCGCCGGCCCAGCGTCTGCTCGATGGTCTCCAACGCCTCCAGAATCCGATGCGGCGCCTCATAGAAAACGAGGGTGGCTTCTTCGCCGGCCAGCGCCTCCAGCGCCTTGGCCCGTTGGCCCGGCTTGGGCGGCAGAAACCCGCCGAAATGGAAGGCGTCGGTGGGCAGCCCGGAGGCCGCCAGCGCGGCCAGCACGGCCGAGGCCCCCGGCACGGGCTGCACCGGGACGCCGCTTTCAATGGCCGCCCGCACCAGGCGGTAGCCCGGGTCCGACACCAGCGGCGTACCGGCGTCGCACACCAGCGCCACCACCGCGCCCGCGCGCAGCCGCGCCGCCAGTTCCTCGCTGCGCCCGGCCTCGTTGTGGTCGTGGTAGCTGATGGCCGGCTTGTCGATGCCATAGTGGTCGAGCAGCTTGCGGGTCTGGCGGGTGTCCTCGCAGGCGATGAGGTCGGCCTCCTGGAGCGCGCGCACCGCGCGATAGGTGATGTCTTCCAGGTTCCCGATGGGGGTGGCGACCAGGTAGAGCAGGCCGGGCATGATTTGAGTATAGGGCCGGGCCGCGATCTTCATTCCAACCCGGCGTAATTCACCAGTTCCACGCGATTATGTTCGAGCGCCTCCCGCGCCTGGCTCGAGAGCAACGCTTCGAGCTCGCGCTCGCGGCTCTCCTTGAGCCGCGTGCGGGCGTTGCGCAGGGGCTCGCGGCAGCGCCCCGGGTGGCACATGAACTCCGTGCTGCCGGGGGGAATCGCGCCAATCAGGGCCACCAGCTCCGCCGCGCCGAAACGGCCGGTCATCCGGAAGCCCGCGAAGTGATCGGTGGACGCGCAACCGTGGCGCGAGAGGACCCGGTGGAAGCGGCCGCGCAGCAGGCCCAGCGAGCGGTTCACGAGCCGCTTGGAAGCGGGGGCCGGCAGCGGGAAATCGAAAGGACCCCGCACCCAGCGGATCCCGAACTCCTGGCCGATGCGCGCCACGGCGTCGAGCACCGGCGGCGCCAGGTGGGTGTGCTTGTGGGTGTCCAGATGGGTGAGCCGCAGCCCGGCGCCCACCAGCCGCGCCACCTGCGCGCGCAGCTCCTCATACGGCCGGATCTCGCGCCGCGCCAAGGCCGCCAGCAGTTGCGCCACGCCGGTGGGGAGGGGCCGGCCAGTCAGGAGGGAGCGGCCGGAGATCAGCGCCAGGTGCGCGCCGATATCGAGCGAGGGAGTCTCGCGCGCCAGGCGCAGCGCGTCGTCGAAGGCCGCCCCGTTGGCCAGCATGGTGGCGGCGGTGAGGATGCCGCGGCGGTGAGCCTCCACGATGCCTTCGTTGACGTCGGGCGTGAAGCCGAAGTCGTCCGCGTTGATCACCAGCAGCTTTCGGGCTCTCAAAACAGGGTCAGCCGGATGGTGAGAAACTTCTTGGGATTGGCGCGTATGTCCTTGGCCAGCGACTGAAACTCGCGGGTAGCGCCGGTGAGCGAATCGTAAAGGGCCTGATTCACCATGAGCTGCCCGATGGTGCCCTGGCCGGAGTCGATCTTGTCCACCACGCCGTTCAGTTTGTCGGTCAACTCATCGATCCGTTGATAGAGTTGCGGGTCCGTTATGAGCTTGCCGGCCGTGCCCTTGCCGGCATTGAGGCCGGCCAACAGGCTGTGCATCTCGGCTATGGTTTGGCGGGCCTCGTCGTACAGCTCCGGGTCCTTGAGCAGCTTGCCCGCGGTGCCCTCGCCTCCCTGCAAACCGGCCAGCAAGGCGTTCAGGCGGTTGACGGGCGCGCGGATCTCCTCGTACAGCGAAGGGTCGTAGATCAGCTTGCTGATGGTTCCCCCGCCGGTGCGCACATCCGCCATCAATTTCTGCCCCTCGGAGGCGAGGCCGTTCAGGCGATCATAGAGCTCCTCGTCCTTGACGAACTTCCCGAGGTTGCCTTTCCCCGCTTCAATGCCGGCCAGCAGAACGTCCAGGCGATTCACAATGCCCTGGAGGGATTGGAAAAGGTTGGCGCTCTCGGCCATCAGCTCGGGAATGTCCTGCGACGCCTGGCTCTTCAGCTCGGCCCCGGGCTCGACGGCGCGCGCGGCGCGGCCCTTGGTGATGTTGATGAACTTGTCGCCCAGCAGGTTGGCCGCGCCGATGCCCGCCACCGAATCCACGGGAATCTCACGCAAGTACCTGGGCTTCACCCTCATATCGAACTCGATGGTGCGATGGGGGTCGGGCGAGTTGGTCAGCACCAGCTTGTCGAGGAACCCGATGGAGATTCCGTTCAACCGGACGGGCGTGCTTTCGGCGATGCCGGAAGCGTCGTCCATATAAGTCCGCAGGAGCTGGTTGCGCTGGAAAATGTCGATGTCGCTGGTAAGCGCAAACACGGCCGCGAACAGAATAATGAAGCCCGCGCCGGCCACTACTCCGACCTTCAACTGCGACCACCGTACTTTGCTGCGCTCCGGCATGCTTATTCCCGCTGTTTGACGAATTTCGAAATATAGGGATCGGTCGACGACTCCAAGCGCTCCTGATCGCCTTCGAAGATCAGCCGGCCTTCACGAAGCACCATGAATGTAGTACGCAAATCCCGCCGCGACCCGTTGCGGGCCAGCTCCAATCGTCCTTGTTCCGAATTGTACCGGAAATTGGCCATCAGATTGCCGTCCTGGTAACGGTAGGTCACCATGACGGTGGTGGTGCGCGCCGTGTCGCGTTCCTTGATGAGCAGCGCCATGATGGTGTGGGCGGTGATGGGATCGAGGCCGGCGGTGGGCGAGTCGTAGAGGATCAGGGGAGGGCCGGTGACCACGGCCCGGGCGATGGCGGCGCGCCGCCGCATGCCGCCGGAGAGCTCGGAGGGAAATTTTTCCAGGGTCTCTCCGAGCTCGACGAAATCAAGCGCCTCCACCACCCGCCGATGCACCTGGTCCGGCGGGCAGGCGACGGACTTCTGGTTCAGCAGCGGATAGGCGACGTTTTCCTCGATGGTCAGCGAATCGAACAGAGCGCTCTCCTGGAAGAGCATGCCCATCCTGGCTCGCACGCGGGAGAGATCCACTTCGCGCATCCCGGTGAGATCGCGCCCGAAGGCGAAGACCTTCCCGGAATCCGGCTTGATCAGCCCCAGCGCCGTTTTGAGCAGCACGGTCTTCCCGCTCCCGGCCGCGCCCAGAATCACGCGCGATTCGCCCTCGAAGGCCTCGAAAGAGACGTCCGCCAGCGCCTCGACGCCGTCGAAAGACACCGTCGCATTTTCGAATTTCAGAACCGAAGGTCGGGGCTGTTCGGGCATCGGGTTGCGCTCGGCTACACAAAGGCCTTGGTGATCAGCAGATCGGTGATGAAAATCAGCACGGTGGCGGCCACCACGGCCTGCGTGGTGGCGCGGCCCACTCCCTGGGTGCCGCCGGTGGTTCGCAGCCCGTAATGGCAGCCGATCAACGAGATGATGGCGGCGTAGACCAGGGGCTTAAGCAGGCCTTGCGCCACGTCTTTCATCTCGATGGCGCGCCACGCCGACGTGAAGTATTGGCGCGAGTCCAGGTTGAGGAAGAGGATGGCGATCAGCCACCCGCCCACGATGCCCACAAAATCCGCGATCACCACCAGCAGAGGAAGCATGACCATGGTGGCGGTCAGCCGCGGGGTTACCAGCTTCTGCACCGGGTCGGTGCCGAGGGCGCGCATGGCGTCGATCTGCTCGGTCACCTTCATGGAGCCCAGCTCGCTGGCGATGCCGGAGGAATTGCGGCCCGCCACCATGAGCGCGGTGAGCACCGGGCCCAGCTCGCGGACCAGGGTGATGGAGACCACCATTCCGGTCCGGCCCACCTGTCCGTACTGCTTCAGCGCGCTCGACATCTGCAGGGCCATGACGGCCCCGGCGAAAAAGCCGGTCAGCACCACGATGGGCAGGCTGCCGACCCCTATGTAATCCATCTGGAGCGCGACGTCGTCGCCGTAGTGGGGGCGTCGAAAGATGTTCCGGAAGGCCGTACCGGTGAGTAAGAAGAACTCCTGAGCCGCAAGAACAGGCGCTTTCAGCAGATCGAGCAAGAAGGTGGGTCCCCGAACTCCGATGCTACCATACAACCAGAAGGGCGAAGATGAAAGGGCTCACCGATATCGCCGGAATCCGGGTGGGGCAAGTCTCGGATTTCGAAGCGATTACAGGCTGCACGGCGATACTGTGCGAAGGCGGCGCGGTAGGTGGAGTAGATATCCGCGGCTCGGCCACCGGCACGGAAGAAATCGCCACCCTCGACCCCGGCCACGTCACCCCCCAGGTCCACGGAATCCTGCTGGCGGGCGGCAGCGCATTCGGCCTGGAAGCGGTCTCGGGCGTGCGCCGCTACTTGGAAAAGCGCGGCGTGGGCTACCCCACCGGGGCCGCCAAAGTGCCGATCGTGCCGGCTGCCATCCTATACGATCTGGGGATCGGCAGGGCCGATGTGCGTCCCAACCTGGCGATGGGTGAAGCGGCCGCCGCCGCGGCCACCGATGGACCCGTCGCGGAGGGTTCGGTGGGGGCCGGAACGGGGGCCACGGTGGGCAAGATCCTGGGCATGAAGCAGGCCATGAAATCGGGCCTGGGGTCCTTCACCGTGACGCTCTCCGGCGGGGTGTTGGTTTCCGCCCTGGTAGCCGTGAATGCCTTGGGCGACGTGCGCGATCCTTCCTCCGGCCGAATCATAGCCGGAGCTCGGAAAACCGCCGCAAGCCGCGATTTCGCCGATTCCGACGCGCAGATGAAGCGCGGCGGCTCCACTTTCGAAGGCAGCAGCCACACCACGCTGGCCGTGGTGGCCACCAATGCCAAACTCGCCAAGGTGCAGGCCGCCAAACTGGCGCAGTTCGGCAGCCTGGGCACGGCGCGCGCCATTTACCCCGTCAACACCATGTTCGACGGCGACATTACGTTCGCCCTGTCGATCGGGGACAAGACGGCCGACATAAACGCACTGGGCTCGGCCGCCGCGGAGGCCGTTACACAGGCCATCCTGCGCGCCGTGAAGCAGGCGAAATCGCTGGGCGGCGTGCCGGGGCTGGGGTAACGGTACGTGCTGTAGCGCTACCAGGTAACACCCGGGAGCACTCGCCATGGCGACACTTTCGACCACCAGCCTGAAGCTCGACAGCGCGATAAAAGAACGTGTGCATCGGCTCGCCTTGGCGCGTCGCCGGTCGCCGCACTGGGTCATGCGCGAAGCCGTCGAGCAGTATGTGGAACGCGAGGAGAAGCGCGAGCAGCTCCGGCAGGACGCGCTGGCCGCCTGGGCCGGCTATCAGACTACCGGCCTGTATGTCACCTCCGGGGAAGCCGACGCCTGGCTGGCCAAGCTCGAAGCGGGCCAGCGCGCTGTCATCCCTAAATGCCACGGCCGCGCAGCCGGATATTGAGTTTCCCCTCACAAGCCGCGCATGCGGGAGGAAGCGCCATAGCTACTTCGCCCCCGACTTCGCGCCGCCGCCTGGGTGGCATCTGACGCAGTTGCCCTTCATCTCGAAGGCCCGGCCGCCGGCGCGGTGGCACGTGCGGCAACCGTCGCTCGATGTGAGCGGTTCCTTGGTGGACCGCGGCCACGGCGTATCGTGGCAGGTCGCGCATTCGCCCTTTTCCCGGTCTATGTGCGCCGCGTGGGTGAAGATGGCGTCGCCGCCTTTGTTCGGGAACACCAGCTTTTCCGGCGGCTTTTGGTCCTGAGCCGCCATCATGGCGCCGCCAACCAACGCGACGGCCATGAAAAACGCGATCACATGGCGCATGAAAAGGCGATCCTCCATAGTTGAGACCGTTGTAACACGCCTCTCGATATGGGGCAGGGGTAGCGGAAAATGCGCTGCCATGCCGGGCCGTTGTAGCCCTGCCGGGGGAGTTGGAATAGTACTTTAGATAACCCCGATGATGTAAATGGAAACCAAAAATCGCGGCTGGGCGTATACTTACTAGTATCCGCGGTGTCGCGTGGAAATTTCGGCGCAAGGAGAACGATGTTCATGAGTTCCGCACCCCGTTGGTTTTGCCCTGTCGCGTTGGCGTCCCTGCTGGTTTTTCCGCAAGCCGTCCCAGCGCAAACTACTCTAACCGGTCGAGGCGCGCGCGGCCTCATCGTCGCCACTATCGATGAGAGCAGGCTGCACCGGATCGAAGGCAACACGCGGTCCGCGGCCAATCTCCAAAACGATCGTGGCCGGGTCCCGGAAGACCTGTCGATGGATCACATGCTGCTGCAGTTGCAGCGCTCCCCCGAACAGGAACAGGCCGTTCAAGATTTCATCGATTCGCTGCAGGACTCTGCTTCGCCGAACTTCCACCAGTGGCTTACGGCGGCGGAATTCGGCGAGCGGTTCGGCGCCTCTCAGGCCGACATCGACGCAGTCACGGGTTGGCTGCGGTCGCATGGGCTTACGGTACATTCGGTTTACCCGAGCGGCATGACCATAGACTTCTCGGGCACGGCGGGGCAGGTGCGCGCCGCCTTCCACACCGAGATTCACTACCTGGAGGTAAACGGCGAGAGTCACATCGCCAACATGAGCGACCCGCAAATTCCGGAAGCGCTGGCGCCGGTAGTGGCGGGGGTGGTTTCCCTGCACGACTTCAGGCCGCGCGCCATGAGCAGGCCTCGCGCCGACTATACCTACACCTCCGGCGGCGCTACCTACCAAGCGGTGGTCCCGGCCGATCTGGCGAAGATTTACAATCTGACCCCACTGTTCGCCGAAGGCATCGCGGGCCAGGGTCAGACCATTGTGGTGGTCGAAGACACCGACCTCTATAGCACAGCCGACTGGAACACCTTCCGCAGTACGTTTGGACTTTCCGGCTACACCTCGGGTTCCCTCGCCACGGTTCATCCGGCGCCGGCCAAGGGCGGGAGCAACTGCGCCGACCCCGGCGTTCCTTCCGGCGGCGATGACGGCGAAGCGATTCTGGACGCGGAATGGGCCAGCGCCGCGGCGCCGGGCGCGGCCATCCAAGTGGCCTCGTGCGCCAACACCAGGACCACCTTTGGGGGCTTGATCGCCATTCAGAATCTGGTCAACGGCGCCAATCCGCCGGCCATTATGAGCTTGAGCTACGGCGAGTGCGAGGCGGAAAACGGCGCGGCGGCGAATGCGGCCTACAGTGCGGCGTTTCAACAGGCGGTCGCGGAAGGAGTCTCGGTGTTCGTCTCCGCGGGCGATGAAGGGGCTGCCAGTTGCGATGCGGGGGCTTCGGGAGCCACCCACGGAATCGGCGTGAGCGGCTTTGCCTCGACGCCGTACAACGTGGCGGTGGGCGGTACCGACTTCGGCGATACCTACGCCGGCTCCAACGGCACTTATTGGACTTCGACAAACACCTCTACCTACGGCTCAGCCCTGTCCTACATTCCCGAGATTCCCTGGAACGATTCCTGCGCCAGCAGCCTGCTGGCCAGCTACTTCAAGTTCAGCGCGACCTACGGCTCGGCGGGATTCTGCGGCAGCAGCACGGCCACCCAGGATGGCTTGCAAGTGGTGGCGGCGGGCAGCGGCGGGCCTAGCGGCTGCGCAACCGGTTCGCCATCGACTGCCGGCGTCGTGAGCGGAACTTGTAAAGGATGGCCCAAGCCGTCGTGGCAGACCGGCTTTGGCGATAGCGTGCGGGATATTCCGGACGTATCTCTCTTTGCGGCCAATGGTATTTGGGGACACTACTACGTGTACTGCTGGTCGCACACGCGGGCCGGCGGCGCTGCATGCACGGGGGCGCCCAGCGGTTGGTCCGGCGCGGGTGGCACTTCGTTTTCGTCGCCCATCATGGCGGGGATTCAGGCGCTGGTGAATCAACGTACGGGTAGCAAACAGGGGAATCCGAACGCGGTGTATTACAAGCTTGCAACGGGTTCGGCGGTGTGCAACTCTACGTCGGGAAATGCGAATTCCAGTTCCTGCCTCTTCTACAACGTCACGCTGGGCGACAACGACGTGAACTGTTCGGGGAACGTGCAGTGCTATGGGGCCACCACCAGCACCGGACGCCATGGCTCGAGCTCCGCGAATGGAATTCTGTCGACATCGAGTACGAGTCCCGCGCCGGCCTACCGCGCCGTTTCGGGTTGGAACTTCGCCACCGGGATCGGATCGGTCAACGCCTACAACCTCGTGATGGGCTGGTAGGCAGGCTAGGTCTCTGACCGTGTGATTTTTTTCTTAAGGCCGTGGGCCGGACATGTCCGGCCCCTACACCGCGCGGTAGGGGCCGGGCATGCCCCATAAGCGCTAACTTAAGGGCCTGTTCACCCAACCTGTTGGCAACTCAATCAATGTCAACCACAACAGGTGGTGTGACGACATTGATTGGGTCACGTTATCTTAGCGC